>Ga0255338_1000124_pt1 | contig 338440 bp, 288 predicted proteins | sample MeOH1_35cm_T4_19_FD_203715 | JGI IMG/M metagenome (GOLD analysis project Ga0255338, IMG submission 203715) | Sandy soil microbial communities from University of British Columbia, Vancouver, Canada - MeOH1_35cm_T4_195 | ecosystem: Engineered > Artificial ecosystem > Sand microcosm >... | reverse complement strand
AAGGTATTTTCAAACGCTTCAGTATAAAAAAGTGTGTCAACAGTCCAAAAAGGTGTATCCATATAAACGGGTTTATCAATTGTTCCTTTCCTTCCTATTAATACCGATGGTTTATCATACAGAAATTCATTAGTATGACCAATTATTCCACCTGTTCCTAAAATTGGAAATTTACCACTTTCATCAATGACTTGCTTTTGGTCTTTCCCGTAAGATATTTTAACTAAATGGCTTAACTTTTTTTCTTCCCAAGCCGGAAAATCATTACCATTATCATCTTTAAATCGTATATTTTGTAAGTTATTGATTATTAGTAATTTACCCCCCCCATTTGGGTTTGATCATCTTCATTGAAGATGGCTTGCATTACTCCTTTTTTATATGCCTTCAGCTCGTCTAATTCTTTTTCAAGATTTTCTATTTTTTCATCTATCGCAGTAAGGAAATTGGCGATTTTGGTTTGCTCGGCAACGACTGGAAGATTAATTTGAAATTTTTCAAATTGTTCCCTAGAGAGATATGAGATTGTTGTTCCACTAGATAAAATATTGAGTTTCCTACTCGCAAGAATCATTACATAATACAAAAATTCAACATTTACTTTCTCTTCGTCAGGAACAAGACCAATAAAAGTTTGATTAGTAATTAATTCCTTTTTCACAATAGCACAAAAACCAAGATTGGCACTACATGAAACTAGCAAGGTATTAATTGGATATATTTTTAGATTCATTTCTTTTACAGTATCCATTGATACTCCTTGACCAGACTTTGATGACAATAAGTATTTTCCATTAAAATCTTCAATCCTACACCATGGAATTTCTCCTTTCAACTCTTTCGGCTTATCCCTCATAGGCACAATAAAATTTGAGATAATTGAATCAAGTCGTTTCACTTTCCATTCAGGAAATTCATTTCCATTATCATCTTTAAAACGAAGGCGCATAGTTATTTTTTTCTCTGTCATAATTTTCTTCGCATTAAAATGGTGTGGAAATATTCAATTCGGTACAGAATATTGAAATTACTGCATCAATATGGGTTCTCTCTTTTGCCAGTCGTTTTAAATTATTACTGATAACATCAATATCAATACTATCATCCGCTTCAAACGTATCAACATACCTTGGAATGTTGAGGTTGTAGTCATTATCTATAATAGTTTTTAACGTTGCAATCTTGCTGTATTTTGGTTCTTCGGTACGGTTTCGATAGGTAGCAATGATCTTGTCAATATGTTCCGGCAACAAAACATTTTGAGTTTTTACCTTTTCATATCCTTGACTAGCATCAATAAACAGAACGTCATCAGGATTTTCACGGCACTTTTTAAACACTAGAATACAGGTAGGAATACTTGTTCCATAGAACACATTTGAAGGTAACCCAATAACAGCATCCAGATAATTACGATCTTCAATCAGGTATTTTCGTATGTGTTGTTCTGCACCACCACGGAACAAAACACCATGAGGTAACACGATTGCCATAGTGCCATTATCAGCCAAATGATAAATCATGTGTTGCACGAAAGCAAAATCGGCTTTACTTGATGGTGCAAGCCTTCCGTATTGACTGAAACGATCATCGGTCATAAATAACGGACTGGCACTCCATTGAGCCGAAAATGGTGGATTGGCTACTATTGCTTCAAATCGGTGGTTGATATGCTGCGGATGTTCTAAAGTATCTTCCTGTTTTATATCGAATTTACGGTAATGCACATCATGCAAAATCATATTCATTCGTGCCAAATTGTAAGTAGTCCGGTTCAATTCCTGACCGTAAAAGTTACTTACTTCCTGAACTTCTTTAGATACACGCAACAACAACGAACCAGAACCACAAGTAGGGTCGTAAACTGAACGTAGTTTAGTTTTACCAGTGGTCACCAATTTCGCCAATACCATACTTACCTGTTGGGGTGTATAAAACTCACCAGCCTTTTTACCTGCACCAGCCGCAAACTGACCTATCAGATATTCGTAGGCATCGCCCAACACATCAATTTCAGCATTTTCCAACTGGAAATCAATTTTATCAAGATGAAACAGAACTTTTGATATTAGTTCGTTTTTAGCAGATTCTGTTCTACCCAATTTCGTTGAGGTTAAATCCAAATCTTCAAACAGGTTATCGAAATCATCTTCACTGGCTGTACCCATCGTACTCTGTTCGATACTTACCAGTATCTTACCTAAATCTTCCAGAATGAAATTTGTTTCACCTTCAGCATCAGCATTACCACGTTTAGCAATCTGGCTGAACAGTTCAGCCGGTTTCAGGAAATACCCCAATTTTGATAATGCTTCTTCTTTAATCGCTTCGATGTATTGTTTCCCGATTTCAGTATTTTCATCAATATCGTTGTATTTGATACCATCTTGTTTTAAAATCGAATCGGCATACCTGACCATCTTTTCAGAAAGGTACTTGTAGAAAATAAATCCTAGGATGTAATCACGAAATTCATCAGCATTCATTTTGCCACGTAGGGTATTGGCAATATTCCATAACTGTTGCTCTAACAGTCGTTTTTGTTCTTCTGACATGGTTATTTTAGTTGTTCGTTCAAAAATACACAATTCACTTAACAGTATCATCCGTTTTTAGGTGCTTTTTCTGGACTAGGCGACCTTTTCGTATCACCACTAGATCATTATCATAATAATCACCCTTAAATTGATTGTAAAGGGTCTGAATAGCAACGCCCAACTGATCACGTGTGAAATGTTCGTAAAGTGCTGACAAACTGCCAAAATAATGATGTTCATCGGTTGCGATAATATGCAGGTGTATTACCTGTCGGGATTGGTCTGGTTTCTCCATACTGGTTGATTTGAAACCCTAAAATTAAATAATAATAACCGAATTGCAAGAAAAAGGTAAATTTATTTAAAATATTTACTTAAATATTTGGTAAATATTTTAATTATAGTTACCTTTACCTAACGATTTAAAACAAACACAATGAAAACACTGAATCAAACCTCAACAGCTACTTTAAATAAAATGGTTTCCATGATGGAAAACAGTTACACCAAAATTGACAACGCTAACGGTTCATTTATGCCTGTGTCCGTTGAGGTAGTTTTCGAAAACGATAAATACATGATCGTATCGGTTGCTCATTATTACGACCAGAACGGTGATTTAATGGCTGACCCTGAAATGTGTTTCATTCAATTGAAAGGAATGGGTTTATTCATGCCTAGCTACTTCAAACAAGATGGTTTTTTAGGTCGTGAACAAGAATCGGTATTGTTTGAAGATGGTATAATCAAAGGTATCAGAACCAAAATGCAAGCCGAACACACCGAATTTGCAAACATGTGGTTACGGAATATTAAAAATCAACAAAAACTATAATCATGCAACAAGTAGTATTATTTGCACGGGTTTCAAGTACTTCAGATCGTCAATCATACGATAGGCAGGTAAATGATTTGAACCAGTTAGCAGCAACACAAAATTATCATGTTGCCGGAATTTATGCCGAGAAAATCAGTGGTGCAAAGAAAAATGCTGAACGGAAAGAGTTGCTGAACATGATCGAATTTGTGAATGACAATCGAATTGATAAAGTATTGGTTACTGAGTTAAGCCGTTTGGGTCGTGATACGTTACAGGTATTGCAAACCATTGAAATCCTGAACCAGAACAAAATTTCGTTGTATATCCAGAATTACAACATCGAAACCCTGACACCGGAAAAACAGATCAATCCAATGTCACAATTTTTAATAACGATACTTGCAGAAGTGGCACGTATGGAACGTAAGACTATCGAAAATCGGTTATCCAGCGGTTATCAGAACTTTCGTAATGCTGGTGGCGTTGTCGGTCGTAAGGTTGGTTTTAAAAAATCCGAAGAAGCAATGAAAGACCAATATCCAGAAGAAATCAAGATGTTGAAAAAGGGTTACAGTTTCGCCCATATTAACCAGATAACCTCAACGAATAAAAACACGTTAACCAAACTGAAAAAGCTGTTCATTGATTGAGCAGCTTTTTTTAATAGTGATAAAAATCTTATATTTGAGTTCAAGATATAAATAATGGAGAAACTATCAAAAGAACTTATTGGAGCATCGGCTAACTTAATAATATTAGCTGTATTTGCTAAAGGGAACAACTATGGTTATGATATTCTTAATACAGTAAAGAAATTATCAGATGGTAAGACCCAATGGAGTAATGGAAGTATTTACCCTGTGTTGAAGAAGATGGAAGCACAGGGTTTTATTAAGTCATATTGGAGAATGGAAGAAAAACAACGCCCAAGAAAATATTATAATCTTACTGAAACTGGCATGGCTGAATTACAAAATAAAAAAGACGATTGGGTCATGGTTAATGATATGCTAACCAAACTTTGGGAACAGTAGTAATGGAATTACATAGCAGTCCTAAAACTATTCTTTGGGTTAATTTAGGATAAATTCAGTAGCTAAAACCGTCCTAAAAACACCCCGTTAAAGATTAAAATAGGACAACGATTAAAACAGGACAACCCCCAGAATAATGATCAACGTATCTGTGACCGGAATAAAATTGAGGGGGGTGGATTACCCCCCTGCCATACCCCCACCACCAGATAGGGGTATTAGCCGTATGAGAGTAATAATGTAAAATCCTGAACACAGGTCTATATAAGCCACGGGTGGGGCATGAAAAAATTCTGGGGAATAAATTTTATTCTGAAAAAATACATTTTATAAAATTTTATAAAATGGTTGAGTTTAGGTTAAATTCTAAATAGTTCTTATTGTTTTAATTTGGTGTACCGATTTCTTCCAAAAAAACATCATACATGTCCGAAATGATATTTACGATTAGATATATAAATTGGATTGAAAAATAAATCACAAGGAAACTAACAATATACTTTTTTGTATCGGCTAGAATAGGTATTATATTACCAATGCCAAGTTTCAAGTTTGCCAGAATTAGCAGAATGATTATAGCCAGTGATACCAGTATCGTAAATGCAATCTTTGTTATCAAGTGTCTTGAAAAGCGAAGATACCTGCTCAAATAGTAAAATTCATTTTCAACTTTGTCACTTTTCGTTTCTTTTATTTTTTTTGCTTTATCAACTATCACAATAATTAAACTGAAAAGTAAACCCGCAAAGATTGAACAAGTTGTCATTATATAATTAATCATTGCGGAATCTTTCACTAAAAAGTTTCCCTTAAAAATTATAAAGAATGCTATCAATCCGGGCAAAATGTCAAATAGCAGTATTTTATTACGCTTCGCTTTTGGTTTTACTGTTCCTGAGATTTCAGTAAATAGTGCCTTATGCGCTGCTTTGACAATATGCTTAACCTTTAAATTCATCAGTAGTTGCGTATCCGTCCTCTAACTGCAATAGCTTCAGTTGTTTGTTACAAAATACAAAAATTTTATCAAAGTCAGGATAGTCAGAATCTTTTATCTTTATTTCTTCTGGTAAAACAATTGTAGGATGAATGTTTAGAAGATCGGTAAGACTAGCCTTTGTTTCTTTTTTGGAAATCGGGTCTTGGTACTTTACCTGTGCGATATAGTCGTTCGGGTCAATTATTCCCATTTCTGAAAGATCAATAAAAAATGGATTCCCTTTCTCATCACGGACGTAGCTTTTGCTAAATACAGAAAATGGTATCTTTAGTCCACTTATTGTAATTCTAATTTTCATTCTCTCACTATCAACAAGTGCCGGATTGAACTTATTTCTATCGGTCGGACTTGTTCTATCACGAAGAATATCCAAACCAACGATTACACTTTGATCAATGAATAAATCTATAATAGGTTTCGGTACTCTAATTTCCTTGTTCCTACAACCGTATGTATAATCACTTAAAAAATTTTCAAAATGTTCAAAGAATGGGGTTGCAATCCCTGTATTAATTTCAGTATAACTCTGAATCATTATATAGGCATAGTTGGTATCTGCCGGAATCCATAACTGAAAATAATATGGCAATCCAACTACGTCATCTTGTCCAACAGTTCTGCCTTTGTCTTTGTAATTTTTATTTGGCTTTATCGTTTGTTTAATTCCAGTAACCCCGCCTTCAAAAAAACCACAAATGATCTGCTTATTACTATAACACTTTATATCTGAATCAAGTGGAGCAAATGACTTATTGTTTTTTTTATCTTTTTTAAACTCCCCGTTAAATGATTCAATAAATTGTTTCATTAAAAGTTTATAAGAATCAGCGGTATCATCTACACCTTCCTTCGCCTTGATTCTTTTGAAAAGTTCATCGTTTTTAATGCTATTATCACTTCCATAAGTCGGTTTAAGTAATACTCTCCAAATATGCAATTTGAGGTCATGCGCCATGATAGTTAATTTTGGTGAAATTGAATATAGGTAATAAATTATTGCTCTTGTACGGTTGTTTTAATACTCTGAAATTTAAGGTTAAAAGTAAATCATTATTTTCAACTGAACAAAATTTATTAACAATAAAATGAGCAACAAGTATTTCTTTTCAGTAATATACAATTCACCGGATAAAAGCATGAAAAGCAGATAAATTAGACTTAGCTATGCACACATTTGATTGTATCGAAAAAAAGTATAAATTCGTGGATGTGTTTGAATATGTGTATTTACGAAAAAGAGTCACCAAATTTGGCAACTCTTCCGTTTTCGTTCAAAATCGGTTCAAACGATTTGTAATCTCCTGATAATCAGACTTATCTGTGGGCTGTACTGGATTCGAACCAGTGACCCCTACCCTGTCAAGGTAATGCTCTAAACCAACTGAGCTAACAACCCTTTTCGAGCCACAAAAATATAAATTTTTTGGTTTCTTTCCCGATTGGTGAATAAATCGTCTAAATTTGAGATTTTAGATTGATAAACCTATTTTTGAATTCTTTTTCCATGGGTTACTAATGGGTTAATTTTTCTTATTAATGCTTGAAATTAAGCATGTATAATATTTCAGATGATTAGAGGATTTCGATATATTGGCATATTTGTCTGTTGGCTGTTTGCGGTTTTGACCTCAAATGCTGTGACCGCTGACAACACTTCAGGCAAACTGTATGACGAAACCATTTTCGTAATCTCAAATTTTTCAGGCGTCGATGCCAACCTCAATGAAACCCGCAGCATACAGGAACTTCTCGATCAAAACATTGGCGGATTCCGCTTTTACCTCGAATGGGAGAAGCAGCAGAATCAGCTCATGATCAAAAAAAGCGATGGAACTTCCATTTCGTTCAGGCAAACCATGCACGAAATCAGGAATTACCTGGAAAATAAGCCTGACAAAATCCTGACACTGTTTCTCGACTTTAGCACAAATATCAATGAGTTAATTGATATCTTTCAGGAGCTGGGAATAAACCGGTATATATACACTTATGATTCTAAAGAAGGATGGGCACCGGTAAAAACTATGATCGAAACAGACAAGCGACTGGTTGTCTTTTCGATGCAGGAACACCGAAACAGTCCAGACTGGCTACACTATGTCTGGAACCATGCTGTTGAACCTTATTTCTCTATATGGGAAGCTCCCGTTTTTAAAGGGGAGTTTCTGAAAGGAGACCCCAAGAACAGTTTGCTGATTTACAACGATTATAATTTTCCGCGAAAAAGCGACAGTGCAAATAACCTGAAATACGAAACTAATCAGAATCCCTATTTAATTGAGCACATAAAAAATACCTGGACCAATACCGGCAAAACACCCAATTTTATTATGCTCGATCGGTATGAAAGCTGGATTGTCGGAATTGTCTCCTATCTCAGGGGATTCAAAAATATCAAAGGAACTGTAACTTACAACACCCAGATTCTCGACTACGTTAACTGGGAAAAAACTGGAAGCCTAACGAGCGGGAAATATTGCTTCCCTGTTGGGCCAGGCGACAACCTGACTTTAGCTCCCAAAAGCCCAGGGTTCAGGTTCACTCCAGAATCAATTACATTTACTGAACCCACTCAGAACATCATTCAACATTTTGTGGCAACTCCCATGGAAATAACCGATAACCTGGAAGGCCACTACACTTTCGCAAAGGGGGGGCATGATTTCAGCATCAATGGTTTCGACGGAAAACCTATTGATGTAAAATTCACAAGCGACACAACACGTTCAAATGTGGCCCAATTTGACGAGAAAAGCTACATCATACTGCCCGGAGCCGAATCGTTTAAAATTCGGGACCACGATTTTACCGTTGCAGCATGGGTTAAGATTAAGGAATACCTGCCCAACAAGCGCGACTACTGTATCATCGGAACAAAGAATAATTCTTATCAGCAGGGGATCCATCTTTTGCTGAGAGACCGCAAACCTTATTTTGGATTTTACAACAACGACCTTCAGGGAAAAACAGCCCTCGAGGCCGGAAAATGGTACCACCTGGTTTGGCGATACAACAAGTTAAACGGAGAGCAGGCTATTTTTCTGAACGGGAAACTCGACAGCCGCTCACTTGGACATCCGGCCTACAAAGGACGCGATAATCTTTACATAGGTATTGCTGGCTTCAACTGGTCGTCGTACATGCTTGGATCGATCGACAATCTGAGTATTTGGTCGCGTGCCTTGGGTGAAGAAGAAATCTGGGGAATGAGCAAAGAAGTTATCGAAATTGTGCCCATAAAGAATGTTTTCATACTTTATCCAATACTTTCGAAAGTACTTATCGGTTTGGTTATCATTATTGCCCTCACAATATTCTACTTGAAATTCCCATTCCGAAAACGTGAGAAACAAGCCTCTGCAGCCGATAAGATCCGGACAATTGGTGACACAATAATCCCAAAACCTGAATCAAATTATATCCAGCTTTTTGGCGATTTTAAAGTGCTCGATAAAGATGGAACTGACATCAGCAGTCAGTTCACTCCCAAATTGAAACAGCTCTTCCTGATTATCCTTTTATACTCGCAGCGCAACAAAAATGGTATCTCCACTAAAGAATTAACCGATATCCTTTGGATGGGACATTCGTCGCAAAGTGCAAAGAACAGCAGGGGAGTTACCATTCGCAAACTGCGCCTGATCATTGAAGCTCTCGATACCGTTCAGATTAACTTTCATATCGACCGCTGGTCAATGGCTTTCAGTGGAAATGTATATTGCGACTACGTTGAATGCGTAAAACTACTGAAGCAGGAGAAAGTACACGACATGGATTTCAACCTGAAATTTTACCGGATTATCCAGGAAGGAGAACTTTTCAAGGGAGAATCGTACGATTGGCTCGATGATTTCAAAGGCTACATTGGAAATAATATTGTCGATATTCTCTTAAAATTTGTCAATGAACTAACACTTGAACACGATAGCGAATTAATTCTGAAGCTGGCCGACCGCATTTTGGAAACCGACCCCGTAAACGATCAGGCATTGGCCTATAAACTGAAAGTTTTGGTCAAACAGAATAATTATAACCTCGCTCGTTTCACTTTCGACAGATTTTGCCAACTTTACGAAGAACTTTACGGGGAGAAATTTGCTGTTAAATTTGAAGAATTAACCAAATAACAGAAAAGATGTTTTTTAACAGGGTTAATTTCTTTAAAAAAGAACTTATACCGCTAAAAATCAGCAATTTTTAATTTTTCGCACGACCTACTTTGCGTTAAAATTAACCCGAAATTAATCTAGCCTTAACCCGACTGTAAACGTCAGCTAAAACCTTGCTAATTGCCCTGTATTAGCTTTGTCTATCGGTTTTTCTTCGTTTTTAAGCGAACGAAAAGCCTCAAAAAGATTTTTATGAAGATTTGGAATTCTGTTCGAACTCTGTTTACAGGTAAAAGGGCCCTCCTGGCGGTAATTTTATCAGGACTAATCATCGGTGGAGTTTTTATGCTGGCCGGAAGCAAGGCCGTTCATTACACTTCAACCGACGACTACTGTATGTCGTGCCACGTACACCCACATGCCGAACAAAGCTGGAAACAATCACCTCATTACGACAATAAATCCGGAATTATAGTTCATTGCACCGAATGCCACCTTCCGCCTCAGGGGCAGGGAATGCTATTCGCCAAAGCAAAGCATGGAGCAAAAGATTTATACGGACTTTGGTTTAAAGATTCGGCCGATTATAAATGGGCAGCCAAGCGCAAACTTGATGCCGCCAAGAAGTTTGTATATGCCGAGTCGTGCATCAATTGCCATAAAAACCTGTTCCCGAAAACGCTTACCGTTGCCGGAGAAAATGCCCACCTCAACTACCTCACAAGCAAATCAGAAGTTAGCTGTTTGAATTGTCATCTCAATGTTGGCCATTTCGACCCTAATGCCAAACACGAGCACGATACCAACTTTGGAGTTACCGCCTCTGCCAATACCCAATTGTACACCGAAGCCACGCCAGTAGCGAGCTTTGCCAATTTCACCGAAAAAATACCGGGAACGAGCCTTTCGTTCGACATGATTGCTATCCCTGCCGGTCAATTCATAATGGGAAGCTCGAAAAAAGAACCTTTCCACAAACCAGACGAAAGCCCAATGCACCCCGTGAAAATATCGCGATTCTTTATGGCAAAAATAGAGGTGAGCTGGGACGAATATCTTGAATTCTTTAAAGCAACTTCATCTCAGGGACGAAAAGAAGCTGAAGAAAATGAAAATGTCGACGCGATTACAGGACCAACACCTCCATGGGGAGCTCCTGACCAGGGATGGGGAAAAGGCTCTCGTCCGGCAATTACGATGACATGGAAAGCAGCCAATACCTATTGCCAGTGGCTCTCGAAGGTAACCGGCAAGAAATACAGGCTTCCCACCGAAGCAGAATGGGAATATGCTGCCCGCGGCGGGACAAAAACTCCCTATTTTTTCGAGGGCAATCCGAAAGATTTCACTTCGGATGGCTTCTTAAAGAAAATATTCGGAGCCGATACAACTACGATCAACTCCTATGTAGCTTACAAAGTAAACAGCCCCGGGCAGACTATGGAACCAGAATCGGTAAAAGCAAATCCGTTTGGCCTGAAAAATATGCTCGGCAATATTTACGAGTTCTGCTCCGATTATTATTCTCCAACAGATTATGCTGCTTATAAAAAAGGGGCAGTTGATCCTAAAGGTCCGAAGAAAGGTCAGGAACATGTAATCCGCGGAGGTTCGTTCAAAAGCGATGCCCGCGATGTACGATGCGCTGCCCGCGACTTTACGAAAACCAAAGCATGGCTCGTTACCGATCCGCAGATGCCAAAAAGCGTTTGGTGGTACTCCGACTGTATCGACATTGGTTTCAGGGTTGTTTGTGAAGTAGATGAAAACGTAAAATAGAAAATACAACCAAAATGGAAAATAACAATAAAGGACTTAACAGACGCCGCTTTCTTGAATCGACAGCATTGGCAGGCATTGGTTTGTTGGGTGCAAGTGTTGCAATTTCGGGATGCAAAGAAGCAAAAGACGCCAAAGAATTGGGATTACCTCCAATTTTAAAAGCTGCCCCAAAAGGCAAAAAACTTCGTGCAGGTTTGGTTGGTGTTGGTAACCGCGGAACTGGGGCCGCACTGAATTTCATCAGCGCCGGACCTGATTTGCACATTGTAGCTTTAGCCGATGTTTTCCAGGATAAAGTAGATGCCGGTCGCGAAAGATTTGCCAAACTGAAAATGGAAATTCCAGCCGAAAACTGCTTTACGGGCTTCGACGGCTACAAGAAATTGATGGCTCTGGCCGACGTTGATGTAGTGATTCTGGCAACCCCACCGCAATTCAGACCTGAACACTTTAAAGAAGCTGTGCTGCAAAACAAGCATGTGTTCATGGAAAAACCGGTGGCTGTCGACCCGGTTGGAATCCGCTCGGTTATTGCCAGTGCAAAAAAAGCACAGGCTATCGGGCTAAATGTAGTTACCGGCACGCAGCGTCGTCATCAGCAAGATTACATTGAAACCTATAAACAAGTAGCCAACGGAGCTATTGGAAAACCTGTATCAGCCAGAGCTTTCTGGAATCAGAACCATGTTTGGTTTCGTAGCCGCGAAGAAGGATGGGATGATATGACTTACATGATTCGTAACTGGAACAATTTCTGCTGGTTATGTGGCGACCATATTCTCGATACCCATGTACACAACATCGATGTTATCAACTGGTTTTTAGGCCGTACTCCTGAAAGTGCCATTGGATATGGTGGTCGGGCACGCCGGTTGACTGGTGACCAATACGACTTTTTCAGCATCGATTTCGATTATGGCGATGGCATTTTCTCACACAGCATGTGCCGCCAAATAGATAATTGCGCCAACGGTACCGGCGAGTTCATTATGGGAACCGAGGGTTATACCAATTGTGTAAATACCATCTGGAACATGGACGGATCGGTAAAATGGCAATTCGAATACCCCAAAGATGAAAATGGCAATGAAATGACTCATATAAAAATTCCGCCATATGTGCAGGAACACATGCATCTGGTTCATGCCATTCGTACCGGACAATATGTAAACGAAGCAGAAACCACGGCCAATTCAACGCTAACGGCGATTATGGCCCGAACAGCTGCCTATACGGGAAAAAAAGTGACCTGGGAAGAAATTTTCAAGTCGGATATGGATCTGGGACCAAAAGAAATTGCTTTCGGTCCGGTTGATATGCAGTTCGAAGTACCAATTCCGGGAACTGCACACAAAGCTTAGAAGTTAGTTAGTTAGTAGTAATAATTTCAGACTTTTCATCCTGAATTCGGGGATGCTTTTCTAAACCAACCACAGACTGCCAGCTAAGGGAATTCATCCTTTCCTTACTGGCAGTTTTTTAAAATTATTCGGTACCGGAACCTTATGACTAAATAAAAGTTCCGGGAAACAGGAAGCATCACGGATTGAAGTACAGAATTGAAAAAACAAACCAATTGCAATCGAAAATCTTTATCTTTAACCCACAATTAACCCTGATTTCAGGAATAAAGCCTAAAAAAACAAGCTATGTTTTCACTCGTAATTCCCGTTTACAATGAGGAGTGTCTGATCCAGGAACTGGTATCCCGTTCAGTAAAAGCACTCGAATCGTTCACGAAAAATTATGAGATTCTATTCATAAACGACGGTAGCTCCGACGATACTCTCCAGAAATTACTCGAGGCCCGGAAACAATTCCCACGCGTAAAAATTATCGACCTTTCCAGAAATTTTGGGCATCAGGCTGCCTTCACAGCAGGCATCGAAGCGGCTTTAGGTAACTATGTGGCCATGATGGACGGCGACCTTCAGGACCCACCGGAATTGCTGGCCGAAATGTATCAAAAAATCACGGAGGAAGGTTTTGATATCGTTAGCGGAAAACGCAAAGGTCGCAAAGGAAAACGGTTGCGCTTTGCTACAAATTTGTTCCACACTTTTTTCAAGAAAGTTTCCGGATTAGACGACATGGAGAATTCGGGCAACTTTTCGATTTTGAACCGGGCAGCAGTTAACGCCATGCTTCAAATGAAAGAAACGATCAGGTACCTGCCCGGAATGCGCTCGTTCATTGGGTTCAAACAAGGCTATGTTGAGTATGTGCGAGAAGACAGATTGGAAGGTGAACCCAAAATGACTTTGAGCAAACTTATTGTTTTGGGAGCTGACGCTATTTTTTCATTTTCAAAATTTCCAATCAAAGTTTGCCTGTTTCTCGGGACAATCGGAACAATTGTCTTTTTCATTGCCGGAATTTATGCATTAGCAGCCAAGTTCTTTGGGTTTGCTGTATTCGGTTGGTCATCAACAGTATTAAGCATTTACTTTCTGGGCTCAATTCAACTTATTTTCCTCGGCGTGGTTGGCGAATATGTTTACCGCATCTACAAAGAGTCGCAAAACCGCCCCATATATCTGGTGAAGAAATTTTATGATGCCGAAACTGAATAATGGCTGAGAAAAAACTGAAGATCGTTTTTATTGTGCTTGCAACGGCAATGCTCCTGGCTATGCTGCTCATCAGTCGCGATGCGGGTATTTCCGGCGACGAGGAAGTCCATTACAAGCATTCGGAAATGGTTTACAATTACTTCAGTACCTGGGGTGCCGACCAATCATCGCTTCACACTCCCAAAACACACCTTCAATACTACGGACAAACATTCGATAACCTGGTCACTATTCTAATCCATTGGTTTGGCATTGAAGATATTTATGGCTTTAGGCATCTGATGTGCAGCCTTGCCGGATGGCTTACAATTGTGGTAACCGCCTTGTTTGCAGCCTATATTTCGGGTTATGGCGCTGCTATCCTGGTACTGTTGTTGTTTGCCGCGTCGCCGGTATTCATGGGACACTCACAAAACAACCTGAAAGACATTCCCTTTGCACTAGCTTATATTTCAAGCCTGTACTTTTCTATTCGTGTGATTTTTGCTGAAGATAAACCTTCGCGCAGAGATATTATTCTCCTGGTTTTGAGTATTGCCATATCCGTCGGAATTCGTTCAGGGGGGTTCCTTGTTATCTTTTACCTCGGATTTTTCATGCTGATGAAGGTTCTCTCGGATGGGATACAGCATAATTGGCCTGACTCCGAACAACTCAAAAACAAACTAATATATTTTGCCACAATAGCCATATCTGGCTACCTGCTTGGGTTGATTTTATGGCCCTACGCTTTGCAAAATCCAATTGTCAATCCGTGGAAATCGTATCAGGTAATGACCCATTTCCCTACAACAGTGAGGCAGATTTTCGAAGGCCGGTTCGACTGGTCCGACTTTCATCCCTGGTATTATTTGCCTAAATACATGGGCATTACCATTCCGCTGATTGTTCTCGCCGGATTAGCACTTTTCTTTCTGAATTTCAGGAAAACATACACTACTGATAAGAGGATTCAGCTCGGATTTATTGCATTCACCATTATTTTCCCTGTCATTTTTGTTTTGATTAAGCAATCGAACCTGTACGGATCGTGGCGCCACTTCCTGTTTATTTACCCCGGAATAATCCTGATTTCAGCTCTTGGAATTGTTACAATGCTGAAGCGCTATAAAAACCAATTGATACGGATTTCTTCAATCGTTGTACTTCTGGTTTTAATTGTTCACCCGCTGACGTTTATGGCAACAAATCATCCGTATTATTACCTGTATTACAATCAGTTTGTTGGCGGACTAAAGGGCGCATACGGGAATTACGAAACCGATTACTATTATCACTCTATGCGCAAAGGAGCCGAATGGCTTCAGGAATACCTGAAAAATAAGCCCGAAAAAACTCCGATTATTGTTGGCGGAAATTTCCCCAGTCAATGGTACTTCCGCAATACCCCCGAGGTGAAATTTGTGTATTTCCCATGGCAAAACCGCAGTGAATACGATTGGGATTACGCTATTATTGCGAACAGTTATATTCCTCCGGTTCAGCTCAAAAATCACATTTGGCCACCCAAAAACACCATCCACACTATTTTTGCCGACGGAGTACCCATTTGCGCAGTGATTGAGCGAGTTACCAAAGACGATCTGACAGCTATTCAGGAACAAAAAAAGGGTAATAACATTAAATCTGCGTTGTTATTTCAAAATGCACTTAAATTTGACCCTCAAAATGAGCAGATCTATTATAACTTTGCCGAAGTTTTACTTGCCAATGGTGATGAAGATCAGGCGAATATAATGTTAAAACGGAGCCTTGAAATTAATCCGGATTACGAAAAAGCACTGATCTTACTGGGAGATGAAGCACTGAGGAAGAAGGAGGTTCAAAAAGCAGCTGTTTTCTATGAAAAAATAATCAGGGCTAACAGAAAATATTACCCTGTTTACCCCAGGTTGGCTGGTATTTACGCCGAAACCGATGTTTTAAGGGCCCGCAGAATACTGAAAAGTTGCCTGAGGCTAAACTCAAGATATAAGCCGGCGTTGGAAGCGTTGGCTGATACTTACCGGAAAACAGATCCGGGAATTGCCCGAAAATACGATGAACTGATAATTAAATTAAAATAACACTTAAAATTGAAGCAATGAAAAAAACGATCATGTTAGCCCTTATGGGTCTGATGTTTGCTGGTGGAATTACCAAAACTTTTGCACAGGACGATTCGGCTAAAGTTGCTGAAGAACCAAAAGATACCATTTCGATCGACAACATGGATCCGGTTTATTATGAAGAAGATACAGCCAAAGATTCATCGAACACGATGACTTATGCCATTGTTGGAGGTATTGTTGTTGTTGGCGGCGCGGCTTTCTTTTTCATGCGTAAAAAGAAAAAGTAATTACCCGTTGATTATCCAACATAAAAAAGCTCCCCGAAAGAGGAGCTTTTTTATTTAACGTTTCATTCACAAATTTTCAGTCTTTTACGTAGTGGAAATACGTAATTAACGCACTGGTTTTTCTAGTCACATCGAATCGGTCTATCTTCCGGCAGTAATCTAAACCCGACGAAATGACCATTAAAATTATATCAAAAAAGGATCTTTCCGACCAACTTACCAAGCTCGAAATCAAGCAATCAGGAGGTTTTGGAACCATTAAGCCAGGTCTGTATGTTCTATTACAGTTTTTGACTGAAGAGGTAGCCATTACACTGCCTGTTATAAAAACCGACCCGTCACGTGAAACCATTACTTTGCTGGCTGAATCGGTTTCTGATAAAATCAATTCGCTGCTGAATCACTGCCTTACAGGAATACAGATTGCACTTGAAGGCCCCTTTGGACAACCTTTTCAAATCGAAAACTTTGGAACCGTTTTGTGCGTTGCCAATTATCAAAGTATGGTTGCGCTATACCCTGTCCTGACAGCACTCAAAGCTGCCGGCAACCACATTACCTGCCATTTGACCGGCACTTCCGTCGGAGATTCCGTTTTGGAAAATGAAATCAACAACCTTTCGGATGCCTGGATCAACAGTGACGAAAATCCGCGCCGCGCCTCACAAATTCTGGAACAAACGCTGAGAATTCAAAAATACGATCAGGTTATTGCTATTGGACCTGCAAAAACAATTCGCGAAGCCTGCACGGTTGCCACAGCCACTAAAACACCAATTCAGGCCATGCTTTATCTGAACGAAAAAAACCAGAACGGACAACACGGCATTTTCAGGGTTAGTGTTTGCGGAAATACCCGTGCCCTTTGCGTTGATGGTTATAACTTTAACGCATATTACACCAGCTATGAAGAAATGCTAAAGCGATTCGGGTGCGAACGAGCCGAAATTGAAACACAGAGCAAAATCAATATCCCCGTTTAAACAGCACATAGAGAGTTAAAAAACTGAAAGCGGGAAACTCGGTGAAAAACGAACAGTTTTCATGCGATTTCCCGCTAATCAGGATATTCAAAACCAATTTTTGTTCTAATTTCGAATAGGATTCCTGAAAATTAGTAATTATTTGCGACGGATTCCGTAAACGGGATTATGAAAAAGAACCTACATAACTCAACCAATAAAGCCCCTGAAACAGCCAGTTATCATTTGTTATCAATTGATGATTTGACACTCCGGATTATCCGGATTATGGATCAGGAGAAAAACCTGAATGACGCATTACAAAAGGTTTGTAATGCAATTTATGAGGTATCTGCTCCCGAAAAAACTGTCTCTGCAATCATCATTTTTGACGGTCAGACCTTCCGCAACCAAACATTCACCGAAACTTCAGTCATTGTCAAGCACGATTTTAGGTTGCCCGAAGACAAAAAGGGATGTATTGAATTATTCCTGAGCGAATCGCCTTCTGCTCATTTCTCAGGAGAACAAATAGATGAAGCTGAATCGGCGCTAAAACTAATTGTTCCCCTGCTCGTTGGGCTTATCTCGAAAATTCAGCTCGAGAAACTGACTTTCGATATGACCGAACGCCGCAAAGAACTGCAAAGCATCAATCGCACCACCGAAATCCTGAAGAAAGGTACATCGCTCAGCGAACTGCTTCAGGAAATTTGTTCGGTTTTGCCCGAGGCCATGCAGTTTCCGGCACAAACCGTAGCCCGGATTACCTATGGCAACCAGAATTTCACCAGTTCCGGGTTTGTGGAGACACCCTGGAAAATGGAACAAACATTTGATACTCCTGATTCAAAAAAAGGGTCGATCGAAATATATTATCTTACTGAGTTTCCGGAGGCCGGCGAAGTCCCGTTTCTGCCGGAAGAACGCCATTTGATCGATAACCTTGCCGCTTTAATTTCGGGAACTGTATCAAAAAAAGCGTTGAGCGAACTTCTGATCCGAAATACCGAACGGCTAAAAGAGCTGCGGGGCATCAACCGGACATCCGAAATATTACAGTCGGGCGATTCGCTGGAGGATTCATTGCCCGTAATTTGTTCCATTCTGCCCGAATCGTGGCAGTTTCCTGAGTTTACGGCAGCTCGCATTTGTTACGACAAAAGTGTGTTTGTAAGCCCAAATTTCAGGGAAACCGCGTGGAAAATGGATCAGAGTTTCGAGGCACCCGGAATGAAAAAAGGGACAATTGAAATTTTTTACCTGAAACAATTCCCCGAAGCCGACGAAGGTCCATTCCTGAAAGAGGAGCGAAACCTGCTGATCAACCTGGCAAACCTCATTGCCGGCTCGGCAACCCGTGATGTATTCAACAAGCTGCACCACGAAAATACCGAACGACTAAAAGAGCTGCGCGCGATAAACTACACCACAAAAATCATCGACGAAGGTAAATCAGTCGACGAAACACTGATGGAAATTTGCTCTATCCTTCCCCGCTCATGGCAATACCCGAAACACGCGGCCTGCCGCATTAAATTTGAAGGAAAGTCATACACAAGCCTGAATTTTTCGGAAACCGACTGGGTTCAAACTGAACATTTCGTAACCATCGACAACAAGAAGGGGACAATCGAAATTTTTTACCTGAAACCATTCCCTAAAGAAGACGAAGGCCCTTTCCTACAGGAAGAGCGGAATTTACTGGTAAACATTGCCCGATTGATCAGCGGCTACCTCAACAATTACAAAGGGCGCGAAATTATACACCGAAAAGGCATACCTGAACAGGTAATCCAGCCGTCAGACAACTTTCGGAATTCCTTGTTCAGCAGCAAAAAACCACTTCAGCTATATTTCAATCAGCAGTCGATCGACAAGTATGTATATCTCGACATGATGAAGTTCAAAATCAAGCACATCTTGTTTGTTTCTACTTTGTACGACGCCTTTACGCTCGAAAACGAAGACTCATTTTTTGAACGCTTTATGGGATCGGCCTACCAGTACAGCCTCTTTTCCGTACCACGAATAACCGGAGTATCGTCGGCCGAAGAAGCGCTCGACCTAATCGAAACCACCAACTTCGATTTGGTTATTCTAATGGCCGGAATGGACCGCGAGGCGCCTATCACTTTAAGCGAACAAATCCGGAACAAAAACGAATCGTTGCCTATTTATCTGTTGCTGAACCGGAAAAGCGATGTCAAATACTTCGAAGAACTGGTGCCAACCATTCGGTCAGTCGATAAATTGTTTGTCTGGAACGGCGATTCGCTCATTTTATTCGCCATCGTGAAATCGATAGAGGACAAAGTGAATGTTGAAAACGACACCAGAATAGGCCTGGTACGCGTGATCTTGCTCATCGAAGATTCGCCGTTGTATTACTCAAAATACCTTCAGTTTTTGTACGATATCGTTTTCAGTCAGGTACAGGAGTTATTGCCCGAAGTGGAGAAAAACGAGCTCGACAAAATCTCGAAAATGCGTTCGCGGCCCAAGATTTTGCTGGCCCGAAATTACGAGGAAGCCATCGCCATATTCAATAAATACAAGGATTTCCTGCTGTGTGTAATCTCGGATATGGAGTTCGACCGTGGCGGAAAAATGGACAAGCATGCTGGTGTAAATTTTATCAAATACGTCAAGTCTCACATATCCAAGATACCGATAATCCTGCAGTCGTCAGAAAACCGTAACCTGCAGGTGGCTAAAGATCTGGAAGTTGCTTTTCTGAATAAAAACTCAGAGACTTTGCTGAACGACCTTCGTCATTACCTGATCAGTTACCTTGGATTCGGAAATTTTGTATTCCGCGACCGCGAAGGAAACAAAATCGGGGTTGCCAAATCATTGCGCGAGTTTGAAACCCTGCTTCAGGAAGTCCCCGACGAATCGTTGTACCTTCATGCTTCGGAAAATCAGCTTTCGCTTTGGCTGATGTCGCGCGGCGAAATTCAGCTGGCAAAAACCCTGAATCCAGTGTCGGCCAACACGTTCAGGAATATGGACGAAATGAGGCAGTTTTTCCTCGACAGCATTAAACATTACCGCGAAGAGAAAAAGAAGGGAAAAATTCTGAGCTTCGACGAAACATCGACACTCGATGAGAAAAATATTGTGTCATTTTCCGGAGGTTCGCTGGGCGGAAAAGGTCGCGGTCTGGCCTTCATCAACACTTTGATTTACAACATCGAATTCCCTACATTATCCAACCGGATCAATATTCTTGCTCCGATCACCGTGGTTATCGGGTCAAACGAATTTCAGAATTTCATTGCCAAAAACAAGCTCTTCGAGAAAATCGTCGATCCCGATATTTCGTACGCTGAACTACGACGTCATTTTGTAGAGGCTCATTTGTCCATCTCATTGCTGAAAAAGCTGAAGGTTTTCGTCTCACAAATTGAAAAACCAATTGCCGTCAGGTCGTCAAGTTCGTCTGAAGACTCTATAACCCAGCCATTTGCCGGAGTTTTTGATACGTACATCATACCAAATCACGCCACAAACAAAAAACTGATTCTGGAACGGATTTCAACTGCTATAAAGCTGGTGTATGCTTCAACTTTTTCAGAAAAAGCCCGCAATTATTTCTCGATCATCCATCACAAGGTTGAAGAGGAAAAAATGGCTGTTGTGCTGCAGGAACTGGTTGGGAACCAATACGGCGATTATTATTATCCGCACATCAGCGGGGTTGCTCAATCGTACAATTACTACCCGGTGGCCAACATGAAACCCGAAGAGGGTTTTGCAGTTGCGGCCGTCGGGTTGGGAACTTATGTGGTCGATGGCTGGAAATCGTACCGGTTTTCGCCCAAATACCCGAAGGTTTCCATCCACAGTATCAAAGACCTTCTGGCCAATTCGCAGGTTCAGTTTTTTGCACTCGATTGCCGGGACAGGGATTTCGATTTTCTCAAACACGGTGAACTGGCTGCATTAAAACTTCTGGATATCAGCGAAGCCGAAAAACACGGAACGCTAAATCATTGCGCTTCGGTTTATAATCCCAATAACGATCGTGTTGAAGCAGGACTCTCGGCTTATGGGCCACGCATTATCAATTTTGCCAACATCCTTCAGTACAATTACATACCACTTGCCGAAACCATCAGTATTTTGCTGAATACAGTGAAAGAGGCGTTCGGTTCGCCGGTCGAAATAGAATATGCCGTTGATCTGGAACCGAAAGAAAACGGATTACCAACATTCTACCTGCTTCAGATCAAACCGCTGATTGGCAATCAGATCATGCAAAACGTGGTAATTGACAAGCTGGATAAAAAGCAAATGTTTTTGTACACGCAATCGAGCCTTGGAAACGGAGAGGTAAAAGATATCAGCGATGTAATTTATGTTGATAATGAACGGTTTGACAAACTGAAAACCGTTGAAATGGCTGCTGAAATAGAAGCCCTTAACAACCTGATGATTAAACAAAACCGGCACTATGTGCTGATCGGTCCGGGTCGTTGGGGAAGCCGCGACCGGTTTGTGGGAATTCCGGTTAACTGGTCACAAATTTCGAATGCCAAGGTCATCGTCGAAGTTAGTCTCGACAATTATCCGCTCGATTCGTCACTTGGCTCACACTTTTTCCACAATGTAACCTCAATGAACATTGGATATTTCTCGGTTTTACACACCTCTCCTACCGATTTTGTTCGTTGGGAAACACTGAACACACAGAAGGTTATACACGAAACCGAATTCTTTAGACACATAAGGTTCGAGAAACCGTTTACCATATTTATGGACGGAAGGCATAAAACATCTGCAATAATGATTTAAGTTATGATTGATCTTGCAATTTTTGATGAACACCGGCTTGCTTTGGAAGGCCTGCATGGGCTCTTATCGGGCATCAGCGATTTCCGGGTCGTTTTGAGTTGCGACGACCGCAATGTTCTGGCCGAGAAACTAAAAGCCATTCAGGTACATGTACTTTTGCTGAACATGCACGACATTTCAGTGCGAAACCTCAACCTGATTATTCAACTGAATATTAGCAATCCCAAATTAAAAATCCTGATCATTTCTGTAATCGACAGCGAAGAAATAGTGCTGAAAACCATAAAAGCCGGCGCCAAAGGCTTCCTAGGAAAAGATTCGGACCGGAACAGCCTCCTGGAAGCCATTTATACCCTGCGAAACGGGCACGATTATTACAGCAAGTCAATCACTCACCTGTTGTTGAACCGTTACATTTCAAGTTTGAAAAGCGACGATTTGAGCCAAAATGCAAACCTGGAAAGCCTGAGTTCGCGCCAGATCGAAATCCTGAAACTTTGGGGCGAAAGCTACAGCAACCAGGAAATCGCCGACAAATTCTTCATCAGTGTTCGTACCGTCGAATCCCATAAAAACCATATCATGCAGAAACTCAACCTGAAAAGTACCGTTGATATGGTGAAATTTGCCATCAAGAATAACATTATTGAGATTTAGGATGAAAACCAGTTTGGTTGTCGTTAGTTTATATCTTTAATCACTTCCCCGATTTCGCCTTACGTGTTTTACGTAAATGCAGTGTGATGATGTGGTTGCAACATTGATGGGTATTAATTTAGGCACAGTTTTTAAAAACCTAAGAACAAACCCATAAAATTATTCACATAATAAAAATCATCATGGCTGATATTTTAAACGTAAAAGTAAACGAGTTCATGGCAAAAGTGATTGCCAAAAACCCCGGAGAATCAGAATTCCATCAGGCAGTAAAAGAAGTTGTTGAATCGCTTATGCCTTTCATCGACGCAAATCCAAAATACAAAGAAGCAAAAATTCTGGAACGCATGGCAGAGCCAGAACGCGTTATCATGTTCCGCGTATCCTGGGTTGACGACAATGGCGAAATCCAGATCAACCGCGGTTACCGTATCCAAATGAGCAGCGCCATTGGCCCATACAAAGGCGGATTGCGTTTGCACCCAACCGTAAATTTGGGCATCCTAAAATTCCTCGCTTTCGAACAGGTATTGAAAAACAGTTTGACCACCTTGCCAATGGGCGGTGCCAAAGGTGGTTCCGATTTCGATCCCAAAGGAAAATCAGATAACGAAATTATGCGTTTCTGCCAGGCTTTCATGACTGAATTGAGCAAACACATTGGTGCTGACACTGACGTTCCTGCCGGTGACATTGGTACTGGCGGCCGCGAAATCGGTTACATGTTCGGACAATATAAGAAACTCCGGAATGAATTTGTCGGTGTGTTAACCGGTAAAGCTCTCGAATGGGGTGGCAGTTTGATTCGTCCTGAAGCTACTGGTTACGGTTCGGTTTATTTTGCTCAGGAAATGCTTGCAACCCGCGGCGACAGCCTGAAAGGCAAAGTTTGTACTGTTTCTGGTTCAGGAAACGTTGCCCAATACACCGTTGAAAAATTGATTCAGTTGGGTGCAAAAGCGGTTACACTGTCCGATTCATCAGGTTACATCTACGATCCTGCAGGTATCGACACTGAAAAACTGGCTTGGGTAATGGAATTGAAAAACATTCGTCGCGGCCGTATCTCTGAATATGCCGATAAATTTGAATGTGAATTTGTTCCCGGAAAAACTCCTTGGGGCGTTAAATGCGACTGTGCATTCCCATCGGCAACTCAAAACGAAGTCAACGAGGACGATGCTAACGAACTGATCAAGAATGGTTGTTTCGTGGTATCAGAAGGCGCTAACATGCCATCAACGCCTGATGCTATTGAAGTTTACCTGAAAGCCAAAATACTCTACGGACCTGGAAAAGCTGCCAACGCCGGCGGTGTGGCAACTTCAGGATTGGAAATGACACAGAACTCGATGCGTCTGCCATGGACACGTGAAGAAGTTGATGCCCGTTTGCACCAGATCATGATCAGCATTCACCAAACTTGCGTGAAATACGGAACTGAGAAAGACGGCTTTATCAACTACGTGAAAGGTGCCAACATTGGCGGATTTATAAAAGTAGCCGACGCTATGATCGCACAAGGCGTCGTTTAGTCCTAGATAAACTCATCTCAAAAAGCTCCTCCATCCAGAGGGGCTTTTTATTTTTCATTACCTGGGAAATTACACATCCAGTTTAAACCTTATCCGCAACCGTCCATCAGCAAAATCTGAACTGATAATGCGGAATGTCCCAACTTCTGAGGTGTTGGAAACATGCTGACCGGCACAGGCGCACAGGTCGTAATCGCCCACCGAAACCAAGCGCAGAGTTTCGCTGCTGTCTTCGGGCAATTTGCTTAAATCAACACTTGCCGGAACTTCGTGGCGCTGGACAAACGACACGCCCACCGGCAAATTTTGCCTGATCACTTCGTTTACTTTGGCCTCAATTTCCTGCATTTTCTCCGCACTTGGCGCTTCTGCAAGCAAATAGTCGCACTTGCTCTTTTTCCGCTCAATGTGGCTCGATTTGGAGCGCGGACAGCCAAACATACGCACCATCGTTTGGTTCAGGATATGCTCGGCAGTGTGCATCGGCGGATATTCCTGCTTGTTATGATCGTTTAAAATTGGTTCTTCCATATCTCCTGAAACTGTTATTTAAATCCTCTCTGCCGGCAAGCCTCGAAGACTACCACAGCTGCAGCCGTCGAAACATTCATCGAATCAGCGCTGCCCTGCATCGGGATAATGATATTTTGGTCGGCCGAATCAACCCACAAATCGGTAATTCCGTCGGCCTCGGTGCCCATCACAATAGCCGAGCCGCGTGTGAAATCCACTTCAGTATAAGGAACTGCCGCTTTCAGGTAAGTGCAATAAATGCTGATTTGCATTTGCTTCATCCACGAAATAGCCTCCGCCGAATTGCAAACGGCCAGTGGAACACTGAACAGGCAGCCAATGCTCGACCGCACCACGTTCGGGTTGTAAATGTCGGTCTGCGGATCGCAAACCACCACGGCATCAATTCCGGCCGCATCGGCTGTTCGCAAAAGTGCACCCAGGTTACCGGGTTTTTCAACAGCTTCGAGCACCAGCAACAATGGTTTTTCGGGCAATTTCAAGTCACTCAATGCATGACTTTTGGGCCGCGCAAGGGCAATCACACCGCCGCTTCCTTCGCGGTAAGCAATCTTTTCAAATACTTCCTTCGACACAGGAAAAACCTCGGCATCGGCATTCACTCCGGAAGAAAGGGCTTCGAAATAAGCTTCCGAAATCAAGTCGAAACAAACGAAAATGGAAGCAAATTCGTACCCGAATTCAATTGCCCGGTTGTATTCCTTGTCGCCTTCCACGATAAAAACATTCTGCTCGCGGCGTTCGCGGGCTTTTTGCAGGTGGGCAAAGTTCTTGATTCGCTGATTCTGAGCGCTTGTAATCGGATCGCGGAAAAACATAGTAAGATTTGTTTTAATCAGCCTCAAAATTAGAAGCTTATTTGGAAAAGTCACAGAAAAAGTCGCAGTTACCAGTTTTTTCCGTCAGTCCCAACTTGCAACCCGAAACTCGTAACCCGCCACCATTCCAACTCTTCCGAATTTTCAACTAACTTTGCAGCAACATTTTTCAGGTAAAAACATGAATTTACTTCAGGCAAAAGGGTGGAAAGACTACGAACTGATTGATTGCGGCGGCTTTGAAAAGCTGGAACGTTTTGGAAAATACACACTGATTCGTCCCGAGCCGCAGGCCATCTGGAACAAACGGATGACCGAAAGCGAATGGGAGAAAATCGCTGATGCACGCTACACCCGCGACAAGCAGAAAAAAGCTTACCGCTTTGCCACCGAAGAAAACGGCGGCTGGACTTTCTTCAAAAAAATGCCCGAAAGCTGGACCATTGGCTACGATCTGGACCAAACCAAACTGCAGTTTAAGCTGAACCTGACCACGTTTGGGCACATCGGTGTTTTCCCAGAGCAGGCCGAAAACTGGAAATACATCAGCCAAAAAGTGAAAAAGGCCGGAAACGGCTGCAAGGTTTTGAACCTGTTTGCCTACACCGGTGGCGCATCGCTGGCGGCCAAAGCCGCCGGAGCCGACATAACCCATGTTGACGCCGTGAAAAACGTGATCACCTGGGCGCGCGAAAATATGGAACTGACCGGCTTGCGCGACATTCGCTGGCTGGTGGAAGACGCCCTGAAATTCGTGAAACGCGAAGTAACTCGCGGCAAAAAATACCATGGAATCATTCTCGATCCTCCGGCTTATGGACGCGGACCAACCGGCGAAAAGTGGGTTCTGGAAGAAAATTTCAACGAACTGATGAGCCTCTGCGCCAAACTGCTCGACGGCAAAGGCAGCTTTATGGTGCTGAACCTTTATTCACTCGGATTTTCGTCGCTTATTGGCAACAATGTGGTGGCCGATTACCTGAAACCTGCCGAAAAAGAATTTGGCGAGTTTTTCCTGCTCTCGCAAACCGGCATCCAGTTGCCTTTGGGAACTTTTTTACGATTGACGATCTAGACTTTTACGATTTATCTATTTACAATTGACCATTTAACAACAAGCAATTTAACCATTCAGGAGTTCTTATTCATGAAATTTACCGCTAAAACCGACAGCACTCTTCTCGAATTAATTTTGGCCCATCATCCCGGAATGTCGAATTCTAAAGCCAAAAAAATGATCGATAACTACAAGGTAAAATGTGGTGAAGCTATCCTGAAACGCCCGGTTGATGCGATTTTGAAAGGACAGATTGTCGAGTTTCTGCCGTTGAAAGATGTCAACACCATAAAACTTGACGGATTTCATCTTAAAATTGTTTATGAAGACAAATGGATCATTGTCGCCAATAAGCCAACCGGGATTGTGTCGAGCGGCGATACGCTGAAAGAAGGACAAACACTATACACCCAAATCCGAGCCTACCTGCGGAGCCGTTACGGTATGCGCGAGCAGCTTTTCGTCGTGCACCGGCTCGACAAGGCCGTGGAAGGGCTGATCATGTTTGCCCGTTCAGAAGCTGTGAAGGAAAAACTTCAGGAAAACTGGAAGCAGATCAACAAATATTATGTGGCGCAAACCACCACAATTCCAGCTGAAAAAAGCGGAACGATTCACTCGTGGCTGCGTGAGGAAGAACACATGAAGATGGTTTCGTACGAAACCGAGGTCCCGGAATCGAAAGAAGCCATTACACACTACCGCGTGCTCAAAACCATGGGTGAATATGCTTTGGTTGAAATTAAGCTGGAAACGGGCCGAAAAAACCAGATCCGCATCCACCTTTCGTCCATTGGTTGCCCCATTGTTGGCGACCGCCGCTACAACGACGACGACCGGACTGTTAAATCCATCAAACTACTTTCATACAAGTTGGAATTTGAACATCCGGTAACCCGGCAACTAATGAAGTTTAGCTTGCCCATTCCCCGAAACTTCGAGTCGAGAAGCAAATAAATTTAAACTTTCAGGCAATAAGTTTTAAAATTAGATTTTGTAATCTCCTTAAATTCTTTTCATTATACACTTTGATTTTACTTATTAGTAAGTATATTTGTGCCGAATAAATTCGAATAAAGATGTCGGTAACACGTGAAAAAATACTAGAACTTGGAGAGGAACTTATTCTTACAAAGGGATATAATGGCTTCAGCTACCAGGACATTTCAACCGCAATGGGAATAAAAAATGCCGCTGTGCATTACTATTTTCCAAGCAAGGAAACCCTCGGGACCAGCATTTTGAAAACCAACAGTCAGCGATTTGAAGAAATGGTCGAGAATATGCAGAACCGTGGATTCGACGAATGGCACCAGCTGGACGCTTTCATGAAAATATACCTGAAAAGTAGCCGCGAAAACAAAATCTGCATCATCGGATCACTCGGAACCGACGTGAATACCTTAAGCGAACCCATGCAGCAGGAACTGCAAAAAATGGTTGAACGTATTCTGGCCTGGCTTGCCGAAACACTCGAAAATGGCCGGCAAAAAGGAGTGTTCCAATTCCGCATTTCGGCTAATGACCAAGCCATTCAAATACTTTCGTCGTTGGTTGCCGGATTGCAACTAGCCCGTGTTCTGGGTAAACAGGCATTCAAGAGCATTCACCAGTCAATTTGGGAAGAAATCACCCCTTCAGCAGCAAACAGTAATTCTGAAAATAGTCAATCGCAAATAATTAAATAGTCAATATGAAAAGAGTAGTAATTACAGGGCTTGGAGCTATTACTCCGCTGGGAAATTCGGTTCCCGAATACTGGGATGCCCTGACTCATGGAAAAAGTGGCGCAGCCACTATCACAAAATTCGATCCTTCGAGCCTGAAAACACAATTTGCCTGTGAAGTGAAAGGATTCGACCCTTTTCTTTACATGGAAAAAACGGAGGCCCGGAAGAACGATTTGTACTCACAATACGCGCTGGCAGCCACGCACGAATGCGTCAGCGATTCAAAAATTGATTTCGAAAAAATTGACCGTACCCGTTGTGGTGTGATTTGGGCAACCGGAATTGGCGGCGTTGGAACGTTCGAGAGTCAGATTAAAGAATATTTCTCGCCCGAAAACAAGGGAAGAATCAGTCCGTTTTTCATCACAAAAATGATCCCTAACATGGGAGCTGGTCTGATCTCAATTAAGTACGGATTGCAGGGCGCCAGCTATGCTACCGTTTCGGCCTGTTCGTCGTCGAATCACGCACTGACCGATTCATATAACCTCATCAAAATGGGGAAAGCCGATGTAATGCTTGCCGGAGGTTCGGAAGCGCCAATTACTATCGCCACCGTGAGTGGTTTTAGCGTGATTAAAGCACTTTCGGAACGAAACGATACTCCTGAAACTGCCTCGCGTCCATTCGACGAAAGCCGCGACGGATTTGTGCTTGGCGAAGGTGCCGGAGTACTGATGCTTGAAGAACTGGAACATGCCAAACGTCGTGGGGCTAAAATTTATGCTGAAATGACCGGCTATGGACTGGCTTCGGATGCTTATCACATCACCGGGTCGCATCCTGAAGGATTGGGCGCACAGCTTGCCATGACTGAGGCGATGCGCGAAGCCGGACTGAAACCGGAAGACATCAGCTACATCAACTGCCATGCCACATCGACACCGGTTGGAGACATCAGCGAATCGAAAGCTGTGGCTGCCGTTTTTAAGAATTGTTTGGAAAACGTAGCTGTTGGCGGCACCAAATCGATGACCGGTCACTTGCTGGGTGCTGCCGGAGCCATCGAAGCTACATGCTGTGTTCTGGCGGTGAAAAACGACCTCATTCCACCAACCATCAACCTGCAAAACCGCGATGCAGCCATCGATTCCAGAATCCGCATTGAACAAACGCTTTGCAAACAACCGGTCCGCGCAGCTTTAAACAGCTCATTCGGATTTGGTGGGCACATTGTGAGTACGCTCTTTCAGAAATACGAAGGATAAAAACAGAAAGTCCTTAAAACGAAGAAAGCGGAGAAAATAAAATTCTCCGCTTTCTTCGTTTTGTATAAACCTAACAGGTTTTGAAAACCTGTTAGGTTTATTTAGCTATGCCGCTTCCGTGAGGAAAACATACCTGATAACCACCAGGAAGAACAGCAGGTACATCATCCAATGTACGCTTTTTGCTTTTCCGGTTAAAACTTTCAGTAAAGTATAGAAAATGATACCTGCAGCAACACCATTGGCGATACTGTAAGTAAATGGCATCATTACAATACACATGAAAGCTGGTAACCCTTCTGTAAAATCATCAAAATTGATTTCTTTAATTGCAGAAACCATCAGCAAACCAACAATGATCAAAGCCGGAGCTGTAGCTGCATTCGGAATTAATGTTGCCAGAGGTGCCAGAATCAGGGCAATCAGGAACAAAATACCGGTTGTAACAGCGGTTAATCCGGTACGACCACCTTCGCCAATACCAGCAGCACTTTCAACGTAAGCCGTTACGGTACTGGTTCCCATCAACGCTCCGAAAGAAACACCAAATGCGTCAACCAACATCGCTTTCCCGATTTTTGGAGAGTTTCCGTCTTTGTCGATCAAGCCGGCCTTATTGGCAGTACCAACAAGGGTTCCGAAAGTATCGAACAATTCAACGAATGTGAATGTGAATACAACGGTCCAGATACCCATGCTTAGGGCGCCTTTAATGTCGAGTTCGAAAACAGCCAGATTTGAAAAATCAGGAAGAGCGATTGGTGAAAAGCCTTCAGCAATTTTGGTAACTCCCATCGGGATTCCAATAATAGTGGTTACGATGATACCAATCAGCAACGATCCTTTTATACGCAAAGCCATCAAAGCTGCTGAAATTGCTAAGCCGATAAGGCAAAGCAACATGCTTGGATCTTTAAAGCTGCCAATTCCAATGTTCCATTCGAAGAACATTAATCCAGCCTGACCTTTCGTTGCATTTAATTTTTCAAGTGTTGGTGGAATTACGTTTGCGGAAACTGACATAATATCAGAAAGTTTAAGCCCAATAATGGTGATAAACAAACCGATACCAACAGTAATCGCTATTTTGAGCGACTGAGGAACGGCCACAACCAAAATCTGGCGAACTTTTGTAACCGTCAGTAAAATGAAAATACATCCTGAAATGAAAACCGCGCCAAGAGCTACTTTCCATGGCATTCCAACGCCAGCCAAAGCAACAGTTGCAAAGAAAGCATTCAAGCCCATCCCGGGAGCCAGCGCAATCGGGAAATTGGCAACCAAACCCATGGCAATGGTAACAAAACCGGCAGCAATAGCCGTTGCGAAGAATACAGCGTTTTTATCCATTCCGGTAGCCGAAAGAATATTCGGGTTAAGGAAAAGGATGTAAGCCATTGTCATGAAGGTAGTTATACCTGCAATGATCTCGGTGCGAACAGAAGTTTTATTCTCCTGCAGCTTAAAGAACTTGTTAATAAATTCCATATAAGTTTAGAATTAGAAGGTGTATTTCACCGCAAGAGTTGGGTTAATCATAAAACCGTCGTGACCAGCAAAATTACTACTGATTTCAACTTCGCTACCAACAGCAAATTTCTGAGTGCAGTTGTACCACAATTGAGGTTCAGTTAAGAAGATCATTTTGCCAAATCCTGTTTTTTCTCTCCACAAATCAGCAAAACCATCAAATCTCATTTTACCTTTTGCAAAATTAATATACCATACTCCCGTAAGCTGGAAACTATTAGGTTTTGAATCCATTGTATTCGCAATGTTTTTATACAACGCCTTCAACGAGAAACCTTTTGAAAAATCTTTGGCATTCCATGAATAATCAATACCAGTTAACCAGGCATTGCTAATCGAATAGGCGCCACTGGCATTTCCGGCTTTCCACTGACCAAAACCACCATTGTATTCAACATGCCAGCTAAATGGTGATTTACCCAACGTGAAGCAACGGGCAATTTCGAAATAAGCCAGTGAAGGACTATTCTCAACGCCACCAGATCCATAATCGAAATCGATAAAGAAAAAGGTGTTTCCGGTTTTGTCTGGCTTAAACATTTCAACTGTGGAGGTCAGGTAGCCACGACCATCTCCCATGTCGTAATGAGTCTGGATGTTTTGACTGAATGCCCCAAAGGCGAATAAACTTGCAATAAAAACAAGGACTAATTTCTTCATAATCTAATCTTTAAGTTGTATGTGTAATTGTGTGCTAAAAATAGTTAAAAAAATATTCCTGATTCTTTATTGTTATTTTCACAGCCTAATTTGTTACCAACAGGTTTCTAACAAATTACAAATACTGAAATTCAGATATTTAGCCATCAAGCCCCGTCGAACATGAAAATATTTTTATAATTTCATGGCAATTTACCATTAATGATTGTTTCAGATTTTGACAATTTCTTTGATTTTATGACCATTCGCCAAACACCTAAACCAACTTTATTATGACACAAATATCACGAAGACATTTTATTCAAACCGGCCTGATTGGAGCTGCTGCTGCCTCAACCGGTTTTACCAGCCTGGCATATGCTGCCCCGGCGAACACAACTATCGACAAGGTAAAACTTGGGAAAACCGGTCTTGTAGTTCCACGGCTTGCTCTCGGAACCGGAACTCACGGAGGAAAACAATCGTCGGATATGACCCGGATGGGTATTCAGAACTGGTTGAAAATTGCCCGTCATGCTCACGAACGCGGAATGACTTTTTACGATGCAGCCGATCTTTACGGCTCTCATCAGAATGTGAAAGAAATTCTGAAAGAAGTTCCACGCGAAAAAGCTACCCTGCTTTCCAAAGTCTGGACCCGCCCGGAAGACTGGAACAAAGACACACCAGCCAAAACTATCGACCGGTTCAGGAAAGAAACCGGCTCTGACTATTTCGACATTCTTCTGTTGCATTGCATGACAAATGGAAGCTGGCAGGAAGAAAAGAAACCATACATCGAGGCACTTTCCGAAGCCAAACAAAAAGGCATTGTAAAAACCGTAGGACTTTCATGCCATAGTTTCGATGCCTTAAAAATTGCTGCTGAAGATCCGTGGGTCGATGTGATTTTAGCCCGAATTAATCCGGAAGGGGTTATCATGGATGCCAGTCCGGCCGAGGTGATGGCTGTTCTGAAAAAAGCACACGACAGCGGAAAAGGAATTATTGGTATGAAGATTTTTGGCGAAGGAAGGCTGATCGAGGAAAGTCAGCGCGAAAAATCACTCAAGTATGTGATTGGCAGTAAGAATGTGGATTGCATGACCATCGGAATCACTTCTCCCGATCAGATTGACGACACAGTTCAGCGAATAATGCGAATCGCAAAAGAAGTTTAAACTAAATTTGTGCCCCGAATCGGAAATCTGAAATTCAAATTTATGGACCAAAAAAAACTAATCGGGCTTTATGTCCAGGCTTTTCGGAAAAACTGGGAACTACCGGCATTTTCTGACTTCCAAGGATCATCCTGTACTTATGGCCAATCCGCCCAGATCATCCGGCAAATCCATTGTTATTTTCGTGAGGCAGGCATCAAAAAAGGAGATAAAATTGCCGTTCTGGGTCGAAATTCTTCCAACTGGGCTATTTCCTTTCTGGCCATCTCGGGATATGGAGCTGTTTCTGTGCCGGTTTTACCCGATTTCAATCCGGAAGACATTCATCACATTCTGAATCACTCCGAGTCAGTTTTCCTGTTTTCCGCCGATAACCTTTTCGAGAAGCTTGATACTCAAAAGATACCTGCAATTACCGGTGTTATCAGCCTGACTGATTTTTCAGCCTTGCATTTCAGTAATGATGACGAAAAAGCGCGTTGGGCAAAATGTTTTTCTTCGGAATATGCCGGAAAATCTAGTCCCGAAAACTTCCATCTGGATGAATATGACGATAATGGGCTGAGCATTATTTCGTACACCAGCGGAACTTCAGGTTTCACCAAAGGAGTAATGATTCCGGCCCGCAGTCTGCTGTCGAATATTATTTATGCTCAGGACCATATGCCCCTTGTTTCAGGCGACAGAATTGTATCATTTCTGCCCATGGCGCACGTATTTGGTCTGCTGTTCGAGTTTTTGTTCCCGGTTTCTGTGGGCTGTCACGTCACTTTCCTGTCGAAAGCGCCAACACCACAGCTTATTGTAAAGGCATTCCAGGAAGTGAAGCCACGCCTCATCCTCTCTGTTCCGTTGGTTATCGAGAAAATATACAAAAAGCGCATTTTACCGGCTCTGGAAAAACCGGCAGTCAAATTTCTGCTGAAGGTTCCTGGAATTCAGCAGTTGCTTTACAAAAAAGTAAGGGCGAGCCTCGTCGAAACCTTTGGCGGAAACTTTCACGAAATTGTGATTGGAGGCGCTCCTCTCGACAAAGAAGTAGAAACATTCTTCCGAAAAATTAAATTTCCGTTCACGATTGGCTACGGGATGACCGAATGCGGCCCACTGATTTCGTACGAAAGTTGGATTGGATTCAAACCACAATCAGCCGGAAAGCTGGTTGATCGCATGCAGGTCCGTATCGATTCGCACGATCCGTTCAATGAAGTCGGCGAAATTCAGGTAAAAGGTGAAAATGTGATGCTGGGCTATTTCAAGAACGAACAGGCGACCGCTGAAGCCATTGACAGCGAAGGTTGGCTGCACACCGGAGACCTCGGAATTATTGATACCAATAACTTTATCTATATCAAAGGGAGAAGTAAAAACATGCTGCTGGGAGCCTCAGGACAAAACATTTATCCTGAAGAAATGGAGGCCAAACTTTGCAATTATCCCTACGTTCTCGAATGTGTGATTACCGAACGCGATGGAAAGCTGGTTGCATTTGTTTATCCCGATCCGGAGCTTATTGAGCAGGAAAAAACCGACCATAAAAAACTAAATGAAATCATGGAGGAAAACTGCCGGCATGTAAACAAAGTTCTTCCCAAATACGCACAACTCAGCTCAATCATTTTAGTAGAGAAAGAGTTTGAAAAAACACCCAAACGAAACATCAAGCGGTACCTTTACACATAGCCCGAATAGTCACATACAGACATAAAAAAAGCCTTGCGATAAATCGTTTGGCTTTTTTGTTCTGTTACAGAATTTTGGTGGATGGATGAATTTAGAGTATTCATTCATATTATTAATCCCCAATAGATGAATATAGTAACCCAACTTTTCAAATTATTTTGACTAAAGTTCGATTTTTTACACGAATGGTATAAATAGGCATATGAAATGCACAAAATTCGTGACGAACGATTTACAACCATTTGTCGATAGCCGTATTTAAAAACCGATTTACAGGGGCCAATTCCTTAAATGCATCGATTATTTTACCAACATAAGCTTCACTTGTCACAACCGAATCATCGATTCTCGAAGTGAAGGCATACGACTTGTACTTGAGTAAATCAACATCAGGGAATTCCTTTGGAAAGCCTTTCGGTGGAGTTTTCAGCTTGTCGTCGTACATTTCAGGATAAGTTTTCCGAAACGAGTCGCTGTAAATAAGCTTTTTAAATTCATCGGGATGATCAAAAATCTCAGTCCGCAATGCTTTTAGTGAATCGGCAGGTGGACAATACGAGCCTCCGCCAACAAACGAACCTCCCGGTTCAATGTGAAAATAGTAGCCGGCACCCATGCTTTTCCGCCCTCCGCGTGCAATAAAACTACCCATGTTTACTTTGTAAGGTGTTTTGTCATGCGAGAAACGAACATCCCTGAAAATACGGAAAACGCAGTCTTTGGCTGTAAGGCCAACTATTTCAGGATCGAATTTACCAACCTCGTGAATAACAAGTTCGGTAAGAAAAAGCACTTGTTTGCGGCTTTCTTCGTATCTGCCGCGATTTTGGTCGAACCACTCCTTGTTGTTGTTTATCCTCAGTTCCGAAAGGAAATTTAATACTTCCTGCATGTGATTATATTTTAAACATTCATATCAACGTAAGGTACAAATTTCTGAAAAAAGGCGAATTGTTTTGTTATGTATTTCTGAAAACAAACCAAAGACGACACGTAATCGGCCTGAAATTGTACTTTTGTTCTGAACATCTGAAATATGAAAAAGTTTGTGATTATAGTCGCAGGAGGATCGGGAAGCCGGATGGGAACCGAAATCCCAAAACAGTTTCTGGAACTGGCCGGAAAACCTGTGCTAATGCATACTATCCGGATTTTTCACGATTTTGACCCCACGTCTGAAATTATTCTTGTCTTGCCACCGGATCAGCAGCAATTTTGGAACGCCTTGTGCCTGAAACATTCGTTCGATCTGATGCACGAAATTGTCTCCGGAGGTCAAACCCGATTCCATTCGGTAAAAAACGGACTGGCAAAAATCGACAAATCCGGAATCGTTTTTATTCATGATGGTGTAAGACCTTTGGTAAGCGCTGAAACGCTTAAAAGATGCCTCGAATCTGCCCAGAAAAAGGGAAATGCAATACCTGTTTTGCCGGTGCACGAATCGCTCCGGAAAAGCGAAGGCGAAACTAATGTTTCGGTTGACCGAAGTTTATATTTTAGCGTGCAAACTCCGCAAACCTTTCGCACTGAACAAATACTTGAAGCCTTTAATCAGGATTTTGATCCGGCATTTACCGACGATGCTTCAGTTGCCGAAAAAGCCGGCTTCAGCATTCAGCTGGTTGAAGGAAATCGCGAAAACATCAAAATTACTACGCCAACCGATCTGGTCATTGCAGAAGCTTTTCTAAAAAACAGCGGCAGATAATTCATTTTATTTTTATGGATTTTAAGAATTTAACGATTTACCGGCCAAAAATGGAGTACCGCCGTTTTGGAAAAACCAACAAAATGGTGAGCGTAATCACCCTTGGGGGAATGCGCTATAAGCACGGTTCGGCCGAACCTCGCCACGAAATTCCACAGGATACGCTGGAGCAATGCCGTGATACCGTTCAGAAAGCTTTGGCGCAAGGAATAAACTTAATTGAAACGGCTTACGGATATGGTAAAAGCGAGCATGTTTATGGACACGTTCTGAACGATGAACTTCGCATTAAACGCGATTCGTACTTTTTGATGACCAAAGGAAATCCGAAAACGGCAGAGGATACACGAAAGCTGGTTTCGCTTCAGCTAAAAGCACTTAAAACCGATTATTTCGATTTTTATGCCTGGCATGGCATTAATACGCCTGCTTTGCTTGATTTAGCCTGTTCCAAAGGCGGACCGGTTGAAGAATTGCTGAAGATGAAAGAAGAAGGAATCATCAAACATGTCGGGTTCAGCACACATGCCCCGTTGGATGTAATTCTGCGGGCCATTGAAACCAACCTGTTCGACTTTGTAAACCTGCATTATTATTACTTTTTTCAGCGTAACAAACCGGCTATCGATCTGGCTGAATTGAAGGACATGGGTGTATTCATTATTTCGCCCAACGATAAAGGCGGCCAGCTTTTCAGACCTTCGCAAAAGCTCACTGAATTAACCGCTCCGTTACACCCCATTCAGTGGAATGCCCGTTTTTGCCTGAGCCATTCGGCTATTCACACCCTGACTTTTGGATTGCCTGTCACCGCAAGTTTCGAACATATTAACGGAATTTTCCCGGCACCGGCACCATTTTCGGCTGAAGATGCACGAATAAAGCAGGTACTCGACGATCAAAAGATGCTCGATCCGTATTCGGGGTTCGATGCTTATGTCATGGAAAATGATCCTTCGGGCCTGAATATTCCGGAAATCCTCCGATTCAGGACACTTTGGAAATGCTACGACATGAAAGAATTCGGGCTGCACCGCTACAACATGTTTCAGGAGAAAGACCATTGGTTCCCGGGACATTTCCCGACCGAAGAAAATCTCCGAAAAATAGACCTGAGCCGCTGCCCGCAAGACATTCCGCTGGTTGATCTGATCAGGGAAACCCACCAGGAACTTTACCGCCCCAAAAGCAAATAACAAAAGAGGCTGACTCTGGTTAGAGTCAGCCTCTTCGCTTTTGTTTCCTGAAATATTATTTATTCAAAGCTTTGATGCGCTTTAGGTTTTTCCTTCTTTTCAGTTTCAACCTGATGGTGTAATCCAGCTCGTACAAAGCAGGAACGAACATCAGCGTTAAGAACGTTGCAAAACTTAAACCGAATATGATTGACCAGGCCAGCGGGCCCCAGAATGCCACGTTGTCGCCACCGAAATAAATATGAGGATTCAGCTCGGTGAAGATCGTTGCGAAATTGATATTCAGACCAACAGCCAGTGGAACCAATCCCAGCATAGTTGCGGTAGCGGTAAGAATTACCGGAGTGATACGGGTTTTACCACCTTCGATGATGGCGCGCCGCGTTGGCATTCCTTCTTTCTTTTTGACATCAATGAATTCAACAATCAGAATTCCGTTTCGAACCACAATACCACCCAGGGCAACGATTCCCAATCCGGTCATCATAATCACGATATCCATGCGGAAGATGATTACACCAAGCAATACACCAATGATACTGAAGACAACTTCACTCAAAATAATCATTGACTTTGCAACTGATCCGAACTGGGTAATCAGGATAAAGAAGATTGCGCCGATAGCGATAATCATGGCTTTCAGAAGGAAAGCAACAGTTTCGGCTTGATCGTCCTGTTCCCCAGTTAATTTGATGGTAGTACCTTCGTGCAATGGGAATGTTTTGGCCTGATTCTTAATTACCGGCACAATATCGTTCGCCGAGTAACCCGAAAGTACATTCGAGTAAACGGTGATTACGCGTTTCTGATCGAGACGCTTGATTCCGGCGTACGACGAGGTATAATCGATGCGTGCAACTGTTGACAACGGCACACTGCGAAGCATTCCGCTATTCATATCGCGATAGGTAATCTGCAGATTAACCAATGAGTTGATATTGTCGCGGGTTGCTTTTGTATACCGAAGCATAATCGGATATTCATCCTCATCCTGTTTCAATTTCGAAATCTCCTTTCCGTAAAGTGCTGTACGGATTTCCATACCAATCTGGCCGGTTGAAATACCTAATCGCTGTGCCCTGTCGCGGTTAATCTGAATGATGATTTCAGGAGAATTCATCTCGAAATCGGTTTTTAACTCTTCCACGCCAGGAATATCCAGCGAATCGATGTAATTGCGGAATGCATAGGCATCGGTAATCAGGGTTTCCAGGTTTTCGTTGGTAACCTCAATATTGATTGGCTTTCCGGTTGGAGGACCGTTCTGCTCCTTATCAACCGTAATTTCGGCTCCGGCAATGTTGACAACTTCCTGCCGTATTTTTTCCAGATATTGAGTTGTCGAGATTCCGGTTGTACGGAATTTATGCTCAACAAAGTTGACCGTTACTTTACCCCTGTTAAACGGATTTCCTGAGGAAGTGAAACCTTCTTCTTCGGCACCGATTGTAACGTTCGAAATAACTGATTCTACATCAGGATTATTCTGACCAATAGCTTTGTAAACACGTGCTTCGGCTACCCTTGTTACACTGTCAGTTACATTCTGGTGGGTTCCTCCGGGCATTTTGATGTATACAAATACGCTGTTCGGATCGCCATCGGGGAAGAACAACACCGTTGGCTTAGCTAATCCGGTAGCAAACATGGTAGCGAAAAACAGGCCAATCATACCGAATAAAATCCAGATCGGGCGGGCACCTTTCAATACCCAACGCAACTGCCTTTCGTAAAAAGCCATCATCGATGGCCAAGTTTTCTCCTGGAAAGTACTGATCATTCTCTTTAACACAAAGTGGAAAAGAAGAATCAGCAACACTGCAAGCATCAGTATGTTGGCCATCGTAAATGCCGCAGGAGATTTGGCCATGAAATAAATCAGGTAAAAGAATACCGATAATGCTGCCATTACAATAGTCGAAATTTTAAGTTTTCGCCAGGTGGTTCCAGTCTGGAATTCCTTGTCGTACTCGTGTTTCATGAACGAAACTGCAAATACCGGGTTAAACACGTAGGCAACAAATAGCGAGGCAAACAATGTTATAATCAGTGTTACTGGCAAATAGTGCATGAACTGCCCTACAATTCCGGGCCAGAAAGCCAGCGGGAAGAATGGCGCAAGCGTGGTTAATGTTCCTGATAAAATCGGAAGGAATACCTCGCCGGCCGCTTTTTTGGCAGCTATGTTAATATCGGGATTGAAACGATGCAGTCGGTGTGTATTTTCGATAACCACAATAGCATCGTCAACCACAATTCCAAGGGCAAAAATGAAGGCGAACATCACAATCATGTTCATGGTGAAGCCCAGTCCCGGAATGATCATGTAAGCCACGAACATCGATAATGGAACCGACAACCCTACGAAGAAAGCATTGGTGAGTCCCATGAAGAACATCAACACGATAGTCACCAGGATGAACCCAATGATGATGGTATTATTCAGCTCCTCGAGTGTGTTGCGGGTAAAACGGCTCTGGTCGCCGGTAATTGTAACCTCCATGTCTTTCGGATATTCCCGGTCTTTCAGGTCGGCAACAATTTCCTTAATCTGATCAGATGCGTCGAGCAGGTTTGCTCCGCTCTTTTTAATCACGTTCAGCGTAATTACATTCTTTCCATCGAGTCGGGCAAAACTGGCCTGTTCGGCAAAACTATCGTTTACTTCGGCAATGTCGCTCAGCTTTACCATTGCGCCGCTCGACGACTGAACCACAATATTCCGAATGGTTTCAACATCGGTGAATTGACCTTTAATACGAACAGTGTTGCGGGTGCCGTTGTTGGTCAGGTTTCCTCCCGATATGGTCAGGTTTTCCATGGCAACAGCCTGCTCAATATTCCCGAAAGTAACCTTTGCAGCCTGCATTTTAAAAATGTCGGCATCAATCTGTATTTCGCGGTCGAGTGCTCCAACAATATCAACGCGGGTAATTTCCTTCAATCCTTCAATGCGGTCCTGAGCAATTTCGGCATAATGTTTCAGTTTAACCAGGTCGTAATTTCCCGAAATATTCAGGAACATTACCGGCATGGCCGAAATATCAATGTCCATGATGTCCGGATCGGACGGCAAGTCGGTTGGAAGATCCGATTTGGCCTTATCAACGGCATCGCGTACACGCTGTTTTGCCGTTTCAATCGATAAATCAGGTTCAAACTCAACAAGAATGGAAGAGAAATCGGGAACGGAATTACTGGTTATTTTCTTTACGTTCGAGATCGATTTCAACTGTTTCTCAATCGGACGGGTAACCAGGTTTTCCATGTCCTCGGGCGAAGTGCCCGGATATGGTGTACTAACGACGATGTATGGAATGATTACCTGCGGAAATGTTTCTTTCGGTATGAAATAATAGTTCATCATTCCAAGCAGCGATATCAGGACAGCAAGTACATAGATACTCGTCCGGTTATCGATCGCCCAGCTAGTCGCAAAAAATTCTTTAAACTTATTTTCTTTCGACATGATTAGTCTGTTTTGTTTGTTTTAGAAAACTACTTTTTCGCCGGCGTTCAATCCCTGGAACCCGGAAGTAATAATTTTGTCTCCGGCTGAAATTCCTTCCAGAATTTCGATAATTCCGTTGTAATCCATTCCGGTTTTCACGATGCGTTTTTCAGCACTCCATTCATTGCCATTTTGTTTGGCTACATAAACGAATTTTCCGTCCTGATTGCTCTGCACGTAGTTTACAGGTAAGCAGAATGCTTTTTCGTTGGTGTAATCCTTAATTTTGATGTAAGCAATCATATTGGCGCGTAATTCAACATCTTTTGAAGAAACCCGGCATTCCACTTTAAACGTGCGGTTGGTTGGGTCGATAAAACGGCTGGTGAAATTCAGCTTGCTTTCAATATCCTTTCCAAGATCGGGAAAACTAACTACTGCGTCGTTTCCGTTTTTGATGCGTGTTGCATAAGTTTCAGCAACATCGGCCGATATTTTGGCAACATTCATGTTAATTACGCGAATGTTTGAAGTTGGCATTCCGGGTGAAGCCATCTGTCCCACGCGAAGCGGAACACTTTCAACAGTTCCGCTGATCGGCGAAATAACTTTGGCCATCTGGATCTGTTCTTTGATGGTATTGGCGCGTTGTTCAAGCGCATCTTTGCTGGCTTTTGCCTGAAGATACTGAACTTCGCTGCCAATTTTCTTTTCCCAGAGAGCGGCTTGTTTCTGGAAGATGCTATTGGCCAAAACAAGCTGAGTATTCACTTCTTCGAGCGATTGTTTCAAAACCTGCGCATCGAGTTCGGCCATCACCTGACCTTTTTTAACCGGCGATCCTTCTTTTACATAAACGGCGGTAACAATTCCGGCCGATTGAGGACTTACAGCAATATTCTGGTCCCCGTCAACCGTTCCCTGCACTTCAATATAATGGTTGAATACACATTCAGCGGCATCGGTTGTTTTAACCGTGATGGCCTTTTCTTCGGCTTTAGCTCCGCCCGGGTTAATCTCGGCTTCGAGTTGCGCAATTTGCGTGCTTAATTGTTCGCGTTGTGTTTTCAGTTTTTCGAGCTCAGCTTTTTTGTCGGTGGTGGCACTGCACGAAGCCAACAAAGCTGCCAATGCTGAATAAATAATAATCTTTTTCATTGTTTATAGTATTTGATATTTTTTACAATTTGAAATTCAACCCGCTAACTATTTAATTTCCTGATTAATGTTGTACAGTTTTTCGAGTTGCGATTTGGAACTTTCCAGATCGAAAATGCTTTGATAATAGTTGGTGAGATTGGTAAGATATTGATTCTGACTGTTCATCAGGTCCATGCTCGAAGCTACTCCCTGTTTGTATTTTTCAAGAGTTCGCTGGTAAATATCGTCCGACAGCTGTTTGCTTTTTACCTGGTTCTGATATTTTTCAAGCTTCAGTCTTAAGTCGCTCTGGTATTGTGTGGCTTGCATCGCCAAACTGCTCGAAACATATTTCCGCGTATTCTGGGCTTTCTCAAGCGCCATGCGCTTTTGCGAAACAACAGCCAGTTTTTCGCCTGAGCTGAAAAGGGGAAGGCTAAAATTTACCCCAATAAGATCTTTAGGCGCAAAATCAAACGCTGGCGATTTCATCTTTTCAGTATGGTTGTAAAATCCTGAAATAGTAGGCAGAAAGCTGGTTTTAGCCAGATTCAGTTCAAGCTTAGCTGCTTTTTCAGAAGTCTGAATCAATTGATAATCCACATTACGATCGATATTGAACGGTTCAGAAATTAGCTGAAGGCTCGATTTCGTAAGCGATTCGTCCGATTCAACCTGATCGGTCAGCTCAATTTTGGCGGTGTCTTCCAGCCCCAACTGAATTTTAAGCAGGCGGTAGGCCATTTCCAGGTTACTGTTAACCTGATTGATTGCATTCCGGATGGTATTTCCGGTCAGTTCGAGCTGATCAACATCGGTTTTTTCCAGGAAACCCTGTTTATTCATTTCCGAAACTTCGTAAAGGGTTTTGTTGATGTTTTCGAGGTTCTGTGCCAGGATTTTTTTACTTTCCTCAGCCAGCTGAATCATGTTATAAGTATTGATAACTGTCTCAATTACATCCTGTCTGGCTTTCTCCTGGTTTTGCTTCGACAATCCATAGTACACTTTAACAGCCTGTAAACCAACAAAATACGATCCGCTAAAAATAAGCTGCGAAACTGTAACGTCGGTAATAACATTCTGCTTAACACCCAACTCAATTACTTCGTTAGGGCCGGCATTCGGATCGAAAAAAGTAGCAGGCAAAGTCGGAACTTTCGGGTAAAACGAATAGGCCGATTTTACTTCGCCATGTGGCAACCCCGAAGCGGTGGTTTCCCAAATTTTCTTCTGGGCCATTTTCAGGTCGAGTTCCGAGTTTAAAATGTTGGCATTCTGTTGCAAAGCCAGTTTCAGGGCATCCTGAAGCGATAGCTTCGTTGGCTCCTGTGCTCCGGCAGACAATCCTCCCAAGAGAAGTATTCCCGCCAGCAAAAGGGTTTGTTTCTGTTTTCTAAACATGTGTGGTCGTCTTTATGTAGTTATTAATTTTTATTCAATCCTTTAATTTCCGCCTTCCGTTTTTCGAAGTAAGCAATTCCTTCGGCCGTTGAAATGGCCCGGACGTGCGATTCGAACATGACTTCAAAAATCTGCTCAAACGTTATATTTTCAACAAAGCAAAACTCCTGATTATTCATGTCGACCAGATTTTTGACATAAAGTCCGGCGGTAAGCTCAACGTTCACATCGCTCCGGTAAAGACCTTCTGCAATGCCCTTTTGGGTATTTTTGCTGATCTGGTTAAAAATCTGAACCTGTTTCCGAGCAAAAGCCTGGTTATAAAGCGGTTCATAGTACTTCTTTAATTCGAACTTAAGCTTTGGATTTAACCGGCTCATTTCTTTCGCAATCATCGAACTGGCATGAAATAATATTTCGATGGCATTATATTCCTCAATTTTGACTTTTGAAAACTCTTTCTCCCATTTTATTTCATCGTATTCAAAGAGCTTTTCAATCAAATCTTCTTTGCTTTTGAAATACTGATAAAGCGTTTTTTTCGATATGCTTAAATTTCGGCTGATATCGTCCATATTTAAATTTCTGATTCCAAACTCGAAGAACATAGACACAATCTTGTCCATTAGTTCTAAAAATCTTGGTTCATTAAAATTCGATTCTTCGCTCATTTTGACTTTACTATTAATTTCGGAACAAAAATAGGAAACGTTTTTGATTGGAAACGTTTCCTGAATGTAAAGTGTTTGTTAATCTTCCGTGCCAAAGTTCCTGATTTTGACAAAAAACAGGGCAATCAGGCTAGATGATAGTACAAAATCAATAGGTGAATGACTGATTTCTAACGGTAAAAGAATTGCCATTAAATACTGATTGCCAAAATCAGAGTCGCATCAGTTTATATTCAACTCTTCGAATGACGATCAGAGCGCTCAAATATTTTAAGCCTGGAAATTTTTATCCCCGATTCTTTACTGCAGAAGCCCGAAATGTAATTCAGGAAAGTAATTTGGAAAAGTCAATCAAAATATCAGACCCGTAAGCCAGGCCCATACCACGTACCGGACAAATTTACCTGCAAGCATGGCCAATGCTGTAATCCAGATGTTGGCACGCAAAATGCCTAAACCAACAGCAAATATGTCGCCAACAGCCGGAACCCAGCTTAAAAAGGCGAAAACAGCCCCTCGCTTATACAATCGGTTATGCCATTTTTCAATGGTTTCGCGTTTCACACGCAGGTATTTTTCAATCCATTCCCATTTGCCCATATAGCCAATAGCAAAACTGCTCATACCGCCCAGCCAGTTTCCGGCAGTAGCCACCAAAACAGCCGAAGTCACATCTGTTCCGTTGGCAATCAGGAATGTAAGTATAGCTTCAGAGCTGAAGGGAACAACCGTTGCAGCCAGAAAACTGGCCAGGAAAAGTCCCCAAAGGCTGTAATCAAAAAGTCCTGCCATGAAATCAAGTCAATAGTTAAAAGGCAAAAGTATTTCCGGCTGCGAACTTAAAGAAAATAAATCGTCCGGTTGGCTAATCCGATTGAATCGTTTTGAATTTGTAAAATTGTCAATTGGTTAATGGTAAATACTTAATTAACTTTGCCGCTTAATGTTTAAAAACAAATAAGATGGAAACAACTCGTCAACAAAAAATATCGCGCCTGATTCAAAAAGACATGGCTGACATTCTGCAAAAAGAAGGAAAAGACCTGTTTCACGGAATTTTGGTAAGTGTGACCAACGTTCGCATTTCGCCCGATTTGTCGGTGGCCCGGGTTTATCTCAGCATTTTTCCGTCGGAAAAGGCCAGCGCAACTTTGCTCGAAATCAAGCAGCACCAGTCGCGCATCAGAGGTTTGCTTGGAATGAAAGTTGGCAAACAGCTCCGGATTGTTCCTCAGCTCGATTTCCATATCGACGACAGCCTTGATTATATCGACAACATCGACCGGTTATTGAAAGAATAGTTCAAAGTTTCAAGTTTAAGTCTTTGGTTTATTTACTTTGAACGAACACCCCAACTTTAAACATATAACTTTAAACTTCAAACGTAACGATGCAATACGATCCGATTAAACGCTCGCTTGGAAAAGTATTTAACCAGACTCCCATGTTGCGCAAGCTGTTTTACCAGTTGCTCGACTTGCTGTTGCTTCGGGCATGGCATATCCGCAAAGAACTACGCCGCCGCACCCGCACAGCTCCCGAGGTAAAAGCCATACTGGACGCCGGATCGGGATTTGGACAATATACCTACCGAATGGCCAGCTGGTTTCCGAAAGCCGAGGTAAAAGCCGTTGACATTAAGCCGGAACAGATTGATGATTGCAACCGGTTTATGACGAAGGCTGGACTAGCCAACAGAGTTAAATTCGAACTAGCCGACCTCACTCTGTTTCAGGAACCTAACAAATACGATCTGGTCCTTTCGGTTGATGTGATGGAGCACATTGAAGAAGATGTTCAGGTTTTCCGGAACTTCTTTGCTTCGATGAAAAAGGGAGGTCTTTTGCTGATTTCAACGCCTTCAGACCAAGGAGGATCCGATTCGCACGATCATGATCACGAAGATGGAGCTCACGGATTTATTGACGAACATGTTCGCGACGGATACAATATCGATGACATTGAAAACAAGCTGAAATCGGTTGGATTCTCGAAAGTAGAAGCTCGCTATTCATACGGAAATCCGGGTAAAATCTCATGGAAACTATCGATGAAATATCCCATACTGATGTTGGGTGCAAGCAAGTTTTTCTTTATTATTCTTCCGTTTTATTATCTGGTTGTCTTCCCTTTTGCCTTGGTTTTGAACTTTTTTGACCTTGGAATGAAGCACAAAAGTGGTACTGGCCTGATTGTAAAAGCCTGGAAATAAACAGAAACCTAAATATCCATTGAAAACTGCCTTTTATATCGCGCGCCGCTACCTGATTTCAAAAAAATCGGTGAATGTAATCAACATCATCTCCGGAATATCGGTTGCCGGAGTTACCGTTGGCACATTTGCGCTGGTGGTGATTTTATCGGTTTTCAACGGCCTCGATTTCTCTATTAAATCGCTCTTTTCAACGTTCGATCCCGATATCAAAATTACCAGCACAATAAAAGGCAAGCCATTCGAGCTGAATAGTATAAATATCGAATCAATCAAACAGGTGTCCGGAGTTGCAGCCGTTACGCCAATTATTGAGGAAGACGCTTTTTTGATGTATGGCAATCAGAAATATTTTGCTACTCTCAAAGGCGTGCCTGTCAATTACAACGAAGTGTCGCGGCTCGATACCAGCAGCATAACCAGCGGCCGTTTTTTGTTGGAAGCCAATCAGGCCCCGTTTGCATTGGTTGGACAGGGAGTGGCATATTACCTTTCTGTTGGACTTAATTTTTCAGATGCCATTCATGTTTACGCCCTGAAAAAAGGTGCAAACGGACGGCCAACAATGGACAACACGTTCAGCCACAGCACCATTTATGCCTCCGGAATATTTGCCAATCAGCAGGAGATCGATTCAAAATACGTGCTGGTTCCGTTCAGTTTTGCCCGTGAATTATTCCAGATGGACAACCGGGTGAGCGCCATTGAAGTTGAACTGAACCCGGGAATCTCTCAGGACGACATTAAAAAAGAAATTGCGCAGCGGGTAGGCACCCAATTTGCTGTTAAAACCCAATTCGAGCAGCACGAGTTGTTTTACCGGGTGATGCAATCCGAAAAATGGGCCATCTTTTTCATACTGGCATTCATTTTAGTAATTGCCTCATTCAATATTCTGGGTTCACTTTCCATGCTGATCATCGATAAAAAAGACGATATAGCCATTCTGCAAAGCATGGGCGCCAACCAAAGACTCATTCGCACTATTTTCCTTTTCGAAGGCTGGCTTATTTCGCTGGCGGGTGCTTTCTTTGGCATCATCCTGGGTGTTCTGATTTGCTGGGTTCAGATCAGGTTCGGGCTCTTGAAAATACCGAACGATGGTTCATTTATTTTCACCGCCTATCCCGTACAGATTCATGTAAGCGATCTTTTTGCAGTATTCATGCTTGTAACCGGTATTGGCTTTCTTGCAGCCTGGTATCCAATCCGGTTTATTTCGGGCAAATACTTATCAGCCACTCAATAAAATCTGGGGTTTTAATTCCAGAAATAAATTCTCATGAAAGCAAAAGGCTTCAGTTCTTTAATCGTGAACTGAAGCCTTTTTGCTTTATTTTGTAACGGAAAAACTTGCTTTGCCAATGCCTACCCGGCCATCAGGAGTTGTTCCCTGCACTTCGATAATGAAATCGGAAATTACTTTTCCGGCTCCAACTTCAAATTCGAATTTGCCCGACTGATCTACTTTCTGATCGGGTTTCCAAAATAAAGTAGTGCCAGTTTCGCGGTTTATTTTCTCTTTTGTTTCGGGGAACGATCCGGGAATATGGTTGTTGCCGTCGAGCCCCTCTGTTTTCATCGCATTTGCTCCCTTGGCCAATCCGCCCTTCAGAAATATTTCGACAATTCCCACCGAATTTAAGCCAGTGTAACGCTGAATATCCATTGGATTAGTCGAAACATTGATGTGGTCGACATCAGACGGAGAAAGTCCCTGAATTACGCCAACATCGGTTCCCATTTGCTGCCCGTCGATAACAATGAGCGCACCACCCTGATAATTGAGCGAATTCTCCGATCCAAAAAACACAATCTGGTTACTTGCAAGTTTGAATGGCTTAATACTCTTGATAACATCAAGGATATTGGTTGACGAATTCAGTTGATTTCGCTGATTATCCAGATTCGAGGTATTTGTTCTCACTTTCTTCGGTGCTTTGGGGAACAAATCAGGATTGTTGGCAACATATAGTTTGTCAGCACAAAAATCTTTATCCTGAAGAATATATTTCTGAATATTGTTGAAAACATAAACCGAAATCTGGCCAGGCAAGTCCTTAATCAAGTTCACCTTTAATTCGCGTTTTCCATCGGCATCCGTGGCTTTCACCGAGAAATCGTCAATATTCGACATACTGAGGTTTGGAAATGAGAATATTCCCTCCGAATTGGTGATTGTGGAATAAATCTGCATGTTTTTGTTGTTGGCCAGACTCACTTTTGCCTTATTCATTTTATTCCCGCCTTTATCGGTTACAACGCCCGAAACGCTGAAGTTTTCCATATGAGTTCCGGTTGCATTTTCAGGCTTAAACTGTCGTATCCGTGCCCAATCGAAGCCCTTTAATTTATTGGCAATTAGAAATACATCGAGCAATGCATTGTTTGTTCCCTTCAACTTAAATGCTTCGGGAAAAGATGAAAATGGCATTTCAACTTCCGATTCGAGTTGCATATAATCGTCGATTGAAGCTTGGGTTAGAGCTTCATTAAACTTGTCGGAAACCGATACACAAACATTACCTGAAACGGGTTGATTATTCTCGTCTGTCAACTGCACTTTTACCAACATCTTCCCCTTAGGCTGCAGTCTTGCTTTTTCTGGTGCTACGTCGATTTTAAGGGCCAATTTATTATCCTTAAACACTAGCCGTTCGGCAAGCAGATTACCTTCTTTCGAAAATACTGACAGTAAATTTATCCCGTGAGGCAACTGATTCGCTGGTAGCTTTATTCTTCCGGTTCCGTTAATTTCCATATCACCAGCCCAGTAAACACTGTTTCCATGTGTAATAATCAGTGAGATATTGTGCTTTTGTTTATCCTGAAAAATAAGGTTGGCATAAATGAAATCGGCATCAGTTTTTACAACGGCAATAGCCAATCCGGTGGAAGAAGGTGCCGGCAGCTCAAACGACTGTCCCTGACCAGTTGTGCCTGAAAGCTGAAGTTTAAGTTTTTGCTGGCCTGCATTCACCACCGAAAACAGACCAAGTCCTGTAGTCAGTGTTTTAACCGGAGTTACGGGGCTGCCATCCTGATTTACCACACTACCTTCCACATCAACCGGAATGCCCCATTTGTTGAAAACCGAGAAGCCTATACGGGTAGGAATGCCGGCAACAAGATTCCCTCCTTCAGGATAAAAACGAACCACCAGCGGATCGATATTGGTTGGCAGAAATATTTCGCGTTTCCACTCATCTTTTAAGTCGGAAAGCTCGCAAATGAAAGGCTCACCATTGGTTTTAGCCGGAATTGTCAGCGGAATTGTGACTTTTCCGTTATCATCAGTTTTAATTTTATCGGTTGCAAAAACTTCCGGTCCGTTTTTCAGCTTGTACCTAAGAAATTCGTTTTTAAGAACGTTCCCGGTCATATCGCGCATGACAACAAACAGTTCATTTGCTTTTCCGGCAACCGAGACACTGTCTTTGGCGATGGCTTCAACCACCCATTGGTTATTGTATTGCTGATCGATTTTCAGGCGGGTAACCGACACCTGATCGGGCGAGTAAAGCGATGAAGTATAGGCGCCAAGGAAATAAGTATCAGACTGAAGATTGTCAGGCACAACCAGAGTTCCGGAGGCTTCGCCTTTTGTTAAGTCGTAAGAATTTTTAAACAAAAGAGCCCCGGCTTTATCGTACAACCCAATCGACAGCTTACTGCCTACGTCTGAAGCAGGACGGTTTTCAGCGTCAGCAACAAACGCTCTGAACCATATTGCTTCTCCGGGTTTGTATTCCGTTTTGTCAGTCACCAAAAACACTTTCTCCTGAGGGTAATAGCTGAAATAATTAGTTATTTGAAGACTAATTTTAGGAATTGGCCCCTGATCTTGTTCCTGAGCCGGAAGGAATGTCACTGCAGTGACCATTAATACCAATAAAATAAGTGCTTTCATATTACGCGGTTTTATTTGTGGTTGAGAATTCGTTTTTTATCGAAAAACAGAGAGTCGTTTCGCTGCGAATATTCCTGCAACGATTTTCTTAATTCCTCCGAAGGCTTAATAATGTTATTGTCGCCCCAAAAGCCATCGTCGTAATTGGTTACTACTTCAGTAAATATTTCGTTTGAATTGAATGTTTCGTCCTTTTTAAAGCGGGTTCCTTCGTCGGGCCTAAAATCGGTAATCAGCAGATCGGAATCACTGTGAAAGACCGAATTTATTTTGTCCTGTTTACTGCGAACCCTAAAGTTGAGCGAAGCCTGGGCTGTGCTTAAATGCCATTTGTTATTTGCCCTTCGGTAACTTACTTTGTACTCAACATTGATTGGCCTGACATAAAAATCTTTTGGCTTTTTCTTGATCAGCGATTCGCGGGCGAATTTCAAACCTGAACGACTCAGGCTAAACTCAGCCCGAACCAGGGCAAACGACGACATATCGACATATAATTTACCCTGATAGCAAGGATAATCGACCTTTTCCTTCGGTTTAAAGTAAATGACATATGTTTCGCGGTTATCCACCTCAACAATTTCTTCCATTGTGTATTTATAAAAATCACGGAATTCCGGATCGAGAAAGGTATCAAGCGTTTTTACCACATCCAGCTTGGTAATGTAATACGGGCCACCCTGAATTTTAAAATCGACAAACCTGAATGGCATAACATTCAGGCTCTTCCGCCCCTTTATTACCTTTACCTTATCCTGTGCAAACGAATTATCGTACGACGCTTTCCGTATCTCCATCAAAGCTTCGGCTACATCAATATACTTGCTGTCCTGCTTCAGCACTTCCCGGTAAAACGAAGTCATAATTTCGTTGTCGCGCGGGTAGTTGAGCTGTATTTTCGACAATATTTTGCTGATAATTTCTTCGGGATAAATTACAGTCACCTTCACTTCTTTCAGTTGCACCGAAGTGGGTTGCAGCGCAATGGTGTAGCTCTGGTCAGTAAGCTCGCTAATGGGTTGCAGATATTGCCGGTAACCTAAACACGAAACAACAACGGTGTCATTTTTCATCGACTCAGGAATCTTCAGCACAAATTCGCCATCGTTGTTTGATACAGTTCCGATGTTGCGCCGGTAAATGAAAATATTAGAATACGGTAAAACATCTTTTTCTTCGCGATCGAATACTTTCCCCTTAAAAACAATTATCGGGGGTTTCCCCTGCCCCAACTCAGCGACCTTTTTCTGGACTCCATCCGGAGCACTAATAACAATCTGATCTCCAAGTGATTTATACTGAAATTGTTTATTGAATAAAGTATCGAGTGTTTCCCGGATCGTTTTGTCTGCAACCGAAATGCTTGACTGTTTATCAGCCTTGATTAAGGCGGCATCATACGAAAAGAATACTTTGGCCTGTTGTGAAATCAGATCAAGAATAGTTGCAACGCTTTCGTTGTTCACTTCAAGGTTTATCTTCTTATCCAGAACGGAAATGTTCTCCTTTTGTCCGTAGGAAAACCTTATTGACAAAAGGAGAACAAGTAAAATTAGTCCGTTGGCTGGTATCGATTTCATCCTTTGTTCTGGTTATCAACGGACATAACTGTATAACTGCGAAACAAGGAACTCACATGTCTGTTTGTTCATTGGGCTTACTGGTTAGTTTCAACACATCATTTCTCAGAACATCTTCTTCAGGAAAAATTCAGTTTTTATCTGTTCGCCGTTCCGAAGAACTGTCATTTTTATTCTACGGTCTTCCTGACTTTGGAAGAGTAAATTTATATCATTTAAAGTTAACGACTTATTGCTTGTGTTATTTAATGAAATAATCTGGTCGTTTTCGAGAATTCCGGCATAATACGCTGGCGAATTTTTGCGGATGTTACTAACCAGGAAGATGGGCAATCCCGGCATTGGATTGGTTACTTCCACACCGCTCATGTTATAGTTAAAATCATCCTTCAAATCAGCATTTGGCCTCAGAATGAGCCTTCTGCCCGGATAATCCATGGTAACATAGAACCGGCGAAGTATTTCGGCTCCAAGTGTTCCGTTACGGTCGTTTTTACCGATAAGTTCGTCTACAAGTTCGTTGTCGGGGAAAGCCACAATGGGTTCGTATAAAACCAGCGGACCAACCCAGATTGCGCCAATTCGTCCCTTTTTACCATACAAATCACCACTCAGGCCACGTCCGAGGAAGGTTTCGATGTGATTTTCGGGAAGCGAAATCCGGCTGTCAGAATTTGTTGATAACCAGATGGCATCGCTTGCGCCGGTATCAACCAGCAGTTTCACCGGAACATCTTCGTTTTTATCAGTTACAATACTTGTTGTTACAAATGGCTTGTTCTGTTCGAAGCTAAGCGGCAGCACAATGTCTCTTTCTTTTTCCTTATAGGTAAAGTATTCCGGCTTAATCAGGGTTATTTTGTGTTCTGAATAATCAATTTTAACCACATAGTCTTTGAAAAGGTTGAAGCCGATCAATCCGTGAACCGGTATTCCGAGAATATGCGATATCTGGAAGTTTTCGTTGATTACCATGTGAATTTCCTGGTCGTAAGCAGCAAGTCCGTTGAGCGTAATTGTATTACTACCAGATCGATAAGCCGTTAGCTGTTCTCCTTCACCCAGGCCTCTTACATTGATTGGCTGCAGGAAATTCAGGTTCAGTTTATTCACAAAGGGTAATTCGGTAATGATTGGATATCTGACCCCAGTATCCAAAATAAAATTCAGTGTATCAGAATTATTTATCGTTACCGGAATAATAATCAGGTTGTTAGACGACTTGAAGTTAAATGTTATCGACTTTTTCTTCGGACTGTCGAAAATAAAACCTGCCTGATTGGTGTAATTCCTCATTTTCTTTTCGTAGTCGAGGCTTTTATCAACCTGTTGTTGCTCTCTGATAACCAAAAGGTTATCTTGAATTTCAAACAAAAGCCGGGAATCCTTCATCAGTTGGTCGAGCACAAACTTGATAGGTTTGTTCGACACATTCAGGTTGATATTTTTTCCTTCAATCAGGTCGGAATTGTACGAATAATCCAGGTGAAGGTAATTGCATATTTTTTGAATTACCTCCGAAAGCGATTCATTATCAGCATATATACTGATATTCTGGTCCAATACACTTGCTTTTTGGTTATTTTTTAAGTCTTGAACCTTATTTTGTAAAGTGCCTTGTTTGGTCGTTTTGGGGTTCTGTTTCTGACTAAATGACTGAACAGGAGCAATAGCAAACAAGACAAATATTATGCAAAATATAAATGAGGGTATAATTCGAATTGCTTTCATGGCATTTAAACAATTAAAGTTAAGATCGTGCTTTTAACACATACTGCCCATCGATCTCCTGAACCTCGATCGGGAAAGTGTTTTCGATGACTTTCAGAATAAAATCGAGCGAATAGTCATTAAATTGAGCAGTGAGAAGAAGTTCGTTCAGCTTTGGATCGGCCAAACTGATGTTTACTTTGTAAACTTTTTCGAGATTTTCAATTACCTCGTGCAGCGAGGTCGCCTTAAATGTCAGGTTGCGCGTTTTCCAGGCAATAAAATTGGGATCCTGGTTGGTAGTTTTCTGCATGGTGTTACTTGCATAAACCAGAGTTCCCTTGTCGCCCGGAGTCAGGATCAGTTCATCGGTTTGCTGTTTTTCAGAGGTTTTGTTCACCACCTGTACTTTTCCGGTTTGAACAATAACTTCAACTTGTTTTGTGGCAGGATAAGCGCTAACACTAAAGCTGGTACCAAGAACTCTGATCTGCGCTTTTCCGGCATGAATAATAAAAGGTTTGTTTTTGTCAGGTTTAACTTCAAAGAAGGCTTCTCCTTCTATACTTACTTCACGGGTTTTGCCGTTAAATTTTTTAGGATAAGATATTTTAGTATCGCTGTTCAGGCTTACGAAAGTCCCATCAGGCAATGCGACAGTATTCAGCACCTTATCGGTAGCAACCACCTGTAACATTGTTCCAGACGAAGCCGGACGATAAAAAAACTCGTATCCAGAAACCAAAAGGAGAGCTCCCACCAGGATCGCTGCAGCCATCCTGTATAATCTGTTTGAAATAAACTTTCTGATTTTTGTATTTTTCAGTCCTTCTACCCTGCCAATCCTTTGCTCCACTTTTTCCCAGGCTTGTTCGGCAGGATATTTCTTCAAATTGAAACACAAATCAACCTTCTCGGTTAATGTTAAAAGTTGCCCGCCTTCGCTTTCCGAGGGAAACATTCCTTCGACGGCGGATTTTAGTTCTTCTGCGGTCAATTCATTGCTTTCGTCGTAAATCGATTTTGCGAGCAACTCCCAGGTTTTATCGTCTATATGCTGATTTGTTTTCATACAACCTAAAGACATTAATGTGAAGACGTACCCCTATTTGACCTGTTGTTTTTTTTCAGGACAAAAAGTAAAGTCATTAAATGATTACTGAAATCTTTCAGCTCCTCTCGCAGGTATTTTAGGGCAAGCCCCATCTGAGCCTCAACGGTTTTAACCGAAATATCCAGTTTATCGGCAATCTCCTTATACTTCAAACCTTGTTCGCGGCTTAATCTGAATATTTCTTTTCGTTTGGGCGGAAGCGAATCGATGCATTTTTCGATACGCTGAATCAAATCGACTTCAAGAAAGTATTGTTCGGTATTAATTTCATGCTGTGCCGTTTCGAGCACTTTACTGGCATACTGTTTTTTGATTTTTTCGTGCTGAATCTGGTTGAGGCAATGATTCCGCACCGAACGAAACAGGTAATGTTTAACCGAAGTTTCAATGTTGAGAACTGATCGCTTTTCCCAGATTTTAACAAACATATCCTGAACGATCTCTTCGGCCACCTCTCTATCGGGGAGAAACTGATTCGCGAAATGACACATCGCCGAATAATATTTCAGGAACAACGCTTTAAAGGCTTGTTCGTCACCATCTTTAAGTTTCAAATACAGTTCCCTGTCTTCTGTCAAGTCCATAAGTTCTCCGGCTTAAGCGGCGATTTTTGAGAATTCGGCTAAAGGTATAAAAAAATCGAAAGTTGTATATTATTGATCACTTCTTCTGTTCACAAGCATATAATTTCTGGAATAAATGCAATTTTTATTGAGTACTGAAACGTAGTTCCTGTGTATACAAAAATCGATTCATTAATTCATAAATCACAATCTACCTGAAGCTTACATGAATTTTCTCACTACTCATAAATTTATTAAAACAAGCATTACAAAAGCTGAAACACACAGAAAAACTAAATTTTGAAAGAAATGCTTTGTGCAAAGGAATTTTCCATTATTTTTGCAGCCGGTTTACGAAACGCCCGAATGGCGGAATTGGTAGACGCGCTGGACTCAAAATCCAGTGATAGCAATATCGTGCCGGTTCGATTCCGGCTTCGGGTACAGAAAAAGCCGCTTGACTTTCAAACAGTTAAGCGGCTTTTCTTTTTAATCGATTTCAGTAAAAAATAAATTAATGTCACTTTGACGCTTCTAGATATTTTCTCATATTTGCTGACAATTAACGAATTCCTAAACTAACTCCATAATGAAACGAACTTTTATTCTCCTAAGCATGATTGCTCTTTTAGCTGGCCAGACAGTGCTTGGCGCGGTTCTCCCAATGGCCAACGAACCTGATTCGGTTTACCTTTTTTCGTACGCCACCACAAAAAACTCGAATACCAATGGGTTGCATCTGGCATGGAGTACCGATCAGCAAAACTGGACTTCAATTGGTCCCGAAATGCGTTTCTTGTTTTGCGACTACGGTCGTTGGGGTGCCGAAAAACGCATGATCACCCCATTTTTGTTTCGCACGGCTAACGGAATGTGGCACTGCGTATGGAGTTTGAACGAGCATACCGGAACTTTTGCCCATGCCGAATCGAAAGATTTGATTTATTGGTATCCGCAGACCTACCCAATTGTGATGACAGATAACAATTGTCTGGAACCTGAAATTGAAAGATTGCAGGACGGAAAATATTCCGTTTCGTGGATCAGTACCGGCGGAAATCAGAAAAAGGCATTCAGTGTAAATACTTCTGACTTCAAAAAGTACTCTCCGGCGCAGGAAATTCAACTTAATACAAGACTAAATGCCCGGAAACTTGTTTCTGTTTCAGGAAATTTAGAAACCGGAACTGTTCACAAAGTAGCCTGGTCGCTGGTCGAAAGTTTACTCAATAAGCAGAAGCTGAATGCTCAACGCGATCAGCTGTGGGGCGAAACAACCAAAACTGATTCACTCCGATTCGGTTCGTTGAAAACCCTGAATGCAACGATTACAGTTAATAATACAAAGACCAAAAAGATCAGCGACATGCTGATTGGCGTGTTCTTCGAAGACATTAATTATGCTGCCGATGGCGGATTGTATGCAGAATTGCTTCAAAACCGTGATTTTGAGTATGCTTTAAGCGACAAGGAAGGACGCGACAAAACCTGGAATAGCACAAAAGCCTGGCAAATAAACGGTAAAGATGCCGTATTTTCGATCGATTCAATTTCTCCGATTCACCCAAATAATTCGCATTATGCTGTACTGAAAACCGCTGAAATTGGTTCGGGTTTGGTGAACGAAGGATTCGATGGAATCGCAGTTGGGTCCGGTGAAAAATATGATTTCTCTTTATTTGCAGGCAATCCCGATCAGAAAAGTAAAAAACTGCTGATTCGGCTGAAGGGTAAAAACGGCGAGAATTATGGCGAAACATTGGTTTCGATCAGTTCAGTAGATTGGAAAAAATACACAGCTGTTTTGGTTGCCAAACAATCGGCCACCGATGCCCAACTCGAAATTATTCCGCAAAGTTCAGGAACCGTCAAACTGGATATGATTTCGTTGTTTCCGCAGAAAACATTTAAAGGCCGCAAAAACGGCTTGCGTGCCGACCTGGCACAAACCATAGCCGATATTCACCCGAGGTTTATTCGTTTCCCGGGTGGTTGTGTTGCCCACGGCGATGGCCTTGGCAATATTTATCGCTGGAAAAACACGGTTGGCACGCTCGAATCGCGCAAGCCACAAAAGAACTTATGGGGTTACCACCAATCGGCCGGATTGGGCTATTTCGAATATTTTCAGTATTGCGAGGACATTGGGGCTGCACCATTACCTGTTATTGCAGCCGGGGTTCCCTGCCAAAATTCGGCAACTGGCGGAGCCGGCCAACAGGGCGGCATCCCGATGTGCGACATGGACGACTACGTTCAGGAAGTGCTCGACCTGATTGAATGGGCCAATGGCGATGCGACCACCAAATGGGGAAAAATTCGCGCTGAAGCCGGTCACCCCAAGCCTTTCAACCTGAAATACATTGGAATCGGCAACGAAGACCTCATCAACGATATTTTTGAAGAGCGGTTTACGATGATTTTCAACGCCGTAAAAGAAAAACATCCTGAAATTACAGTAATTGGCACAGTTGGGCCATCATTTGAAGGAACCGACTACGTGGAAGGCTGGAAAATTGCCACAAAACTGGGAGTTCCGATGGTCGACGAACATTACTATCAATCACCGGGCTGGTTTATTCATAATCAGGATTACTACGATAAATATGATCGCTCAAAACCGAAAGTTTACCTGGGTGAATATGCTTCTCACCTGCCAGGCCGTGTTACCAACATCGAAACTGCTTTATCAGAAGCACTTTACCTGACAGCATGTGAGCGAAACGGCGATGTGGTAAGCATGACTTCGTACGCACCTTTGCTGGCGAAAGAAGGGCATACACAATGGAATCCCGATCTGATTTATTTCAACAATTCAGAAGTAAAACCAACGGTTGATTACTTTGTCCAGCAACTTTACGGTCAAAACGCAGGAGACACCTATCTGGCCAGCGATGTTCGGGTTTCTGACAGAAATGATGGTGTTCGTAAACGGGTTGCCGTTTCAACGGTTCGTGACAGTAAAACCGGCGACCTGATTGTAAAACTGGTAAACATGCTTCCAGTGGCTGTAAATGCCAACGTTATCCTGAACAGCGTTGAAGATATTCGTTCGCAGGCCACACGCACTATTCTGACCGGATTGCCAACCGACAAAAAAGCCCGACCGGTTACAGACCAGATTTCAGTCAGCGGCGAATTCCCATACAACATGCCGGCATATTCGTTCTCAGTTATCCGGATAAATCCTGAAAAACATCATGTCGAGCCTAAATCGGGTCAGTTGAAAAAGCAGAATATTTATTATCAGACTGAAGCAAAGAAAATTTATCTGCCGGTGAAACGAGGTACCAATCTGGCTCAGTTTAATCCTGAATTCGAAGCAGCAGAAGGTTATATGATAATTCCTTCCGGTCTTCAAAATTTCACGAAAGGGGCAGTCAATTATACGTTCAAATCAGCTCAGGGAAAAGAAATCTATCAGGTTTCGGCTTCCGAGGACCACAACCCGGTATTGAATGGTTTTTATGCCGATCCGGAAATTCTGTATGCAGAAAAAACGGGCAAATATTATCTTTATCCAACCAGCGACGGGTTTTACAATTGGTCGGGCGACTTTTTCAAAGTGTTTTCATCCGACAACCTGGTCGACTGGAAAGACGAAGGTGTCATTCTCGATTTGAAAAAAGATGTTAGCTGGGCAAACCGCAATGCCTGGGCACCTTGCATTGTTGAGAAGAAAATAAACGGTCAGTACAAATATTTCTATTATTTCACAGCCGCCCAAAAGATTGGAGTTGCGGTGGCTGATAACCCAACCGGCCCATCCGTGGATAGCGGCAAAGCACTGATCGATCGTTTTCCGGAAGGGATTAAAAGTGGTCAGCAAATTGATCCGGATGTGTTTACCGATCCGGCTTCGGGCAAGAGTTACCTGTATTGGGGAAATGGCTACATGGCCGGTGTGGAGTTGAACGACGACATGGTTTCTATTAATGAGAAAACGCTAAAAATCATGACTCCTGATAAAACCTTTCGGGAAGGTACATACGTAATCTATCGCAACGGAACTTACTATTTTATGTGGTCGGAAGACGATACGCGTAGCCCCAATTACAAAGTTCGTTATGCAACAGCCACTTCACCACTTGGGAAACTTACTATTCCCGAGAAAAATGTGGTGATTACCCAAAATCCGGATCAGGAAATATTTGCAACCGGCCATAATTCGGTCGTCCAAATTCCGGGGAAAGACGAATGGTACCTGGTTTATCACCGGTTTAACCGCCCCAGAGGAATAAAAATGGGAAGTCCGGCTGGATTCAACCGCGAAGTTTGCATCGATAAGCTGGAATTCAACTCCGATGGGTCAATCAAACAAGTAATTCCGACGCTTCAGGGCATTTCGCCGGTTAAATAGCTATTTCATTTGAATGGAAAATCCCCTTTGTACATGTTACAAAGGGGATTTTTTATGAATTCAGTCCGACGCTGAATATTAAAATGTTAGTGTTAACATGATTGACTGATCGACCAGATTATTTTCGTACAAATTCGGATCGTGTACCTGGTGATAATTGTACTCCACTCCCACTTTCTTGTAAAATAGCCCGGAACGAACGAGTACCGATCGGCGGCTCGAATCGAAATCTTTAAACAGATTTTCTCTTGAAAGCGCCACAGCCTTGGCATTCAGTACAAAATTCAACGATTCGGAAATTTTTGAATTCACATTGATTTCGATGATCCCGCTGAATCCCGATTCAAAACTCGCATTGTTACCTGCAATATTCACCGTTTCAAATTTCTTATTAAGTGTTTGCTGAAAAGCATAACCAAGGCCATAAGTGAGTTCCCAGGTGGTGTTATCTTCCTTCTGGTAAGAATAGTGCTTTTGTCCGAGGAAAAGTGTCTGGTAGAGAAACAAAGGATCGAGAAAACCGGTGGGTTTATCGTCAATTGTTCCTTTTCCCAGATTTGTTTCGGCTGTTGTTTCCAGAAAAAGCCTGATTTTAGGAACCTTTATCACCGGTATGGAAGGCGTGATGGAAAGAATAAAGGCATCCTGCAATTTTTCCGCATCCTGCCCCTTTACTTTACTTTCCCCGTATTGCATAAACAGCGTCCAGCTAAGGTCAAATTTTTTCCCGATATAGTCGAAATCCGAGTTAACTGTTCCCAGCCATTGCAGATTTGTTACGCGGGTGCCACTGGCATTCGAATCACCAAATGTCAGTCCGAGGCTCGGGCGAATATGGAACTGAACCTTTTTGTCTGCGCTTTCAGCCTGAACCGAATCACCTGACTCTGATCCGACTTCAGAAATATTCCAGGTTGAAGCGAAAGAAGACAAAGTCAGTACAAACATGAGTGTAGTGAGTGCGAACTTATTCATTGGTTTACCAGGTTTTATTAGTTGGTAGCGCCGGTGCCTTTTTCACTAATAGCCACACATGCTCCATCCTGAACGGTAAGTTTGATTCGCGCACTTCCTTTTGTTGTATTCTGCCCAGATTGTGTTTCGCCCCAACTCCATGAAAGAACCAAATCGCAATCATTGTCTTTTCCATCAAACGGCAGAGTAAATGTACCATTCGTTACAGGAAGTTTTTGCGTTCTTCCATTTGAGGTAAACATGACACTCAAATCACTCATCGAGACCTTTCCGGAACCACCCCCTGAACCAACTTTGGCCAGAAGCGGTGAGCTTTTATCGTATTCTTTGGTAATAACAAATGGTTTGTGTTGTCTTTTCCCGGTTGGAAGTCCACTTGCGGCATCGCGCGGGCCGACAATGGCCTGATTAAAAGTAATTTCGAAACCCGTAGCTGTATTACGAATCTTTACTACACGCGACTCGTCATCCTGAATCATAGTCCGATCGTTGGATTGATTGCTTTTTGTCTTACTTTTCAATATACCTTCCGATGCGTTCTGGGCTGCGGCATAACCGGTAATCACCATGAAGATCAATGCCGTGAAAATAAGTTTTTTCATAAAAGTAGTTTTTAAGGTTTTAATTATAATAAGTTCAAAATAAAAGACACGTCAGTCTTTTATTTGTTCATTCATCAGGAAAAATAAAAGACGCAGTTTTCTGACTCTGAATTTTTTCAAAAAAAGAATGATTAATCCCAGAATGTTTCGATATATTTGATAAGTTCAAAAAATGTCAATTATTGTAAATAAGAAATGAACGAAAAAGCATCCCCAAAAATCCTTATTGCTGAAGATGTTGAGTCCAACTTTTTATACCTGAAAGCTGTGCTGAGCAAACTAAATGCGACCATTTACTGGGCTAAAAACGGAATTGAAGCAGTTGAGATATGCGAGCAAAATTCTATCGACCTGGTATTTATGGACTTACAGATGCCCGAGATGAATGGATATGAAGCAACAGAAATCCTCAAGAAAAAATTACCTCACCTACCGATTGTCGCACAAACAGCTTTTGCTATGTCAGACGACCGGGAAAAAGCATTAGACTCAGGATGTGACGATTACCTGGCTAAACCCATAAAATCGAAAGACCTTCTAAATGTTGTAGAGAAGTATATAACATTATGAAATCATATTTTCCAATTAAGCAAAAACGTCCGTCTTATTTTTGATGGACGTTTTTTGTAATGCCCGGGATTAGTTAATTACACATCTATCATTACTTTTACCCCCAAATAATTAGACATATGTGCTGCGACGATAAGAGAGAAGGAACAAACGACCCGGGCGCCAATTCCATACAGACCAAGCAATTTCTTTTAGATCAGAGATACCTGAAGATGGCTTCGATATGGGCACAGAACTCGTATTGCAAACGCCGTCAGGTTGGAGCTTTGCTGGTAAAAGATAAAATGATTATTTCTGACGGATACAATGGAACTCCCTCGGGATTTGAGAATAATTGCGAAGACGAAAACAACCGCACTTTCCCGTACGTTTTACATGCCGAGGCCAATGCAATAACCAAAGTTGCCAAATCGAACAACAGCAGCGACGGCGCCACTTTGTATGTAACATCATCGCCATGCCTCGAATGTGCCAAACTCATCATCCAGGCCGGAATTAAAAGGGTTGTTTTTTACGACAACTATCACCACGACGATGGCATTTTACTTCTGAAAAAGGCAAACATAGAGGTGTTGCAGGTAGAGATAGATAATTAGAATAGGATTCAGGAAACAATTTTTAAAATGAAAAACATTAAATTCTCAGTTTATATCCCGGTATTGCTGGCTCTGACTTTAGCTGCCGGAATCATCATCGGAAACAAGCTTAACCGCAATTCGGGCAGTAATTCTCCCTCGGCTTCAAAAGTCAACAAGTTCGACGCAATTGTCGATCTGATACAGAACGCCTATGTCGATTCAATTTCGACCGACTCGCTGATCGAAAAAACCATTCCGCAGCTGCTGAAAAACCTCGATCCGCACACCACTTATATTCCAGCAAAGGAAATGGTTGGCGTTGAAGAAGAAATGCGCGGAAACTTTGGAGGAATCGGCGTTCAGTTCTCTATACAGAACGATACAGTAATGGTTGTCGACGTTATTTCTGGCGGACCATCTTCCAAGCTTGGCATTGTTCCCGGCGACCGCATTGTAACAGTAAACGACACTCTTCTGGTTGGTAAAGGCCTGAAAAACGAAAAAGTGCTTTCCAAACTTCGCGGCGAAAAAGGTACCAAAGTAAATGTTGGAATCAAACGAAAAGGCATCAAAGACCTGATTCCTTTCACCATAACCCGCGGCGAAATCCCAATTTACAGTGTTGATGTGAATTATATGATTGACGAAAATACCGGCTACATTAAAGTGAGCCGTTTCGGCGAACAAACCTACGAAGAGTTTATGCAGGGAATGAAAGAACTCGACCAGCAGGGCATGAAAAATGTGATCGTTGACCTGCGCGGAAACCCCGGAGGGTACCTCAACGCTGTGATCCGTATGGTAAACGAATTCCTTCCTAAAGGCGAACTGATTGTTTACACTCAGGGAAATGCCCAGGCGCGAAAAACATTCCAGTCTGATAGCCGTGGAACATTCCGCGAAAAAGGAATAACTGTTTTGGTTGACGACTTTTCGGCATCGGCCAGCGAAATATTTGCAGGCGCCATTCAGGATAACGACCGGGGTTGGATTATTGGCCGCCGCTCGTTTGGGAAAGGGCTGGTTCAGGAACAAATACCTTTTAACGACGGCAGTGCCGTTCGTTTGACCGTTGCCCGCTATTATACGCCAAGTGGCCGCTGCATCCAGAAACCTTACGACAAAGGGAATGACGAATATTACAAAGACATTATGGAACGCGCCATCCACGGTGAATTCCAGAAGGTTGACAGCATAAAATACAAGGATACGGTTAAGTACAAAACCCTTGCCGGCCGCGTCGTTCACGGTGGTGGTGGTATTATGCCCGACTTCTTTGTTCCGGCCGATACATCGGGATATTCCGATTACTATTCTAAAATTACCCAGAAAGGATTGGTTTACCAGTTTGCTCTCGATTATGCCGATTCGAAACGCAAGGAGTTTGCCAGTTTCAAAACATCAGCAGATTTCGAAAATTATTTCCGGAAAGTTGATGTGCTGAACCTGTTTGTTGCTTTTGCCGAAAAGAAAGGAATCGCACCAAAGGCATCCGATCTGAAAATATCGTCGAAAATCATTGAAAACCAGGTAAAAGCTTACATTGCCCGGAACATCATTGGCGAAAAAGGTTTTTACCCGATTATTCAGAATATCGACAAAACATTGCTCGAAGCAATCGCCAAATCGAAGCTTCCCATTCAGCAAAATTTAACCAGTGCTGTAACTAAATAAAAAGTTGATCGTCTTACCAGCAAAAGTAAGCGAATCGACATGAACGTAAAGGAATACAACCAATCGGTTGATCTTTATTCAGACAATGTTTTCCGGTTTATCCTGAAGAATATCAAGGACGAAGAACGCGCCCGTGATATTGTTCAGGATAGCTATGAAAAATTGTGGCGGAATGCCGAGAATGTAAGTTTCGATAAAGTAAAATCCTACTTATTCACCACCGCTTACCACACCATGATTGACGTTTTGCGGAAAGATAAACGCCAGACTTTTATGGCCGATTATCAAATTCCGGAAGATGTGCACGACAGGCAATATTCTGATTTGTCTGAAATCTTGAATGATGCAGTAAAACTATTGCCCGATATTCAGCGGACTGTGGTTTTGCTGCGCGATTACGAGGGATATTCATACAAGGAAATTGGTGATATTACCGAATTAAGTGAAGCCCAGGTGAAGGTATACATATACCGCGCCCGGATTTTTCTGAAGAATTACATTGGTAAAATGGAGGTAGTAGTATGATAACCAGGGATAATTACGAATCGTTTTTCATTGATTACCTGGATGGTAATCTGCCGGAAAGTATGATCGATCAGTTTCTGGATTTTCTGAACCAGAACCCCGATTTAAAAGAAGAATTGCACCTTTTCGAGGAAGTAATGCTTCCCGAAGAAACGATAGTTTTTGGTGAAAAAAAACAGCTTCATAAAAGCTTAGCCGACGAGAATCGTAAGTTTGAAAACAAGGCCGTTGCTTATTTGGAAGGCGATCTGGATGTCGAAGAACACAAGGCTTTCAAAACATACCTGGCTGCCAATCCCGAGCTAAAAAAAGAATACAACTTGTTTGCCCAAACCCGTTTAATTCCCGATTCAAAAATACATTTTCCTGACAAGCAGAAACTATATCACAAATCGGGAACGACACTTGTTTTGACCTGGGTAGCCCGGGCCGCTGCAGTTGTTGTTCTGGTATGGGGAATCAATTCGGTGATAAATATGCAGAATGCCACCGGTCCTCAAAATCAGAAGCAGGAATTTGCTGCAGCGTCACCCAAACAGGCTCAAACGCAAAAGCAGGCCGAACCTGTAAAAGTTTCACCGGCTGACGTTTCGCAAGCCCAAAAACAACCCATTGAGTCGGTTGAACCGCTGCCGAAAAGCGATATTTATATAGCAAGAGCTGAAAAACCGGTAGAAAAAACATTGGACATTCAGGAGGAAACCAACCGCGATACCGTTATGCTGGCAGCAATCGCACCAATAGTAGCACCGCTCGAAACTTCAGAAGAAACACAGCTTGCATTCCATCGCTCGGTTGAAGTGACGAAGATAAACCAACCCAATGTGCTTACCGTTGATGAGTTTTTGGCCATGCGCGCAAAAAAAATAGGGAAAGAAGGCGTGTTCTCGGTTCAGCGAATTGCCCGTCTGGGGTTGAACATCGCATCTGAAATTTCAGGAGAACGAATTGGCTACAAAGAAAAAGATGGCAAAATTACCAGCGTCGATTTCGAAAGCAAACTGATGGCTTTTTCGATTCCGCTCGAAAAAAAATAACAAGGCTGTAACATTTCCGAATAGCTCTCCGTCATACGGCAAATTTTAAATTTAAAGCCATGAAACCAGTTATTCTTACTCTCACAGCTCTCGCACTAATTACCCTGAATTTAAGGGCACAGCAAAGTCCTGCCGATGTAATATCAGCATTCGCGGTTGTAGAAAAAGTCAGCCCTGTTGATACAGTTGTAAACTCGGCCGACGCCGATACATCCATTGTTCGCATCGGGAAAAAAGACGTAAAAGTGATAGACCACAAAGGTGGAACCGAAATTATTTGGGGAAAAGACAAACGCCACAGACACGATCCCGACAGATTTGACGGACACTGGGAAGGCATCGAATTTGGATTCAATGGGTTCGACAAAGAAGATTACAGCATGTATAATCCTGCCGATAAGGACTTCATGTCGCTAAACCAGGGAAAATCCATCGAGTTCAACCTTAATTTCTACGAACTAAACATCGGGCTGGCTAAAAACTATGTAGGATTAGTTTCCGGAATGGGATTCAGCTTCAACAACTACCGTTTCGATAACCCTTATACTTTGCTAAAAGGACAAAGCATTACCGAACCAGTTGCTTTAAATCCTGAAAACCTTTCAAAAACAAAACTTGCCGTTTCGTACCTGAATGTACCGTTATTGCTTGAGTTTCAGATTCCGGTAAATCACAACGAAGGCCGCCTTTTCATCAACGGAGGAATTGTTGGAGGCGTTAAAATTGGGTCGCATACTAAAGTAAAATACGGCGATAAAAAAGACAAAGACCGCAGCGGATTCAACCTCAATTCGTTTACCTATGCTGCAACCGCACGAATTGGTTATAAAGACATTTCGTTGTTCGCAAAGTACAGTCTTACACCACTATTTCAGACGGGGAAAGGTCCCGAGCTAACGCCATTTACCATTGGAATCAGCTTCCTCGATTAAACAGAAACATTGTTCAGAAAACCACGAAAGGAGTTTATCAGGCCCGATAAACTCCTTTTTCGTTTTTGATTACTTACCTTTGCTTATAAATCCTGCAATTTTGAAGTTTGGCAACATTTCCAATGAAACAAATATTTCTCATACTGCTCATATCAACTTGTCTTCAGGCGTATTCGCAGGAAAACGACTCAACAATTGTTCTCCAGAGTTCGGTGGGGCGGCTTTCGGGATTAGTAAATATTCAGGATTTGAACGAAGATTACAACTCAATTAAGTTTGAAGGGCACTGGGCTGGCGTTGAGCTGGGAATAAATGGATTTGCCAATCCGGAGTACAGCCTGTATCCGGCTTCGGAACAGAATTTTCTCGACAACGACCTGATTCGATCAAACAGCTTAAACCTGAATGTTTTACAATACTCAAAAGGGATTCAGCAAACCCGTAATAATATTGGTCTGGTCACCGGAGTGGGACTGAGTTTTCAAAGCTACCATCTGGATAACAACACAACTATTACGGTAGATGAGAATGGTAAAATACATCCGTCAATTCTGTATTTCGATTCGAGCCAAAAGTCGAAACTTTCAACCCTTTACCTCGATGTTCCGTTGCTGGTCGAATTTCAGATTCCCATAGGACATTTTGCTAACCGGTTGTATTTCTCGGCCGGGCTAACCGGATCGAAGAGGCTGGAAACACATACAAAAATCAAGTACCATAAAAACGGGAAGCGTGAGAAATTAAAATCGCCGGGAGATTATGCCATTAAAGATTACAAAGTGGCTGCAACATTCCGGATGGGTTACCGCTGGGTCAATGTATTTGCAACCTGCGATCTGGCACCATTATTCAACGACCGCGACGGACCGGTTGTTTATCCTTTCTCCGCCGGAATACGATTAATATCATTCTAAAACCATACAACTCATGAAACTTCTGTTAATAAGCAACTCGACCATGCCGGGCGAAGCCTACCTTGATTACCCCAAACACGAAATCAAAAAGTTTTTGGGCGAAAAGCCATTGACTGCTCTGTTTATTCCTTATGCCGCCGTAACTTTTTCGTTCGATACATACGAACAAAAAGTAGCTGAACGCTTCGCCGAACTTGGTTTTTCGGTTAAAAGCATCCATCATTTCAGCGATCCGGCTCAGGCAGTTTACGATGCAGAAGCGATTGTCGTTGGCGGAGGAAATACCTGGCAACTGGTTCGTATGCTGCACGATAACCAATTGATGAAACCAATCCGCGAAAAAGTGATGAACGGAACACCGTACGTGGGCTGGAGCGCCGGATCGAACATAGCCTGCCCCACCCTGCGAACCACCAACGATATGCCGATTATTGATCCGAAAGGTTTTGACACCACCGGGTTGGTTCCGTTCCAGATTAATCCGCATTACCTCGATGCCAATCCGGAAGGACACGGTGGCGAAACCCGCGAACAACGCATCGAAGAATTTCTTGAAATTAATCCGGATCTCTACGTGGTTGGCTTGCGCGAAGGAACGATGCTACATGTAGAAGATGATAAAATGAAACTAATTGGGAACCGATCTGTCCGAATTTTTAAGAAAGGAAATACTCCGGTAGAACTAAGTTCAGCTGACGATTTGAGCTTTTTGCTGTAGATCAAATACGCTATCCCAATAAACGATCCTGAATTCCCTGAATTAAATCAAGGGATTCAGGATTTTCGTTTTTAAGTATGGCGAATCGATCAGAAATGTCGTCCATATCGTGCCTGCAACCAATGAGCACTTCAGCCATTTTTTGGCTAATTTCTTCGGATATTTCCCCCGAAAACGCCGCTTCGGTAATTCTGCCCTTCTCCACCAATAAATTCACAGAAATCTCGCCATTCGTCGTTTCTATCGTATTTGAAAATCGGTAACGTGGTGAATAGCCAAAAATCCAGTACCAGGTTTGGTATTTTTCAATGCTGAGTTTCTGGATAGCTTCAATGTCATTCAGTGTAAGTTCATAAACCAGAAATTCCGGATAGTTTTGGCTCATTTCGCTGAACAGAAACTCGGTAAATTCTTCCACCGAAATCGGATTTGGAAGGTAATCGGCAATATTGGTTACTCCGCTGCGATTCGATTGCACTGCTTTGTCTTCAAATTTCGATAAATCCACTTTCAGCGCGCCTTTCAGGGCTTCCAAGTGACTATCGAACAGCAAAGTTCCGTGGTGTAAAACCCGGTTTTTGTGCACATGCTCAGCATTCCCCGAAATCTTTTTTCCATCAATCAGCAAATCGTTTCGACCGGTTGTGTAGGCATCAACTCCCATTTTTTTCAGCGCAGCAACAACCGGAACAGTGAAAACTTTAAAGTTTACTTCCGAGATATTTGCCACATTCCGGATAAAGGTAAAGTTCACATTCCCTGGATCATGAAAAACGGTTCCGCCGCCCGAAAGCCGCCGTGCTACCGGAATCTGATTTTCACGCACAAATTCGTGGTTAATCTCGGCCAGCGCATTCTGATGCTTCCCCACCACCACCGAAGGTTTACTCCGCCAAAGCATAAAAAAATCTTCCTGAAAGTTCTTCAGGAAATACTCTTCGGCCGCCAGGTTAAAATATGGATCGGTGCTGGTTTGATTAATGCAGAGTGTGATCATAAAAGCAATAATATAGTTTTTGAACCACAATAGACACATAGGTCACATAGAAAAAACGAATTAGACTAAAAAAGCTATGTGTTCTATGTGCCTATGTGGTTACTTCTCTTCCTAGAATTCCACTTGCACTCCAATCGTCGGCAAAACAGTTCCCGATGTGTTTTTCACTGTTCGTAACACATAGCGTGTTCCGTTGTCGGTAGTAAGGTAATTTCCGTTAGCATCCTGTTCGCGCAAAACCAAATCCTGCGATTGCGACTGGTAATTGTAAAAATTCTGAATGTCGATGTAAAATTTCAGCGTTGTCTTTTTCAGGTAATAAGATTTGTCTACCCGAATATCCAATTGGTGAAAGACCCCGAAACGATTGGCATTCAGTTTTGAATTATCCAGGTACGGTCCACCTTGCAGGTTCCAGGCTGCCACTAATGACGAGCGGTTTAAATCCCATGGCGTATAAGGTAATCCGCCCACAAAACGGAATCGCCCTCCCACTTGCCAGTTGCGTTTTAAAGCTGCTGTTCCTGTCATGCTCAAAATGTGCTTGCTGTCCCATGCTGAAACAATATACTTTCCGCCACTATTCTGAAACTCGCTGCGCACCAGCGTGTACGACAGATTCATGCTGTATTTGGCCGAGCTCACCCTCGCCTGAAATTCTGCTCCATAGGCTCGTCCCTCCGAGGTTGAAGTCACAGCCTCATCACCAATCACGCCATAATCGGCACCTTTGTTGGCCAGCGAAATCTGATCGTTCACCGAGAACGGGTAATTCCGGTAGTTTTTCAGGAAACCTTCCAGCGAAAACTGCATAGCAGTTGCCGGTTTAAATTCAACACCGCCAATAAAATGATCGACCGAAATGTATTTCAGATTATCCTTGTTCACTAACACCAAATTTTGCTGATAGCCCATCGCCGTATAGGGTGGCAGTTGGTAATATCTTCCCGAATTCAGGTTCAGGCTCCATTTCGGATCGAGTTGATAGGAGGCCGAAACACGCGGAGAAAACTGTTTCAGTAAATTATTCATTTCTGAAGAATAGCTGTTTCCATCCATGCGGAAACCGGCAGAAAGCGTGAGCCTTTCAGCCAAAAACTCGTGACTCACCTGACCAAAAATGCCGTATTTCACGAGGTTCAAATCGGTATCGTAATTCACATTCAGCACATTGCCGTTGTAAAACCGACGTTGCATGGTAGCATTGGTGTATTTGGCAAAATCGACATTGGCGCCAATATTAGCTTTGAAACCATCCATCCGCATGTTGTTCTCGAACCGGATTTTGTTCTCCTGCTCTTCCGATACGTAATCCAGAATTTTGTTGTTTTCCGAACTTTGGTTATTCTCAAGGTATTTGGTAATCGTGTTGTTCAGATGACTTCGGCTAACCACCAGGGTTTGGTAACTATTTTGCCTGAAATGCTTGTAAACCGCACCAACCGTGTAACTCCACTGGTTGTTTTCGGGCAACTGGCTCAAAATGTATTTCTGCTGATCATCCGGATTTTTAATATCCAGATTCAGTTCGTTCACGTCAACCGAACCCAAGCCAATGAGCGTGAGTTCGTTTTTTGCATCGAATCGCGTACGAACTTTAAACTGCATGTCGTTAAAAGTGGGCAAAAACGGCAACTTCAGCGCCGTAAAAAGGAATTTTAGGTATGAGCGCCGGGCTGAAACAATGAAAGTTGTTTTGTTGCTCAATGGGCCGTCTACTGTAGCCGAAACTTCCGAAGCGCCTAAACTACCTTTGAATTTCAGCTTGTCAGAATTGCCATCAACCTGTCCAAATTCGAACACGCCACTCAATGCATTACCCCGGTTTGAAGGAAATGCTCCTGAATAATAGTTTACTTCACGAATCAGGTCGGCATTCAGGATTCCCACTGCCCCACCCGACGCGCCTTGCGTGGCAAAGTGATTGATGTTGGGAACCTCAACGCCATCGAGGTAAAAGCGGCTTTCTGAAGGTCCACCACCACGGATAATGATGTCGTTGCGGAACGATGGCGATGAAAGCACACCGGCAAACGACTGAATAACCTTTGAAATATCGCGGTTGGCACCCGGACTTTTCTCAATCTCTGCAATACCAATGGTTTTCAGCGAAACCGGACTTTCTTCAGTTTTCCGGTATGGAGATGCTGTAACCTTAACTTCATCCAACTGCGTGTCGCGCTTCTCCATAAGGATTTCGACCGAAGCAACTTTCGCATTTTTAACTTCAATTTCGGGAGAAAGAGCGGTATGGTATCCAATAAACGAAGCCTGAACGCGCACAAAACCCGGGTTCAATCCATTGATCTGGAAATTTCCGTTGTCGTCAGTAACTGCGCCAATATTGGTTCCAACCACAACAACATTCACAAAAGGCAAAGGCTCGTTGCTCTGTGCTTCAATAACACGACCTTTAAGAACAGCTTGTTGGGCATACAAACCTGCGTTAAATGCTAAAATGATTGAAACAAGAAGTATTACTTTTTTCATATAATTTCAAAATATTTCCTGATTGTTTAATAAATACAGTGCAAAACTAAACAAGATATACCCATCAAAGTTTATTCGTCCGGTTTGTTTTTTATAATATTGCTTAAAAATTACGTTTATGAGACTGGTAATTCAACGTGTGAGTTCGGCATCGGTAGAAGTAGAAGACTATGTTGTTGCCGAAATTGAAACTGGCCTGCTGATTCTGGCTGGAATTGAGGAAGCCGACACCAAAGAAGACATCGACTGGCTGGTAAAAAAGACTACGCAATTGCGAATTTTTAACGATGCCGAAGGTGTAATGAACCTGTCGGTACAGGAGGTTGGCGGAAAGATTATTTTGGTAAGCCAATTCACTTTGCATGCCTCAACAAAAAAAGGAAACCGGCCGTCCTACATTCGCGCTGCTGATCCCGAAACAGCTATTCCGCTTTATGAAGATTTGATCGACGAATTCAAAAAAGTATTGGGCAACAAAAAAGTTGAAACCGGAATTTTTGGCGCCGACATGCAAGTTTACCTGGTAAACGATGGGCCGGTAACGATTATTCTGGATTCGAAGAATAAGGATTTTTAGTAGCAAGCCCTGCTATTAGTTACTGGTAAAAAACATAAACATGGAAAACAAAAGCATATCTCTTCCCGAAGCTCAGCAGATGGTCGATCACTGGATCAAAACCATTGGTGTGCGTTACTTCAGCGAGCTGACCAACATGGCCATCCTCACTGAGGAAGTGGGAGAGCTGGCACGGATCATGGCGCGGACATACGGCGATCAGTCGTTCAAAAAATCGGATGAGGGAAAAGATATGGCCGACGAAATGGCTGACGTGCTGTGGGTGCTGATTTGCCTGGCCAACCAAACCGGAGTCGATTTGAACGAAGCTTTTCTGAAGAACATGGAAAAAAAAACCAGCCGCGATAAAGACCGGCACCAAAAAAACGAGAAGCTGAAGTAGTTCCAAGTTTCAGGTTCCAAATTTCAGGTCACTCCACTTAGAACTTGAAATCTGGAACTTGGAACCATTAATCATTGACAATTAACAATTTAACATTTCTGAAATATGTCCATCGAAAACTGTCCTTTATCGCTCGAAGATGTTCAGGCAGAACTGGAAGCCATCCGCGAAGCCGCCGAAAAGAACCTCAATAAAAAGATGTTCGAAAAAGCGCTGTCGTGCATCGATTTAACCACGCTGAATTCAACCGACACGCATGAATCAGTGGCTAAGTTTACTGAAAAAGTGAATCAATTTCCGCAGGCTTATCCCGGAGTGAGCAATGTAGCAGCTATTTGTGTATATCCTAATATGGCCAAAGCTGTAAAAAATACCTTGAAAACTGATGACGTAAAAATTGCAGCTGTTTCCGGAGGTTTTCCATCTTCCATGACTTTCACCGAACTGAAAATTGAAGAAGCTCGTCTGGCAGTGGCAGCCGGAGCCAATGAAATAGACATTGTGGTTCCGCTTTGGGCATTTCTGGCAGGCGATTACGAAACCGCTTCCCACGAAATATCTGCAACAAAAAAGGCCATTGGCGATGCCCACCTCAAAGTTATTTTGGAATCGGGTGTGATGGATGTCGATCAAATCTGGCAGGCGTCCATTTTGGCCATTGAAGCCGGAGCCGATTTTATCAAAACCTCAACCGGGAAATTGCCGCAGGCCGCCACACCCGAAGCAGCTTTTGTGATGTGTCTGGCTATCAAACAGCATTTTGAGGAAACCGGAAAGAAAATCGGGTTTAAACCAGCCGGAGGAATTGTTACTCCCGAAGATGCTATTTTGTATCTGACTATCGTTCAGGAAATTCTGGGCGACGAATGGCTAACTCCAGAGTTGTTCCGCATTGGGGCAAGCCGCCTGGCCAACAACCTGCTTGAAAAAATTACCGGTAGCGCAGCAAAACATTTTTAATCTGAACCTGTTTAACTGTAAAACTCAAAATTCAATTTAAAAATTTATTATGGCACAAATTACATTAAAAGGAAACGCAATTCAAACCATAGGCGAACTTCCCGCAAAAGGAGCAAAAGCTCCTGATTTCGAATTAATTAAAAATGATTTATCCAAAGTTTCGCTGAAAGATTTCGCCGGTCAACGCCTTGTTTTGAATATCTTTCCAAGTTTGGATACCGGTACGTGCGCGGCTTCTGTTCGACAGTTCAACAAACTTGCTGCCGGATTGGAAAACACCAAAGTGCTCTGCATTTCGCGCGATTTACCTTTCGCTCAGGCACGTTTTTGCGGAACTGAAGGCATCGACAATGCGATCACTGTTTCGGACTTTGCTACCGGCAAATTCGGCAAAGATTACCAGTTGGAAATCACCACTGGACCATTGGCTGCATTGCATTCACGTTCAGTAGTTGTTTTAGACGAAAATCACACCGTGGTTTACACCCAACAGGTTCCAGAAATTGTGGATGAACCCAACTACGACGATGCTTTGGCTGTATTGAAGTAATATAAATTTTAAACTGATACCGAAAAGCTGTTGGCCTTGTGCTAACAGCTTTTTTTGTTTCAGGAATGACTCCTTTTATCATTTTCTCAACAATATTTCTTCTCAGGGTGTTTATTTATCCAAAATCACAGATATGCACCCTGTTTTAAAAGAAAACATCAGCGAAATAGGTAAACCTTATTCCGATCTCCATTTTCTGCTCGATTGTTTTGCCGAAGTCCTCGAAGCAAACAACGAAAAGGAACTGATCGCCTTTATTCCATGGCTCAACGAGCAGGTTCTACTGCCTCCGGCCGGGTTCGAACAAAAAACCATTCACCTGTATTCCATCTGCTTTCAGTTGCTCAATTTGTGCGAAGTTAACTGGGCAGTTCAAAGCCGGAGGAGCCGCCAACAAACACAAGGCACACAAAGTGTTAACGGAAGCTGGGCCCAAACTTTTTCTGAATTAAAAGAATCAGGCATTTCGCCGGAAGAGATTGTTGCAGCGCTTTCGCAACTTGAGATTGAACCGGTGATGACTGCCCACCCCACTGAAGCGAAAAGAACAGTGGTTCTGAAGTATTACCGCGAACTTTACCTTCAACTGGTGATGCTCGAAAACCCTGTTTACACCTTACACGAGCGAAACCAGATTCGGTCAAACATCAAGGAAACGCTCACCAGATTGTGGTTTATCGACGACATTTACCTGGAAAAGCCTCAGGTTGAAACCGAACTCGAAAATGTTTTGCATTACCTCACCAAAGTTTTTCCTGAGGTTTTCGAACTTCACGACCGCACATTGTTGCAGGCCTGGAGCGAAGCCGGATTTCAGGCTGAAGCTTTGCAAAACTACCGGTCGATGCCGCGTATGAGCCTGGGTTCGTGGGTAGGTGGCGATCGTGACGGGCATCCGTTGGTTACTCCTGAAATTACCAAATACACACTTGAGCGGCTCCGTTCCGAAGCCCTTATCCTGACCAACCAGCGCCTTAATCAGCTGGCCGATAGTCTGAGTATTTATACCTCGAAAGAAAATTTAAGCCCTGAAATACAGAAGCGTAAGTCGCAACTTGAAAAGCAGATACCCAACCTTGCCGGAAATAATCAATTTCAGTCGGCTTCGCGGGAGCCATTCCGGCAGTTCGTTTTGCTGCTGATAGAAAAACTTCCGGCCAAACAAAATACCTCCGGAAACGCAAAACTGTCGACCAAAGAATGGAGCTATTCACATTCGGACCAACTGATTGCCGATCTGGAAATCCTGCTGCGTGCACTTTCTGCATGGGGAGCACCAATGTTGGCCGTCAACGAAGTAAACAAAGCGCTGAGGTTTGTGCAAACGTTTGGATTTCACCTGACCCATTTGGATGTCAGGCAAAACAGCGAATTTTATCAAAAAGCATTTCTCGGCCTTCTCGAAGATATTCAACACTCATCATTTTCGAATACAGCTGACAGATTGCCTGAAAAGGATTTTCTGCTTCAGGAACTCGTTCAATACAGACCTTTTACGCATTCCTATTCCGGAAATAATTCGGAAACCAGTAATGCATTGGGTTATCTTACCGTTCTGGCCGAGCACATCCGCAAATACGGTCCCAACGCGCTGGGCTCCATGATCGTGAGCATGACCAAAAAAGTGGACGATTTATTCACCTTTTACTTGTTAGCGCGCGAAGCCGGACTGTATCTCAAAACCGAGTCGGGGCCAGCCTGCCAGCTTCCGGTTGTTCCGCTCTTCGAAACCATTGACGATTTGCATCGGGCACCAGCTATTCTCGATGAATTTTTGGCACATCCGGTTACTCAAAACACGCTTCGGTTGCAGGCTCAGCGAAAAGGCTATAAAAAGCCGGTTGCCGAAGTGATGATTGGCTACAGTGACAGCAACAAAGACGGCGGAATTTTATCGAGCCTGTGGCACCTTTACGAGGCGCAGCACGAGTTGGCCAAAATCGGCCGGAAACATGGTGTTGACATTCGCTTTTTCCACGGAAAGGGCGGAAGTATCAGCCGTGGTGCAGGCCCTATTCACTGGTTCCTGAAAAGCCTTCCACCTGATTCGCTGTGTGGGAAACTCAGGCTGACTGAGCAAGGAGAAACCATCGAGCGAAAGTATGCCAACAAAGTGAACGCTGCTTTTAACCTCGAACTGCTGGCATCGGGGACGCTCCGGAATACCTTGCTGAACACCCATTCATACGACCAGCAATTATTTGATCTGGTTGGATTTATGGCGCACGAAAGCTTTACCAGTTACAACGCTCTCACACGTCACCCCAGTTTCATCAGGTTTTTCGAGCAGGCCACACCAATCGATGTAATTGAAACCAGTAAGATCGGGTCGCGCCCATCGCGTCGCACTAACCAGCGAACTCTGGCTGATTTACGAGCCATTCCGTGGGTTTTCAGCTGGACACAAAGCCGAGTAAACATTACCAGTTGGTACGGAGTTGGAAGCACTTTGCAACTCCTGAAAGAAAAATATCCGGAAAAATATTCCTTGCTGAAACAGTTGCTCGGTTCGCATCCGTTGCTTCGTTATATCCTGACTAATGTTGATTCGGGTTTGGCAGCTACCGATCCAAAGATCATCGAACTCTATGCCTCGCTGGTTGAAGAAGAACCGATCAGAACCGATATTTTGCCTCTCATTTTAGCCGAATATCAGCTCACCAAACACCTGTTGGCCGAGTTGCTCGAAAAACCAGCTCAGGAGCGCCGGAAAAACCATTTTTATTCAACGCAGTTAAGGGCAGTTGCATTAAATTTGATGCATCGCGTGCAGGTAAATGCCTTGCAACAATGGAGAGCGGATAAAGACACAGAAGATACAGAAAGCGCCAACCGGCAAAACATCGTACTTCTGAAAACAATAAATGCAGTAGCAAACGCATTGGGATCAACAGGATAACAATCAATTTTAAAAGAAAAAAATGCAAAAAATAATTGGCAAGTACTTCGACGAGTTCTCAACCATGAATGAAGCATCGCACAATGCGGTACTCGAAATCGCCAACCGCGAAGGCATCGAAATGAACAAAATCATCGTTGCCACATCCTTCTGCTTCGACGAGTTGAACCACCAACCAGCAAAAATGAACCTACCTTCACCCCAGGGAACATTCATTATGGGCGGTTTGGCAGGCTACCCTTTCGTGGGAGATATTGGTCTTACTGCTTTTGCCGATCATATTCCCGACGGTGGTGCAGCTTTATTCATTTTCGGTTCGCATATTGGCATTTCGCGCACTGGCGAAGTCGGCAAAATCAAGCGTTTTGGCCAGCATCGCCACACCAACACCTGCGGAGCACTCATGATGGTTCAGAATCATGTTCTCTCCGAATCGATACACGAGATTGATCCAGCTGATTATTCAGCTTTTCAGCCCGAATTTCTGGCTCTACGACTGCTTCCGATGGCTCCTGAAATCAGAAGTGCCGAAGTTCCCATCCTGAAAACCACTCACCTGGTTTACGACGAAATTGAAAATGAAATTCTGAAACTGATCATTAATAACAAGAGGCTTCAATCCGATTTCCCGGTTTACATTTTAGGCGGAATTGTAATCAACACCGACGAATCGCTGCCCAACTATTTCTCGCAGAAGGTTTTTCGCAGGGTGAGGTAGTGATTTATTTCTGGCGGGTTGTTGTATAATTCACCAGCTCGATTAGTGCTGTACGCGATTCACTTTCAGGGAATTCCATGATTCCGTTAATGGCTTTCTCGCGGAATTCGTTCATTACCTGCGACGCATATTCAAGTCCGCCGCGGCTCACCACCAAATCGACCAGCTCTTTTACCTTTGCCTGATTTTTGTTTTTCTTTTTTATCAGGTGTAAAATGCGGCTTCGCTCGCCTGATTCACAGTTATTTAAAACATACAACAACGGAAGTGTGATCTTCTTCTCTTTGATGTCGTTTCCGGTAGGTTTGCCTAAAATTCCTTTGCTCTGATAGTCGAAAATATCGTCCTTTATCTGGAAAGCAATTCCAACGTCCTGCCCAATCCGAAACATACGCTCAACCACCTCATCATCTTTGGTTACTGAAGCCGCGCCCATGGCCATACTTGTTGCAATAAGCGATGCCGTTTTTTTGCTGATTATTTCGTAGTAGGTTTCATTGTCGATGTCGAGTTTCCGGCTTTTGCGCATTTGCAGGATTTCACCTTCGCTCATGTCTTTCACAGCCCTCGAAATCAGGTGTAAAAAGCGGTATTCCTTCTGATCGAGAGTATTGAGCATTCCACGGGCCAGAATAAAATCGCCAACCAAAACAGCAATTTTATTTTTCCAGAGCGCATTAATCGAAAAACTTCCGCGCCGTTCGTACGACTCATCAACCACATCGTCGTGAAGCAGAGTGGCCGTATGCAATAATTCGATTGAAGAAGCAGCCAGATAAGTAGTTTCGTTGAACTGACCACACATTTTGCCAGAAAGAAACACAAACATAGGGCGCATTTGCTTCCCCTTTTTTCGCAGAATGTACTTAACTATGATCTGCAGCAAAGGAATATCACTTTTAATGGCTTCTTTGAAGTAAGCTTCGAAGCTTTTTAGTTCTTCCTTTATCGGCGATTGAATAATATCCAAAGAGGTCATTCAGGCTTTTTTTGAGTGATTCAAAATTATAAAATATATTGACTTTTTCCGGAAAACTATCGACTTTGATCAACTTTCAGTCAATCAGCTGTAAGGATTTAATTTACATTTATTTGAAAACATTCTAAACTATCCATTGTAAAGAGTTGATTTACCCAATGAACCTCAAATATTCATATATTTGCATTTATAAAACTCAAACCATGTTTAATATTCAGGAAATTGATGCCGATCGCTTGGAAATGGCGGCCAACATGCTAAAAGCCATTGCACACCCGGTTCGAATTGCCATTCTGAAGCATTTGGAAGGTGGCAAGAAGCTCACAGTTACCGAAATACACGAATTGTTGGGAATTGAGCAATCGACAACTTCTCATCATTTAGGGATTCTGAAAGATAAAGGAGTACTTTGTTCGCGTCGTGAAGGGAAAAACACTTATTACTATCTGAAACACGACATTCTCAGTCAGATCGTTGACTGTTTACAACGGTGCACCTGCGAAGAGTAGGTAAATCGTTCATCTCATTGAAATCCGGCCAGCAAAACTGACCGGATTTTTAATTTTATAACGAACAATCAGAATCGGAACGAGAGTTTTGTCCATTATTAAAACTTCTTTCCTAATTTCGAACTCCAGAAATTTACACGATGGCAAAAATTAGGGTAACCAAACAATTTGGCTTCGAGATGTCGCACGCATTGCTCAATTACGACGGGCTTTGCCGCAATATTCACGGCCATTCATACAAACTTCAGATTACCGTAACCGGTGAACCGGCAAATGAGCCCGGAAGTCCGAAAGACGGAATGGTGATCGACTTCAGTATTCTGAAAAAACTCATTCAGGAACAAATCATCAGTAAACTAGATCATTCGCTGATGATTAATGAAAATGCGCCAACCGATAAACTCGATGCATTGGGACAAATGTACGAGCGGCACCAGGTTGTTCCGTTTCAGCCAACCTCCGAAAACCTCGTTGTTTACATAGCCGAAAAAGTGAAACCACTTCTTCCTGAACATATTGAGCTGTTCAGTGTTCGGTTATACGAAACCGGCAATTCGTTCGCCGAATGGTATGCCGAAGACAATTGATTGCAGATTAACGATTAGAGATTGACGATTACAGAAGGATATAAAATCGCAAATCTTAAATCGTTGTTCGTTAATCGTTAATTTTACCAAAATCACAACAACATTATGGCCGAAAACACCACCGATAAACGTCTTTTCCTGCTCGATGCTTATGCGCTGATTTACAGATCGTATTTTGCATTCATCAAAAATCCGCGGTTCAATTCCAAAGGAATGAACACTTCGGCCATGTATGGATTTGTAACTATTCTGGAGCAGTTGCTCCGGGAACAAAAACCTTCGCACATTGCCGTGGTATTCGACCTGAACGTGCCCACTTTCCGTCACGAAATGTTTGAGGCTTACAAAGCCAACCGCGAGGAAATGCCTGAAGATTTGCAGAAATCCATTCCATACATTCGCCGGATTATTGAAGCATACCATATTCCAATTCTGGAAAAAGCAGGTTTTGAAGCCGATGACGTGATTGGCACATTGGCCAAGAAAGCCGAAACGATGGGCTACACCACTTACATGATGACGCCCGATAAAGATTACGCCCAGCTGGTTTCCGAAAATATTTTCATGTACAAACCGTCGCGTGGCGGCGAAGCTCCCGAAGTTTGGGGAATTCCGGAGGTTCGGGAAAATTTTGAAATCGACGACCCGAAGCAAGTCATTGATATTTTGGGACTGATGGGCGACACGGCCGATAATATTCCAGGTTGCCCAGGAGTTGGCCCCAAAACTGCCATGAAACTGATTTCAACGTACAAATCAATCGATGGAATTTACCAGAACATCAACGATCAAAAGGGAAAGCTGAAAGAAAACCTCGTCGAATATGAGCAACAGGTTCGCATGTCGCGCAAACTGGCCGAAATCATTCTGGATGTTCCGGTTGATTTTGACGAGAACAAACTGATTATGGAAGATCCGAACTTCCAGAAACTGAACGAGATTTTTACCGAACTTGAATTCAAACAACTCATAAAAAAGCAGGAAGCCAAACAGCCTGCGGCAAACGATGGTCAATACGAACAGGGAAATCTATTCGGGTTTGGAACTCCGACTACCGCAGAAGAAAAACCTGTTGAGATCAAAAATCTGGAATCGTTCGACACGATTCCGCACCAGTACTACCTCATCGAAACTGCCGAGCAACGCGCCAGTCTACGGGCCGAACTTTCGGTTCAGAAGGAATTCTGCTTCGACACCGAAACGACCGGACTGGATACCATGACCGCCGAATTGGTTTGCATGTCTTTTTCGTACCGGCCACACGAGGCCTATTGCGTTACTTTGCCAGCCAATCGCGAACAAGCAACGGCGATTGTTCAGGAATTCCGCTTTGTTTTTGGCGATGAAAAAATCCTGAAAGTTGGTCAGAATATCAAGTACGATTTGTCGATCCTGAAGAATTACGGTCTGGAAATTCGCGGACCACTGTTCGACACCATGATCGCCCATTACCTGATTCAGCCTGAATTAAAGCACAACCTCGATTACCTGTGCGAACTTTACCTGAATTTCCAGAAAATTACCACCGATACGCTTATTGGTAAAAAAGGAACCCTGCAGCAGAGCATGCGTCAGGCTCCGCTGGATAAGCTGCGCGATTATGCTTGTGAAGACGCTGATTTGACTTTGCAACTCAAGCAAGCCATTGAGAAAGACCTCGATGCAAGCGGAACCCGGCCACTTTTCGACGAGATTGAAATGCCGTTGATTTATGTGCTGGCCGACATGGAAATCGCCGGTGTAAACCTGAATACTTCGGAACTGAATGCTTATGCCGAGGTGTTACGCAAGCAAATCATAGATATTGAAGCAGAAATCATCGGGATGGCGGGTGAGGAATTCAACATTTCGTCGCCCAAACAGCTTGGGGTCATTCTGTTTGAGAAGATGAAAATTGATCCGGGTGCAAAAATGACGAAGACCAAGCAATACTCAACTGCCGAAGAAACGCTGGAAAAACTTCAGGATAAGCACCCGATTATTGCCAAAATTCTGGAATACCGCGGACTGAAAAAGCTGCTGAGCACCTATGTCGAAACATTGCCGCAGCAAATTAACCCGAAAACCAAACACATTCATACCAATTATAATCAAACGATTGCAGCTACCGGTCGGTTAAGTTCGACCAACCCTAATTTGCAGAACATCCCGATTCGCGACGAAAATGGCCGCGAACTGCGCAAAGCGTTCATCCCGTCAGACAATGAGCACACGTTCCTTTCGGCCGACTACTCGCAAATCGAACTGCGCATTATGGCCGCATTGAGCCAGGATAGCCAGATGATTGAAGCCTTCCGCAATAACCAGGATATTCATGCCATAACAGCTTCGAAAATCTACAAAACTACGCTCGAACAGGTAACTTCAGATATGCGCCGGAAAGCCAAAACAGCCAACTTCGGGATTATCTACGGAATTTCGTCATTCGGGCTCTCGCAGCGGCTGAACATTCCACGCACCGAAGCCAAGCAGTTGATTGACGGCTATTTCGAGAACTTTCCGGATATAAAAAAATACATGGATACGAGTATCGAAGTGGCGCGCAACAAGGGATATGTTGAAACCATTAAAGGCAGGAAACGTTACCTCAGCGATATCAATTCGGCCAATGCCGTGGTTCGCGGAGTTGCCGAACGAAATGCCATCAACGCACCCATTCAGGGTTCGGCTGCCGACGTCATCAAAATCGCTATGGTCAATATCTGGCGGGCCATGAACCAGCAAAAATTACGATCGAAAATGATTCTTCAGGTGCATGACGAATTGAACTTCGACGTGTGGATTCCGGAGTTGGATCAGGTAAAAGCTATTGTAAAGTATGAAATGGAAAATGCCGTAAACATTGGCGTACCGCTGACTGTTGAAATGAACGCAGGCGACAACTGGCTGGATGCCCACTAATGGCCAACTCTGGTTATGGCAGCGTCTTCAGCAAATAATTTGATAACAGAAGAATGGAAGAAATTTTTACAGAAGACGAATACAGGGAGGCTTTAAGACGATTTTTGGAAATTTGCGATGCACCCGAAAATACTCCGGAAAGCGAAGAACTGGAACAATTGATAACCATCATGGAAATATACGAGCAGGAAAACTGCTCATTGCTTTGATTTTCAGTGCACTGATGTGAAATTCGATGAAAGCTTCTGCGAATTGCTGTCACAGTTTTATAATCGCGAATTTCAATCCAAATAAATAAACATATTTTTTTATTTTAGGAGCATTATATCTCTTTAAGAAAATCGCCCATGGGTAACCAAAGGAATTTGATCCGGACTCTCGGATTAGGCTACGTCGTTATTTTTGTTGTTGCAAACATTATCGGGTCGGGCGTGTACAAAAAAGTGGCACCCATGGCAGCCGAACTTCATTCGTCGGTTTGGATATTGCTAGCCTGGATTGTTGGTGGAATTATCACACTCTTTGGCGCCCTGAGTAACGCCGAAGTAGCAGGATTACTGGCCGATACCGGCGGAGAATTTGTTTACCTGAAGAAAATTTACAACCGTTTTTTTGCCTTTATGTACGGCTGGTCGCTGTTTACCATTATTCAAACGGCTACAATTTCTTCATTGGCATATGTTTTTGCACAATCGCTTAACAGCATCATTCCGCTTCCCGAAATTCTTACCTCGTTAAAAGATTTTACCATAGGCGGCATATTCTTTCCCTTTCAGGACTTTAATGTAAAATTCACGGCCATACTACTCATTTTGCTGCTAACCTTTCTGAATATTTCCGGATTGAAAAGCGGAGCCTGGGTAAGTAAAGCCATTCTCTGGCTGGTAGTCACAGGGCTCTCGGTAATTGTTGTTTTTGGGTTGACAAACATTTCAACCCTTCCACCCAACTACCTCAACCTAGCCGATCTTTCAGCCGGAACAGTTACAGTATCCTCATTTTTTACCGCCATGCTGGCAGCATTTTGGGCCTATCAGGGCTGGGTTTCTGTCGGTTTTATCGGAGGCGAGATTAAGGACCCGACACGAAATATCCCCAAAGGAATTGTAATGGGCGTTTTCGTTGTCATATTGATTTACCTTTTGGTAAATCTGACCTATATCTCGTTGCTTTCAATTCCTCAACTAACTGAAATTCATAATTCCGGAAATCAGATTGCTGCGGTTGAAGCAGTCCGTAGTTTCTGGGGAACCAGTGGAGTATTATTCATTTCGTTGCTGATACTCATTACCACATTAGGCTGCACCAATGCCAGCATACTTACCGGGTCGCGCCCTTATTACGCCATGGCCCGCGAAGGATTGTTCTTTTCAGGCATCAGCAAAATAAACAAAGCCAGTGTTCCTTCCAATTCACTTTTAAGTCAGGGTATTTGGGCCTCGATACTGGTTTTATCGGGCACCTTCGATCAGTTGACCGACATGGTAATTTTTGCAGTTTTTATTTTTTACGGAGCCACTACGCTGGGAGTATTCATCCTGAGGCGAAAAATGCCCGATGCACATCGTCCGTATAAAGTCTGGGGATACCCGTATGTTCCGGCTTTCTATATTATTTTCTGTATCTTTTTGTTTTTCAATACCATTATTGCCCGTCCGAGGGAAGCTGCCATTGGTATGACTTTGATTCTATCGGGTATACCGGTATATCTGTTCCTGAAAAAAAGATATTCTGATAAAACGGCTAAAGATTCCTGAAAATCTCGGCTACAGCTGCGTTATATTTGAGCAGGCTGGTTGACTTCTTGACAAGTTTCATGGCTTTGTGCGGATTCGCGAATGATTGGCAGAAATAGGACCAGAACTGGTTCATTTTCATCAGGACATGTCCGCTTCCATCGAGGCGCGATGAATAACTTTCGAAGATCAGGTCATGAAAATCCTTTAACTTTTCCCGAAGTTCTTTCGGATTAAAAGCTTCGCCTTTTAGTTGCGCAGCAAGCGCCGGATTGGCCAGTAAACCGCGCCCAACCATCCATGAATTCTGCTCAGGCAAAACAGCCTTCAACTCCTGAAAACTATCTGCTGAAACAATATCACCATTGTAAATCAGGGGATGTTTCACCAATGAAACCGCATTGGCGAAAAGTTGCGGATTGGCTCGTCCATCATACATTTGGTCAGCGGTACGGGGATGAAAGATCAGTTCCTCAAGCGGAAACTGATTCAAAACTTCAAAAATAGCATTGGCGTCCTGATCATTCGTCATTCCGGCACGCATCTTTACCGAAAACTTTGCCGGGAAATTCGTTGCATAAAGCTGCTGAAGTAATTCGTTCAATGCTTCAGGCTTCTCTAGCCAGGCAGCTCCCCTGCCCTTATTGGTAACCATCGGGTATGGACAGCCCAAATTCAGGTTAATTTCGCTGTAGCCATAATCCACCAGGATAGACACCAACTCTGTCAATTCTTTTCCATCGGAAAAAAGAACCTGTGGAACAACCGTTAACGTGCTGTTATTCTCCGGAAAGACCTCACGTAACTGCGATCGTTTTATTTCGTGCCCTTTCCCATACGAAATGTAGGGAATAAAAAACTTGTCGATTCCTCCAAAAGATTCGGCCAATATCTTTCTGAAATCAAAATCGGTAAAACCCTGAAGCGGGGCCTGATATATCTTCGTGATTTGTTGCATCGTCATTAAATTTAATCTTTTCGCTTGGTCGGGTGACAAAATAAAAACTATTAATCACTACTTTTGCGGCCACAAACTTATACAATTGGCAATCGGTATGCAATCCATTCAATTCAAATCAGACTCTGTAAACTCAAACCTGACTTTGAATCTGGCTAATACTCAAACCCAAACTGCTCAAACCGATTCAGTAAAACCCGTGATTAGCCTGAACGATCCGTCTTTCAGCGATTCGCTAAGCGTGAACTACATTGCCCCTGATAGTGTAATTTGTTTCGGAGGCCGGCCCGAATGGTCGCAATTTCACAAGGCATACGTACCCAAGTTTAACTACCAGAAACAACTGGTCAGACCTCTTCCATACGATTCACTCTATACCGTTTTAAAAGGAGTAGAAGTTGTTTTTCCGGGAAAGAAGATTTTCAGGTCGAACCCTGATTGGCTTGTGGGTGTAATACTCGTTATTTTCCTTCTTTTTGCAACTGTGCGGTTGATTTTCAACAAATACCTGAGTCAATTGATGCATGCAACGATCAATAATTCAACTTTTACCAGGCTGTTTCGCGAGCGCTACTTTAACCTGCTTCACGCATCATTCCGACTCGACTTAATTTTTAACCTGACTCTAGCCCTTTTCGGCTACCAGTTTCTCTCGTTGCATAAAATCAACCTGGGACATACAAAATCGTACTATATTTATTTAACGTGTCTGGCCACAATTCTGGGCTATTTCTTTGCCAAAAGATTCATCTATTACCTGGTTGGAATTCTGACTGAAAGTAAATCGGAAGTATTAGAATACCTGTTCAACATAACCGTTTTCAATCGGGTTTTGGGCTTGTTTTTACTGCCAGTTACCGCTGTAATAGCCTTTATTCCACTAACTCAGGTTGAACCACTGATATATCTTGGCTTAGGAATAGTCATTATTTTTTATCTGTTATCGTTAACCAGAGGTATCAAAATTTTCATCAAAAAACAGTTTTCAATTTTATATTTGATTTTATACCTTTGTACCCTTGAAATTTTACCATTACTTCTGATCTATAATCTGTTATTGAGCTAGAGTAATGAAGAATTAATATAAAAGCAATTACCTTGAAAATCAAGAGAATTTTAGTTTCGCAGCCCAAACCTGAAACGGCTAAGTCGCCATATTTCGATCTGGCTGAAAAAAATAACGTTCAGGTTGATTTCCGCCCCTTCATTCAGGTTGAGGGCGTTTCGGCTAAAGAGTTCAGGCAAACAAGAGTTCAGATACTAGATCATGGTGCGGTAATTTTTACCAGCCGTACAGCCATTGATCATTTTTTCAGAATTAGTGCTGAACTCCGCCTGGTCATACCTGATACGATGAAATATTTCTGTATTTCGGAAGCCACGGCTTTCTACCTTCAGAAATACATCGTTTACCGCAAAAGGAAAATATTTTACGGTGCCGGCAAATTCTCCGACCTGATTGATGTGATGAAAAAGCATAAGGAAGAGAAATTTCTTCTTCCGCTTTCACAGGTTGGTCAGCCGGAAATTACCTCGTTGCTCGATAAAGCCGGATACAATTACACCAAGGCAATTATTTACCAGACTGTAAGCAGCGATCTATCTGATTTGAAAGAGGTAAACTACGACATCCTGGTATTTTTCAGCCCATCAGGTATTCAATCCCTGATGCAGAATTTCCCTGGATTTGCCCAGGAAGATACCAAGATCGCCTGTTTCGGCCCGGCTACAGCAAAAGCGGTTCACGACGCAGGACTGAGGCTTGATATTGAAGCACCAACTGCCGAAGCACCTTCAATGACCATGGCGTTGGAGCAATTCATCAAGAAACACAACAAAGGACAATAACCAAAATAACGCAATACGCAAGGAAGGGGGAAATCAGTTTTCCCCTTTTTTGTTGTATTTTAGGACAATGACAGGATTTACACTCAAAAAGGAAGAAAGGCTTTGCAGCCAAAAGATTCTCGGAGAATTATTTACTTCGGGCGAATCGTTTTTGGTGTACCCGCTAAAAGTTGTTTTTCTGAAAACCGACAACTCTCAGCCCACTCCTGTACAAGCGTCGTTTGCTGTTTCGAAACGGAATTTTAAACGTGCTGTCAAACGAAACTTACTGAAAAGGCGTATGCGCGAAGCTTACAGGCTGAACAAACTGGCCCTTCATGACGAATTAGCCGCCAAAGAGCTCCATATCGCGACAATGTTTATTTTTATCGGGAAAGATCTTATCGAATTCACCACGATCGAAAAAGCCATGTTTTCGGCCTTAAAAAAGATAGCAGCAAAATTGTAAAACTCAAAAGCCGGTCAGGTTATTCCCCAGCCGGCTTTCAAAGTGTTTTTTCGCTCTTTCGTCTTATTTCGAAGACTTTTTCAGATAAAGGTTGCCATCCATATTTTTCATCATCATTTCGGCGCCACCGCCGTTGATTTTTCCGTAAACCCAATCATCTTTTTTGATTTTATACATGCCCGGCTGGCTGATTTTCTCAGCTTTTTCGGGTGCTTTTTCAATTGCCACATCAAAATCACTGAATATTTCGCCGTTATCTGTTTTCATCTTCAGGTTTGCCTTTGTTCCCGTCGGAAGTGTAACACTAACGTCGCCATTTAAGGTTGAAAATGCCATTGGAGCGTTCGGATCAACTTTATTGAACGTTACATTTATATCGCCATTAATGGTATTGGCCACAACAGAGCCGGAAATATTGGTGAGCGTAATTTTCTCGTTGGTATTGGTGGTTTCGAGCTGGCCGCTAACATTATCAACACTTATTTCGCCATCGTTTACTGTTCTTAGGTTAAGCTTTACGTCCTGTGGAATTTTCAATTCCAGATCGATAACCTTATTGGGATTTCCAGTATTTACCGTAACATTATTGTCAGCTTCTTTGGCAGTTACTTCAAAACCACCTGATGATGCAATACGTTTCATCCCGCTTTCGGCAGCTTTTGATCCTTCTTCTCGATCCTTGCCACCTTTCCTGAAATCGACATTAATGTTAAAATTACCATTGGTTTTCGATCCTTTGGTGTCGTCGTCGCTCCTGGGAGTCGCATTGATAATGATGTCTTTTCCTTCATAACCAGCGACTTTAATTGATCCAGACACCAGTTGCACTTTCAACGAATATGGTTTTCCGGGGCTACTTAGCGGAACGCTTAGTTGCTCTGTTGAACCACTTTGTGAAAAAGCATTGATTCCTACTATCAGGCCAAGTAACACAAGGCCCATCATTTTATTTCTCATATTTCTGTTTTTATTAAGATTGTTTTTTGATATATACATCGCCATTGAGCGTTTCGAATTTGAAAACAGATCCACCTTTTCCGAAGCGGACAGTTGTTGTTTTTTCGAGTTTAAAAACCGAATCGTGGCCATTCTTTTTCTCGATTTTGGTGGCCGCAACCGGGAGTGATTTAGCATCGGCAAAATCGGTAAAAAAATCGCCGTGCATACTCTTGAAAGTCAGATCGGCCGAAAAGCCCGGCTGATATGTAATCCGTATTTCACCGTTAATTGTTTTGTACGACGATGCATCTTTCGGATTAGTCAGGTAATTCACCGAAATATCGCCGTTCACGGTGTGCGCCTGGGTTGTGCCTTTTGCGTTTTTCACGGTTATCCCGGCATTCACATTGTTGATTTTTAGTGAGCCACTTACATTTTCCACAACAATGGCTCCATCGTTTACCGTTGAAATATTCAGATTGGTTCCGTAAGGTACTTTCACCGTAAAATCAACTTTACAGTTGTATTCCACCTCGCGATGGTTCTCGTTGCGTTGCCAGCCCCGTCGTGGCCGCGAGTCATAGGGTTCAGCAATATAAGCCATTACCGTGTCCGATTTTTGCTCGAACCCAAGCTTAAATTCCCGCTTCCCGGCTTCCAAATCCTTGTCGGTTTCGGCCGAAATGGTTTTATCCATCTCGAGCACCACTTTATTTCCGGCGTAACCTTCCACTTTTATAAAGCCAAATATGTTGTAAACAGCGAGTGTTGCCTGCGAGGAACCAGCAGAAACCGTGAATTCTTTACTTACATGTTCCCTGAATTCTTTCGCATAGCAGGCCGGAATACTGAAAAGAATTCCCGAACCCATTATCAGGGTAATTATCATTCGTTTCATAATTTCATTCAATTAATTGTTTTCAGGTAAGTTTCTGAATGCTTTTTTCGATATTCAGTTTCACCTTTTCGTTGATGTCTTTCTTATTCAGAAGTCTTTGTAGAGATTTAACCGAGCGTTTTTCCTGGAGTTTCACCATAATATCGGCAATGGCCAGTTGCATGATGGGTGAATCCTGCTGCTCGATACTATGCACAAGACCTTCGCGTACCCTGGGGTTGTCGGCCAGTCTGGTCAATGCCTCAAGTGTTGCAAGACGTACATTTACATTCGGATCTTCATTCAACGTTGTCAGCAATGCGTCGATTACCTTTACATCAACATTCGTGATTTCTTCAGTATAAGAAACCGCCCGAATACGCTGCGAAGCCGATGGGTCTTGCAAGAGAGAAAACATGAGAACCTGTTTCATTTCAGATATCTGGGAAGAAAGCGAATCGATTTGCTGATTGTAGGCAACGGCTTGCTGCTGCGGCTGTCGCAAAAAGTATCCGCCCAGCAAACCTATTGCAATAAGCAGAATACTGTAGGCCAGCCTTGGCTGCATCTGGATTGACAGGAATTCCCGAAGTTTATCGATCCAGTTTCCGGATGGATTTTTGCTTTCCGACAGCTCCTTCCGGTAGTCGGCCAGCGCGGATTTAAAGCCAGTATGCATGTTTGCCGAAGGTTCCGGTTGTTCCAGTTCTCCCATGAGAAACCAGACTTTTTGAAGCGCTTCAAATTCTTCCCGGCATTCGGCACAAACGTCCAGATGACTTTCAATCTTCAGCTTCAATTCTTCGGAAATTGTTCCCGACAAAAGTGAAGTTAATTGCTCTCTATATTCTTTGCATTCCATGTTCCCGATTTTAATTGTCGATTCTCAAATAATTGTTTTTTAACTGGCTCAGAGCCCGGTGAATCCTCACTTTTACAGCACCTTCGGTAATATTCAGTATCGTGGCAATCTCGCTGTATTTCAGTTCTTGGTAGCGACACAAAACCAGCAATTCGCGGTTTTCTATGCTTAGCATTTCCATTGCCGATTCAAGCAGGCGCAACTCTTCGGCTTTCACAATGCCCGAATCGGCGTGATGATCGCCTTCGATGCGGGTTTCGTATGCCGAAACATCGGTGTGTGCCGGGGTTTTATCCGCTTTTTTAAAGTGGTCATAAACCATATTGCGGGCAACACGGTACATCCAGGTCCGGAATTCGCCATGTCCACGAAAACCATCGTGGTACCTCAGCATCCTCATAAATATATTCTGAACTAAATCTTCGCTCAATTCCTTCTGGCGTGTCATGTTATACAGAAACCGGTACAGGTGGCGGTTGTGCCGTTCGTAAAGCAGCCCCATTTTGTCGATGTCGCCATTTTGCACATTCTGCATCAGTTCATTGTCCGAGAGTGTCTCCAAGTGTCGGTCGGTTTGTTTGTTTGTTTGATTAAATTTAAACTGTTAACCTCTGCAAATGAAAAAGGTTACAGCCTTTTTTAACAATTTTTGAAACATATTTTCAGCTAAAGTAGTTATCGGCTTTAATTGCTTCAAAAAAAGGCAAAAGCCGGTCAGGATTATTCTCCCAACCGGCTTCTGCCCTGCCCTTCGTTTACAGCGAGGGGCAACGGATTTTTACCACTTTTCGTAATGAATCCGGTCTGCTACATTTACCGATTTCTGACTGAGTGTTTTGGCATTTTCGGCCTTATACCCCACCGGTATAATTGATGCAACTTCGAGCTCTTCGGGTATTCCTAAATTCTTCTTTATTAAACTGATATTCTGTGGAATAAAAGTTACTCCGTATACATCGTGCTCTGCCAGGCTCAGTAAAAAATTTTGAATACAGGCCCATACGGAAGCCAGACAATTCAGGTCATAAACCCTTTTGGCATCGGCAACTTTGGTTTTAGGCCTGAAGACAACAATCACCACAGAGGGCGCTTCCAAAATCATTTTCTTTTGTTTCGGAATGGCTTCGAGGTACATTTCTTTCATGATCTCGTCCTCGTTCCGGAATAAAGCTTCGAGTGTATTTGCATCCAGCGATTGGTCAAGTCGCTCCGATTCAATGAGCTTAAGCTTGGTTTCAAGGCTATTTACAATTATGAAATCCCACTCGCGCAAATGATTGTATGTTGGAGCTTTAAAACCATTGTCGATGGCATATTTCAGGATATTTCCCGGAATAACTTTATCCTGAAAATCGCGGACGGTGCGTCTTTTTTCGATTGCTTCTTTGAGTTCCATGGGTAAGTTTTTGAAATTTCAGTAAATGAATAACTTCAACTGTATTTGCTGATATAAAATTACGCCAAATGCAGAAAGTAAAAAAGCCGTTCATGAATGATTTCATAAACGGCTAAATTCTTTAACCATTGAAGGCTTCTTTCAGATTATTCCTGATCCATAATTTCGGTTTGCATACGTACCGAATCTTCGTGGATATGCTGGAATAACTGCTGAACCAAATGAGGGTTCAGGTTCAGGCTTTCGCCTAGTTTCATGCGTTTTTCCATCAACTCGGCAAAACGGCCAACCTGGAAGGCAGTTACGTTGTTCTCTTTTTTATACTGACCAATCTGGCGGGCAATTTCCATACGCGACGAAAGGGTTTCCAACAATTCGCGGTCGAGCGCATCAATGCGGTTACGCAACAGTTCCAATTGGTTTTCGAACAATTTATTGTCAGTTTTCACATTCCTGATCACCAAACGATCGAGCAATTTAGCCAGATCGGTCGGGGTAAGTTGCTGCTCTTTGTCGCTCAAAGCGCAAGACGGGTCACGGTGCGATTCAATCATCAGCCCCTCCATGCCCATATCGAACGCTTTCTGGCTTATATCGAACAAGTATTCGCGTTTGCCGCCAATGTGGCTTGGGTCGCAAATAATGGGCAAATTCGGCATCAAACGGCGCAATTCGATCACTGTTTTCCAGTTGGGGTAGTTGCGGTATTCAGTTTCGCGAAATGGCGTAAAACCGCGATGAATGGCCACGAGGTTTTTAATTCCGGCGCGACTTAACCGTTCAAAAGCTCCAACCCAAAGCTGAACATCGGGGTTCACAGGGTTTTTCACCATTACAACTGCGTCGGTTCCCTGTACCACATCGGCAATTTCCTGCACCACAAATGGGCTCGCAGTTGAGCGGGCACCGATCCAAAGCACATCAAGTCCCGCTTTCAGCGCTTCTTCAGCGTGCTGGGCATTGGCAATTTCGGTACCAACCGGCATTCCGGTTTCTTCACGAACCATTTGCAACCATTTCAAACCAATGCTTCCGATACCTTCGAAGCTACCGGGACGTGTGCGTGGTTTCCATACACCACCACGATATACAAATACACGGTGATCTTTTGCAAGTTGACGGGCAGTATCCATCGCTTGTTCCTCTGTCTCGAGGCTGCAAGGACCTGCAATAATAAGCGGGTTGTTAATCTGTGGCAACCAATGCTTAATAGGGTTAATTTCTAATTCTAACGCCATGATTATTTGGTATAAAGTTTAACTATTGTCTTTTCATTTTTCACGAGCGAATCGCCATCGCCAGCCAAAATTCCGCGAATCCGGTTGGCATTTTTCATTAAAGACATCATTTCTTCCGGATCATTTTCAATGCTTTTTCGGAAGGCTTTAAGGTGTTTGATGTAAACATCGAGCGATTCAACAACGTATTGCTTGTTTTGTTGAAAAATAGGGCCCCACATTTCAGGTGAACTTTTGGCCAAACGGACCGTTGAGTTAAATCCCCCGCTGGCCAGATCGAATATTATTTCACGATCTTCCTTATCGAGAACTGCATTGGCCAACGCAAAGGCAGCTGCGTGAGGCAGGTGGGATATGAATGCGGTGCTGTGGTCTTGTTCATCAGCGGTCATATAAGCCAGTTTCATTCCAAGGATTTGGAATACTTTCTCGGCAAAAGCCAAATGCAACGGACCAGTTTTTTCCTGATCGCAAATGATGTTGATTTTGCCTTCGAACAATCCTTCGAGAGCCGCAGCAGGTCCTGAGTTTTCAGTACCAGACATGGGATGAGCAGCTACGTAGTTCCGGCGTTTGGGGTGATTTTCAACCGCTTCGGCTATCAGTTTTTTGGTTGAGCCCACATCAATAACGGTGGTTTGGGAGGAAATCAGGTCGAGAACTTTGGTAAGGGTTTGCAAAACTTTATCAACCGGAATTGCAATAATAACCATATCAGCTTTTGAAACAGCATTTTCCAGCGACTCAATCCGATCGATTATTCCCAGACGAAGCGCTTCAGCTGCATTCTCCGGATTAGCATCAACTCCTGTAATTTCCTGAGTAAGTCCGGCTTTCCGAAGGTCCATTGCCATCGATCCGCCAATAAGTCCCAATCCAACAACTGTAAGTTTCATATTTTTTCAATTTTCATGTTCAAAAACCAGGCTTTTCGATAAATGTAAAAGGTTGGAGAGCCTGTCGAACCAAAATAAAAAAGGGCCTCGTTTATCACGGGACCCTTTCGATTAATATCTTTTGCAACAACAATAGATTACCTGCCGATCCCGATTTGGAAACAGAAGTAATAAAACCAATAAAAAAAACTGTTGTTAGCTGTGCGTTTCATTTTGCTTTCAATATGTGAGCAAATATAGGGTTTTTATTTCAAATCAAAATTTCAGACACTTAAATGCTGCCAGTTGCTACTTTAAGCAAACACAATACATTGAAATACTGATATTTAAACTTTAATTATTAACAAATAATTAAAGTTGAAGCCTGTAAATCTGCCTTACTGAACCAGTATTTTCCGGGTAATTACCCTACCCTTTTCGGGCTCAACAGCAAATAAATACAACCCGGAAGTAAAATTCCTAACATCAATCGTCGTCTGAAAAGCCGTTGACTCGACTGAAAAAATCTGGTTATAAACCAACTCTCCTGAAACGTTATAAACTTTCAGCTGAAGATCGTGGATGATACTTTTACCATCGATCTGCAGGTTTAGCTGGTTCGTTGCCGGATTTGGAGAAAAATTAATCTGGCCTGAAGACAGTATTTCCGGAGCATTGGCCGTCTCCCAATCCTGAATTGCCAGATTGTCAATAATCCAGCCCCATCCGTGAGAATATGGATCGGAAAAAAGCCGGAAACGGACCAAAACAACATCGCCAACTTTAAAATTTCCGCTGGCCAGCATATTAATTTCGTGCTTCACAAAAAGGTCTTTTGTAGGTGTTGCTGTGCTGTTATTTCCTGAAGTTGAGCTATTCCACAAAGTAAGCCACGATTTCTGAGCATTACTGTCGTACCCGTCGGCAAATGGGTTCCAGGTCTTTCCACCATCTGATGAGCCTTCAACAATCACATAATCCCAGAAATTTTGATCGCCAAACTTCGTTCCTGCCTCACCGGGTTCAACCAAAACAATCTCGTCAAAAGTCATTTTCCCCTTTGTGTTTAAAACTATCGGGTATTTCAGAATAGTGCTGAAGTTGAACTCTGTGTCATCCATATCAGGACTTAAATACGGATGTGCCGAATTCAGTGCTGGCGAATCGAATCCGGTTGCGGTAGATATAGTAAAATCACTGCCGATAAAATCCTGAGCCAGAGCATCAAAATTTGTAACATAACGAGTAACCGGATCCATTACTCCTTCAATTTTGAACGTGTTGTACCCCGACAATGGAGATCGTCCAATATTGCTTTGCGAAGACACATCGGTTGCTACAATCCGGTAACTGACAATATCTCCGCCTTTAACCGAACCCAAAGGAAAAGCTAACGTTCCGGTATAATGGTCTGCAGTATCGTTGGTCAACGTTAACTCTTTAATCAGACCACCGTTTAAAAAATACTCCACTTTAACCGACTTAACCCCGATATTATCAATAGCTTCAACATCGATTGTTGCAGATGGACTTGAAGAAAGCATAAATCTAACTGGATCGTGTGCAATTACCGGTGCAATTTTATCGACTCCGGTGGTAAAGCTCAGGTAACGCGAAGGCGAATTTGATGGAAAGACATAAGTTCGCTTGTTCACATCGGTTGCAGAAAAATAGTACTGAACTGTAGTGTTTTGAGGGGGCTGAAATTTGGCGATGAAAATCAATGGAGTTCCGGTAGGCTTTAATTGAATAGAATCGGACTTAAGAAACTTATTGGTCGAATAAAAAAGATAAAGTTTGGTCGAATCCAAATCGTAATCACTTTCAATCTGCGCTTCAAAAGTGATAGGTTCAGTAACCAATTCAATGTCCTTTTGTGGTTTGTGCTTTATTGAAATGGATTTCCAGCCCATATCGTACATAATAGCCAAAGTATTAGGCCCTGGCGAGTGAATTGCTTCCCCCTTTCCCATGGCATGGGTCATTAAAGAATTAGGATCTCCATTCGGATATGTATCATCATTCAAATGGTAAACACTCGAACCTCCGTCCCAGGTTATCGGGGCATAAAGTCGTGGTAACGAATCGGATACCAATGCCGTTTTAAAGGCAAGCCAGCCCGAAGTGAGGCTTTGATACATTTTTATTGACGGATTTGTAAACAACTTTTCATCAACAAGTTGCTCACCTGATTTATTAATTACATATTGGTCAAAAGCTGCCGATAAGCCGTCAGTGTCACCATAGCCTCCCCTTCCCCTTTGTGTATAAAAAAAACCATGGAATCCCAGACCATGACCCAATTCGTGCAATGCCGTTGATACAAAATCGTATTTATCGGCTGGTGTGGCACCATCAGTTCCAAAATACCAATTGGTAAAACTACTGTTAAAGGAGGCTTCTATATCATAGGCCAAAGGTGAGTTGACATCCTGTCCCATCATTTTTTCGACCAAAGCAACCGGATAATAGCAATTCCAGATTTGTGTTGAATTGAAATTATAGTAATAATCTGAAGGAGAACAGCTTCCAAGTACGTCGGAAGCAAGGACTTGCCATGTCGCCTTAATGCGAATAGGCACCGGAGAATAGATCAGATCTTTCCAAATATCAACAGCATATTGAAAGGCAATTTTTGCGTCTGCCGGAAAATTAACATAGTCAACCACAATGGTTGAACTTTTGGTAGTGCCGGACTTTAACCTGAGAGGAGCCGGAACAAACGACCGATGCGAATCGTGCGACGCATAACAAACAGAAGGGGGTAATTTAATCGTCTCCTTTTGCCATAATTCTTGTCCGCTACTTCTCGCCACACTCATCAGGAACAAGATTAAAACCAGGTATTGTTTCATATGCTATTTTCGCTTTGAAGTATCACTTTGAATATAAACGCGTTTATCCATTCATGGCTGCAACAACAATTATACCCTTATCGTTTACAAATTAGTTATTTACCAATAAATTAATCGCCAAAGTTCAGGTTGTGAAAAAGTAAAACGCAGCTAACAGCGACATTTTCAGGATAATTTGCAACCAAAAGTAGCAGAAATAATCACATTTTTTAATCTATATTTGCCTGAACTACGATGTCATTAAACAAACAAACTATGAAGTTTTCTTTTTTTATCCTCATCTTTTTTATCACCTCATTTTCAGTGCTGGCCGAAAAACCGGTAAAACTATTCGATGAGATTTACAGGCCTCAGTTCCATTTCACTCCTGAAAAAAACTGGCACAACGATCCCAACGGACTGGTTTTTTACAAGGGCGAATATCACATGTTTTACCAATACAACCCGTTTGGAACGAAATGGGGTTATATGCACTGGGGACATGCGGTTTCGAGCGATCTGGTTCATTGGGAGCACCTCCCCATAGCCCTTTATCCCGATAACGAATCGAAAGATTCGGTTGAATGTACGGCTTTTTCGGGCAGCGGACTTGTGGATATCAACAATGTTACAGGCTTGCAATCAGGCGATGAGAAAACAATTCTGCTTTTTTATACCAGCCAGCATTGCGGACAACGATTAGCCTACAGCAACGATAAAGGAAGAACATGGAAAAAATACGATAAGAATCCAATTATTCCGTACGATGCCGCTGATGATGCCCGCGATCCAAAAGTTTTTTGGCACGATGCAAGTAAACAATACGTTATGGTTCTATACAGGAAAACCACAACGGATGATTCGTCGAAAGGAATCTCGATTTATACTTCTAAAAACCTTATTGAATGGACTTTTAAAAATCATGTACCCGGATTTTTTGAATGTCCAGATTTGGTTGAATTATCGGTAAATCGACGTCCTGATGATAAAAAATGGGTTTTGTTTGATGGCGATGGAAGTTATGTAATTGGATCGTTCGACGGAGAAAAATTTACTTCGGAAACATCTAAATTAAAAAGCGATTTCGGAGCAAATTACTACGCAACCCAAACATGGAGCAATATTCCAGAAACCGACGGAAGAACAATTCAGATTGCCTGGATGAGAGGCGGAGAATTTCCGGGAATGCCATTTAACGGGCAAATGACCTTTCCTTGCGAACTTTCACTCAAAAAATACTTGGATGGCATCAGGCTGGTACGAAAACCAGTTAAAGAAATCGAGCTTTTGCATCAGAAAGGTGAAGTTTGGGAAAATAAAAACTTAATTCCTGGAATCAATAAGAATCTGGCTCGCGGAGTAAAGGGAGATTGCCTGCATATCATTGGAAGTTTTAAAGTTAAAACCGCCGACAGCTTTGGGTTTGTCGTCCGTCTCGATAAGAAAGACAATGGCACCGAAATTACCTACACTTCAAAAAACAATACCCTTTCATGCATGGGAAAAACAGCTATAGTTGAACCAGTTGACGGTGTTATTAAACTTGAAATACTTCTCGACCGCAGTTCTATAGAACTTTTTGCTAACGATGGAAAAGTGGTGATGAGTTCGTGTTTTTCACCAAATTCCAACGCTGAAGGAATTTATCTTTTCAACACGGGAGGTGAACTATTCGTCGAAAAACTTGAAATCTATCCGATTAAATCGATTTATCAGACTAAATAAAGACTGATTTTTAAATAAAAACGTATAAAAAGCCATTGACATAAACAAGTCAGTGGCTTTTTGCTTTTATGCTTATCAATCCACGAAAAATAAACATGATATTCATTCTGGATTTTAAAACATGAAGAGCTTAATATTGCATCACATAACTATATTCTAAAAAAATGAAAGCAATTGTCAAACTCAAACCAGAGAAAGGAATCTGGATGGCAGATGTTCCAATGCCCGTTGTTGGACACAATGATGTTTTGATAAAAATCAAAAAATCAGCAATTTGTGGCACTGATTTACATATTTATAAATGGGACGAATGGGCGCAAAATACAATAAAAACACCACTTGTAATCGGCCACGAATACATGGGTATAGTAGTTGAAAAAGGCTCTGAAGTTTCCCGTGTCCATATTGGCGAACGAGTAACCGTTGAAGGGCATATTTCGTGCGGTTTCTGTAGAAACTGCCGACGTGGCCGCCAGCATATTTGTGACCACACTGTTGGAATTGGTGTCAACCGGGATGGTGGGTTTGCCGAGTATGTCTCAGTACCAGCTTCAAACGTTCTGAAGGTCGATGATCGTATTTCTGACGATTTAATGTCAATTATGGACCCATTGGGAAATGCAACCCATACTGCCTTATCATTTCCACTACTTGGCGAAGATGTTCTGATCACTGGTATTGGTGGCCCGATTGGAGCCATGGCAACGGCCGTTTGTAAGTTCGCTGGCGCACGGTATATCGTTGGCACCGATTTGAGCGAATATCGCCGGAATTTGGCCTTAAAAATGGGTGCAACTAAAGTTATTGATCCCCGAACTGAAAGTATAAAGGATGCGATGAAATCGCTCGGAATGGTTGGTGGCTTCGATATAGGCCTCGAATGTAGCGGATCGCCTGCAGCATTCAGCGATATGGTCGAAAACATGTACAACGGAGGAAAAGTTTCATTGCTTGGGTTATTGCCTTCTTCAACACAGATTAACTGGAGTAAACTTATATTTAAAGGACTGACAATGAAAGGTATATATGGCAGAGAAATGTACGAAACCTGGTACCAGATGGAAATGATGCTTTCTCACGGTCTCAACGTCGAACCGGTTATTACCCACCGTTTTAAGGCCGATCAATACCAGGAAGCCTTTAAAATTATGGAAGAAGGTAATTGCGGAAAAATTATCCTGGATTGGGAATAATCAAATGAAACATAATAAAAAAGGGAGATTTTCCAAAAAATCTCCCTTTTTTATTTACGTAAGGTAAATCGCTTTCCTAGCGAAACTTGCATAAAGTTAGTTCCATTTCCTATACTTAAATCATTGTATTTCAGATTTGTATACTGTGTAGACCGGATAATTCCAACACGAAGGTAATATCGGTTAAATCGGTATCCAACACCAACCCTGATAGAATGATTCATACTGAATCGCCAGTGATTTATAACATCGTTTAGCTCTCTGTCAAACGTATTATCCTGAATTCCAGCGCCTAAGATATAAGAGAGTGTACAAATTCCATGTCTAAGGAAAATAAGTGAATAGGCATAACCCATGTTGGCATTGATGGCCAAAACGCCGAACTCCGAAATATCTCTCGATTTCATGAAGTAATTTGATCCGATTTCACGTGGAACAATGGAAGAATCAGCCTTTGTTTGATATGAAATAACACTCCCACCAGCAATAAGCGATCCCGCGCTTCTTTTTTGCCGTTCTGTATCGCTAAACGCAGCTCGGTACGAAAAACGCTCATTATTAAAAATGTAATTAATACTTACCCCAATGTTTGCCGATGAAATATCCGGACGCTGGTATTCCTTATCTTTCGTATAATTTGGGAAATGATCCGGTGAATTTACAAGGTAATATCCTTTTAAAAAGGAAGTTAGCAGATCAACAGTAAATTTACTGGAATAAATATAACTCTGAATGCCAATTCGTTTTGTTTCGCCGTGTCGATTGATACTGTTCTGAAAAATCGGAATTCTTGTTGCGAGGCTTAGTCCAAAAGATCTAAAATTTACACCGGCACCCAAATTAAAATATCCATTAGGAAGATATCTCAACCGATAAGGAGTATTCATATCACTCAAATAAAGCGAATGGGTCTTTTCTCCTGAATATAACCTAATAATCAGGTCATTATAGTAGCTTTCAATAAAATTGGTGTCTTTCTTGGCAGTTAAATAACCTCCAATCGACTTGGCAGGCGAGGCAGAAAAAACCGACAAAAAGCAAAAAAACAACAATAATTTACGCATCTTAGAAATCGAGATTAACCCAAACCGGGCAATGATCAGAATGTATAACTTCTTGCATAATCTTTGCATCCAAAATTTTATCCGACAAATTATTGGTAAGCATATGATAATCGATTCGCCAACCCTTATTATTTTGGCGAGCACCGGCCCTATAACTCCACCACGAATACTGATGTTTCTCCTGATTAATTGCTCTGAAACTATCTAAATAGCCATCTGCAACAAAATTAGCGAACCACTCCCTTTCTTCAGGCAAAAATCCAGATGTACCTTGTTGTTTTTCAGGATTATGAATATCAATCCACAACCTGCAAATATTGTAATCTCCTGAAATTATCAACTTGTTCCGTGTTTTCCTTAATTCGGTCAGATAATTTTGAAAATCAAAAAGAAATTCCATTTTAAATGCCTGACGAACATCACCCATTGTTCCCGAAGGGAAATATGCACTAATAACCGAAAAATCACCAAAATCAGCCCTAATAACCCGACCTTCTGTATCATATTTATCAATCCCCATCCCATATTCAACATGATCAGGTTTCTGTTTTGAAAAAATAGCAACCCCACTATAACCCTTCTTCACCGCAGAAAAAGCATTAATGTGATAACCAAGTTGCATGAACTCAGCTTCGTGCATCTGTCCGGACTGTGCTTTGGTTTCTTGAAAACAAATAATGTCAGGATCTATTTCTGAAAGAAAACCAATCAAACCTTTTCCAACTGCAGACCTAATCCCATTTACATTATAGCTTAAAATGCTTTTCACAATTTTTGTTACTTTTGGTTTCAATTAATGAATCGCGAAAGTATAACGAATAATTATAAAGGAAAAGAATACATTGAAAAAAGGTATTGTAATAAAATCGACAGGCAGTTGGTATACTATAAAAACAGAAGATGGAAATTTAGTAGAAAGCCGCATTAAAGGAAATTTAAGGATAAAAGGAATAAGAAGTACGAATCCGATTGCAGTTGGTGATAATGTAGAATTTATTGAAAAAAAAGAAGATAGTGCAATTGGAAGCCAGGTTGTTGGACTGATTCACAAGATCGAAACCCGGAAAAATTACATCATCCGAAAATCACCAAATCTATCCAAAGAATCGCATATTATTGCAGCAAATATCGATCAGGCATTTTTAGTTGTAACCATTCAATTTCCGGTAACCACCACAACTTTTATCGATCGGTTCCTGGTTTCAGCCGAAGCTTACCGGATCCCATGCCATCTAATTTTCAACAAAACGGATCTCTATAATGAAGCACAAACTGAATTAATGAATGCTCTCATTGAAGTTTATGAATCGGCAGGCTATAAATGTCTAAAAGTTTCGGCGAAAGAGAATCAGGGAATTGACGAATTGAAGAATGTGATGACTGATAAAATCAATGTATTTTCAGGCCACTCTGGGGTTGGAAAATCAACCATAATCAATAAGCTTCAATCGAATATTTTCTTAAAAACGGGAACCATTTCAGATGCCCATTTCTCCGGAAAACACACCACAACCTATTCAGAAATGTTTGAACTCGATTTTGGCGGCTTTATTATTGATACTCCAGGAATCAAAGGGTTTGGAGTCCTTGAAATGGAAAAAGAAGAAATCTCACACTATTTTCCCGAAATTTTCAAACTTTTAAATGAATGCCAATACTACAATTGCACCCATACTCATGAACCCAATTGTGCTGTCAAAAAATCAGTTGAAAAAGGAGAAATAGCGCAAAGCAGGTACAATTCTTACCTCGGTTTACTTGAGGACGAGGAAAAGTACCGCAATTAACCCAGATGATTGCAAAAAATGGATAAAAAAAGCTTAAACTTTACCGGTTTAAGCTTTTTTATTTCAATAGTTTAGCTTATAAAAATCGAACACTAAACGTGCTCTAGAATCGCCTATTTCATCGGCCACCTCACGGAAGGCTTGTTTTTTCAAATTCTCAACACTTTTAAAACGTTTTAAAAGTGCAGTTTTTGTCTTCTCCCCTATTCCGGAAATACTTTCAAGCTCCGATTTTATAAATTCTCCCGAACGCTTGTTTCGATGGAAGGTAATTCCAAATCGGTGTGCTTCATCTCTGAGTTGTTGAATTATTTTTAATGTTTCAGAATTTTTATCCAGATAAAGTGGAACAGAATCGCCCGGAAAATAAATTTCTTCCAAACGTTTGGCAATCCCAATAATTGCAATCTTTCCTCGCAGGCCCAATTTTTCTAAAGAATTCAATGCCGCCCCCAGTTGACCTTTTCCTCCATCAATTACAATAAGCTGAGGCAACGATTGCGATTCATCAAGCAATCGTTTATATCTTCGATAAACAACTTCTTCCATCGAAGCAAAATCATCTGGACCTTCAACGGTCTTAACGTTGAAATGGCGATAATCCTTTTTTGAAGGACGGGAATCTTTAAAAACCACACAAGAAGAAACTGGATTAGTTCCCTGCAAATTACTATTATCGAAACACTCGATATGCCGAGGTTGAATTTTCAATTGCAGATCCTTCTGCATGGTTTCCAAAATTCGATTAGCATTCTGCTCCGTTTTAGATACACCTTGATGTTTTAATTTTTCAAGCCTGAAATATTTGGCATTCCGTTCTGACAATTCAAGCAGCTTCTTTTTGTCACCTTGTTTGGGGATGATAATTTTTACACCCTCCAAATCAAAATCAAGTTTGAACGGAACTAAAATTTCTTTGGCATTACTGAATATTTTTTGTCGGATATCGACAATTGCAAATTCAAGTAATTCTGCCGATGTTTCATCCAGAACTTTCCGAATCTCGGTAGTATAAGTTTGCATAATCGCACCCCGAATAATTTTGAGGTAATTCACATAGGCGAAGTTTTCATCCTGATCGATAGTAAAGACATCAACATCGCTGATGGTATTACTGACAACAGTTGAACGAGATTGAAATTTTTCAAGAAGATCCAATTTATCCTTAATCAAGGCTGCCTCTTCGAATTTCATTTCTGATGAATATTGTAACATCAGATCTTTAAAATATTTGATTACTCCAGAAATGTTGCCACGCAATATTTCCTTTATCTGTTCAATATTTTTCATATACTGTTCGTGCTCCTGCAATCCGACACATGGAGCAAGGCAATTTCCGATATGATATTCTAAACACACCTTAAATTTTCCCTGAAGTATTTGCTCGTCACTTAAATTCAGTTTACAATTACGCAATTTATATAATTTGCGAAAAAACTCTAAAAGTGTACGAATGGTGAGTATCGAGGTGTATGGACCAAAATAATTTGATCCGTCTTTTATTACATTTCGGGTTTGAAACACTCGTGGAAAGCGCTCGTTCTTGATAACAATCCAAGGATACGTTTTATCATCCTTCAATCGGATATTGTACCGGGGCTGATATTTCTTGATCAGGTTATTTTCAAGAAGCAGGGCATCTTGTTCTGTTTCAACAACCATATGCTTGATGTCAGCAATACTGCGAACCAGAAGTTCTGTTTTTCTGTTTTGTTGATTCTTATTAAAATAAGAACTGACGCGCTTCTTTAAATTCTTCGCCTTTCCTACATAAATAATTTTTCCGCTCTGATCAAAATACTGATATATTCCAGGTTGGTCAGGAAGAACAGAAACCAGCGACCGAATATATTCAGCATTTTTCAAAACCATATTTCATTAAAATAAAGAGCCAGATTAATATTGAATGACCGAATGTGTCTCGTAATTTGCCAATTCAGCTTTCTTTTCGGTTTGAATGAAGGTCAAATCACAAATAAACGAGAAATAGATTTTTTTCACGTTCATCTGCTTCACCAAATTCAAAGCAGCGAGTGCAGTACCGCCCGTTGCAAGTAAGTCGTCGTGAATCAAAACCACATCTTCTTCGTTCAATGCATCCACGTGCATTTCAATCGAATCAACTCCATATTCCAACTCATACGATTCATTAATTACTTCAGAAGGCAATTTCCCCTTTTTCCGGATTGGAACAAAACCTGCATTAACACAATATGCAACTGCTCCACCTACAATAAAACCGCGTGATTCGAGCGACACAATTTTTGTGATTCCTTTTCCATTGCAATACTCGGAAATCTGATCAACCACACTTTTAAATGCTACCGGTTCTTTCAACAAAGTTGTGATATCCTTAAAACTTATACCATCAATCGGATAATTTTCAATCGTCCGAACATATTCTTTTAATTCCATATTAATTTTTTAAGAGTTCCACGTGGAACATTATCTTCCCATCAACACTAATAACACATTTATATCCGAGGGACTTACACCCGAAATTCTACTGGCCTGACCAATAGTATCTGGTTGAATTTCAGAAAGTTTCTGCCTTGCTTCGGTACTAATTGTAGCAATTTTTGAATAGTCAAACTTACCTGTGATGACTATATTTTCAAGCCTTTTATATTTATCAGCCACTAATTTTTCACGATCAATATAACCAGCATATTTAATAGCTATTTCAGCTGACTCTAAAATTTCATCAAATCTATCAGCAGGAATATTCTTCAAATAGGATTTAAACGGAGTAATATCGTCAACTAAATCAAAAATTGAAATTTGTGGCCGAAGAATAACATCAACAAGTTTGACGCCCTGTTTCAAACCAACAGAACCTTTTGCTTCCAAAATATGATTTACAAACTGAGGCTTAATAGAAAAATTAGAAACAAAATCAACAATCCCATCCACAGCTTCTTTCTTCAATAAATATAAATCATATCGCTCTTTAGTGGCTAATCCCATATCATATGAACGTGAAGTCAGCCTAAAATCAGCATTATCCTGACGAAGTAAAATCCGATATTCTGCTCTTGAAGTAAACATCCGATAAGGTTCATCAACTCCCTTAGTTACTAAATCGTCAACCAGAACTCCAATATAAGCCTCATCACGATTTAGAATAAAAGGATACAGTCCATGAACTTTAAGGTGTGCATTAATTCCAGCAACCAAACCTTGAGCCGCCGCCTCCTCATAACCAGTAGTTCCATTAATCTGACCAGCGAAAAACAAATTACTAACAAGCTTTGTTTCAAGCGTATGAGTCAATTGTGTTGGATCAAAATAATCATATTCAATAGCATAACCTGGTCGATAAATGCGAACATTTTCTAATCCGGGAACATATTTAAGAGCACGCAACTGAACATCCCATGGTAACGACGATGAAAAACCATTTAAATAATATTCATTTGTACTTTCACCCTCTGGTTCTAAAAATAACTGATGAGAATTTCGTTCAGAAAAAGTCACAATCTTCGATTCGATACTTGGACAATATCGAGGACCAGTGCCAACAATAGTACCATTATACATCGGAGAATCTGCGAAACCTTCTTCCAAAATTGAATGGACAGTTTCGTTAGTATACGTAATCCAACAACTTTTTTGCTCAAGCTTGCTATATACATCAGGTAAAAAAGAAAATTTTCCAATTTTTTCATCACCCTTTTGCTCCTGAAGCTTTGAAAAATCAATAGATCTTCCATCAATTCTAACCGGAGTACCAGTTTTTAAACGACCAGTTTTAAAACCAAAGGCAAACAATTGATCAGATATATGATAAGATGCATTTTCACCTATACGACCACCCTCCATTTGAGAACGACCAATATGCATCAATCCATTCAGAAAAGTACCGTTTGTAAGAACCACTGACTTTGAAAAGAAATCAACACCAATTTTAGTCTTAACACCAGTAACAGAATTATCCTTGATATGCAAAGAAACAACAGCATCCTGCCACAGGTCTAGATTGGTTGTATTCTCCAAAATATTTCTCCAGTTCTCAGTAAACCGAAAGCGATCACTTTGTGAACGTGGGCTCCACATGGCAGGCCCCTTGGATTGATTCAACATACGAAACTGGATGCTTGATTTATCAGTAACAATACCTGAAAATCCACCCAACGCATCTATTTCCCTAATAATCTGACCTTTAGCAATACCACCCATAGCCGGATTACACGACATTTGAGCATATTTGGTCATATCCATTGTAATCAACAATGTTTTTGACCCTAGATTTGCCGCCGCAACTGCAGCCTCACACCCGGCATGTCCCCCTCCGACTACAATTACATCATAAATTGGTAACATTATATATTACTTAATCAATTTAGCATTTAATAACTTAATAAAAAAATCTTCACGCTCAGTCATCAAATTTTTATCCTCTTTTGATTTATCCTTGTAACCAAGCAAGTGAAGAACTCCATGAACCATGATTCTATTCAACTCGTCCAAAAACGAAATGTTTAAAGTCTTTGCATTTTCAGAAATACGATCAAGACTGATAAATATATCACCACTAATAACATTGCCTTCAACGTAATCAAAAGTGATAACATCAGTATAGTAATCATGGTCTAAAAACTTCTTATTCACGTCAAGCAAATAGGAATCTGAACAAAATATGAATGAAACCTCCCCTACCCTTTTGCCTTCAAAAAGAATAACTTCCTTCAACCAATTAGCAGTAAGCCTCTTTTTTAATTTCGGCAGAGGAATATCCTCTTTAAAAAAATGTATACTCATTCGGCTAACTTATATCTAATTAAAACTTTACTACCACCTTCATCAAACTTAACATCATCAGCAGTTTGGCGAATTAGAAAAATTCCCCGGCCATTTTCCTTCTTTAAATTGTCGACAGATGTAGGATCCGACAAATTTGCAAAACAAAATCCGTTACCTTCATCCTTAATCTCAAAAAATAAAGATCCAGAAGAATAGCTAACCTTTATAACAACCTTTTTATCAATATCTAACGCATTACCATGAACAATACAATTGCATACTGCTTCACTCAATCCAAGGAAAATACGGTTAAAATATTTCTTGTCAAGACAAAATTTTAAGAAAATCTCATCCAGAAAACTCCTTACAATATTAATATTGTTGAGCTGAGAAGATATGGATAATTCGAACTCCAAAATTAACGCTTAATCTGATTTAAAAAGTTATTATATTTTTGATCGTAAAAACCACGCAATTTAAAATTACTTCTCTTAATCAACTCATTCTCATTCATCCCTTTGTTGTTAAATTCAAAATAGCCTTCCGGAATTTCTTTTTTAACATCAGATGCAGTTTTTGATTCTCGCTTTTCATCAAAATCACGCTCAATCTCTGCTTTCTCTGCATCCAATAATTTCGACAAAATTAAATTTTGCCGGTTAATTAATTCACTGCTAATTCTTTTATTTATTAAATCAACACGCGATTGCTCCAACATCTGGTCAATTGCTTTCAACTGATTACTTGTTTTCGATCCAACAGTACTATTATTTATCATCTCATGAATTAATTGCTGCATAACTTCTTGCTGAGCAATAGTTTGACCAATGCTTTTACTCATTTTACCCATATCACCCTTTTTCATTTGGTCAATCATTTTTTGCAGCTGCTCTTTAATTGAGCTTTGACTTTCTTTTAGCTTAGAAAAACCTGGTTTTGATCCCTTCCCTCCAGGTTTATCACAATCTCCATCACCTGGCTCTGAATCCTTCTCAAGCTTTTTCAAGTTCTCCAGAGCTTCACTCAGAAACAAGGCCAGATTATTAGCTGCAGTAATACCAAATTGCTGTTGCATTAATGAACTGCCAAGATTACCAGATTCAAGATTATCTACCGAAGCTCCAACACTATTTTCCAAATTCAGCATTTCTTTATTAATCACCGAACTAATTTCAGGTGTTCGTTTTGCTAAAGCATATAATGAGTCTTTAACAAACACTACCTGCCTCAATATATTCTGTTGCTTCACCTTTAATTCATTGATTAAAGGATTATTATAATCGACTACATTAAATTTTCCCAGTAATTTTTCCTGATCAAAAGAAACAATAACCAAGTTCTCCAAAACCTGTTTAATATCTTCAATATTCGCTAAATTCTGCTTCTTGCTATTGCTTTTCAGCATCTGATCCATAGCAAAAACTAGCTCATTCATATTTTTAACAATGGACTCGATTCCTGAAACGGATCTTCGTTTATTGTTTCTGGTTAAATCATCAAGAACCTTCTCATGACTATCTTTTAAACCCTTAAACTCACGCTCAAAATCAATTAAATTCATCGGTTTTTCAAGAGTTTTGTTCAAATCCAATGCCCCATTATAATCATTCTCTAGATTCTTTAACTGATTAGCATTTTCCTTTTCCGAATTATTAATGGATTCTAAATCTAATTTTTTATTCAACTGCTCTATATTCAACTGCTCTGAGATTGTCAAATCTTTCAAACCCTGAATAACCCGTTCAATCTTCTGCTCAACCTTCATCTTTTTAAGTAATTGAACATTTTTCTCAAGTTGCTTTGCCAAATCATCCAAGCCCGAATCCATTTGTTTCGAAAGCTGGTCAAATTTCTTCGAATCGAATTGCTTAGCCAATTCATTAAATTCGTCAAATAATTTCTTCAAATCATCGCTAAACACATCTTTAAAAAGTTCTTCAATCTGCTTTTGTTTCTCTAAAATGTCGCTCTTCTCTTCAGAAAACGAATTGAGAAAATTATTGGCATCATCATTTTGCTTTTTGATTTGCTCCAACACATTTTCCAACTCAGTTTTCTTATTTATAATATCCTTAACTGTCTGAAACTTTTCCCAATCACTAACTTCTGAATTAATCTGCTTTAACTTAAAATCCTTGAAATCCTGCTGAATTTCATTCGTTAACCGATTACTCTTTTCAAACAACTGATCAAGAGCTGTCTGATCAGTATGTTCTTGTTCCAATATATCTTTATAATCAGGAAAAGTAAAAGTGAAGGTTTCGCTTATAGATTTCTTGAAATGATTCACAAAATCATTATCATAAACAGCAAAATAAAACTTAAACGATTTTCCTAACTGCTTAACTGACTCAAAATTAAAAGTATAGTAAAAATCCTGATTCAACATAAAGGGAACAAACTGGACAGAATAAACACTATCTTTTCCCTGGTAACTGATTACAAAATCGAGCTTATTAAAACCATAATCGTCAATGATGTTTCCTCTGAAATAAAACATTTTAAAATCAATGGAATCATTAGCTTTTACTACGTTAATTTCAGGATACAAATCAGAAATGGTTTGAATTTTATACACCAGATTGTTTACATCAGCTAATCGCGAATTCTTTACTGCTATTTTATATTCAACATCATTGTAAAAGGTCTTGCTAACCTCAAAAGTATTATTAACCTTCTTCCCACTGATTTTAGTACTATCACTAAATAAAACAGTAAGACTATCAGCATCAACAACATTAAAATTCCATTTCACAGTTGTACCCGAAACAACCTTTAAATCACCAATATTGTGTAAAACTTCAGAGCTTAAATTTGTGTACGAAGGAGGTTGAACACTTACTGAAAAAGAAGAAATGAATGGTTTATTCAAAACAGAAATACGGTACAATTCGGAAACATACTTTTTATCGGTAAAATAAAAGGAAATAGAACTGTTAATATTTTCAATTGTATAGGTAAACAAACCATCTTCCCTAGTCATTAAATAATTGTTTCCTCCAAAATTTAAATAGACCATTTCAGGCAAATCTTTACCAGAACATAGCAATTTTAATTTTATGGATTCGCCTGTAACAATCTCTAAATCTTCATTTTCAACCTTAAATATAAACGGCGCTGGCTTTTCGAATTTCTGCTGAAAATGAATTAACCGTACTGAGCTTTCCGTTAAATAATCAGGTGAAACAAGCAGACTCCCGGCAAAAAAAGTAAAAACAACTAAAAATGAGAGAAAAATAACCTTTAAATCCTTAAACCTGATAGAATCGGTAAACTGAAATATTTTAATCTCATCAATTTTCTGGTCAATACTGGCCCGCTTTAATTCGGATGAATACAAAGAATCTGATTCATTCTCCAACTCGATAATATTAATGAGCTTATCCTTAATTTCCGGATACGATTTACTTAATTGGCTTGAAACATCGTAATAACTGAGCCTTTTACCAATTCCGAGCAGTTTTAACGATGGAATTAAAAGAAAATAAATGAAAATTATAAAGGTAAAAAGCAACGAAAACCCTATGATTATAAGCTTAATAAAGGGATCAAAGTAATTAAAGTATTCAAGAATGGAAATAAAACTATAATAAACAACGAATAAGAGTACAAACAGAATTAAGCCTCTAACCAACTGATAGAGGTAAAACTTCCTGATGTACAAATTTAGTTTATCAACAAACTGTTTATAGTTTTTATCCATTTTTATAATAAATTCATTATTAGATGTTTGAATTCATGCTCTTTTAAACAATCTAATTAATCCGCTGTTTATAATTCGTTTCAAATAAATTTAAAAATCAGACAAAGATATCGAATGAAACTTGCATTAAACATTTTTTTGAGTGATACAAGAGAAATTAATGATTTCTATTCACCCACAATTTAAACACAGACTACCCTTTTTCAAGGCATCTTTTTATCAGCAAAAATCAATACTAACAATTGTTATTAGTCAATAATATTTACTTAAAATCAAATAATTAGGCTGTTAATAACGAGTTTAAAAACAAAAATCAAAAAACAGTTTTTAGATAAACAAGAATTTCTTGAAAAAGATATTAAGCAAATTAACAGCCCATATTTATATTCATTCTTTATTTTATAAATTCAATATATTATATTAATGTAATTTGAAAAAACATCTCAAACTATGGGTAACCTTTTACACTTTGGTGGAATATACTATATTCGTGAAACAGATTGAATGATATGGGAGAGAGATTAAATATATTACTAGTAGAGGATAATCTTTTAAATCAGCGTATTGTTACGTTTAGTTTAAAAAGATTTAATCATGATGTTATAATTGCTAACAATGGTGTGGAAGCAATCGAACTGTTTCGCGAAAAGAAATTCGATGTGATTTTGATGGATATTATGATGCCGGTAATGGATGGACTTGAGGCGACTGTAAAAATTCGTGAGATTGAGAGTATCACTAACATCGAAAAAAGAACCCCGATTATTGCACTTACCGCCAATACCATGGATAATGATAGAGATAAATGTCTGTCGTACGGAATGGATGAATTTATGGCTAAACCATTTGATATTGAAAAGCTTAATTCAATTTTTGATGAGCTTAAAATTCCATCCTGAATTTAACCGGGCTGCATATTAAAACTTCCTCCTTTATTTTTTTACTTTTGGCTAAGTTAAAAGCTAAAAATGAACGGACATTTTAATTTCAGAGAAGAATCTTTATCTGATAGTGAAAAAGATATTGATAAGCAATTGAGGCCATTGGAATTTGACGATTTTAGTGGTCAAAGTAAAATTGTTGAAAATCTGAAAATCTTTGTCAAAGCTGCCAAAATGCGTGGCGAAGCTTTAGATCATGTCTTGCTTCATGGCCCTCCGGGACTTGGGAAAACTACGCTTTCCAACATCATTGCCAATGAACTGGGTGTTTCTTTGAAATTAACTTCCGGACCAGTTTTAGATAAACCCGGCGATTTAGCTGGTTTATTAACAAACTTGGAACCAAATGCTGTTTTGTTTATTGACGAAATTCACCGGTTAAGCCCAATTGTTGAAGAATATCTGTATTCGGCGATGGAAGATTATAAAATCGACATCATGATTGACAAGGGACCCAGTGCACGGTCAATACAGCTCGAATTAAACCCTTTCACATTAATTGGTGCAACCACTCGTTCCGGATTATTAACAAGTCCTCTGCGGGCTCGTTTTGGCATAAAATCGCATCTTGAGTATTACGACATTGATATACTCACCAAAATAGTTAAACGCTCGGCTTTTATTCTGAATGTAAAAATCGATGATCAGGCTGCTGTGGAAATAGCTACCAGAAGTCGCGGGACACCGCGTATTGTAAATGCATTGCTACGTAGAGTCCGCGATTTTGCGCAGGTGAAGGGCAACGGAAATATAAACCTTGAAATTACACTTTACGCTCTCGATGCTTTGAATATCGATAAATTCGGTTTAGACGAAATGGATAATAAAATCTTACTGACAATTATCGATAAGTTTAAAGGTGGTCCGGTTGGTTTATCAACAATAGCAACCGCTGTTGGTGAGGATACTGGCACTATTGAAGAGGTTTATGAACCATTCCTTATCATGGAAGGATTTCTAAAACGTACACCGCGTGGAAGGGAAGTTACAGAACTGGCCTATAAACATTTAGGCAAAATTCATTACGGCGACTCTCCTACTCTTTTTTAACAAGTTTTATTTCGAATAATTTGGGATAATATTTTCCGGTGACATACATTTTTTTCGTCGCCGGATCGATGGCTATTCCATTCAAAACATCAACCTGTTTGCTCGAATTGGTCATGCTTAAAATTCCGTCCAGATCAATTTTAGCAAGAACTTTACCTGTTTGAGGGTCAATTTTAGCAATCAGGTTTGTTGTCCAAATATTGGCATAAATGTAACCTTCTGAATATTCCAGTTCATTGATGTATACCATGGCATCCTTATCATCATAAACCTGCACTTTTTTAACAGGTTTTAAAGTTGCAGGATCAAGATAGGTCAACGTTGCGGTTCCGTCGTCCATAATCAGGTATTTTTCATCATGAGTCATCCCCCACCCTTCAGCCGATTCGAAATGAAAACTGTCGACTAAAGCCAAATTTTCAAGATTATAAATGAACCCGACTTTGGTTTTGTAGGTAAGCTGGTAAATTTTATTTCCAAAAATGGTTATGCCTTCTCCAAAATACTTTTCGGCAAGTTTTACCGATTTCACTGGCTGACCGGTTTTCAGGTTAATTTTATGAATAAACGATTTGCCGTTTTCTCCAGTGCTTTCATACAAAAAGCCGTCATGAAATTCCAGTCCTTCGGTAAAGGAGGTTTCGTTGTGCGGATAGGTTTGAACAACCTGATATCCGTATTTTTCAGGAATAATGTCCGAAAAAACTTCGAATGTTTTGAAATATGTACCTGTTACTCCATCGGTTTTTACAGCTTCGGCTTTTATAGTATGTTTTCCGAGGTTTTTATAGCCTTTCAATGAATAGCTAAATTCTGCATTATTATTTGAAGTAACCAGGACAGAATCGACATAAATGTTCGTTTCTTTTAATTCCCCATCTTTCATTTTCACTGAAATACCAATTGTAATATCATCGCCATAAACGATCTTTTTATTAACTGATTGAACGTTAATGTGAATTGCAGGTTTTCGTGAGCGATTTGCCTTATTCGAGCACGAGAAAGAACTGATAAAAACAGAAAGTACAATGAAAATGGAAAATAATTTGACGTTCATCAGAGTTGTTTTTAATCTAAAAGTCAGGCTTCAAAGATAAAACAAATATGAAATCAGGTGACTTTAGGTTTCAGTTTTGGCAGTTCGTAAAAGAATAGGTTTGTATCTTTGAACAAAATTTTAAGATCGTGGGTGCATTAAAGAAACTTGCCGGAGAAACAGCCATTTATGGAATGAGCAGCATTGTTGGTCGTTTTCTTAACTGGTGGCTAGTCCCGTATTATTCGCGTATTTTTCTTCCTGAAGAATATGGCGTGGTAACAAATTTGTATTCGTATGTCGCTTTTTTACTGGTGATATTAACTTTTGGTATGGAAACCGGTTTTTTCAGGTATGCCAATAAAACCAAAGAGCACGATAAAATTTATTCAACAAGTGCATTTGCCCTTTTCGGAAGTTCAGTTCTTTTTGTGCTGATAGCATTCATTTTTTCTGGCAATTTTTCGGGTTTTCTTGATTATTCAAACAGCGAGCAATACATCAAATGGCTGGCTGTTATTGTAGCGCTCGATGCCGGAACAGCCATTCCGTTTGCCAATTTGCGCCACGAAGGAAAGGCCATTCGATTTGCAACTTTGAAAATGGTTAACATCTTCTTCAACATTTTCTTTAACCTGTTTTTCTTATCGATTTGCCCGCACATCCTGAAATCTAATCCCGAAAGTTTTGTCCGTTTTATTTATAATCCTGAATTTGGAGTCGGTTATGTGTTTGTAGCTAACCTCATTGCATCAGTAATCACGCTTATCATGCTTATTCCTGAAATCAGGAAAATGAAGCTGATTTTTGACTGGAAGATCTTCCGCGAAATGTTCTGGTACTCCTTCCCTATCCTGTTGGTCGGAATTTTCGGAATGGTAAATCAGAACATCGACAAAATATTGATTCCTGAACTGGTTCCTGCCGACCAGAAACCGATGGAACAGCTGGGTATTTATGGTGCCAATTATAAACTGGCGGTATTGATGAACATGTTTATCCAGGCATTCCGCTATTCGTTTGAACCATTCTTTTTCAATCATCAGAAAAACAGCGATTCAAGACTGATTTATGCCCAGGTAATGAAGTATTTTGTCATTTTCGGTTTGCTCATTTTCCTCGGAATAACATTGTTTATTGATATTTTCAAGATTATCATCGGTTCAGAATATCATTCCGGGTTAAAGGTGGTTCCGGCAGTTTTGATGGCCAATTTATTCATGGGGATTTATTTCAATCTGTCACTTTGGTACAAGCTTTCAGATAAAACCTGGATGGGCGCGTGGATTGCCGGAATTGGCGCTCTGCTGACCATCGTAACCAATGTAATGTTTATTCCTTCAATGGGTTACATGGGTTCGGCCTACGCGGTGTTGCTTTGTTTTGTTATTATGACGGTGATTTCTTACGTCGTTGGTCAGAAATATTACAAAGTTGACTACGAGCTGAAACGAATTTTAATGTATCTGGGCGTATCAGTTGCGTTTTATTACCTCTCGTCGTGGGTTCATTTCTCTGTTTCGGTATTTCAGTATTTGCTGAACATCGGTTTGTTTTTAGCCTTTTTGGCTCTGGTATTTTTTACTGAAAAGAAGGATTTGAGAAGTTTATTGAAACTTTAGACAATAAAATACTTTTTAGTATTATTTTTGAATTTTATTTGCGATTTATGGAAAAGATCAAAATAGCCGTTGCCAGCGACCATGCTGGTTATGAACGGAAGCAAGCCGTATTGAAATATCTTCAGGAGCTTGGCATCGAATATAAGGATTTTGGTGCATTTACTGCCGAAAGCAGCGATTACCCGGATTTTGCCCATCCATTGGCTGATGCCGTTAGTAAAGGTGAATTTAACGAAGGAATTACCCTTTGCGGAAGCGGAAATGGCATTAATATGACTGCGAATAAGCACCAGGGAATACGTTCGGCAATTTGCTGGATGCCAGAAATTGCACGACTTGCCCGCCAGCATAATGATGCTAATGTTTGTGCACTACCTGCACGATATATTACTGATGAAGAGGCAGTTGAAATAGTTAAAATATTTTTGGAAACTAATTTCGAAGGTGGACGTCACCAGAACAGAATTAACAAGATCCCGGTTTAAACAATGTCGGAACAGAAGAAAATATTTCTCCGGAAATCAGAAGAAATTGCATTTGATCTGAAGCATCGTGCAACCATCAAATTCAACATGTCGAAATACGATGCGGCTGTTGATAAGGGAATGAAACGCTATTCAAACCTTGATTTGGCCAAAACACTGGCTTCATATGTAAAGACACAGGCAATTAATAATTTACATGATTATCTGCTTCAGTTCGAGAAAAATATAACTGCCAACGGGGCATCGGTAATCTGGGCCGAAGATACCGATCAGGCCATCGAAGCAGTGAAAAAAATAATGGTCGAAAACAATTCAAAAACGGTGGTCAAAAGTAAGTCGATGACAACCGAAGAAATTGAATTGAACCATCATTTGGAAGAAATTGGTGTTGAGTCGCTTGAAACCGATTTAGGCGAATACATCGTGCAATTGGCAGGAGAGAAGCCATATCATATTGTAACTCCCTGTATGCACAAATCACGGCAGGATATTGCCAAACTTTTTACCGAAAAATTTAATACTCCGGAAGGCAGCGAGCCCGAATACCTGACAGGTTGGGTTCGGCAAAAGCTGCGCAAAAAATTTACCACTGCCGACGTTGGAATTACTGGTGCCAATTTCCTGGTTGCTGACATTGGTGGAATATGTTTGACTGAAAATGAGGGAAATGCGCTGATGTCGGTTTCATTTCCTAAAATTCATATTGTAATTGCCGGAATTGAAAAAGTTATTCCCCGGATGCAGGATTTAGGGCTGATGTGGCCCATTCTTGCCGCTCATGGTACCGGACAACAGATTTCGGTTTACAATTCGCTGATTACCGGTCCGAAGAAATCGTCGGAAACAGATGGACCCGAGAAAATGATTGTGATTCTTCTGGACAATAAGCGCTCCGAACTGTATCAAAACGATGATCAATACGGCGCTTTGAAATGCATTCGTTGTGGTGCATGTCTCAATGCTTGCCCGATTTACCGGAATGTGGGTGGATACACATATGATGCAACATACAGTGGACCAATAGGTTCGGTTATTACTCCGTTTTTTAAGGGCCTGAAAGAGTATAATCATCTGAGTTCAGCTTGTTCAGTTTGCGGAAAATGTACCGAAGTTTGTCCGGTAAAAATTCCGCTTCATCACATGCTGCTCATCAACCGGCGTGATGCTGTGAGAGCAGGTGAAGGTGGATTTGCCTGGAACCAGGGAATGAAAGCGTTTGAATATGCATTTTCGAAAAGAAGTCGCCTCGATTTATTGGGTGGAAAAACAAAAAATACGTTTGCTTTGTTAGGTGCAAATGCGATGGGAGAGAAGAAGCAAATACCCCAAATGGCCAATCAATCATTTAGCAAACAATGGACAACTAAAAAATAGAACTTATGCTATCCAATACATGTAAGTATGCTGTTCGTGCGCTTATTTATTTAGGAAAATATTCTGCCGACGGAACCAAAATCGGTATTAAAAAAATCTCTTCCGACCTGCTCATTCCAACGCCATTTCTGGGTAAAATTCTTCAGAATCTGGTGAAACAAAAGATTCTTGTTTCAACCAAAGGACCTAACGGAGGTTTTGGTTTGGGAAAGAAAACCAGCGAAATTTCACTTTACGACATTGTTCGTATTGTGGATGGAGATGATTTCTTTAGAATTTGCCTGATTGGTCACCATCCATGCTCAACGCACGAAGCCGACGAAAAACCATGCCCGGTTCACAGCCGTTTTGGACCCATTCGCGCCCAGTTGCTCCAGTTCTACCAGGAAACAACACTTGATGGAATTTTGGGCGACATGACCGGTTTTGAGGATTTGATCAAATTATAAATATTTGTTATTCAAATATTAAGAACTTCATTAAATCAATATTCAGTCATCTTTAATGGCCGGAATTTACCTTCATATCCCCTTTTGCCGTAAACGTTGCCATTATTGCGATTTCTTCAAGTCAACCGATTTAAGCCAGAAAGCCCGCCTACTTGAGGGGTTAAAAAAGGAATTGGAAAGCCGTTCTTCAGAATTGGCCTCTGAAGAAATAAATACCATCTATCTGGGCGGAGGAACACCTTCAGTTCTTCTGGTTGACGAACTGAAAAGTTTGTTGGACACTATATTCCTGAATTACAAGGTTTCTTCGGAAGCAGAAATCACCATGGAAGCCAATCCCGATGATCTGAGTCAGGCTGTTCTTTCTTTCCTTCGTGAAATTGGCTTTAACAGGCTGAGTATGGGCATACAGTCCTTTTCGGAACAGGACCTCAAACTGATGAACCGGCGCCACGGTGTAATGCAGGCTATTCAGTCGGTCAAATGGGCAAAAACCGCAGGATTCCGAAACATTAGTATAGACCTGATTTACGGATTACCAAACCAAACGCTGGAAGAGTGGGAGAGGAATGTACAAGTTGCCGCTCAGCTCGATGTTCAGCACATTTCGGCTTATAATCTGACGTATCACGAAGGAACTGTGTTTTACGACCAGCTTAAAAAGGGTATTTTGAAAGAATTACCCGATGAGCTTAGCTTGCAGCAATTTGAAATCCTTATTCGTATATTGAAAGATGCCGGGTTTGAACATTACGAGATCTCCAATTTTTGTAAACCCGGCTTTTATTCGCAACATAATTCATCGTATTGGAAAAACCAGAAATATCTTGGAATTGGGCCCTCGGCACATTCGTTCGATTTGGTCAGCCGTCGGTGGAATGTTTCTTCCATAGGCGCCTATCTCGATGGAATCGAGAATAATAAACCATACAGCGAATCCGAAATATTAACAGAACAGGATCGATACAACGACTACATTATCACCGGTTTGCGCACTGTTTGGGGAGTATCCGAAGAATTGATCAAATCAGAATTTTCTGCCACATATTTAGATCATTTTCAGAAAGTAAGTGAAAAGTATTTACAATCAGGTAAAGTCATCAGGACATCCGAAAAAGTCAGCATAAGTCCTGAAGGCCTGTTTATTTCTGATCAGATAATGGCTGATTTCATGGTGGTTGAATCATGCTAAATATTGTTAATGTAACGGCCAGATTTGACTCTTTCAAACTATAAATCCATATCTTAGCAGCTTGAAAATTTAAAGTAAAAATGATCGTAAAAATTGTCAATCAATCCAATAATCCGTTGCCCGAGTACAGCACGGAACATTCAGCAGGCATGGACCTTCGAGCGAACCTGAGCGAACCTGTTACATTGAAACCGCTCGAAAGAGCTTTGGTGCCAACTGGTTTGTTTATCGAACTGCCGGTAGGTTACGAGGCACAGATTCGTCCGCGAAGTGGCCTGGCTTTGAAAAAGGGAATTACGGTGCTGAATTCGCCTGGAACGATTGATGCTGATTACCGCGGTGAGGTGGGTATTATCCTGATAAACCTGTCGAACGAAGAGTTTGTCATTCAGCATGGTGAGCGGATTTGTCAGATGGTAATTGCCCGACATGAACATATTGGTTGGGAAACGGTTGATGTGTTGGAAGAAACTGCCCGCGGAGCCGGTGGTTTCGGACATACCGGAAAAAACTAGAAAAATGAATAACAAATATCTGGCATATATTGCTGTTGCTTCGCTGCTGGCATTCTCATGCAAAACAGTGCAGAAGGAGGTTAAAACCACTCCTACCGTTCAGGAAAAGCCTGCTGTTGAAGAAAATAAGATTTCAGAGGACGATAAAAACGAATTTGAATACACGTTTATCGAAGGGCTGAAGCAGAAAATGATTGGCAATCAACAGGCCGCCATTTCATTGTTTTCGAAGTGCCTGCAGATCAACCCCAATTCGTCGTCAGCCATGTTCGAGCTGGCCAAAATTCACAGCGGAAATGGCGACATGACCAGTTCATCGCTGTTGCTCGAAAAAGCCATTAAAATTGAGCCTGAGAACAAGTGGTACAAAGTGTTGCTTGCGCAGATTTATGAGCAGGGCAAACAATTCAAGGAAGCTGCAGGATTGTATCAGCAACTGTACCAGCTCGATCCTGAAAATCTGGAATATTTATACATGAACGCCGCTTTACTTTCGTCGGCAAAAGAATACGACCAGTCGCTTGAGGTTTACAATTTGCTGGAGAAAAAGGTGGGGATCAACGATCAGATTTCGGTTGAGAAACAGCAGATTTACCAGGCGATGGGAAAGAAAAAGGAAGCTATGGCTGAACTTCAGAAACTCATCGATTTTAACCCGAAGGAACCGCGCTACTACGGTTTAATGGCCGACTATTACCTTTCGGAAAAAGACGAAGCCAACGCGCTGAAATATTACATGAAAATCCTTGAAATTGATCCTGACAATGGATTTGTGCTATTTTCGCTGACTTCGTTTTACCGGGAGAAAAACGACAAGGAAAAGGCCTGGGAATATGCCCGCAAGGCATTTCAGAATAAGTCGCTCGAGGTTGAAACTAAAATACAGTTTTACCTGATGATCACTTCCGGAGCGGATAAACCATTTTTTACCGAAGACCAGATTTCAGAACTGGTTGATATTTTGGTAAAAACAAACTCTGACGATTACCGTGTTTTTACTGTTTATGCCGAATACCTGATCAGCAAAGGCAAATTGGTTGAGGCCCGCGATCAGCTTCGTAAAGTACTCGAAACCCAGAAGGACAACTACATGATCTGGGAACGAATGATACTGATAAGCAATGATTTGCTTGATTTCAAAAGCATTTATATCGATACAGAAAAAGCATTGGCTTTGTTTCCAAGTCAGCCAACTTTATACGGCTTAAAAGCGGTAGCTTGTCTTCAGCTCGAAAAATATGCCGAGGCGCTCGATGTGCTGAAAGAGGGAGAACCTTACCTGCTCGATAATAAAGTGATGCAAATTCAGTTTTCTTTATACAAGGCCGAAGCATGTTACAAACTGGATAGGGTAGAAGAGGCCTTCAAAGCTTTTGATGAGGTAATTAAACTGGATCCGGAAAACTGGATGGCAATGAACAACTACGCTTATTATCTTTCGGTAAGAAATGAGAACCTTGCCAAAGCGGAGGAACTTAGCAGTAAGGCTGTTCGCGCCAATCCTGATAATTCGACTTACCTCGATACTTATTCTTGGGTGCTGTTTATGCGAAAAGATTATGCGCTGGCCAAGTTTTACATGGAGTCAGCCATCAAAAATGGTGGTGATAAAAACGGTGTGATTGTTGAGCATTACGGCGATATTCTGATCATGCTTGGTGAGAAGGAAAAGGCGATAGAACAGTGGAAAAAAGCTTTGGGAATTGGCGAAGGAACAAAATTTTTAAGCGAAAAAATTAAACAGGAACGTTACCTCGATAAATAGAAAAGTGTTGATTGTGAATAAATTAAAACTGTTATTTTGGGGCATTGCTGCTGTAGTTTTGCTTGGCGTTTCGTCGTGTAAAACCACGCGTGAAGTGACAACGGTAAAAGCGGTGAAGCCCATGAGCACCAATAAGCTGATCAGGAATGTTGAGAACAACGTTTTTGATTACAAACATTTGTCGATCAAGCGAATCACCTGTCAGTTCGACAACGGAAAGACCAAGACTTCTTTTAAAGCAAGCATTCTGGCCGACAAAGACAAGGAAATTGTAGTGATGCTCAGCAAATTGAATATTCCTGTTGGCCGGGTTTGGCTGACTCCCGATAGTGTTAAATTTATTAACTACCTCGAAAAAAATTACTTTCTCGACGATTACAGCTATTTAAGCTCCATTCTGGATATGGATCTTGATTTCGAAACCGTTCATGCCATTGTTTCAAATAATATCTTTTCGCTTAACGATGAAAAACGGGACAAGGAAATCAAGGATTACGAAACCAAAATCGACTCGGGAATGTACGTTCTTGAATCGGTTAAAAAGATGAAGGCCCGCAAGGAAAATACTAAATTAAACGAACGGAGGCAAACCCGTAAGGCCCGGAAAATAGTTGATAATGCGCCGGTAAAGCAAAGTATTTATATCGATCCTGAAACATTCAAACTCCGTAAAATCAGACTGGTTGATGCGGCAAATTCACGAAATCTGAACATCGATTTTTCAGATTTTGTTGCTGTCGATAAGCAATTGTATCCGGGCGAGATGCTTCTCAATTTCAAGGGCCCCGACAGCTATATGCAGCTACACATCAAATTTGCTGGTTTTTCAACCGAAAAAGAAAAGGATATCCGCTTTAGAGTTCCTGAAAAATATACCCAGATTAACCATTAGCCGTATGAGGAGTTTTTTACTTCTTTCACTCTTAATATTGCTGACAGCCCTGGTGAATGGCCAGTCGTTGGACGAATTGCGCAAGAAAAAGCAAAAGACCAACGAGGATATTAAATATACCACCAAACTACTCGAAGAAGCCAAAAAAAACCAGACAAAGACTTTAAACAAATACAATATTCTGAATAAACAGATTGAACTCAGAACAACACTCATAACCGGAATAAATTCGGAAGTGACTGTTATTTCTGGTTTTATCGATCAAAATGCGTGGCTGGTTACCTCGCTCAACAGTGATTTGGAGGAATTGAAGAAGGAATATGCGCAGATGATTGTTTTTGCGCAGAAAAACCAAACCAATTACAGCAAACTGCTTTTTGTACTTTCGTCGAACAGCTTTAACCAGGCATATAAGCGGATTGTGTACCTGAAGCAATATACCGAATACCGCAAGCGACAGGCCGAACTGATTCAATGGATCCGCGATTTGATTCAGGTAAAAGTAAGCAGGTTGCAGTTGCAGCGTGCCGAAAAGGAAATGCTTCTACAATCGAAAAAGCAGGAGGCTGATAAGCTGACCAAAGAGAAAAAACAACAAGGACAGTACCTCACCACTCTTCAGAAGAAGCAAAAGGATTTTGAAAGGAAACTGAAAGAACAGCAGCAAATTGAGGCTCAGCTTAGCCGCGAGATTCAGAAGATTATTGAAGAAGAAATTCGCAAAGCACGCGAACGGGAGAAAGAAAAGGCTAAGCAAACAGGGAAACCGGCATCAGGCACTACAAAATACGAAATGACTCCGGAGGAAAAACTGGCTTCAGGACAGTTTGAACAAAACAAACGACGCCTGCCATGGCCAGTAGAAAGAGGAGTAATAACCGACCACTTTGGGGTGCACGAACATCCGGTACTTAAAAACATACAGGTTAAGAATAACGGTATCGATATCTCGACAGCCCAGGGGATGAAAGCACGAGCTGTTTTTGCCGGAGAGGTTAGCCGTGTATTTATGGTGACTGGTGGAAATTACGCCGTAATTATCCGCCATGGTAAATACTTGACGGTTTATTCCAACCTGATCAATGTTCAGGTGAAATCGGGCGATAAGGTGGCCATAAAGCAAACCATCGGGACGATTGGTACTGACACCGATGATGAATCGAAAACAGTGCTTAAATTCCAGATTTGGCGCGAAAACGAGAAGATGGATCCGGAGGGTTGGATTTCGAGGTAGTGTTCAGTTGAAATCTTTTCAGGCTTGGTGCTAACCGTGCTGCCTGTCCTTATTTTAACCGTCTCTCCGAGCAGCTAATAATCAGAATTCCGTTGTACGATTTGAGATTTGTTGCCGCAAATTTACCGGGCAGCCCTTTACTGCAATATTTCCATTCTTTGTCTGATATACTCTTTGTGTAAACCCCATTCCATTGCCCTGCCAATACCGCACTGTTATTTTCTATCACGTTGAAAGTATACAATTCTTTGGGTAAGCCATTTTGAATGCTCTGCCAGCTTACGCCTTCGTCAACCGAATAGAATAATTCATTGTAGGTCATTGCGTAAATCGCTTGGCCGATGACCCCTATATTATGCAACGAGCGGTTTGGAAATACCTGTTTCCATATTTTTAACGCTTTATCTGATTTAAATGCGCCTTGATTTGTTCCAATATAAGTGCTTCCGGCCAGTTCGGTTATCCCGTTTACCTGTAGTGACCGGTTTCCATATTCAAGTTTCCATTTATTAAGTTCTTCATTGTATGAATACAAACCATCGTTAGTACCTGCATATAGTTTATGGTCAATCTCAGCAAACTTCCTGATAGTTAAATTACCAAGTCCTGAATTTTTAGAAGTCCAGGTTTTCCCCCGATTATTTGAAGAGAAAACACCACCATACTGCGTTCCAACGTATATTTCGTTTTTGTAAAATATCAAATCACCCGGATTGTTTTTAAGCACTTGCTGGTCGGTCGGAATATTTACCCAGGCTTTGCGTTGAAAGTCGAACAGATAGACTCCTTTTTCTTTGGTTACAATTCCAAGCAAATCCGGCGAAACAGCCATCGCACCTAATCCGATACTTATTTTTTCAGGAAGTCCGTTGCTTGTGTTTTTCCAGGTCATTCCATTATCATTCGAAAAATAAATTATGCCGTCGGTTGCATCGATAGTTTTTTCAAGTTTGGATGAAGGCGTAATAATTGTGTTTGATATTTTATTAAGTGCGTTCTTATTCTGTCCGTTACTGTAATTTACAAGTATCAAAAAAAGTATCAGTAAGGCGTTCTTCATGGTGTGGATTTCGGTGTTAATTATGGATCTAAACTCTAAGCAAATCGGGACAATAAACCTGTCTTTTCAAATTTGAATTCGCATATCTGTTAGAACATAAATAGTTGTACTACAGTTCAAGTTACTTCATTCAAATTGGATTTATTCCGGGGTATCTTTCATCTGGAATGCCCGCCGTATCTCGCCCTGCTTGAGTTTTTGCCGTCCTGCCAGCGAAAATTACCGTCCTGCTGAAGTTTTTGCTTCCCCGTTGGTGGAAGTGGTTGTCCTGCTGAAATTCTGGCCGTCCTGCAGGTAGAGAAGCCGTCCCGGGGGCAGGAGATGAGTCCTGTTGCGGGTTTCAAGAGTTTTTTTCTTTCGTTGCCACAGGGGGCTCATGGCTGAGCGGTTCTTTTTAATCAAAAGAGGTCGTTCCACATAGTGAAACGACCTCTTTGGTATTGATTTCGAATTCTTTTTTAAAGCAGATTAGCTACTTTGGTTAATCCGGGTACATTCATAAATTTAATTTTACGGCCCTGCAAATCAATCAATCCGTCTTGTTTAAATTCGGAGAGCAGCCTGATTACGCTTTCGGTAGCTGTACCAACCATGTTGGCCAATTCTTCTCGGGTAAGCGAAATCTGTAGGGTTTTGGCATTATCCAGGTCAAATTCGTCTTTCAGCAGTAGAAGCACTTCGGCCAAACGCTCACGAACTGTTTTTTGGGCAATGTCGGTAATATAGTCGTTGGCTTCGCGCAATTCTTTACAAACAATCTGGAGCATATGGTGCGAGAATTGCCAGTTGTTCTGGATCAGGTATAAAAGCGTTTGATATGGAATGTGGCTCAATACCGATTCTTCAATTACTTTGGCGGTGGTACATGCCAGTTCCTGGCTTAAAAGCGAGCGATAGGCAATAATGTCACCCTTTTTGGCGAAACGAATAATCTGTTCCTTCCCATCTATGCCGGTTTTGAATATTTTCAGAATACCACGTGTTACACAGTAAAATCCTGTTAATCGACTTCCTTCTCTGTAAATAATGCTTCCTTTTTTATACAATGAACAGGTTTTGTCGTAATTCAACTGGGCCATTTCCTGTTCTGTCAATTTTTTGAATAATTGAAATCCGCTTAGATCGCATTCATCGTCTGTTGGCCGTTTAATTGAACTTCTCATCGAGTTGCTTTGTTTTGTTAGTAGTAATAAACAACAATCGCGACATAAAATCTATAGGTGTGCTTTGTGTCAAAAGAACAAAATAGATGTCTAATGTCATAAAATTAAGCGTAAATTTAGAACTAATATTCGATATACAATATCTAAGAATTGAATATGCCATTAACATAAAAGGAGATTCACTTTTTTAGTTATCAAAATAACTTCGGAATAACGATTCTCATATTTTACCATTAAACAATTATCCACCAATGAAACACGTACTCGATTTAGCCTGGAAGCAAAATTTAGCTTTTGAATGTGATATGGATGGGCATCATGTAATAGTTGATGCATCGAAAGAGGGTGGGGGCGACGATTTGGGTCCGCGTCCCAAGAAGTTGATGCTTACCGCACTAGCGGGTTGCACAGGTATCGATGTAATTATGATTCTGAAAAAAATGCAGGTAGTTCCTGATGCTTTCAATGTGATTGTGGAGGGTGATTTAACCGAGGAGCACCCCATGCGTTATCATACGATGAAGATTGTTTATCAGTTTAAAGGCAAAGATTTGCCTATGGATAAGCTCGAGAAGGCTGTGAAACTCTCGGAAGAAAAGTATTGCGGAGTATCGGCGGCTTACCGTTTAGCTATGGATCTTTCAATAGAAATCAGGGTCATTGAGTGAAAGAGAAGAGAAAATACTCCCTTTAAACACGAATTAATGTGAGAAACTCCAGGCTTTTCAGCGACGAAAACGAGAAAATTTTTACCATCAGGAAGATTTGTGATTTCGACGATGATGAAATTGAACACAACCTGATGCCACATCTCCATGATTTCTATTCCATTTTTTGGATCGAATCGGGCGAGGCAATTCATGCTACCGAATTTGTTGAATACAGCCTTACAGCCGATACGATCTTGTTTGTTCCACCGGGATTAAAGCACCGGATGTACATCGATAAATCTGTCGGCGGAACCTATATGCTTTTCAACGAAGAGTTCATACAGTTCAACCGTTTGAACATACAGCCGTTAAAGAACTACCGTCTATTTAATAATCCGGAATTAAAGAGCCTGATCACAGTTTCATCAGACCAGAAAGAAAAGCTTGATAATATTACTACACTGATTTTCAATGAACTTAAAAGCCGGGATGAGTACAGTCAGGAGATTGTACTGAATTTGCTGCATTTGTTTTTACTCGAGTCGCGTCGGATCTTCGATCTGCAAAATCAGGCTCCAAAAGAAATGGTAGAAACAACTCCTGATAATACCATAATCAAATTCAAGCAGCTTATTGAAGAGAATTTTGCCAAAGAGAAAAACGTATCGCTTTATGCTGAGATGTTGAATATGAATCCTTCGTGCCTGAACGAACTTTCCAAACGGGTTACGGGAATTACTGCCGGCGAACTCATTCGTAACCGCGTAATAGAAGAGACTAAAAAGCTACTTTACTCGAGTCGCATGTCAGGAAAAGAAATTGCCTATGAGCTTGGCTTTGATGATCCGGCCTACTTCAGCCGCTTTTTTAAAAAGTACACAGGTACCACCTTAAAGGAGTTTCGCGATAATAGCAGAAAAAAATACCATTAAATCCTTTTTTTGTCCATTTTTCACCCACTTTTTACGGTATATATTTGTAACTGTAAAAAAGCAGTTAAAAATTAAACAGTTATAAGTATAAACAGAAACTGGAAAAAATTATTTATCAATTAAAATTAAGGATTATGAAGACAATTAAATTATTTGGATTATTGGTGTTGGCTTTTACGCTTTCAACAACTGTATTTGCCGGAACTCAAAAAGTTGATGTTGCAAAAAGTTCGGTAAAATGGCTAGGTAAAAAAGTGACTGGCGAACACACCGGAACAATTAGTGTAAAAGAAGGTAGCCTTGAAGTTTCAAACGGAAAAGTAACCAGCGGAAAAGTGGTTATTGATATGAATTCGATTGTTGATACCGATTTGGCTGATGCAAACTGGAATGCCAAGCTGGTTGGCCACCTCAAATCAGACGATTTCTTTGGCGTTGCAACTTACCCAACTGCCGATCTGGTTATTACCAAAGTTGAAGGAAATACTTTTTCAGGTAACCTAACAATTAAAGGAATTACCAATCCAACAAGCTTTACTGCCACTGCATCAAAAGAAGGAAGCAGCACTGTTTATAAAGGAACTTTAACTATCGACCGCAGCAAATACAATGTAAAATACGGTTCAAAATCTTTCTTCGATAACCTTGGCGACAAAGTGATTTACGACGAATTTACACTCGATTTCAGCTTGGTTGTCAGCGAGTAATTAGTATAAAATACATAAGATTTGGAGTGCTTAAAGCTGACCCGTTTGTGGCACTTTAAGCATTCCGAGTTTTAATTACCCCCACTCTAAAATTTTTGATCATGAAACTTACAGTACACAGGGCTGGATGCAGGGGACATGTTGATCACGGGTGGCTTAATACGTGGCATACATTTAGTTTCGCCAGTTATTATAATCCCGACAGGATGCATTTCGGGGCATTACGTGTGCTTAATGATGATACCGTTCAGGCAGGAATGGGTTTTGGAACTCACCCGCACGACAACATGGAAATTATTACCATTGTGCTCCACGGAGAGCTCGAACATCGCGATAGTATGGGCAATGGCTCGGTTATTCGGCCAGGCGAAGTTCAGGTAATGTCGGCCGGAACAGGGATCCAGCATTCCGAATTTAATCACTCCCCAAAAAACGAAGTGAGTTTGCTACAGATTTGGATCTTTCCGGATACGAAAGATGTGGAACCGCGATACGATCAGGCTCAGTTTCGGGAGGAAGAAATGACCGGAAAATGGCGGACAGTAGTATCGCCCGACGGCTCCGGAGAAACACTTTGGATTCATCAGCAAGCCTGGTTTTCACTTGGCGTTTTTGGTGCTGATTCGGTAACAGGTTATCAACCCAGAAAGAACAGCAATGGTGTTTATCTATTCCTGATTTCAGGAGAAATTGAGGTCGGATCTGAAACCCTCAGCCAGCGCGACGGATTGTGCATTGAGCAAATTAACGGCACAATCGATATGAAAATAATTAAAGATTCGAAAATACTTTTGATGGAAGTCCCGTTATAAGTATGAAAAGTTTGACGTAAAAGGCGTTTGCCCGATTACGATGACTTTGACAATAGCTTTTCTAGAGAAACATAAAAGGCAAAAGTAACGATCGCGTTATTCTTTTGCCTTTTTGCTTTTTACCGAATTACCTTTTAAGGCCATATTTCGGAGATGCTTTCCTTAATTGGGTCGATGCGCACCAGGCTGACTTTAAAGTCGGTTAATTCGCGCCCTTTTACCTCGAAAACAGCTTTGAAATTTGGCGTGGATTTATCTGAGAATCCTCCGTTTTGCTCATCAGTGAGGTATTTCATTGCGGCAATGTTGCCAAGGTCGTCGTCCGATAGCAGGAATAAAACTTTTCGCCTGTCGTTGGTGCAAAAATGAACCAGGCTCGAATATTCGTGGTTGAGATAGTTGTCGTGCCGGTTATCGAAAAAATGCGTACTGTCGGCGGTTTGATAGGTAAACGAGGCATGTTCCAGATCGTACTTCAAACCGGCTTTTTCAAGGGTTGGTTTCAGGAACCGCAAAGTTTTAACTGACCCAATAAATATCAGGTGTTTGTTTCGCGTGTCTTCCCATTTCAGTTGCGACGAGTATTTCATTTCCACCCGGGCCACACCTCCGCCAAACATGTTCATAAGCCTGAACAGGCCAATTGGCGCCTGGCGATTAATGTAAGTGGTGTTGTTTTTCCTGATTTTTCCGATTGCTTCCGGATGTATTTTCAGGTAAGCATCCAGATCTTCATCTGAATTAATACGTGTATCGCGCGACGAGCCTAAACGGCCTGTGGCGACAGAATCTGTAAAGAAATAATGATCGCCCAATACAATCAGAATGGGATAATCGGGCTTCAGAAAACCTTTCCAGATGGCTTGCTTTGGCTGACGAAATTTGTCGTTATTCAGGAGTAAAACAACGGAAAAAACTATCAGCAAAAATCCAGAAATGAATAGTGTGAGGCTATACTTTTCGAGCGATCGCCGGAATGATTTATAGGTCAGAAATTTGAACTCAACCTGGTATTTTCCCTTTGGAATTTCGAGGATAACTGTATCGTCCTTCCCCTCGTTTTGGTAGTATTCTTTCAGTTTGTTCCGAAGATTCAGAATGTAAACGCGAACGTTTAATTCCTTATCCATATCCGCTTTTTTCCCGAAAACATCAAGCGCTATTTGCTGTTCCTTGGGAGTTTCACCCTTTAGCGAGCAATTTACGAGATAATTTAGCAGGTCTTTATACACGCCCGGTTTCGAGAAAGTTTTGCTATTCAGCAACTTCTCGAGCGTTTGCGATATTTTCCGGTGATCGGTCATTAAATCGTTCTGTATGAGTACCGTTATTAAAATTCTTTACGCCAATATTACGCAATTAACTTTAAAATTTTTATAATTTTAGAAATCCATCCTTACATTGAGTCGAAATATCTAAAAACCGTAAACATTAAACTGATGAAGACATTTTGGATTACAGCCTTTGCTCTCGTTTTGGCTGTTACTGTTACTCAAGCGTCGAAAAAGGAAAAGGTTGCATTTAAGAATGATGCTGCCGGTAAAAAAGTAGAAGTTTACCTCAGCGGAAAGCTTTTCACTGCCTACATTTATCCCGATAACATGGAAAAGCAGTCGCTCTACCCAATTATGACTGCCTCTGGAAAATTTATCACCCGTGGTTATCCGCTAAATCCAAGGCCTTTCGAACGGACTGATCATCCGCATCACGTTGGATTGTGGTTCAATTTTGGAAGTGTCAACGGCCTCGATTTCTGGAACAATTCATTTGCCATTAAACCTGAAGACAAACCTAAATACGGAACCATCAAATTCAGGAAAATCGTAAGCGAAAACCCTGCAAAGGGAACACTGGTAACCAATGCCGATTGGGTTGATGTAAAAGACAATGTGCTTTTGAACGAAGAAGCTACTTATATTTTTGAAGGCGATGGAGCTACCCGGTCGATAACCCGGATTACTAAATTAACAGCCAAACAGGAAGTAACTTTCGAGGAAAACAAGGAAGGACTGATTGGTTTGCGTCTCGACCGTACTTTTGAGGAACCGGCTACAAAACCTGAAGTATTTCTGGATGCCAATGGCATTGAAACCAAAGTTCCGGTAATGAATAACGACGGAGTGAATGGTGTTTACCGCAATGCAGAAGGCGTGAAAGGCGGTGATGTGTGGAGCAAACGCAGTCCGTGGGTTGCACTTCGTGGTGTAAAGGATGGGGAAGCCATAACTATTGCTATCCTCGACAATAAAGCCAATCCCAATTACCCGGCCTGGTCACATGCCCGCGGATATGGATTGTTTGCCACCAACAACCTTGGCGGACGCGTTTTCGACAAAAATGCAGCTGAAGTTAAGATCGTGCTGAAACCCGGAGAAACCATCACTTTTAAACACAAAATCGTTATTGGCGGCGACCTGAGTGATGGCACGCTGAATGAACTTTCAAAAAATTTCAAATAACCAACATAAACGAATCAACTTATGGAAAATAATTCAAGAAGAAATTTCCTGAAAACAGCGGCTTCCGGAGCAGTTGTTGCAGCAGTTACTCCTGGAGCTTTTGCCAAAGATCCGGTCAAAAAGCCAACCATTATTCCGCCAACGGCTAAAGGTGCTAACGATCGCCTTCGGGTAGCCGTACTTGGTATTAATGGACGCGGTAAAACGCATATTGAAGTGATTATGGGATTGGCTGAAAAGGCCAATGTAGAGCTGGTTTGCCTGAGCGATCCTGATCTGAATATTCTTCAGGAACGTGCAGCTGAATTCGAAAAGAAATATGGCCGAAAAATTGCCATTGAGCAGGATTTCCGCAAAGTATATGAAGACAAAACGATTGATGCCGTGACATTGGCTACCCCCAACCATTGGCACGCGCTTCAAACGGTTTGGGCTTGTCAGGCCGGAAAAGATGTGTATGTTGAAAAACCAGCAACGCACAATATTTCTGAAGGACGAAAAATTATTGAAGCAGCCTACAAATACAACCGCATTGTTCAGCATGGTGTTCAGTTGCGCAGTTCCGTTGCGATTCGCGAGGCCGTTAAACACCTCGAAGAAGGGTTGATTGGCCGTGTTTACATGTCGCGCGGACTGGTTTATCGCTGGCGTCCCGACATTGGCAATAAAGGTATTTCGACTATCCCAGCCGGAGTTAACTACGATTTGTGGACCGGACCAGCTCCAATGCGCCCGTTCACCAAAAACCTGGTTCATTACAATTGGCACTGGCACTGGAATTACGGTAATGGCGATGTGGGCAACCAGGGAATTCACGAAACCGACCTTTGTATGTGGGGCTTGGGTGTAAATTCGTTGCCAGAGCGCATCACCTCGATGGGCGGAAAATTCCTGTGGGACGACTGTAAGGAAGTTCCTGAAATCCAGACTTCGATTTACCATTATCCGAAAGAAAAGAAAATCATCCAGTTCGAAGTTCGTAACTGGTGTACCAACCTCGAAGATGGTGCCGGAGTGGGTAATATTTTCTACGGAGACAAAGGTTATTTGGTGGTGAGAGGTTACGATACCTATGAAACTTACCTGGGAGAAAAACGCGAGAAAGGTCCAAGCCGCTCCGAAAAAGGCGAACTTGATCTGCATTTCCAGAACTGGTTCGATGCCATTCGTGCCCGTGATATGAGTATCCAGAATGGTCCGGTACAAACCGGAGCTTTATCATCGTCGCTGGCTCACCTCGGAAATATCTCGTATCGTTTGGGAAAACAACTTGAATTTGATCCGGTTGCCGAACGTTTCATTGGAAGCGACATCGATGATGCCAACGCCATGTTATCGCGCGAATACCGCGCGCCATACTTAATGCCCGAAATAGTTTAGTCGCATTATAAACCATTTTTTTCAAGGGGGAGCTTCAGTTTATCCGGAGTTTCCCCTTTTTATTGGTAGTTTTCAATGATTCGCGAAATAAATTCGGCCAGAATTACTTTTAATTCTTCCGGCTCCTCCACCTGAGCCATTGATCCTGAGCTGATGATCCATGTAGCGAATCCTCGTATTTCGTTGTTTGAGAAATGCAATCTGGTGGTGTTTTCGTCAGCCGCTTCGTCTCCAATAAAGCCGTACCAGTATTTCGAATCGGAAACCGCGCGTATATTTTCATTTTTCACCAACAACGAAATATTGGGTTCTCCGGTAATCACATTCATTTGCCTGATAAATTCCTCCAGCGAAATGTGCTGCTTTCCTTTATAATTTTCATCCAATATCTTCAGGTTTTGGATGCGGTCGAGTCTGAAATCGCGGTACTCTTCCCGCAGGCGGCACCAGGCAAACAAATGCCAGCGCCGGTGGTAGTTGCACAATCCGATAGGTTCAACCAATCGTTTGGTTGGCGGTGCTCCATATCCGGCCTGATAATCAATTTCTACCACTTGTTTCGATACCAATGCCTGCTGAATTTCATTCAGAAATAATTGGTTATAGCTATTGTTTGAAGAGTTGTAATTAAGCACTGAAATGTGGTTGTGCAGTTTTTCAAGCCGGTCTTTTTCTTCGGGTTTAAGTATGGCTTTTATTTTGGTAATGGCCGAGCAAAAATCAGATTTCATTCGGTCGTCCGACATTTTTTCGATCAGTTTTTCTCCAAACAACAAAGCCGAAGCTTCGTCTTTACTGAACATCACCGGCGGCAATTTGTAATTGTCCATCAGAAAATAGCCAACCCCGGCTTCCGAGCCAATGGGTACGCCAGATTCTTCGAGCGCCCGAATGTCGCGGTAAACAGTCCGCAGGCTAATATCGAAACGCTCCGCAATTTCCGAAGCTTTCACGATTCGTTTGCTCTGAAGCTGAATGAGAATAGCGTTTAGTCGTTCGATGTGGTTCATGGGTGTAAGGTAAAAGGCAAAAGTAAGAAGTAAAAAGGATGAAGCGGGAAAACTTCTGCCTTTTTACTTTCTCCTTTTTACTTGTTTTTCAGCGACTGTTGGCGGGTTTCGGCCATGTGCGCGGCGTACCACACAGCTCCATTTTCGCGGATAGTCAGGATACATTTTTCGCGGTTTGAACCGAAAATAAATGCGAAAACTTTCGAAATCGGGTTGTTGAATTTCCGGCAGGAATTCGGTGTTTCGAGCGAACAATCGGCACACGAACTGAACTGTTGGTCGATGTTGCAGGTGCGAATGTTGCACCAGTGGTTCCCTTGAATTTGCTTACAGCTGGGGCACTTCCCTTTCTGGTATTTTCCGCAGGCACCGCAATACAGGCCGCAATAAGCAATCAGTTGAGGATCGTTTTTTACTTCAGTGTTCATTTTACTTCAACTTGAATTTCGGTTACGCAATTCTCCTGATTCTCAAAATCGCAGATGTGATAAACTTCACGACAAATAACCCTACAGGATTGGCCTGGCTGCAGAACAGAAGGCATTAGTTTCTGATAAGTTTCGCCCAGTTTCGCCCATGGTCCTTTGTGAATTTCGCTGATGCAGTTAAACTCAGGAAATTCGGCAAACCTGAATTTTCCGGCGTCGCCATTCGGTTTATTTACCGGAAGGGCAATGGTTAATTCGAAGGGCGTGGCCGGGCTTCCATCGGTAGCGTCGTAAACCCAGATCTGCGGTCCAGCAATTTCCAGGTTTAATTCCAGCGCTTTTTCTACGAGTTCGTTGGGAAGATTACCCGTGTCTTCCGACATCGTTTTTAATTTGGTGTCGATGCTGATGCAAAGAACATTCACTTTTTGTACTGTTTTCTTTTCCATGGTAAGTTGTTTAAATGATTTAAAATTAAGAATTTAAATGTTCAGAAAATTGTTTGATTGTTTTCACTTGAACAAAGTAAATGTGCACGAGTGACAACAGTATGTCAGTAGGGTAGAAGTGCCTGATATTTTTTGTTAATGTATTCAAAACCTAAAATTCTAATCATGGAATGATTTACATTTGAGAAAAACTAAAATCTAACTGTATGAATCGGAAAATCAAACTTTTATCTGGAGCACTTGTGTTTTCCAGTTTGTTTCTTGTTTATTCCTTTACGCCTTCGCCAGTTAGCTGGCCACAGTTCAGAGGACCGGGTAACAACATGGTTGTAACCAATGCCAGTTTGCCTACTGAATGGAGCGATACCCAGAATGTACTTTGGAAAACAGATTTAAACGGGGCCGGATGGTCGTCGCCGATTGTTTATGGTGATAAAATTTTTATTACTTCAGCATTTCAGGAAAAAGATGCACCCGGCGCAAAACCAGGAGAACAGCCAACACCTCCGCCACCACCGCCAACAGGAGCTCAGCAAGGAGCACCACAAGGCCCGCCACCACCGCAGGTTGAGGATACCCGTTACAAAGAAGAAATTTATCGCTGGGAAATTGCCTGTTTCGATTTAAAATCAGGAAAAGAACTTTGGAAACAGATTGCCTTTACCGGCGCTCCACGAATCAAGAAACACGACCAGAGCAATTATGCCTGCGAAACTCCGGTGACCGATGGTAAAAGAGTATATGCCTATTTCGGTATGACTGGGCTTTACTGCTACGATTTGAATGGAAAGCTGATTTGGCAAAAGGATTTGGGTGCTTTTAAAACACTAAACGGGTGGGGAACTGGTGCCTCTCCGGTTCTTTACAATGATATTTTATACGTTCAGGTCGACAACGAAGAGAATTCATTCCTGATAGCTCTTGATGCTGCTACTGGCAACGAAAAGTGGAAAGTTACCCGCGATGAAAAAACGAATTATAGCACTCCGGTTATCTGGAAGAATAAGTCGGGCACCGAGCTGGTTACCATTGGCAAATGGGCTCGTGCTTACAATCCGGAAACAGGTGCACTTATCTGGGAATTGAATATGGGCGAGGGGATGACTGTTCCATCTTCGGTTTACGACGAAGGGCACATTTATGTCGGGAAAGCTGGCGGACCAAATAAACCCGGAATGTTGTATTCGGTGAAAGCCGGATCGAAAGGTGATATTACTCCAGCCGAAGGTTCGCAGGTTAGCAATGGCGTTGAATGGAGCCTGAAAGAAACCGGAATAGCGAATCCATCGCCACTTTTGTTGAACGGCATGATTTATTTACTGAGTTCGAGAGGCGGCGAAATCTACTGCCTCGATGCAGCAACCGGAACAACGGTTTATAAAGAGAAAGTACCAAATGTTGGCGCTTGTTGGGCAACTCCCTGGGCTAACGGCGATAAAATTTATTTCTTCGACGAAAAGGGAATTACCCAGATTATTCAGGCCGGAAAAGAATTTAAAGTACTTGCTCAAAACAAGATCGACGATAAGTTCTGGGCTTCGGTAGCCATTACCGACGATGCATATATTTTCAGGGGAGTTAAAAAACTGTATTGCATGAAAAAGTAGATTTTTGCAATTGAAAGCATACAAATCCTCCGGACGTGTTAATCTTCCGGAGGATTTTTTTTTGCTGAAGTGCCTAACTAATCTATCTGGTATTAGTGTTATTTTTATAGTAAAAATAGAGACTATGCAATCGATAAATCCATACACAGGAAAAGTTGTCTGCGAGTATAAAGATTATACCCCGGATGAAGTAGATGAAATTATTCAGGAAACTGATCGGGCCTTTCAATCGTGGAAGCAAACCGGATTTGAGCACCGCGCAGCATGTATGAAAAACCTTCAGGAAAAATTGCTCGAACAGAAGGATGATTTGGCCAACATCATCGTTTCGGAAATGGGAAAAGTGAAACGGGAAGCTATTGGCGAAATCGAGAAATGTGCTTTCGTTTGTGGGTATTATGCTGAAAACGCTGAGGATTTTTTGAAGAATGAATCTGTTAAAACGGAAGCTTCTGAATCGTATATTTCTTATCAACCGTTGGGGACAATTTTGGCCATCATGCCCTGGAATTTTCCATTCTGGCAGGTATTCAGGTTTCTGGCCCCGGCGCTTATGGCAGGAAACACGGGTATTCTGAAACATTCGTCAAATGTGACTGGATGTGCTTTGGCCATTGAGCGATTGGTCATTGAATCGGGGTTTCCGGATAATGTTTTCCGAAGTATTTTGGTAAGCTCGAAAGAAATAAAACGTGTGATTCAGAATCCGAAGATAAAAGCTGTAACCCTTACGGGAAGCACGCCTGCCGGAAGGTCAGTGGCTTCGGCTGCCGGTGAGGCTTTGAAAAAATCGGTTCTTGAATTGGGAGGAAGTGATCCGTATATCATCCTCGACGATGCAGATGTAAAAACGGCGGCTCGTTTATGCGTATTAAGCCGACTTATCAATGCAGGCCAGAGTTGTATCGGTGCCAAACGGTTTATCGCTGTTGATTCGGTTTACGACCAGTTTCGTGACGAATTTGTGCTCCTGATGGCTGCTGCAAAGTTCGGTGACCCGCTCGATCCGCAAACTTCAATTGGACCGTTGGCCAGACCCGATTTGCGCGACGAACTTCATCAACAGGTTGAGAAAAGTCGTAATATGGGTGCTACTGTTTTGCTTGGCGGATATATTCCTGAAGGTAATGCACCCTTTTACCCGCCAACTGTTTTGGAAAATGTAGTTCCTGGTATGCCAGCCTATCATGAAGAATTGTTTGGTCCGGTGGCTGTTTTGTTCAGGGTTAAAACAGAAGAGGAAGCAATCCGGATTGCCAACGATACCGTGTTTGGTTTGGGTGCCGGAGTTTATACTTCGGATATTGGAAAAGGTAAATTATTGGCCGAAAGAGGGCTTGAGGCTGGTTGTGTTTTTGTAAATGATTTTGTAAAATCTGATCCGCGTTTGCCATTTGGCGGAATTAAGGAGAGCGGTTACGGCTGCGAATTATCTGCGATTGGTATTCGCGAATTTGTAAATGTGAAAACCGTTCTGGTGAAGTAAAAGATAACCATTACAAAATAAAAAAGCCGGACTTGATAGTCCGGCTTTTCGTTTTGGTTAAATATTTTAATTATAACCAGGGTTTTGTTGCAATTGCGGCGCTTTGTTCATTTCGTCGCGTGACAGTGGAACCCAGTAGAATTTCTTGTCAGTAAACATACGGTCGTCAGCTTTATCAGCTTTGTTGTAGATCCATTTAGTGAATCCGTCATCGTAATGTTCAACTCTCATGCTGTAGATAGGTTCGATAACTTCTTCCATAATCATCCAACGACGAATATCATAGAAGCGGTGTCCTTCAGCAAAGAATTCAACATTTCTCTCATCGCGTACATATTTACGAGCAGTAGCCTGGTCGGTAGTTACGCGGTCAGGTAATCCTGCGCGGTTTCTTACCATATTCAGTGCATCAATACCTTTTTGCAGGTCGGCACCACCCAGTTCGATACAAGCTTCGGCGTAGTTCATCAGAATTTCAGCATAACGGAATTCAACCCAAGTATTGGTGTTGCGGTAATACTGACCAGCAGTTGCAGGATCTAATAACTTTTTGAGGTTATAGCCAGTTTTTTGACCATTCCATGCTTCGATCAAACCCTGACGGGTGTCGATACCACTCTTCCATGGGTCTTTATCACCAACATTGTGGTAGTAGTAACCAGTCTGAACTTTATTTTCAGGTTCCAAACCTGCAGCATCAGAAGGTCTGGTCTGCCAAGGAGCTCCATCATAAAGTACGCAAGCGTAGAAACGAGGTTCGCGACCGTTGTATGGGTTACGGTTTGGATCAGCAGCCAATTCAGCAGCTGTTGCAGTACGAAGATCCAAGTTTCCTGGATTGTATTTGTCCCATTGGAATTTTGATCCGTCAGCCATTTCAAATCTTCTTACAGAAGCTTCAGTTGGGTCGTTGTTACCCCAGTTGTGATAACCGTTAGGACCAGACCAAATGTTCATGTTGTTTACATTACCTCCTGATAGTGGGAACTGAATACCCCAGATTGTTTCGCTGTTCCAGGCACCTTTCTGATTGAAAATGCTGAAATAATTATCGGCATATTTCTGTACGTCGGCTGCAGATAATGGAGATGGAGGTTCGCTTGTTGTTCCAACCAAAGCGAATGTTCCGTATTTTCCATCCATGATGTCTTTTGCAGCATCGCGGGCCTGAGTTAAAAGGGCAGTTTGACTACCTGCAGGGAAATTAATCAAAGTATTCGAAGCTTGTTCAGTCCAGCCACCATTGGTAAGTTTACTGGCACAGAAAAGAAGAACTCTCGATTTCAAAGCAGCTGCAGCAGCGCGGTTTGCACGTCCTTGTTCTACTGTAGCAGGCAGATTGTCAATACTGCTTTGTATATCTTTCAGGATAAAATCAAGTGTTTCTTTGATTGTCGATCTTTTTTGAGTAGTGAAATCGTCACTTAAAGCATAAGCACCATCTTTAAGTACTGCGCCACCATAAACCTGCAAAAGGGTTCCATAATCGTAAGCCCTGATGAAATAGGCCTCACCCTTCATTTGTTTTTTCAATGCTTCTTCTGTTGAAGTTGAAACCTTAACGGCATCGATATTAGCTAAAATCCTGCTTACATCCTGAATGTTACGGTAAAGGTTATTCCAACGTAAATAGCCACCTAAACCGTCATTAACAAAATGACCTAAGTTGTCAGGAGACATTGTTCCTTTAAGCATTACGAAGTTTGATGGACGGTGGATGCAAAGGGTCTGGTCTGTCATATCAGTTAATATGTCTTCGCGCATTCCCAATATTCCATTATCAGTATTACCACCCATACGGTCGTAACATTTGCCCAAGTATGCATTTACAACGTTGATATCAGAAAAAACGAGTTGTTCGTTGAACGTATCAACAGCTTTCTTGTCCAGTACGTCTGTACAAGAAGATCCAGCAACAAGAAGTAGCCCTATTACTGATATATTTATAAGTATCTTTTTCATTTTCTAACTGTTTATAAGTTAAATTTTGGATTAGAAAGTAATGTTGGCGCCAATGGCAAATGTTTTCATAGTTGGGTAAACACCCGGGTTGTTGGTTTCCGGATCCCATTTACGAGTAGCGCTGTAGATCAAGCCAAGGTTGTTTCCAGATACATAAACACTAGCTCTGGCCAAACCAATTTTTGAGTAGTATTTCTGAGGAATTACATAGTTCAAAACAACGTTTTTCAAACGGCAATAAGCTGTATTTTCTAACCAATAGTCGCTCATACGAACGTCTGGTGACCAATATAAGTCGTCGCGGTTATAAGCGCGGGCGATGTTGGTTACAGTGTTGGTTGGAGTCCAGCGGTTGTCGAATTGCCATTGGTAGTAGTTACCTGCTTCACCACGACGGTTGTCATACTGGCTGTTTTTCAGGAACTTACCTTGTCCCTGGATTTGTACTGATAATGTAAAGGCTTTATAGGCAACATTAACTGTAGCGCCGTAGAAGGTTTCAGGAGCGTCAACTTTATCGAATAAAATACGGTCGTCACCATCAATTTTACCGTCACCTGATACATCTTTGAAAATAACATCACCAGCTTTTGCTCCTGTTACGTGTGGGGTAGCATCAACCTGTGCCTGATCTTTATAGATACCGATTGCATCATACATCAACCATGCACCATATGAATGGCCTGTAAGTTGTTGCCATGGTTTTGCCCTAACTGGTTCGTCCATTTCAACAATCTCGTTGTGGTTGTAGCTAAAGTTGGCAGTAGCATCGATACGCAAATCTTTATTCAAAGCTTTGTGATAACCAGCTTCGATTTCAAATCCGCGGTTGTCAACAATACCAAGGTTTTCCTGTGGTAAAGATAAACCGGTGTAGTTTGGTACAGAAGCGTCTTTGGTTACAAGGATATCTTCACGTCTCTGATAGAAAACTTCAGCGTTTAAAGAAAGTAAGTCATTGGCAAATTTCGAATCGAAACCAAGGTTATAAGTGGTTTGTGTTTCCCAGGTAATATTTGGATTAGCTACTGTTGGAGGACCAACAACTGTACCGATAGCACCACTTGTTCCGAATGTCATACCAGTTCCGATACCGTATTTATCCATGAATTGGAATGGGTTTCCTGGGTCCATACCCATCATACCGATAGAACCTCTAAGTTTGAAGTAGTTAACGAATGAAAGGTTGCTTTTCCAGAAATCTTCTTCAGAAGCACGCCATCCAACCAATAATGCTGGGAAATATCCCCAACGGTCAGATGATGGGAATTTCAGCGAACCGTCAGCGCGGATTACAAATTCTGCAAGATATTTTCCTTTGAAATCATAAGTGGCACGGCCGATGTATGATTTACGGGCATATACTGAAGCAGATCCATAGATATTCTGATCTTTCGAGTTACCAGCATCCATAGTCTGGATTACGTCAGAAATATAATATTTACGATAACCTTCAAAATAATTCCAATCGCTCTGGTATTGCTCGAAACCGGCAAACAAAGAGATGTTATGATCGCCAAATTTTTTCATGTAATTGGCATTAAACATGATTGTCTGGTTGATGGTACGATCGTATCTTTCAGAGTTTTCAGGAGAAGAAAGACCTCTTAATGTTGGAGTTAAAGGCATTGAAGTAATAAAACCGTCACCGCCTCTTGTGGCCTGGCTCCAGTTTGGATAATATAATACCCATGGTTTATAGAAGCGTTTGTTATAATAGTTGGTAATGTCGTAGTTGTAGCTTCCGGTAAAAGATAAACCTTTAACAAATGGCACTTCAATGGTTGCATTAAATGTGCTTAACAAACGGTAAGTTTTCTGGTCGTTTTTACCAGCACTTAATGTTGAAGTTTCAACTGGGTTATCACCATATTCAATGTCTGGTCCAGGATAGCGGCCTTCGCTTGTTGGCCAGAATGACCAGTTGGTAGGAACCAAACGAGTTGATTGACCAACGATAGCATCAGCACTCTTATATGGATATACACGATCAGTTAAGAAACCAGCTACTTCAACACCTGTTTTCAACCATGAATTAACAGGCATATCAAGTTTGGTTCTTACGTTGTATTGTTTGTAGCGTGTTGAAGATGCTTTATACATGGCATCGTCTGATTTCAAACCAAATGAAACGTAGTATTTCATACCGTTTGCACCACCATCAAGGGTAATGTTGTGTCTGGTTGTAGTAGTCCATTTTTTAACCAAGTCGCCGTACCAGTCGGTATTTGGATGTTCCCATGGGTCTTTTCCGTTTCTGAAAAGTTCAATGTCTTTGTCAGTGTACCTGCGGGCTTTACCCTGAGCAATCTGATATTCAGAAAGCATAGTGGCATAATCAGCAGCATTGGTAACATCCGGAGTCAAAGTTGGAGTCATCATACCTTCGTAGAACTGGTAGTTCAAACGTGGTTTTCCATCTTTACCCGATTTGGTTTTGATAAGGATTACACCGTTGGCAGCCGAAGCACCGTAAATAGCAGCTGAAGCATCTTTCAAAACAGAAAGGCTTTCTACGTCGTTAGGGTCAATTTCGTCCATCGAACGTCCGGGAACTCCATCGATAACAACCAATGGTTGAGGAACGTATCTTGAGTCATTCGACATACGGCTATTATCCGAGTTCAATGATGTTCTACCGCGAACCTGGATACGAGGGGCTCCCTGTCCTGGTTCACCAGTTGTCTGAATAACTGTTGTTCCAGGGATCATACCAGAAATTGCGTTGGAAACGTTCATTGCCGGGATATTCTGGAGTTTATCTCCACTAACCGAAGCAACAGCACCAACCACGTTAGTACGTTTCTGAACACCGTAACCTACAACAACAAGCTCATCCAACTCGGTTGTATTAACTTTAAGTGCAACGTCGATTTTGGTTTTGTTTTCAACAGCAACTTCCAGAGTGTTGTATCCAACAAATGAATAAACCAGGGTTGCGTTTTTACCAGGAACATTGATCGTATAAACACCGTCAATGTCGGTCAGAGTTCCGGTCATCGTACCTTTAACAACGATGTTTACTCCGGGAAGGCTTTCGCCTGTAGTAGAATCAGTGATTTTTCCGGTAACTTTAATTTGCTGTTGAGAAGCTACCGTTTCAGACCTTTCGGAAGAAGGTGAGGCCCCCGAAGCCATCGAAGCATTCACAATCACTCCTAAAATTACAAAAAAACAGATTTTCAAGGTAGGTATTACCTTTCGAAAATCCACACGTAGGCCACTTAGCCCAAAATTAGTGTGAGCTTTTTTCATTTTTAAAGATTTAGTTAAATGTTAGTTAGTAATATACTATCGCAATCTATATTGCCAAAAAAATATGCCTAATCCCGTCGCACCTATGTTTAGAAAAATCTAAACAAAACCTTCCACACAAATCCCGGACAGAATTATTTAAAAAATTAATGTCAAAATCACGCTTAAATATTCTTGTGCTAAAGTAAGCAAATAAAATCATTGCAAACGTTTGTTATAGGATATTTATATCGATTTTTTTTAGTGATAAAAATAAATGATATGTTTTTTTAGTGCGAAATTCGTTGGATTTGAGGCGTTTTATCATGTCAGTGAACTTTGAAAGCAGGAAGTTATAAATTGAATAATTGATGAGATTCTATATGAATCACTTCATACGAAAGTGTGTTTTCAACTTTGAAAACAGGTATAAATCTTCTGCTTACGAAGAAACTTAGTATCTGTTGAACATCGATTAAAAGTTTATTCTACATTTACGCACATTGATTTATAATCAATACCGATAATGATAACTAACTTATAACTAATCTGATGTCACGTTTTATAACACCCAAAATCACATCACACTTCAAATGGATTATCATTGGTGTTTTGTTTTTGGTTTTCTATACCTATTTCTTTGTATTCAATAAATTTCATTTATTCTATCTCGAACAAACCCAGCTTTTCCGTTTCTCGGGCGACTATTTTAAGTCTTTCTTTTCAAAGCCCGGAGAATTTATTTTCTATCCTGGCGAGTTTCTAAGTCAGTTCTTTGTTTCTCCATCAATTGGGGTATTAATCATTACCGGATTGGCAGCAATCGTGTTCTTATTTTCACGGTTAATCTTTAAAAGACTTGGGATCAGTACATTGATTTCTGATTTTATTCCTGTTCTGTTGATTGCTGCTTTACAGAGTAACCATCTGTATAAGCTTGGGTTTACTGTCGGGGTTATTCTTGTCCTTTCTTTTGCTTATGGCTATATCCTTCTTAAAAATAGTACAGTGCGGTATATTGCCGGAGGACTTGGCTTAGTTCTATTATATGTTCTTTCCGGCGGTTTTGTTCTTCTGGCAGCCTTGATGGCCATTCTTCTTGAATGTTTCTATTTCAAATCCGAAAGAAGGTGGATTAATATTTCAGTATTGGCCATTGTTTCGTTAGGCTTCCCGTTTCTGGCATGGAAATTTTTCTATCTGGAAACATTTCAGGAGGCTTGGTTTTATCCTTTTCCGTTTTGGGGCGTATTACGCATCCCTTTGTTTGCCGCTCTTCTGGTTTATTTTCCTTTAATCATTGTATCCTTTTCAGGGTACATGCAACTCATGAAAAAGGGAAAACTGGTTGTTCCCTGGAGCTATAAGACGGTAATTGCAGGAGGTGCCATAATCATTGCAGGTTTAGCGCTGGTAAAAACAAAGGCTTACGATCCAAAGATTGAAACTTTTTTAGGCATGGATCATTATGTGCAAACCGGCGACTGGAATAAAGCTATTGGATTGTCGAAAGAATATCCGGGAACAAATCAACTGGTTACCTATTATACAAACTTAGCTTTATATAAAACAGATCAGTTGGCCGATCGTATGTTTAGTTTCCCGCAGCATGGAGCTGGCGGATTGCAGCTGGAATGGAAGCGCGACGAGGTTACACCATTTTTTGGAGGCGAGGTATTTTATCATCTTAATTATGTAAATGAAGCTTACCGCTGGGCATTTGAATCGATGGTGGCCAAAGGTTTAAATCCCCGGTCGCTTAAGAGATTGGTGTTGACCAGCCTGATTAATGGTCATTATCAAGTTGCGTCCAAATACCTGAATATTCTTGATCAAACAATGTTTTACAAAGATTGGGCAAAGGAATACAAAGCATATGTGACAGATACTTCACGGATAAATCAAAATCCGGAACTTGCAGAAAAGCGTAAATACCTTGTTAAACAAGATTTTATTAACTATAGTCTGGGATTAAACGAGTTGTTGCGTGAACATCCGCACAATAGAATGGCCTTCGAGTATCAAATGGCCGCATTCCTTCTGAATAAAGACATAAAGGGATTTGCTGATAACATTTACAGGCTGAAAGAGTTGGGATACCGTCAAATTCCGGTTAATTACGAAGAAGCCTTGTTGTTTTGCATGACCTTCTTTAAAAAAGACCTCGTACCTGAAGGATATTCAATCAGGCCGGAGACCATTCAGCGCAAAAACGAATACATTGCTTCGATTTCAAGATGTGGCGGAAACCGAGATATGGCAAAGCGGGAATTATATAAGCAATTTGGTAAAACGTGTTGGTATTATTTGCATTTCGTTGATTAAAAGGAAACTTATTATGTGTCATTATAACTTTTCATCATTAAAAAAGACTGGCTGTTTTTTTGCCTTAATTGCTGGTATTGTTCTAGGTTCATGTTCCGAGAATATTTCAGGAAGCCGGAAGGCTGACCAAAACCTGGCGATTACACCCGATTACGCCGGAATTACGATTCCCTGCAATATTGCACCGCTCAATTTCATGGTAAAAGAACCGGCCGATAAATATATCGCCGTGTATAAATCAAACGGAAAGGAATTGTTTCGGGTCAGTTCTGGCGATGGTGTAATTTCAGTTTCAGAAGGAAGATGGAAGAAGCTCTTGAAAGAAGTCAAAGGGAAGGATTTTACCATTGATGTTTTTCTGAAAAAGTCGGGTAGCTGGACTCAGTATAATACGATTACCAATAACGTTTCGAACGATTCGATTGACAATTACCTGGTATACCGCTTGATTGATCCCGGCTTCGAAACCTGGAATAAAATGGGAATCTACCAGCGTAATATTAATACATTCGACGAAACACCGATTATGGAAAATACCATGAGTGGCGGGAACTGTATGAATTGTCACTCTTTCAGCAATAACAATAATGATATCATGTTATTTCATATGCGGGCCGACAACGCCGGAACGTACATTTATAATAAGGGAGAATTCGAGAAATTAGATACCAAGACCGACAGTACCTTAGGGCCTGGGGTTTATCCATCATGGCATCCCGACGGAAGGCATGTTGCCTTTTCGACAAACCGGATTGTTCAGACATTTCATGCTATTCCTGATAAAAAAATCGAAGTTTTGGATACCTTATCAGATGTAATTGTATGCGACGTTAAGGCACGCACAGTTACAGCAGTTCCGGCCATTGCATCGAAAGGACGTTTGGAAACATTTCCGACTTGGTCGCCCGACGGGAAATCGCTTTACTTTTGTAGTGCAAAAAGTGTTTCGCCACGCGAATACACCAACATAAAATATGATTTGCTTCGGATCTCGTTTAACCCCGAAAACAACACCTTTGGTGCAGTTGACACAGTTTACAAGGCCGCTGAACAAGGTAAAAGCATCTCATTTCCGCGTGTTTCTCCTGATGGAAAATATGTGATGTTCTGCCTGTCGAACTATGGCAACTTTAGTATCTGGCATCCCGAAAGCGATTTATATCTATATAATCTGGAAACCAGGGAAGTTTCGAAACCTGAAATAAACAGCGATCAAACAGAAAGTTACCATACCTGGTCGTCGAACGGGCGCTGGCTCGTTTTTAGCAGTCGCCGCATCGACGGATTATACACCCGACCCTATTTTTCGCACTTCGATGAGAAAGGAAGTTTTTCGAAGCCTCTTATTCTACCTCAGGAAGACCCGGCGTTTTACGATGAGTTCATGAAATCGTACAATATTCCGGAACTGGTAAAGGCAAAGGTTAAGCTCGACCCCCGAATTATTTCGGAGGAGATAAAAAAGACGCCGGAAAAGGTTAAATTTAGTTCGCAGTTTTAAAAACTATTTAAATTTAGTTTTTGATCCCTCGAGGGATTTAAGGTTGTATGGCTAACAATTTTTCAAAAATGTCAAAAGCGGTTGCCTCTCAGGGCTGCCGCTTTTTTGTTTCCCATTAATCCATTACTTTCGCTTAGTGCCCAAATAGTTTAAACAAAACCTATGAACCGAAATCTGATACTGCTATTAATTACTTTGTACAGTCTGAATTCATGTAATTCTCCAAAAATGAAAGTTGATCTGATTGTTTCCAATGCAACTGTTTATACGATTGACAACTCGTTTTCAGTAGCCGAAAGTTTTGCAGTAAAAGATGGCCGCTTTGTGGCTGTCGGGTCGTGCAAGGAGATTGAATCAAAATACACATCAGATCAGGTTCTCGACTTAAAAGGAAAAGTCATCTACCCTGGATTTAACGATGCTCATTGTCACTTCTATGGATATGGCATGGACCTGATGCAATATGCCGATTTGGGAGGGTTGTCTACCACCGAAAGTATTTACCAGAAACTTCAGGAAAAGAAGGTGCAGCTTGGCGAAGGCTGGATTCTTGGACGCGGATGGGATCAAAATTTATGGCCCGAAAAATCATTTCCTGATAATAAGCAACTGAACGAGTTGTTTCCCGAAACTCCGGTTTATCTGGTCCGGATCGACGGACATGCTGCCTGGTGTAATGCCAAGGCCCTCAAGCTGGCCGGAATTGACGCCAAAACCCGGGTTGAAGGTGGCGATGTATTGCTGAAAAATGGCCAGCCGACAGGTGTTTTAATTGATAATGCCATGCAATTGGTTTTCAATTTAATCCCAACTCCGACTGACGAATTGAAAACGAAGGCTTTACTCGAAGCTGAAAAGAACTGCTTTTCGGTTGGACTGACTTCGGTGACCGATTGTGGCCTTCCAAAAAAAACAATTTTGCTCATCGACACCTTGCAAAGGAAAGGAGACCTGCAAATGCAGATGAACGTGATGATGGATCCGAGTACCGAAAACATGGACTACTTTTTGAAAAAGGGACCGTACCGCACCGACCGGCTGCAGGTAAGATCGATAAAATTATATGCCGATGGAGCCTTGGGATCGCGTGGAGCTTACCTTTTGGACGATTATTCCGATCAACCAGGAACCCGCGGATTGCTTATGAATCCTGAATCGTATTTCGACGACATTTGCCAAAAAGCTTATGATGCCGGATTTCAGGTTGCTGTTCACTGCATTGGCGACGGTGCCAACCGGTTTATCCTGAACATTTATGGGAAATATCTGAAAGACAAGAACGACCGCCGCTGGCGAATTGAACATGCCCAGGTAGTTCATCCGGATGATGTTGCCTTGTTTGGAAAGTATTCGGTAGTTCCTTCGGTTCAGGCAACACACGCCACATCGGATATGCTTTGGGCCGACGAACGTTTAGGAAACGAACGGATCAAAACAGCCTATGCCTACCAGCAATTGCTTGCTCAAAACGGATGGATTCCGAATGGAACCGATTTCCCGATTGAAGATATCAGCCCGCTGAAGACATTTTATGCTTCGGTTTGCCGCAAAAACTTAGACGGAGTTCCTGCTGATGGATTCCAGATGGAAAATGCGCTGACCCGCGAACAGGCATTGCGGTCAATAACAATTTGGGCTGCCAAAGCCGGATTCGAGGAAAATGAAAAAGGGAGCATTGAAGCCGGAAAACTAGCCGACTTTGTTGTAATTGATATCGACTTAATGAAATGTCTGAATTCTGATATTTTGAAGGCTAAAGTTTCGGAAACCGTTTTGCGTGGGGAAGTGGTTTTTAAAGCCGACTAATTTCTGGTACTTTTCCACTCGGCCCAGGTAATGGAGGCAAAGTAGCTCCGGAGCATTCCGTCGAACAACCGCACGGCCTGAATGCGTGTATTTACCGCGTTGAGGCTTTGATTTTCGCCGGAAACTTTTTTGATTCGCTGATCGACGAATGCGTTGAAGTCCTTCAATGTCTCAGCATAATTTGTGATGTCTTTTTCTTTCTTTATCGATTTTAGGTTTTCCGAAATCCGAAGACTATCAACATATAAGTTTGGAATGTATTGCGAAAGATGATCAAATGTTTTTTCTGGCAATTTCGATTCCCAGTCAGCATAACTTTCAATCAGCTTTGCCAGTTGTGTTTTACTTTCATCAGTTGGTTGTTCAGGCAATGCACTTAGTTGCTGTTTCAGGTCGGTTGCGAATGGTTCCAACGATGTCCAGGCATTCTTAATGTTCGAAATCAGGCTGATATCACTATAGGCATGATCGGAAGGTAAACCAATAAATTCAATCTTTATTTGGTAATTAGGTGTCTGGGCGGTTACTTCGTCAATTGTAGTTTTTAGATTGTTACCTGCTAGTTGAAGATTTCGTATGTTTTGTTGAGTTGCAGCAAAATTCAGACGGGACAAATCTTTTTCCACGCTGTCGCAGGCTGCCTGCAGCAGGACAAGTTTTTCCTGGACGGCTTCATTTTTTATCCCGCCAGCTTTAATGTTTTGGGTAACAAACCAGGTGTCAGAAGCTCCGGCTATCTTAAAATATACCTGTGCTTCAGCATTGTTTTCCTCGAGGCTGGTTGTTTCGCCATCACTAAACTGCCAGGTTGCTTTAACTGTTGCTTTAACAAACGATTGTGAAAATTTCTCGCTCGAGACAGTAAGTTCTGCTGTGGGCTGATTCTCGGAGCCTACTATTTTTATAAAATCATCAGAAGCAAATTCGAAAGTTTCTTTAATCAATTTCCATTCGGCGGTTTTTCCGTTCAATGAATAAGTCAGCCCATTGGCTCCACGCGAGAGAATTTGCGCTGGGCCAGCCACATCGGCATACGAATCCGGAAATTTGCAAAAGTCTCTTCGTCCACCCTCCAGCTCAACTTCCAGTTTCAATTTCTGGCCTTTGTTTACGGTAAGGATCTCACCTGTTTTTATTGGCGTACCATCAACCTTGATGTGAATAAATGGTTTTCTTGCTGGCTGCACTGCATTAACAGTTCCGGCCATGATAACCATAATCAAAATAAAGAATATGGCTTTCATATTTTCAGGCTTTAAAATAAGTGAATAGGCTAAAGGTAATTAAAAAATTAAACGATTGATTAATTCATCAAAGTTTTAGTTTTACTGACCATACACTGCGTTTTCCTTCTGCAATTTACAATTCAATACTTATGTAACGATTTGATTTACGTAATTTTTGGCCGATGGATTCAGAAAATGTATATTCTTATATATTAATATTTCACAATCTTTTCCGTGAAAGTCTGATTTCTGGTTTTTACCCTGACAAAGTACAATCCGGAGTTAACTCCGTTAAGTTCAATTTGTGGATTTGGGGTGTTGGGTTGCAAAATCCGGATAATATGCCCGTTTAGGGAAATGAGTTCGAGTTGCAGTATGTTCTCCTGACTTTCAATCTGCAGCCGATCGGTTGCCGGATTTGGGAAAACACGAATACCAGATGCGCTCAATTTTTCAGGAGCCGCTGTAACCAGGCTATTGAATGATGGGAGTTTTTTATCGCTGTAAAGCCTGAATTCTCCGGCTTTCAGCACAATTGGTGAACTGATGTTTGAAATGCTTGTCTCGGTTTCGGTAAAAAACTCGAACCAGGTGCCGGTATGTTGAAAATCAGGCGTGATGGATTGATCAGAAACGCCGAAGTTTCCCAGAACCGTAATGTTGTGATCGTTTAGCGTTAGCTGTATTTTTTTCAGTTCGCCATTTACCGACAGGGTTTCCTTTCCGGAGGTAAATACATCAAATTGTGTACGCAGCTGAAGCATTGCCGAATACACTTCGAAGAGTTTTTTCCGCTGGGTATCGTCATAATAATTCCAGAGAACTGGTTTCTCACCGAGCCGACCGCCCTGATCGATTGAAATATCGTATCCCAGTTCGCCAAATTGCCAGATCATTTTGGGCCCGGCCAACGACAGAAAGAAGGTTGTGGCCAGCTTGCTTCTGTCGAGCGCAGTGCTGAGATTTTTTGTATTATAGCTACCAAGTGAATTTCCGTAAGTGATGGTTTTGAACATCTGGCGCTCCTCATCATGACTTTCCATATAAGCAACCAGTCCGGGCTTTGAGAAGCCCCGTTGCTGGTAGGATGCCCAATTGAAATTTGATTTTCCGGATTCGTTGTAGCCCATTGCAGCTTCGGAGAAAGTGGAGTTGGCATTGCCCCAAACGAGCATTCCGTTTCCAAATGCAGCCAGCTCCTGTTCTTCGGTGTTGGCCGTGAAATGTTCAAGAATAACAATGGCTTTTGGATTCACTTCCCAGATTTTAGTTGCCATTCGTTCCAGGATTGCAATTCGGGAAGCGTCGTAAGCACTGCCGTCGCCGGGGGTGTTTGTAAAGCCTTTGGTAAAATCGAAGCGGAACCCGTCAACTTTGTATTCGGTCATCCAGTATTTTGTTACCCGATCAACAAAGTCTTTGGTAGCCTGACTTTCGTGGTTAAAATCGTTGCCCCAGCTATACGCCGTGTTGGGCGATGTTTGGTTAAACCAGGGGTTGTCGGCCGACGGTCGGCTAAGGGAACTGTTCCAGTACATCTTTACCAGCGGGCACGATCCGTAAGCGTGGTTAAGTACAATATCCTGAATGACGATAAACCCTTGCTTGTGGCATTCATCAATCAGGGCTTTCAGGTCGTTTTTGGTTCCGTAGGCCTTGTCGGGCGCAAAGTAAAAATTGGGGTTATATCCCCAGCTGCTGTTTCCTTCAAACTCGCTGAAAGGCATGAGCTCAATCGTATTGATGCCCAGCCGTTTCAGATAATCGAGTTTAGCCTGAACTGCTTTGTAGGTCCGGTCAGTGGTAAAATCGCGGATAAGCAGTTCATAAATTGAAAGCTTGCTTGTTTGTGGTATGTTGTAAGATGTGGTTTTCCAGGTGTATGGTATTTGCGCTGTCTGCAGAACAGATGCTCTGTCGGAGGCTTTTCCTTCAGGATAAGCAATCAGGTTGGGGTAGATGGAGGACGATATGTATTTATCTTCAGTATCTGAAACTTTATCCGTGTAAGGATCAGCTATTTTCAGTTTTCCGTCGATGAGATACTGAAATATGTATTCTTTTTGAGGTTCAAGGCTGGCAACTTTCGTCCAGAAATAGTCACCATCTTTTTTCATCTGGAAATTGTTGTCGGGGAGCCAGTTGTTAAAATCGCCGATTACAAAAATGTGGGTTTTCCCGGGAGCATAAATGGCCAGGGTTGCCGATTGATCATCGGTATAATTTATTCCGGCCTGAATTCCGTTTGGACGTGGCTCGCTGGTCGTAGATTCGCGAATGCAAACATAAACCGAGTCTTTTTTAATTGTACCGTTTTGTGTAGCTGTGGCTTTTATCCAGTAGTTTCCGGCATTGGGCAGGCTTAAGTTTTGGGTAATGGTGTTCGTTGCGGTTTGTCCGCCAATTTCCTGATTATTCTGGTAAAGTTTCAGATCGGCCGATGAGGTTGTGGAAACCTTAACCTGGAAGCTTTCTGATTTTTCGAAAACATTAACGCGTTCGGGCGAAGTAATGGTAATGTGCAAACCTTCAGTGTAAACTTTAACGAACAGATCGTTGGTTTGCTTGGATCCGTCGGCCGAGCGGAACACAAAGTTCATGGAGGTTACCAGCTCCGAAGTTGCTACGGAGTAGAATGTGTTGATATCGGGGGTAATGGCCAATTCGTAGATTCCGTTTCCTTTGTTGGTGAGCTTAGGCTGCCTGGTATTGTCGCCCCAGTTTCCGATCACATGTTTCCAATCGCTGCTTCCGGCAATATACACACCAGTGTGAGCGTACAAATCACCGGTGAAAAAGCCCAGCCTCGAATCTTTTGACGAATCGAAAGTTATGGTAACCGATTTAGTATCGATCGGGCTAGCCGGATTGGTGGTGATTTGAGCATGTAAAGACAGGCTTGCAATTAAAAACAATATGAAGATACCAATACGTCTCATTTGAAAGTTATTTTAGGAATCTGCGCGTTATGAAGAAATGAATTAAAATACCCTGTCTGATTTTTGAACGTCAGACAGGGTAGAATTATTGATTAGCATTAATCAATAATGGCTTGTGTTACTGAATTGATCCGTCTCCGGTTTTGAAATTCAGGTTTACAGTATGAGACCCGGCAGTAACAGGAACACGAGTCTGATCGCCACCAGTTCCACGGAATGCAATCTTTCCGTTCAGGATGATGAATTCTGATTGCCACCAGTCGGTAAACCATGGATGCCAAGCGTAGATTCTTAATTCGTCGGCAGCCAAAGTTTTTGTAATGGTTACAACAGAATTGGCGTTGTCAACAGTAAATAATCCAGCAGGATTTGCGGTATCCCATGATCCGATGGTATTACCAATTAAGTAAACTTTTGGATCGGAAATTGCTATTTTATTCGCAGTCAAATCAACCACCACCATGTAATATCCGGCAGTTCCGGGAACCGGAATATTGTCACCACCTTTGGCAAAAACACCACCAGTTGCATCTCCGGTTTTTCCAAAGTCATCTTTCCATGCTTTTTGCGGAGCGAATTTGAAACCACCTGAAGCATTCATCCAAACTATTTTCCAGAATAAATTAGGATGACTGTTAACCGGAATCATTGGAAGATCGGTATTGTCCCAACTCCAGTCGCCAACTCCATCGCCAATCATATACAATGCTGATGGATATGCGGCAGCAACTTTGTAAGTCATTGCGCCCAGATCAACAGTTACTTTGTATTTTCCAGAAGGAGAAGGTGTAGTAATTGCGTCGGGATCTTCACCTCCGCCGAGGTTTGCACCCAAAATTCCGGCAGACTGGCCTTTGGCTTGTCCCCATTGAGGTTGCCAGGCACCAAGGTCCTGAATAAACTTGAGACTTTTTGCTTCGGTAAGATCCAATACACCTTCGTAAACTCCAGGAGTAGAGGTTTGGTCAATTTTAATGGCCTTGGTATTGTCCCATCCGGCAGCAGTTCCATCGCCCAATGCATAAATAGCAGCAGGCAAAGCTGCAGTTTTGAACGAAATTTCCGGGCCATAGGCTGTTCCGGCACTATTTGTTGCGTAAGCACGAACGTAATAGGTCGTATTAGCACTCAGTCCTTTCATCGAACTGGTAAAAGTACCTGTTGTTGTTCCATCGGTAGTCTTGCTGTCAGTAATTTTCGGACCAGTTTTGGTGCTGTAGCATATACCGCGGGCGGTAATACTGGCACCTCCGTTGTTGGTTACGTTACCCCCACTCGTGGCGGTGAAACTGGTAATTGCAGTTGCTGTAGCAGTTGAAGCAACGGTAGGTATTACCGGCAGGGTTGTAAAGGTGTATTCTTCACCGTAAATAGTGCCTGAACCAATAATTGTTGCATAGGCGCGGGCATAGTATTTAGTGGCGTAATTTAATCCGGTTAAGCTAACCGTAAAGGCAGCCGATGTTGATGTTCCGGAGTAGGCAACTTTACTGTTCGAAATTGTAGGTCCGGTTGCTGTTGCATAGCAAACACCCTTTTCGCTGAAACCAGCTCCTTCTGACACGATAAACCCGGTTACAGTTGCCGAATTAGAAGTTATTGCTTGTGTTTGAGATGTAGCAACCCGCGATTCTAACCGAACGTCTGACATTTCCTTGGTACACGCTGAAAAGAATACGGCGGCAAAAAGGACTACGATTATGTTATAAATATATCTTCTTTTCATGAGAATTTATTTTAAACGATTTAAGGAACTGGAGTGAAAACAACTTTCATCGGAGTAGTTTCCAGATACAGTTTTATGTTATACTTGCCAGGAGCAATATTATCAATATTCTGACTGTCAGTCTTTCCATCATTTTGATATAGATTGTTCAAATCGTGTCCGGCAGGGTTGTATGCAACATTTACTTCGGCCCAGCTATTGTGGGTGCGGAATTTTATTCCTCCGGCAGTAACTGTTTTTGTAATGTTCCAAGTATGATCGGTGAAATTGTAGATCATTTTGGTATCATTATCCCAACCGCCAACGGCATCACCAATAATACCAATGGTAACGTCTTTGATGGTCAACTTCATTTTACCAGTGTTGATATCGGCAGACATGGTATATGCACCTGCAGGAAGAGCAATTGCTGGTCCGTTTTCAGTCAGGTCGCAAGATACAGCATCTGGCGCAAGAACTCCACCGTACTTTTTCCCATCATCGGTATTGGTGAGCTGGAATGCAGTTCCATCGGTATAAATCCATCCGGAGTACTGTTTGTTGTCTCCAGGTGATGTTATAGTTTGGAATTTGCCGGCAACCGTTAAAGATAATGCAGGCGGACCGTAAGTTTTTACATCGACAGATTTTATAGCCGAGCTATATACGTACGAGCCAGTACCGCTGCTTAAAGATAAAACCGACCTGATCCGGAAATCGATTGATGAAACCTGATCAGCAGGGAATTTCTTAAGCAGAATTCCATCCAAATCAGCTACAGTAATTTTCATCGAAAGATCCTGTTTGTCGCTCAATATTTGCAGCGCGTCAGCGAAATTATTCCCTTTTGCGCAGGCTTCAAGATAATAGGTAACCGAGGCCTGAAAACCAGGATTGACAGCAGTTCCAACGAATTCGAGTACATTTAGTCCATTGGCCCTTTTTAAAGTTAAATCGGGCATTGTTACTATGGTTGGCGCAGTTGGGTTGTCAAGCAAAACGGCTTTTGTCTCGTCCTTCTCGCATGAAAACAAAAGTCCGATCAACCCAATGAAACTTAGATATATTAATATTTTTTTATTCATTGCTTTAAAATTTAGAAGTTTAATTGTAACCAGGATTTTGTTTTAAAGTTGGATTAGCTCCTAAATCGTTTGAAGGTATCGGATACAGATCGCGGAAACTTTCGGTAGCTGCACCTTCTGCTGCTTTTCCTTTCCAGGGCCACAAATATGAACCGCCTGTAAACTTGCCGAAACGGATAAGGTCGGTACGACGATGTCCTTCCCAGTAAAGTTCACGTGCACGTTCGTCCAAAATGAAATCCAGAGTTAATTGACCGGTAGTAATGTTTCCGTTTGTATTTCCATAGGCTCTCTGACGCAAAGCATTAACATATCCCAATGCAGTGGCGGCATCGCCTGTATTAGCTCCACGGAGAACTCCCTCTGCATACATCAGGTAAACGTCAGCCAGGCGGAATACAGGATAGTCGGTATCTACAAAGTCGGGATGTGCATGTGGTGCAGCAGCTCCGGTTGAGGTCAGATTTGAATACTTGGTAATAGCCCAACCATCGGTAAATTGTCCAATGTCGTTAATTTCAAGCTTTTGACCATCGGACCAGAACATTGCTCTTTTATCGGTTGCACCGGTATTGTCGGCAAATTTGTTTACAAGAGCTTTTGTTGTGCGGATACCACCCCATCCACCACCAACTCCAAAGGCTGCTGGCGACATGCTTCCGCCAATTGCTGCATGAACCAGATAAGTCATTCCACCATACGATTGAGTGTGTTGTCCATCGCAGGTTATTGAGAAAATTATTTCCGGACTCAGGTTGTTGTCGGCTACAAAGTTGTTGGCATATTTTGGTGCCAGCGTGTAATTTGAAGCAATTACTTTTTTACAATAAGTAACGCAATCGGCAGAACGATCGGTTCCGACGTAAACTTTAGCATTCAGGTAGAGTTTAGCCAAAAGCGTCCAGGCGGCAGCCTGGTCGGCCCTTCCGTATTCAAACTTTGGAGAGCCCAGCTCACCTTCAATTGCTTTCAGTTCAGTTTCGAGGTATGTGAATAACTCGGCACGGGTCGTTTGTTTCGGGAAGAATGCTCCGGGAGTATCTTTCTCGGTAACAAAAGGCGGATTTCCGAACATATCGATAGCGTGATAATAGGCTAATGCGCGTATAAATCTTGCCTCAGCATTGTACTTTTTAATATTGGCATCAGTATTTCCTTCAGTAGCACGCACATATTCGTTACAAACAGCAACAGTGTACATGATTCGGGAGTAAATGGCTGCAATAAATACATCGTTTGGAGCCCATGTTTGCCAGTGGAAGTCTTTAATTGAAGCGTCGTTCCAGGCCATAACAGCTTCGTCTGTTGATAATTCCTGTGCATTCCAGTATTGGCGGAGGTAGTTTGAGAACCCTTCGTCAATTCCGGCAATATCAGGTTGACCTGAAGGACCTTGCTGGCCACTAAGTGAGAATGTTGCATACAGTTTTGCCAACCCTTCTTTATATGATTCAGGTGTGCTGTAAACCGTAAGTGAAGTAATTATATTTGGATCTTTTGGTGTAATATCCAGGTCTTTGACACATGAGGTAAACATCAGTGCGACAAAGATTACAGCTAATGATTTTATATTATTATTTTTCATGTCGTATTCTTAATTAAAGTTAGAATGTAAGATTTACGCCAAGTACAAAGACTCTCGGACGAGGATAGAAATTATTGTCAATTCCTCCATCAACCTCTGGATCAAGACCTTTATATTTTGTAATCGTAAAGACATTTTGAACAGTAAGGCTAACCCGTGCTCTCAAAGATTTCTCGAAATTGTAGCCAACGCTCATGTTATCCATTTTGAAGAATGATGCATTCTCGATATAGAGATCAGAGAAGTATTGAGTATTGGTAAATTTAGCGTTGTTAACCTGTTTTGGAAGGTTGTTAAAGAATCCTGACTGGTTATACACAGTTGAGTATAAAGCTCCTGAAGCTACGTTGTTGTAAACGTAGTTACCAATGTTAGCTCTTCCTGAGAATGAGAAGTCGAATTGTTTATAAGCAAACCTTGAATTGATTCCCAGAGTATAGTCGGGAGCAGGTTTTTTATAATGATATTTATTCAGGTTGTTACTGGTAACTGTTCCACCGGTACCCGTACGGTCAACATAAAGGCCTTCGATAGGCATTCCGTTCGAACCGTAAACTTGTTGGAAGACAAAGAATGAGTTGACCGGATAACCTACTTTTTGGTTCTGGATAAAGTTACCCACGCCACCACCAATTAACCCGGCATCAACTCCCGGATAATTCGGATCGTCAGTTTTGGTCAGCTTGGTAATTTTGTTTTCGTTGTAGGCAGCATTCACGCCAACGCTCCAGCTCATATCTTTTTTGGAAATAACCTGGCCAGTAAGCGAAATTTCAAATCCTTTGTTTTCGAGATTACCCACATTGGTTGTCAGGAAGTTTGAAAAGTTACTTCCGGCAGCAATTGGAATAAAGTTCAGCAAGTCTTTTGTTTTGCGTTTGTAAACATCAACAGTACCGGTAATACGGTTTTTGAGGAATCCAAAGTCTAAACCAACGTTGTAAGTGGTTGTTTCCTCCCATTTGATGTTTGCATCGTAAGGATTTGGGCGCAAAGTATTGTAGAAAGTATTACCAAACTGATATTGTGCAGTTGGAGTACTTCCACGATAAACGGCAAGGTAAGGGTAATCATTACCAATATCCTGCTGACCGGTAACACCCCAGCCTAACCTCAGTTTCATATCCGAAACTGCCGAAACGTTTTTCAGGAACGATTCGTCGTTAATTTTCCATGCGAAAGCAGCTGCTGGGAAAAGTCCCCAACGGTTGTCAGACGAGAACCTTGACGATCCGTCATCACGTAATGTAAAGGTGAACAGGTAACGGTCTTTCAAAGTGTAATTCATACGTCCGAAGAAAGAAACCAGATAGTTTTCGTTGATAAATTTTGAAGTTTTTTTGTCAACAGAAACCTGTGTTCCGTCTCCGTTCCGCACGAATGACCATCCGTCTTTATAGAAATACTGCCATGAGTAACCACCGGTTATATCCAGTTTGCTTTGAATCGAAGGAAGTTCCTTCACATAGTTCAGGTAGAAATCCAACAACTGTGATTTTCCTGTTTGCTCATAGTCATTTTTACGTCCGATGCCGTTTCTGAATGTAAAAGCGGCATTGTCAGGAGCATTATTGAATCCGGTTGTAGTGAAATAATCATATCCAAGATTAAGGTTTGCCCGTAATTCAGGAAGGAAATGAAATTTATAGTCGAAAGTTACGTTGCCAAGGCTACGTTTTACTGTCGATCTGTTATCGGTTTGTTCGAGCAAAGCTACCGGGTTTGAAACACCAATCGGGTTTGGACTTCCGTTCGGATTCATTGAACCATCGGGCAATACATCAGAAAGGTTTACCCATGTGTAGTAGCCACCAAATTTAGTGTTGCCATTCCTTACCGGTTGGGTTGGATCGTAGAAAACTGCTGAACCAACAGCTCCCTGGTCGCCAAAATTCTGTTTGGTGTAGCTGCCTTTTAAGTTGATGCTAATTTTTAAATGATTATCCAATAATGTTGGATCAGCGCCAATAGCCAATGTGGTACGCTCCATGTTTGTCGTTTTCAGAATACCATCCTGGTTGGTGTAACCAATTGATGTACGATATGGAATGTTTTTGTAACCACCGCTAATACTTACGTTATGATCGTGAGATAAAGCTGTTTGGTAAATTTCTTTTTGCCAGTTGGTGTTTTCTTTACCTAAACGGCCCAAACTGCTCATGTTTAATCCAACTGCACTCTTTTTAGCCAGATCTAAGGCCATTGCCCTGAATTCATCTCCTGAGAAAACATCCATATAGGCAGGAATTGTATTCACCGACATTGTTCCGTTGTATTCGATGCGAACAGGCTTCCCTGTTGTTCCTTTTTTAGTTGTAATCAGGATTACACCATTAGAAGCTCTTGAGCCATAAATAGCAGTAGCCGAAGCATCCTTCAAAACAGTCATTGTTTCGATGTCGTTCGGGTTGATTGTTGACAAAGGGTTTGCCAATCCTGAAATTCCGGAGTTACTTACCGGGAATCCGTCTATAATGATCAATGGATCGTTACTTGCCGACATGGATGAACCTCCCCTGATTCGGATAGTTGCACCACTTCCGGGAGCACCACCTGATGAGGTAATTACCGTTCCGGCACTTTTACCAACCATTAAGTCCTGTGGCGAACTGATCGCCCCTTTATTGAAATCTTTTGAACTAACCGTACTTACAGCGCCGGTAGCATCCGATTTCTTAACGGTTCCATATCCAATTACAACAACTTCGTCCAGCTCGGCATTATCAACAACAAGAGCAATGGACAGGTTTTTTTGACCTTCAGCAATTATCTCCTGTGTTTTATAACCCACAAAAGAGAACTGGAGAATATCACCCTTTTTAACACCAAGAGTGAAGTCTCCATCGACATTTGTGATAGTTCCGTTAGTCGTTCCTCTCACAACAATAGAAACACCTGGTAAAGATTCTCCCGTTGATTTGTCGGTAACCTTACCCGTTAATACTGTTTGCTGGGCCATTGCAAGATTTCCTAGCAATAGCGAAAGCATCAATATTAATACATTTAGGTTTTTGCGAATAATCCTCATGTTTTAATAATTATTGGTTCAAATACTCATTTTTTGGTTTGTTTTTCCAATTTTTGGTCAATTCTGTTTGTTTTTCCGTTAAATACTCCCAAAAAATTAATTCCGGGATCAAAGTAACGTTACTGTAAACGAATTGTTAAAAAATGTTACCTCCCTTTTTTACTGCAATCGTTTGCGGTGTCGTTTGCGGCAAATGTGTTATAAAACAGGTGGCAACTGGTGGGTGTGCTTTGAGGGATAAAAGCAGGTTATACAGACTTTTGATCATAGAAATAAAATCTTATCTTTAGTGTTAAAATTCTTCCAAAGAGATTAACCAGAAACCTAAACATGCGCAGTAATCAGATTACGATTAAAGATATAGCGAGGATATTAGGTATCTCTCCGTCAACTGTATCGAGGGCTCTTAAGGATCATCCGGATATCAATTCAGATACCAAAAAGGCAGTAAACGAACTTGCCAATAAGCTGAAATATCAACCCAATGCCGTAGCACTGAGCCTGAAAAACAGCCGGAGTAACACGATCGGTATTATCATTCCCGAAATAGTCCACTACTTCTTTTCTTCGGTTATCAGCGGTATTGAAGACATTGCTTCGCAGCGAGGGTATACGGTTATTATCTGCCAGTCGAACGAAAGTTTCGATCGTGAGGTGGCTAATGCCAAGGCTTTGCTTTCGCACCGTGTCGATGGAATTTTAATCTCTGTCTCAAAACAGACAAACACGTTCAACCACTTCCAGAACTTGCAGGAAGGCGGGATCCCTCTGGTATTTTTCGACCGTATTGCCCCGGAAATTAATGCCGATCAGGTAATTATCGATGATATTGAGGCATCGTACGATGCAACCCGTCATCTCATTGAGAACGGATGCAAACGCATTGCTCATTTTGCAGGTCCGCAGAGTCTGCTGATTGGTCGTAACCGACTTCAGGGATATATCAATGCGCTGACAGAGGCTGGCTTACCGGTAGATAACCGGTTAATTATTCAGGCTGACACGTTTGAGAAGGCCCGAAATACTGTTGGACTGATGCTGGATTCAGGAATTGTTCCCGATGGAATTTTTGCAGTGAACGACATGACTGCCATTGGAGCCATGCAAACCATTCAGAAGAGAGGATTAAGAATTCCTGAAGATGTTTCAATTGTTGGATTTAGTGATGGTTACCTTTCAGGAGTTACCGATCCACATCTTTCCTCGGTCGATCAGCATGGGTATGAAATGGGAACTATGGCCGCCGAGATGCTTTTCAAACGAATATTGTCTGATGAGACTGAATACATTCCGGAAATTAAAACTTTAAAGGCCAATCTGATTGTTCGGGGCAGCTCTCAGAAAGAATAATTTCAGTTTTGCGAAAAAAAAATTCATTTGCTGCAAACGTTTGCAATGCGGTTTTTGTTCCTTATTTCTTCTGTTTTGCCTGTCTGGCAAGGGTTCTGGACGATTTTAAATTTGGATTTTACAAGAAAGCTTCTTTATATTTGTATCGTTAATTCCGTTTTTTAATTCCGTTATATACTTCGTTTTTGAAGTCCTGAAAATCCTTTCAGGAGATTCTGAAATTAATTCCAGTCGTTTGGTTGTAGTTGTTGTTTGTTAGTTCACCTGAGTTTTAGGCTTTGGCGGCTTTCATTCCGGTATTTTGGTAAATCGCCAAAGTATTCCGACATTCAATCAAATAAACCAATTAATACTGAATCAAAATGAAGAAAAAACCTGCTTTAAGTTTTTGGCAAATCTGGAACATGAGTTTTGGTTTTCTGGGAATCCAGTTTGGCTTTGCTTTGCAAAACGCCAATGTTAGCCGAATTTTCGAAACACTCGGAGCCAAGGTTGACGATATTCCGATTTTGTGGATTGCTGCTCCGGTAACCGGGTTGATTATGCAACCCATTATTGGTCATATGAGCGATAAAACCTGGAACCGGTTTGGGCGTCGTCGTCCGTACTTCATGGTTGGGGCAATACTTGCTTCGCTGGCATTGCTGATGATGCCAAACTCACCGGCTCTTTGGGTGGCCGCCGGATTACTCTGGATGATGGATGCCTCGATCAATGTTTCGATGGAGCCATTCAGGGCATTTGTTGGCGATATGCTTCCCAGCGAGCAGCGCACAACCGGTTTTGCCATGCAGAGTTTCTTCATTGGTACTGGTGCCGTTGTTGCATCGGCTTTACCATACATTCTGACGAATTGGTTTGGCGTTGAAAATGTGGCTTCGGTTGGCGAGCAAATTCCCCCATCAGTTAAACTTTCGTTTTACCTCGGTGGAGCAGTTTTTCTGCTTGCTGTGCTTTGGACTGTCTTTTCAACCAAAGAATATTCTCCTGAAGAACTTGCCGAGTTTGAAGCAGAGCATAAACAATCCATTCAGGTTGAACAGCCGGAATACCAATCGTCTAAAAGTTTGTTGCCCACCTTTATTAAGAATGGCTTTATCTGGCTGCTGATTGGTGTTGTGGGCAGTGTTTTGATTTTGCAAATGGGATGGGAAAAAGAGCTGTACATTCTTTCGGTGGGCTTGGGCATTTTTGGTCTGATCCTGCTGATTTCGGCCTGGTATACACGCCAGGGAATGGTGCACAACGGCTTTGTTGAGGTGATTACCGACCTGATGAACATGCCCAAAACCATGAAACAACTGGCAGTTGTTCAGTTTTTTTCGTGGTTTGCGCTGTTTGCCATGTGGATTTATTCAACCTCGGCAGTTACCAATCACATTTACGGAACCAGCGACACGGCTTCGGCTTTGTATAACGAAGGTGCCAACTGGGTTGGGGTCCTTTTTGCCACTTACAATGGTTTTGCTGCATTGGTGGCTTTTCTGCTTCCGGTTTTGGCCAGATATACCAGCCGAAAAATGGCTCATGCCGTTGCACTGATTTGTGGTGGATTGGGATTGGCTTCATTTTATGTGGTGAAAGATCCGCATATGCTGCTCCTGTCCATGCTGGGTGTGGGTTTTGCCTGGGCCAGCATTTTATCAATGCCTTATGCGATTCTGACCGGATCGTTACCTGCCGGAAAAATGGGAACTTACATGGGAATCTTTAACTTCTTCATTGTAATTCCGCAGATTCTGGCGGCCAGTATTCTTGGTTTTTTCACCAAAGTTTTATTTCAGGGACATGCCATTTATGCAATTATTCTGGGCGGCATATCGCTGCTAATAGCTGCAGCCAGTGTCATGTTTGTTGATGATGTTGATCAAAAGTAGGTTATTCTAATAATCGGATTATGAAGAGGTTGTTAACTACCTTTTTTTGCCAGTTACTTTTATTCCTCACTATTCAGGCACAGGATCAGATTCCTAACGTTGTCGGTGGTAAGATTGAACGTATAGCGAATTTTCAGTCGGAATATGTCACTCCGCGAAACATTGAGGTATGGCTTCCTGAGGGATATTCTGATTCAATCCGCTACTCGGTGCTGTATATGCATGACGGACAAATGCTTTACGATCCAGATATTTCATGGAACAAGCAAGCCTGGAATATCGATGATGTTGCTACTGAATTATTCAAGACTGACAAGATTAAGAAATTTATTGTGGTTGGTATTTGGAATGGCGGTCAAACGAGACATTCCGATTATTTTCCTCAAAAACCTTTCGAACAAATGTCGGGACCGGCGAAGGATACGGTAGTAGCGCAATTGCAAAGGGTTGGCAGAACAAAGGAAATTTTCAGGCCACAATCCGATAGCTATTTAAAATTTATTGTAAACGAATTAAAACCTTTCATTGATAAGAAGTATTCGGTTTATACAAACAGGGAACACACGTTTATTGCTGGTAGTAGTATGGGTGGATTGATTTCGGTTTATGCTATTTGTGAATACCCTGATGTTTTTTGTGGTGCCGCGTGCCTGTCGACACATTGGGTTGGAACATTTACCAAAGAGAACAATCCGGTTCCGAACTCCATGATCAGCTATTTGAGCCGGAATCTTCCAAAACCTGAGAGTCATAAAATTTACTTCGACTGCGGAGATCAGACTCTGGATGCGATGTATCCAACGCTACAGCAAATGGTTGATAGTGTAATGGTTTCGAAAGGTTATAACGATAAAAACTGGCTGACCCGGTATTTCCCCGGCGATGACCATAGCGAAAAATCGTGGAGTAAAAGGCTGAATATTCCGTTGGAGTTTCTTTTCAGTGAAAATTAATCCTCTGTATGTTAAAATATTAAAGATGATAGAAGCTTGTTTGTTCGATTTGGATGGGGTAGTGGTGGATACAGCTAAATACCATTTTATTGCCTGGAAGGCTTTAGCTGAAGAATTGGGGTTTGAATTTACTCTTGAAGATAATGAGCGCCTGAAAGGTGTTAGCCGGATGCAGTCGCTCGAGATTTTGCTTGAAATTGGAAATCTGCGGGTTTCAGATCGGGAAAAACTAGCAATGGCCGAGAAGAAAAATGCGCTTTACGTGAGTTATATCGAGAAGATGACTCCCGAAGAAACGCTTCCCGGAGTAGAGCAATTTCTTCAGGAATTGAGGACTGCCGGAATCCGGATCGCGTTGGGTTCGGCAAGTAAGAATGCTCCGATGATTCTGGAAAGGATTCAATTATCAGGAATGTTTGATGCTATTGTTGATGGAAACTCCATTACGGAGGCCAAGCCAAATCCTGAAGTATTTCTGAAAGGTGCCGAAAAGCTGGGCGTTCTTCCTGAAAACTGTGTGGTTTTTGAAGACGCTATTGCCGGAATTGAAGCCGCACAAAATGCCAATATGTACAGTGTTGGAATTGGTGATCCGGAGACTTTGGGTTTTGCCGACATGGTTATTCCGGGATTCGATGGATTTACAGTTGATTTGCTGAAGAAGGCACTTAATTGTGCATAACGATATTGGTTATAAGGTTTTGCATGGATTTTTAAGTCGGGCATAACCAAGGATTGAGTTGAAAAAGAGAAGTTTAGAAAATAGGAAAATAGAGAATCAATCAGCCTGAATTCTGTTCAGGATAAATATTAAACAAAAACGTATGAAAGACTACATCATACATAACGAGTGGAAAGTCATAGAAAAGGGATTCCATAAAGAGGAAAACCGGATCACCGAAAGTTTGCTCAGTATCGGGAATGGCAGAACCGGTCAGCGGGCAAATTTCGAAGAAAAATATACCGGCGATACCCTTCGCGGAAGCTATGTTGCCGGTGTTTATTATCCCGATAAGACCCGCGTGGGCTGGTGGAAAAATGGCTATCCCGAATACTTTGCCAAAATACTGAATGCAACCAACTGGATTGGAATTAATGTTTCGGTTGACGGTGAAGAACTCGATTTGAATGCTGCCAAAATTATCGCTTTTTATCGCGATCTCGATATGAAATCGGGTTTGCTCACACGGCATTTCACAGCCGAGTTGGCTTCTGGAAATCAAATAGAAGTTTTGGCACGTCGGTTTTTAAGCATTGCCGATCAGGAAATAGGAGCAATACGCTATTCGGTTAAAGCACTCAACTTTTCCGGCGAAATCAGTTTTCGGCCTTACATCGATGGCGATGTGGTGAACGAAGACTCGAATTACGATGAAAACTTCTGGATCAGTATTGCTCAAAAGGCTCAAGGTTGCTCAGGTTTTGTTTGTGTTGAGACTAAAAAAACAGCGTTTCAGGTTTGTACCGGAATGAGTTTCAATGCAACACTGAATAAACAAAAAGTTGAAATTAAGCCTGATTCGGTTGTTCGCGAGAAATATGTTGGTGCTGAATTTAAAGTGAAGGTTGATAAGGGCGATGAGGTTTGCCTTGAGAAATACGCCTCGATTGTTTCAACACTTTACTATTCAAAAAATAAGCTTCAGGAAGCTACGGAGAAGGCATTGAAACGGGCTGAAGACAAAGGGTTTGACAAACTTTTCAGCGATCAGCAGAAAGCCTGGGCGAAACGTTGGGAAACGAGCGATATTCGAATTGAAGGCGATGTGGCTGCCCAACAGGGAATCCGGTTCAATATTTTTCAGCTGAATCAAACCTATTTGGGCGACGATGAGCGCCTGAACATTGGTCCAAAAGGATTTACCGGTGAGAAATATGGTGGTGTAACCTATTGGGATACCGAAGCCTATTGTTTGCCATTCACCCTTGGAACGGCTCCGCAAAAAGTATCGAAAAATCTGCTTTTCTATCGGTACAAGCATTTGGCAAAAGCCATTGAAAATGCTGAAAGACTTGGTTTTACTGATGGCGCCGCCTTATATCCGATGGTTACCATTAATGGCGAAGAATGCCATAACGAATGGGAAATTACCTTTGAAGAAATACACCGAAATGGAGCAATGGCTTATGCCATTTACAACTATATTAATTATACCGGCGATAAGGAATACCTTGCGCCATATGGATTTGAAGTTCTTCTGGCTCTTTCGCGTTTTTGGAGTCAGCGTGTAAACTGGTCGGAAGAGAAGAAGAAATTTGTATTGCTGGGCGTTACTGGTCCCAACGAATACGAAAATAATGTAAACAACAATTTTCACACCAGTTACATGGCTGTGTGGACCTTAAAATATACCCTTGAAGTTATTGATTATCTGAAGAAAGAACACCCGATTCTGTTTGAAGATCTGGTGAAAAAGCATAAACTGAAAGAGTTAAACGAAACCACCCGCTGGAAAAGAATCATCAGCGAAATGTATTTCCCGTATGACTTTAACCGCAAAATCTATTTGCAGCAGGATGGTTTTCTGGACAAGGAACTGATTCCGGTAAGCAAGATGAGGCCTGAAGATCGTCCGATCAACCAGAAATGGTCATGGGACCGAATTTTGCGTTCGCCTTACATCAAACAGGCCGATACGCTGCAAAGCATTTACTGGTTCGAAGACGACTTTGATCGTGAAAGTATTGAACGACATTTTGATTTTTACGAGCCGCTGACCGTGCACGAATCATCGCTGTCAAGTTGCATTCATTCCATTCTGGCCGCTTCGCTGGGCAGGCAGGCGAAAGCTTACGAAATGTATTTGCGCACTGCCCGCCTCGATTTGGACGATTACAATAACGACACCTGCGACGGGCTTCACATTACCAGTATGGGTGGAACATGGATGGCTTTTGTACAGGGCTTTGGCGGAATGCGTGTTAAAAACGGACAGCTCCATCTCAAACCATTTATTCCTGATGGCTGGAACTCCTATTCTTTCCGGCTGAATTTCAGGGAAGCGCATCTGGAGTTTAACCTGACCCGCACCGATTTCAAACTAGTTAACCACTCAAAAACAGATTTAGATCTGGTGGTAAACGGAAAACAATATTGTCTGGCGGCCAAAAAAGAATTGACAATTAATAACTAGAAACGATACTAAAGATGAAGAAACTATCTATTTTCATAATTTCGCTGGCATTCAGTATTTCAAGCTTTGCGCTAAATGTCGATCGCGTTGAGCCGTTGTTCTGGTGGATTGGAATGAAAAATCCAACTGTACAGCTGATGGTGCACGGTCCAAACATTGCTTCGAGCAAGGTTAGCCTCAATTATCCGGGCGTTTCAATCGAAACCGTTACCCGCTCGGCAAACCCGAACTATTTGTTTATCGACGTAAAAATTTCTCCGGAAGCAAAAGCTGGTAAATTGCCCATTCAGTTCGTTGTAAGTAAAAAAGAAACCTTGACATATTCGTATGAACTGAAGGATCGGGAGCCTAATTCTGCTTCGAGAAAAAGTTATACGAATGCCGATGTCATGTATCTTTTGTTTCCGGATAGGTTTGCCGATGGCGATCCAACAAACAATTCGGTTGAAGGATTGCCTGACAAATTCAACCGTGGAGATTCATTCGGGCGTCACGGTGGCGACATCAAAGGTATCACCGACCATTTGGACTACCTGAAAGAGCTTGGCATTACTGCTATTTGGTCAACTCCTCTGCTCGAAGACAACCAGCCAAGCGGTTCGTATCACCAATATGCCACAACCAATTATTACAAAATCGATCCTCGCTTTGGAACCAACGACGATTACAAAAACATGGTAGCCAAATGCCATCAGAATGGAATAAAAGTGATCATGGACATGATTCCAAATCACTGCGGAAGTGCACATGCCTGGATGAAAGATCTGCCGTTTCACGACTGGATCAATGGCGACACGGTTTATACGCAAACCAATTACCGGATTTCGACGATAACCGATCCGTATACTTCGCAGTTCGACAAAAACCTGAACTCCGACGGCTGGTTCGTTCGTGAGATGCCCGACATGAATCAACGCAACCCTTATATGCTGACTTATTTAAAACAATTCGCTATTTGGTGGGTTGAGTTTTCAGGATTGGATGGCATTCGCGTTGACACCTATCCGTACAACGATCCGGCCAAAGTTGCCGAGTGGACTAAAGCTATTCGTGCCGAATATCCAAACATCAATATTGTGGGCGAATGCTGGCAGCACTCAGTTTCGGATGTGGCCTACTGGCAAAGCGGTACATTAAACTACGACGGCTACGATTCTGGTCTGCCTTCGGTGATGGACTTCAACATGCACGATGCCATTTCGGCTGCATTCAACGAAAACGAACAAGGTTGGGATGGTGGAGTTGCCCGCCTGTGGCAAAAACTGACTCAGGATTATTTGTACGCCAACCCATCTAATCTGGTGATTTTTACTGAAAATCACGACACTCAGCGTTTCAGTACCGTTGTGGGTAACGACGTGAAAAAATACTTGCTTGGGTTCACCTACCTGTTTACTACCCGCGGAATTCCCCAGATTTATTACGGCAGCGAAATCATGATGGGCGGCGACAAAGGTAAAGGCGATGGTGATATCCGCCGCGACATGCCCGGTGGCTGGTCTGGCGACACCCGCTCGGTGTTTACAAGTGCTGGCCGCACCGAAACCGAAAATCAGGTCTTCAATTACATGAAGAAACTGATTAATTGGAGGAACGAAAACCCGGTGATTCATTCAGGCAGGCTGTTGCACTACATTCCCCGCGATAATGTGTACATCTATTTCAGGATAAATGCCGAAAAAACGGTGATGGTAGTTTTGAACAACAACGCCAAACCGATGACGGTTGATCCGAAATTCTTCAGCGAAGGTACAACCGGCTTCACCAAAGGAAATGACGTGATTAGTGGAAAAACATTTTCGCTCAACCAACCTTTTGAGCTGGAAGGAAAAACCGCGGTAGTTCTTGAATTGAAATAAGTATAAATATATAAAAATGAATAAGTTACTCATTGTCTTGCTTGCTGTTATCTTTTTTGCTTGCCAACCGGCGACAAAAAATGCGGAGAGCCCGAAAAGCCATATTCCCGAATGGAGTAAAAATTCGGTACTTTATGAAGTAAACATCCGCCAATATACGCCTGAAGGAACATTCAAGGCTTTCGAATCGCATTTGCAACGACTGAAAGAACTGGGCGTAGATATTTTGTGGATTATGCCAATTCATCCGATTTCAGAAAAGAACCGCAAAGGTAGCCTGGGATCGTACTATTCAGTAAAAGATTATAAAGCAATTAATCCTGAATTTGGGAACCTCGACGATTTCAAGAGCCTGGTAAATAAGGCTCACGAAATGGGTTTCAAGGTAATCATCGATTGGGTGGCCAACCACACCGGCTGGGACAATAACTGGATTACCGAGCATAAAGATTGGTATACGCAGGATTCGCTGGGAAATGTTATTCCTCCAAATCCAGACTGGAAAGATATTGCCGATCTGAATTTTGACTCAAAACCCATGCGTCATGCAATGATTGATGCCATGAAATATTGGGTGAAAGAAACCAATATCGACGGATTCCGTTGCGATGTGGCATGGGGCGTTCCGCAGGATTTCTGGGAAACAGCTACTGCTTCGCTCGATTCGATTAAGCCGGTTTATATGCTGGCCGAAGACGAAGACCACCCTGATTTTCTGAAAAAAGCATTTGTTTCAAACTATACGTGGAAATTCCATCACCTAATAAATGATGTAGCTCAGGGCAAGAAGAATGCAGGAGACATCCGGAAGTTTTACACCGATTCGGTGAGCAAGGTTGTTCCGGGAGCTTTCTCCATGCAGTTTATTACCAACCACGATGAAAACAGCTGGGCCGGAAGCGAATACGAACGCATGGGCGAAGCCGTGAAAGCGCTTGCTACATTGACTTTCACACTCGAAGGAATTCCGCTGATTTACAGTGGACAGGAGGCTGGCTTGAAAAAAAGATTGCTGTTCTTCGAAAAAGACACCATTAACTGGAGCAACCTTGAGATGCAGAAATTCTACCAATCGCTCACCAGTTTAAAACACAATAACCCGGCACTTTGGAACGGTTCGGCGGGAGGTAAAATAACATTAGTCGAAACATCGGCGCCGGAGAAAGTATTTGCCTTTGCGCGTGAGAAAGACAAAAATCAAATTCTGGCAGTTTTCAATTTGTCGGCTGAGCCTGTTGATGCCACAATCCAGTTGCCTGAGTCTGACGACTACAAAGAATATTTCAGCGGAGAAACAAAAACATTAGAAAAGGGATCAGTTATAAAACTTGACAAATGGGGGTATCAGGTTTTTGTGCGTAAATGAGACCTTTCACTTTAGGGTTGGTTTAGGTTAATTGAGAGCCTGTCCGTTTGCGGGCAGGCTTTTTCATTTCAGATACACCATTTTCCCCGATATTGTTTTTTCTTCGGTTTGTACCTGATACATATAAATTCCCTTTTCAATTGTTTGCGGAATCCATTTCTGATACTGAGTTCCTGCGGCCAGTTTTCCTTCAAAAAGGATGTCGACCAGTTTGCCTTGTGCATTGAAAACCGAAATTTTTACCTGCGACAACTTTTCAAGATTGAAGTAAATATGCGTCTCTCCTGAAAATGGATTCGGGAAATTTCCGGTTCCTGCTTTTGTGCCAAATCCAGCTGACAGAACTAGTGTTGAATCAGGAAAAGCAAAGGTTGCTTCGGTTAGTGCCGACCAGTTTGTCCCATCTTTTACCCGGGCTTTTACGGTTCCGTTTCCGTTGATTTTTAAGGGCGAGTTGTAGCTGAAAACGCCATTGGGAGCGATGTTTCCTCCGGAAGTCCGGGGATCTGTACCATTGACCGTGTAATAAATGGTCCCGGCTTTGGCCGACATTTCCAGATTGAGCTCTGAAGTGACGGGTCCTCCCTCGTCCGAAAATGCAGGAGCGTCAACATAGGGATACAATCCCGACAAACGAAGTTGATTGACCACCAATGCCGTGCGGGGTGGAAAGTAGGTTTGCGTAAGCCAGTTCAAAGTTTTTACCCAATACTTTTCCGGAGTGTATAAATCGTTGTCGTTATCACGTGGCTGCACATCGCGACGGTAATCGCCCCATCGCGCCGATTCGCACAAAATAGCCTTTTCGATTTCTTTGACGCGTTTCAAATAATAGTCGGAGGCTGACTGTGGAGTCAAAAGTCCGTTGCCGAAAAACAATTGCTGTACCCGGTCGGCAACCCGCAATCTGAAATCAGCATTATCTTTCAGTTTGGTAAACAGATGGCTCGGGCAATTGGCGTTGTCTTCTTTCGTAACATCAATGGTGCTGCTTGTAAACAAGTGCTCAGCATCCCAACTGAAGAACTTAAATCCTTTACCCGGTTCAACTTTGTTGCGGGCAGCCACCCAGTTGTGGTGGTCCCAGTCGTTATTGCCCGCGTAAAAATTCAGGAGCATGTAATCAATCAGATTATCTACATTGAGATAGGGCTCATAAGCATTGTTGCGGCTTCCGTCGGGATTATTACCTTGAATTTTCTGGTATGCGGCCTGAGACGATAATCCACTGTTGGCCATGGCCATCATGTTATTCCATGCAGTCAGGTTTCCGGAGACGACTTCAGCATAATCTTTAATGACATCAAAATCGTCCGACTTGCCTTTCAGGTAGGTTCCCATGAAATCTTCGTCGAGCCGTTCCGAAATGTTGTACATGCCCCAATACATGCCATTCAGGAATAAATGCACAAACTTGTTGTGAGCCGCATGATGTCCCATGGCCAGCTGCATATCTTTGCCCCAGCTATCCTGAACATATTTGGGTGCTTTGCGTTCAGCAGGATTCCAGTGCAGCCAGGTGTACCCGAAATTTGAACGAAGCACCAACGAATTGAACTGTGTGGTAGCTTCCGGATCGCTGAAAAGCGGGTAGTCGAGTTTCGATGGACCGTATTCAGTTTTAAACTCGAGCCGGAAAGAGTGCTTGGGCGTTTTCTCAGGAACGCGGCTCGCTCCGCCGTGCAACTGAAGTGCGCAATTCACCTGAAACCACTCGTTGGTTTTCGGATCGAAATACTCCACCGAAGCCGGGCGTTCCCAGCCTTCGCCAATACCTTTTCCTGTGGGGCAGGTGTAAATATAGATTCCGCCGGTATTCGGATCGGTGCTGTGCGAGAATAAATTATCTGGATTAGTGACGATTGATAAACTTGGTAAATCCTGAAAAGCAACAGCCAGCTGTGGTTTATAAGTTGGATCTTCGCAAATTTCGGGGTCCATCTCATAGTCGGCGGGGGCAATTCCGGGTATATCGACAAAAGCACCCCACTCCGAAGGATAACCTTTGGGGTGATTGTTTTGTTTCAGGATGCTGTCGGTAAAAAAGTAGGTATTGCTCACCACCACGCTTGTTTCTGTTCCGTTTTTTATGGCAATGGCACTGAGCGGGGTCGTGGTGCTTATTTTTATAGGTTCCTTATATAATGTACCATTTTGTGGTGTCGGGCGGATTCCGTCGGTCGTGTAATAAATATTGACATCGGCATCCGGAGTTTGAAGTGTAACTTCGAACGGAGTGGAATAATAGCCACGTGATTTGCTGAAAACCGGCATTTGTACCTTATTGCTTTGCACATTGGCGGTGCCCGGCGTGGGCAGGTCGAAATACACAGCCTGTGCATTGAAATAGCCATACGAAATATCTTCTTCCTGAACCGGGTATTGAGGCGAAAATGCGCTGAGTAAAGTTTTTCCGTCGGCAGAAACCAGCGCCAGAAATTCGCCCGAGCCCGATAGTTTAAAGTTGGTGTGCAATGGTTTGGTCGGGTCAACACGGTTTTTCTCGGAAGCAAAAACAATCAGGAATTTTCCTGCATCAAGTTTTAAATCAGGAAACTTCCATTTGGTAAGGTTAAGTGGGTTGTCGGTCAGGTAAATCCCTTTCAGGCTAATGGTGGTTTCACCGGTATTCTGAATTTCGATCCAGTCGGAGTATGCTTTGTCTTCATCCTGAAGGCCATGACTGTTAACCGCCATGAATTCTGAAATGATAATCTTTTCGGCAGAAAATAAATCTCCGGCAATAGAAAAAAGAAAAAGCAGAATGAGAAAACAGCCCTTCAGGTTCATTGAGTTCGTTAAGTCAGGAGTTAAGCGGCGGAAGTTAGCAAAAATGTTGTTGATGTATCGGGCGCTTTGAGCCGAAAAACATAAGTATCTCCAAAAAAATTATGCTTGTTTTGGTAACCCTGACCATCGCTTTTCCGAATCAGGAGTTAAAAGATAACCTTAAATCCGAATGTGATGGACGACAAATTTGTTACCCTTGCTTCGTTGCCATATTCTCAGGCTGAGATATTGCGTTCGTTGTTGGAATCGGAGAGTATTGATTGCTTTATCGAAGATGTTGATTTTTTGCAGGATGCCATGGACACCGGCGTTCGCGTTCGTATTCTGGAGAAAGATGCGCGTCTGGCCTTTCCGATTCTGGAAAAGATGTTGGGAAAAGTGATCGACGATCACAAAAAGCGGGAAAACTATATCCTGGTTCCGGTCGATTTTTCGGATTATTCATTAAATGCAGCTTTGGTTGGATTCGACATTGCCGAACGGCTGGATTCCAAGATGGTGCTTTACCATTCGACTCCGCAACCCGAATTTCTCACCATTCCGTATTCAGATGTGGTTGTTTATGATTCGGCCCTTTTCCTGAATTATGAAATGACCGAGAAAGCCACTGCCAAAAAGTTTGAAGCATTCCTGAATAAGTTGACCTCGGCAATTGATTCCGAACGCTGGAAAAAAGCCAAGCCCGAATACATTGTAAAAATTGGTGAGGCCGAAGACGATATTTTATCCTACATCCAGATTCATCCGCCTAAAATGGTAGTAATGGGTATTCGGGGCGAAGATGCCAAGTCGGGCGATTTGATTGGAACTACCACTGCCGCTGTTATTTTCAATACCAAGGTTCCGGTGCTGGCTATTCCGGAACATGCAACTACCGATTGGCTCAAGCATTTCAAAACGGTGGTTTATGCAACTAATTTCGAGTCAGTCGATTTTATTGCCATGGATCGCCTGATTAAACTGGTGAAACCGTTTGAGTGCAAAGTGATATGCCTGCATGTGAACCGTGGCAACAACGGTGAATTGGACGAAGCCATGCTTGAAGGCATGCGCGAAGCCCTGAGCGAAAAGTACCCCTATGCCGCTTTTGATTGCCGGTTGGTTCATTCGCCGAACCTGCCCGATGCGATTGATCATTTTATTCAGGATAACGGAATTGATGCATTGGCGCTCACTACGCACCGCCGGAATTTGTTTACCCGGTTGTTTAACCCGAGCATTGCCCGTAAAATGATTTTACACACCCAAACACCGGTGCTTGTATTTCATGCCTGACGGAAGATGGCTTTATAGTTTTACATCGGTTACTGCAACGCCAATGAACGAGTCGGCAGTTCCGTAGTATAAAAACCATTTTCCTCTGAAGAAAACCAGCCCTTCGCCAAAAACTGTACCCGCTTTATACTGGCCTGTTTGCTCGTGAGGTAAAGTTGGTTTCAAAATATTCGATTCTGAGCGACTTAAAACCTTTTCAGGATTAGCAGCATCAAAGAGTACTTGTCCAACCGAATATGTTCCTTTTGGTAAATTCGGATCGGCATTGTTGCCATCCGAGTTTTTGCCGTTGTACAGCAACAAAATGCCTTTATCGGTTAGCAGGGCCGGCGGACCGCATTCGGTGAGTGCGCTGTCGAAGTACCCGTTGCGCGGGACGATTACCTTACGCAGGTTGCCGTTTTCGTCGATGTTTGGATACCAATCGATCAGGTTATCCGAAACGGCCAGGTTTACCAAATTTTCGCCCCAGTACAAATAATACTTTCCGTTGAATTTTGCGGCAGTGATTTTCCCGTTTTTCATCTGTGTCACAATCGAACCCGATTTGGTGGCCATATTCAGGAATTTACCGTTGTAGGCTTTGGCAAAGGCTGGGCCTTTCTTTTCCCAATGAATCAGGTCTTTTGAAGTGGCTACTGACAGGCGTGGTGTATCGTAATTCCAGCTCGTGTATAACATTACAAAGAGCCCTTCTTCGGTTTGAACAACCCGTGGATCTTCGCATCCACCCATGTGGTCATATTTGGCAAAAGCGTCATTGTCGGGAAAAAGCACCGGGCTTGGGTAATAGTCGAAATGAATTCCGTCGGTACTCGATGCCAGCCCGATGCGAGAAGTTCGGCCGCCCAGGTGAGCTGCAGGATTGTCCTCGCAGCGGGTAAGCAGGTACACTTTTCCGTTGTGAACAATGGCTGCCGGGTTAAATACATCGGCTCGCTGCCACTTGATTTCGGTTTTCTTTACCGGGCAAACAAACGATTTGGTCGAATCGGCTCCCAGAATCGGGTTTCCCTTTGGCTTGACAAATCCGGAAAATCCCCATTCGGATTTTGATTGGCTGATAGCCGAAAATGAGAACCCGAGCACCAGCAATGCAGCGGAAACGACAGATTTTGACCAGAATTTCATTGAGTTTTTGATTTAGTAAGTTTAGTGTTAGTAAAGATGAGAAATTATACCGGGAAGTAAAATAGGGTCGGAAGGATTCCATCCCTGAAAATAATGGAAGAAGCCTTTTCTTTGCGAATTGCCCCGGGGCGATCAAATTTCGCCCGGGACGGTGAAATAAACTCCCGGGATGACTCAGAACTGCCCGGGACGATGAGAATTCCTCCCGGGACGGCTTGACCAGCCCCCGGGGCAGCAGAAAATTGCCTGGGACGAGTAGGGACGGCCGTTTCAGGGTTAAAAGCAAAAAAATCCCGACTCTTTTCCGGAGCCGGGATTCATATTTTATAGTTATATCATTCTAATTTGCCGATTCGAATTGCTTCAGGAACCGGACATCGTTTTCGAAGAAGTGGCGGATGTCTTTGATTCCGTATTTCAGCATGGTGATGCGCTCGATACCCATACCAAAAGCAAATCCGGTGTATTTCTTGCTGTCGATGTTGCAGGCTTCCAATACGTTCGGGTCAACCATTCCGCAACCCAGAATTTCGAGCCAGCCCGTGTATTTACATACGTTACAACCTTCGCCGCCACAAATCGAACAGCTCACATCCATTTCGGCCGATGGTTCAGTAAAGGGGAAGTACGACGGACGCAAACGAATCTGCGATTTCTCGCCAAAAAGCTCACGCGAGAAGTACAGCAGCGTTTGTTTCAGGTCGGCGAACGAAACGTTTTCGTCAACATACAAACCTTCAATTTGGTGGAATATGCAGTGCGAACGGGCCGAGATGGCTTCGTTGCGGAATACGCGTCCGGGAAAAATAGCACGGATAGGTGGCTGAGTCTTTTCCATCACACGGATTTGTACGCTCGATGTGTGGGTACGGAGCAGCACGTCCGGATTTTTCTCGATAAAGAATGTGTCCTGCATGTCGCGTGCCGGGTGTTCCGGCGGAAAGTTCAATGCCGAAAATACGTGCCAGTCGTCTTCAATCTCAGGTCCTTCGGCAATGGTAAAGCCAAGCCGGGTGAAGATTTCAACGATTTCGTTTTTTACCACCGAAAGCGGATGACGGCTACCCAGTTTCATTGGTTCTCCGGGCATTGTCAGGTCGAGGCCTGATTGTCCCTGGTCGGCCGATTCGAAATTATCTTTCAGCTCGTTTATTTTATTTACAGCAAAGTCTTTCAGTTCATTAATGGCCTGTCCAACTTCCTTTTTCAACTCCGCCGGAACATCTTTAAATTCGGTAAAAAGCTGTCCCACCAAGCCTTTCTTGCTGATATATTTGATGCGCAATTCTTCAACATCTTCTTTGGCTGAAACCGAAATTTGCTCCAATTCAGCTTTTAATGCTTTTATTCGTTCTAACATTTCGTTCATGTTAATAAATTGATCGGCAAAGATAATGATTCAATAATTAATGTATGCCAAATCTTTCGGAATACTGTTTGATGAATTAACCTTGACATCAGATTAAACCATCGCTAGTTACTGAAGCTTTATTGTGAATTTGATGTCCTGAACCGGGCGGTCGAACCGATCGGTTTGTTGTTTGGCAATATTGTCAACCAAGTCCATTCCTTCAATCACTTCTCCAAATATCGTGTATTTATTATCAAGCGACGGATATCCGCCAACTGTTGTGTAGGCTTGTCGTTGCTCGTCGGAGAATGTGAGCGGGGGTAGTTTGGCGGCTTCGGCAATCACTTCTTCCTTCAGCGTATTGTATTTTGCCAGCACTTCATCCTGTTTTCCTTCGGCGCCCAATTTGTTTAATTCGGGTTCGGCAGCTTTTATTTTTTCCTGAAGCATGCTCATTTTACGTGCATCTTCCATTTTCATCTGCATGGTATCAAGTTCGCCTGTCCTGAATTTTCTGCCTTGCATAATATAGAATTGAGAAGCCGACGAGCGTTTCTCCGGATTTATATCGTCGCCTTGACGAGCAGCAGCCAAAACCCCGCGGCGGTGAAAAAACTTTGGATTAATCTCGGCAGGGATCGTGTAGCCCAAATCTCCGCTGCCAAGTTGTACTCCGGGAGCTGCATTTCGCGATTGGGGGTCGCCACCCTGAATCATAAATCCGTTAATCACGCGGTGAAACAGCAAATCGGTATAAACACCATCTTTGATTAGTTTAATAAAGTTATCGCGGTGTTGTGGAGTTTCGTTATACAGTTTAAGTTTGATTGTTCCGTAATTTGTTTCAATCAAAACCTGGGTTTCTTTGTCGGCTCCGGATGTTCCACACGACATGTTTACCAGAAGAGCTGCAAAAACCAATAGCAAGGTTAATTTTCTCATTTGTTTATCGTTTGTCTGAAATGTTTACGGAAGCAAATATAATTAATCGGGAAGATTGTATTTAGCCATTTGCTGGTGAGGTATAAAATTCCATGTTTTTATTGTATTTTGGTTTATCAAATAACCCGGATTAAAACTGGAGGTATTGAATGGAAAAACTTACCATCGATGAATATTCGTTTTTAGAAAAGTTAACCCTTTCGCACACCGAGCTCATCTTTAATGCAATCGATCAGAACAGAGTGTTCTTACGAAAATGGCTTCCGTTTGTCGATTTTACCAGAAAGCTTAACGACACCGAGCGTTTTGTGCGGTCGGTCATCGAAAAAGTTGCTTCGAACCGTGATGAGGTATATGTAATATGGTATAAACACGAATTTGCAGGCTTGATCGGGTTTAAGGACATTGATCATATTAATGACAAAATTGAGATAGGCTATTGGCTGATCGAGAAAATGACCGGGAAAGGAATTGCAACAGCCGCCACCCGAAAAATGGTCAACCTGGCATTCCGAAATATGGACATGAACCGGGTGGTGATCCGTTGCGGAGTTGGAAATACAAGGAGTTCAGCAATTCCGCGTAGGCTCGGATTCTCGTTCGAAGGAATTGAGCGAAACGGCGAAAGGCACAACCATATCTACATCGATTTGGAAGTGTACAGTTTACTTAAATCAGAATGGGCTCAAACCTTGTTTTAATGGTCCTTTGGCCTGAACGTTAAATTATTGCAACCTGTTTTTTTACAGAGAATATCGGCATAAGCAAATATTATTGTGCTCATTTTTAGAGAAATATATAGACTAAGTAGTTTTATTTTCAAAAGAAAGAAGAACAATTGTCATATTTGACTTAAATGATCAATTGTTCGAATGTTTTATTTCTTACTTTTGTGCGGTTAAACTCAAATCGTTTCACAGCCAAATGGTTTGAAATAAAGCGGAAAACTATGGAAAGCAAAACAAATCAAAGAACCTTGTATAAGGTTCTTAGAAAAACAGGTGTACGCCGTGATCGTATAAAATTAGAAGCTTCATTTAACGACGACTTAAATTTTGACCAGGTTGACTGGGCGCTTTTTTTGTTCTATCTTGAAGGTTTATTCAAGATACAACTTGAAGATCAGGACATCACAAAACTATCATTGGTAAATGATACTTTGGAGATTGTGAACAAAAGGTCAAAAGTCAGTTATTCGTAATCGAATTTAAAGAGTAACCTTGAAGAGGTATTCGGGAAACCGGGTACCTCTTTTATATTTGAAAGAACCTATCGACTCTGGTAAATAAACTGTCGATTTTATCTGCGGAATTTTTTTTGAGTAATCATTCATATGCCTATACATACCATTCGCAACGAATATTGGCCATTTCACAAGATTCGCCTGTTAAAATGATAGAAATGAAATTTTTGAGTATATTTTTGAATTCAAATTCTATAACAATCAATTTTGCATATACCCATTTTAAGTGCAAATTCACCTCATGTGCACGAATGAAAAGTCAATCAGTATTTGGTTGACTTTTTTCATTTTCATATTTCATATCTGAGGCGTGATTAAAACTTTTCATTTACTTTTGTCGAAAATTGACGATATGCTAAAGTTTAAACGAATTTTACTCAAGCTAAGCGGAGAATCCCTGATGGGAGAGCAACAATACGGAATTGACCGTCAAAGATTGGCCGATTATGCTGAACAGATCAAGGAAATAGCAGATTTGGGTGTTCAAATCGGTATTGTTATTGGTGGTGGAAATATTTTCCGTGGCCTGAATGGTGCGACAAAAGGGTTTGATCGTGTAAAAGGCGACCAGATGGGAATGCTGGCTACAGTAATAAATAGCTTAGCTCTAAATTCAGCCCTTCAAAGTGTCGGATGCAAATCGAGAGTACTGACAGCAATCAGGATGGAACCTATTGGCGAGTTTTATTCTAAAGACCGGGCTGTAGAAGTTTTGGAGAATGGTGAAGTTGCCATTTTTTCGGCCGGTACAGGAAACCCATATTTCACAACAGACACTGGTTCTTCGCTCAGGGGAATAGAAATTGAAGCTGATGTTATGCTTAAAGGAACCCGTGTTGATGGTGTTTATACTGCCGACCCTGAAAAAGATCCAACGGCTACCCGCTTTGAAAAAATTTCGTTCGATGAGGTCTATCAACGCGATTTAAAAGTGATGGATCTGACCGCTACAGCCATGTGTAAAGAGAATAATCTGCCAATTATTGTTTTTAACATGGACATTAAGGGAAATTTGAAAAAGGTACTGGAAGGTCAAAGCGTTGGAACATACATATTTAGATAATTAAAAATAAATTTTTTATTTTAGGGTAAAATATAGATTTTAAAGTAATTTAATTTTTTCTATATTTGTTGCCAGCACTTTTAATAAACGAGAAGAGTTAGTTCATATGCAGGAAGAGGTTCAAATGATTTTGGATATTTGCAGGGAAAGAATGGAACACGCGATTACCCATCTTGACAAAGAATTGGTTCATATTCGCGCTGGAAAAGCTTCCCCTCGAATGCTGGATTCAGTTATGGTTGAATATTACGGAAGCATGGTTCCGATTGCTCAAGTATCAAATATTAATACTCCTGATGCACGGACAATTGCAATTCAACCTTGGGAAAAATCGATGATTAAACCAATTGAAAAAGCAATTATCAATTCGAATCTTGGATTTAATCCTGACAATAATGGTGAAATAATTCGAATTAATGTACCTGCACCAACCGAGCAACGCCGTAAAGAAATGGTCAAAACGGTGAACAAAGAAGGTGAAGTTGCCAAAGTTAGTTTGAGAAGTGCACGGAAAGATGCCAACGACAATTTGAAGAAGTTGTTAAAAGATGGTCTTTCGGAAGATATTGAAAAAGATGCTGAAGAAGAAGTTCAGGGAATGATCAACGACTTCAGTAAAAAAGTTGACAAAATGCTCGACGATAAAAACGTTGAGATCTTAACGATATAATTGTTTCTAGTTTTCTGTTTTCTGAACATTGTTTAATTGTTTTCATGGCTTTGAGGCGGCTTGTTGAAGCTGCCTCAATTTTTTTATATAGCCAGCTGTTTCAGAAAATTAGGCAGATTAGTGATTCTTTCTCAGAAGGGTTACTTTACTCATAAACTCACTTACCCGATCGACTGAAATTGAGTTTTTCCAAAAGCCGTCAAACTTAAACCAGGATCCCACAATAAATGCATCAGCAAAGTTCCAGTAATTCTCAATGTTCGTTGCAGTTATGCCCGACCCGATTATTATTGGAAGATTTGTGTTTTGATAAGCTGTTTTCACATCATCAATCAAAGCTTCCTTTCTGGTTGAACTACCGGTAATGATTATGCCGTCGCTGCAGAAATAGGCTGCTGTTTCCACATGGTCCTTAATAGTAATGTCAGCCGTGATTGCATGAGAAGAGTGTTTCTTCTGTACATCAGTGAAAATCGAAATATTTTCCGCTCCAATCATCTTCCTGAATCTGAGTAATTCTCCGGCACAGCTTTCCATATAACCTTCGTCGGCTAAGTGGGCAAAAGTGAAGCCTTCAGCTCTTATAAAGTCTAACCCTGCAGCCTGAGCAACAGCCAATGCTTCCTTGTTCGCGCCGGCTAATATTTGTATGCCAACCGGAATGTGAATTAGTTTCCGGATCTCTAATGATACTGCTGTCATGCAGGCAACTATTTCCGGACCAACATTTCTCTTCAGATAAGGAACATCGTGCATGTTTTCTATCAGAATTGCATTAACTCCGGCATTTTGTAGTTTTAAGGCTTCTTCAATAGCTTTTTCAATAATTGTTTTTACAGGAGATGAATGCATAGGAGTACCCGGAAGCGCATCGATATGCACCATTCCAATGATCCATTTTTCACTTTTTATTTGTTGTAATATAGTCGGTTTCATATTTTAAAATTACAGCTTTTATAACAAAGTTGAAGATTGACTTATAGAGTTTTAATTTCAAAATATTGATCCTTGTTCAATTCATTTTTAGTTGATATTTTCAAAGGGAAATTGAGGAATGTGAACGGTTTGATTTTCAATAGTAATTGACGTTCAGTTTTAAGAATCATTTCCTAATGCCTGAAGTGTAAGTATTTGTTTATGAAAAAGATATTTGTTTTAATAATTGGATTTGTGATTTTTCTGTCAGCCGTTGCTCAAAATGAAAAGATCAATACTTTATCAGAAAAAGAGAAAAAAGAGGGATGGCGCCTGTTGTTTAACGGAAAGAATCTGGATGGATGGAGAACTTTTCAGGGGAGGGAAATCACCGGCTGGAAAGTAATCGATGGGGTTTTAAATAACTCAGGAGTTGGAAGCGATCATGGCGGAGACATAATTACCCGTGAGAAATTTCAGAATTTTGATCTGGAGCTCGAATGGAAGATTGCCCCACAAAGTAACAGCGGAATCTTTTACCACGTAAATGAAAAAATAGGAACAGCAATCTATGAGTCTGGTCCTGAATACCAGCTGATTGACGACAAAGGCTGGCCCGACAAGCTTCGCGATGACCAGTATTCGGGAGCAAATTATGGGATGCATGCTCCTAAAAATGCAATTGTTAAAGATGTGAATGACTGGAATCTGGCACGTATTGTCGTTGACGGAGCTCACGTTCAGCATTATTTGAACGGAGTAAAAGTTGTTGATTATTATTTGTGGGATGATGATTGGAAGCAACTGAAGGAAAAAGGAAAGTGGAAGGATTACCCTTATTACGGGATGGCATTAAAAGGACAGATTGGGCTTCAGGATCACGGAGGCTTGGCCCAGTTTAGAAATATTAAAATAAAAGTAATAAAATAGCCATGATTGGAATGGTAGACTATCATATGCACTCGGTTCTGTCTGACGGGAAAAACTCGTACGAGGAAATGGTTCTTATGGCAATATCAAAGGGTCTGGATGAAATTGGGTTTAGCGACCATGTTTGTCTGAAGCCTGTTGACTGGGCTATAAGAATGGAAGATATTCCGGTAATGACAGGACAAATACATGATCTTCAGGAGAAATACAAAGATCAGATTCAGATCAGGTATGGAATTGAAGTTGATTATTTCCCGGGTTATGAAGATGAATTGCGAGATCTAATTGAAAGCATTCCGGTTGACTATGTCATTGGTTCGGTTCATTTCATTGATGACTGGAACTTTGATACGGATCAGTCATTGTATGGCAAATGGTCGAACGATAAACTTTATGAAATGTATTTTGGGTTGGTACAGCAAGCTGTTCAATCTGGTTTGTTCGACACGATTGGACACATCGATATCATAAAAAAATTCAGAGTTTATCCTGAAACCAATCAGGATAAGCTTTTTGAAGACACCATCAAAATAATAAAAGCTCACAACATGGTAGTTGAATTAAACACAGGAGGAATGGATCGCCCGTGTGCCGAATTTACCCCGAGTGTGAAATTACTTGAGATGTGTTTCAATCACCATGTACCGGTTACATTGGCTTCTGATGCTCATCGGGCTGAACAAATTGCCCGCCACTACGAAAATGCAATAGCTTTACTTACGCATATCGGATACACCGAAATTGTTGGTTTCAACAAGCGCATCCGAAGAATAATCCGTTTGTAGCTGCTGTTAATTATTTTCGAGAATCCGGAAGATTTCGTCGAGACGTGGAGTCAGGATAATTTCAGTTCTCCTGTTTTTCTGCCGGGCCTCCTGAGTATTTGCTTCATCAATCGGAAAGAATTCTCCCCGTCCAGCCGAAGTTATTCGCTTTGGTTCAACCGCCTTATTTTTCAAGAGAATACGGGTTACAGCAGTTGCTCTCATAACACTTAAATCCCAATTGTCTTTAACCGGCCCTGTTCCGCGCATCGGAACATTGTCAGTGTGGCCTTCAACCAAAACATTAATGTCAGGATTTTGGGCAAGTACCTCAGCCAGGTTTGAAAGAGCCTGCTGTCCTTTAGGATCAACGTCCCACTGACCGGTTTTAAACAGGAGTTGTTCGTCGAGTGAAACATAGACTTTCCCGTTTTTTTCCTGAATCGTTAATCCTTTATTATTGAAGCCAAGCAAGGCGTCCATCACCTTTTGCCGGAGTTGTTTTACGGCATCATCCTTTTGTTTCAGTGCCTCCTCGAGCTCCTGCATACGGCGGCTTCGTTGTTCCAGCTCTGTCTGGGCTGTCTTCAGGATGTCTTCCCTCTTTTGCAGGTCGCCTTGGGCTTCCTGAAGTTTTCCCATTAACCGGGAAATTTCTTCAGAGCTTCCGGCCTTCAAACTATTGAGTTGATTTTCAAGGTCGGTATTAAATTGTTTTAGCTTTTGGTTGGACGAATTTGAGTCATCAAGTTTTTGTGATGTTTCTTTTAGTTTTGCCAAGAGTTCATCAATATCTTTGGTTTGCTTGTCGATTTTACTTTGCAGCTCAAGAGTTTTGGCATTCAAAGCCTGATTCTGCTCTTTCAGGGTCTGAACAGTCCTCTCGCTGTTCTGGTAATTTCCGTTCAACTGGTTATATTTTTTTGAGGAAACGCAGGATACCCAAAATAAAAGAGTTAATGCAAATAATAATTTGTTCATGGCTTGTGTTTTTAGTCAGGTAAATATAGAACTTTGCAAAGTCATTGACAAGCAATGGGCTCTAAACCGGAAAACAGTTATCTTGCAGGTATAATTACCGAATGGCTAATGACTTTTTCCGGAGAATTAAGAGTTGTATATTTGGATTCAAAATTGGAAGTTGATGGTTGATAATACGGGGAATTTGTTGGATCAGATTACCGATCCGTCGGAATTAAGGAAATTGAAGGTTGAAGACTTACCTAAAGTTTGTCAGGAGTTGAGGGACTTTATTATTGATGTGGTTTCATCTAATCCAGGGCATTTTGGGGCAAGTCTTGGTGTTGTTGAGCTGACGGTAGCCTTACACTATATATATAATACACCCTACGATTTACTTGTTTGGGACGTTGGTCATCAGGCATACGGGCATAAAATACTTACCGGACGAAAAGATGTTTTTCATACAAACCGTAAATACAACGGAATAAGCGGATTCCCGAAGCCTTCGGAAAGCATTTACGATACTTTTGGCGTTGGCCATTCGAGTACTTCCATTTCGGCCGCGCTAGGGATGGCAGTTGCCGCCCGTCTTAAAGAGGAAAGCGACCGGAAGATTGTTGCTGTTATTGGCGATGGAGCGATTACCGGTGGAATGGCATTCGAAGGTCTTAATAATGCTGCTGTTAATAAATCGGATGTTCTTGTTATTCTGAATGATAACAATATGGCGATTGATCCCAATGTTGGCGGATTAAGTAATTATTTACTGAATATTACCAAATCGCAGACGTACAACCGGATCAAAAAGGACATTTGGGACGGTCTCGGAAAACTGAACGGATTTGGTCCAAAGGCACGTCGAGTGGTTCAGAAAACCGAGAATGCCATTAAGAGCATGTTACTGAAACAGTCGAATTTGTTCGAAGGGTTGGGCTTTCGCTATTTCGGGCCTGTTGACGGACACAACGTTGTTTATTTGGCCGAGGTTCTTGACAGCTTAAGAAATATTCCAGGGCCTAAACTTTTGCACGTTGTAACCAAAAAAGGAAAAGGATTTAAGCAGGCCGAACTTAATCAGACAGAATATCATGCGCCTGGAAAATTTGATAAGGTAACCGGTGAATTGCTTGATTGCGAATGCAAAGTGAATAAGCCGCCGAAATTTCAGAACGTTTTTGGCCATACCATTATTGAGCTTGCCGAAATGAACGAGCGGATTGTTGCCATTACCCCGGCAATGCCTACTGGTTGTTCGCTCAATATGATGATGGAGAAGATGCCTCACCGGACTTTCGATGTGGGGATTGCCGAGCAGCATGCCGTAACTTTCTCGGCAGGACTGGCTATTCAGGGAATGCTTCCGTTTTGCAATATTTATTCAACATTTATGCAAAGGGCTTACGATCAGGTGATTCACGATGTGGCTATTCAGAACCTGCAGGTAGTATTTTGCCTTGATCGGGGCGGACTTGTGGGAGCCGATGGCGCTACGCATCACGGAGTTTTCGATTTGGCCTATATGCGTTCCATCCCCAATATGATTGTATCGGCACCAATGGATGAGCCAGAATTACGCAACCTGATGTTTACTGCCCAAAATGAAAATCACGGTCCTTTCTCGATCAGGTATCCGCGGGGTTGTGGTTGCATTGTTGACTGGAAGCAACCCATGGTGGCAATACCAATCGGTCAAAGCCGACAGCTGAGTGAAGGAACCGACGTTGCTATTCTGACCATTGGAACTGTTGGTATTCAGGCCAGTCGAGCTGTTAAAATGCTTCAGAAAGATGATATTTCAGCATCACATTACGACATGCGGTTTGTTAAGCCGCTCGACGAAAAGGCTTTGCACGAAATCTTCAGGAAGTATAGCTGCATTGTAACTGTTGAAGACGGAGTATTGCAGGGTGGTTTTGGTAGTGCTGTTTTGGAATTTATGGTCGATCATCAATATAATGCTCAATTGAAGCGGATTGGAATTCCTGACAAATTTGTTGATCAGGGAACAACCGAGGAATTATATCGCGATTACGGGCTTGATCAGCAGGGAATATATAAAACGATCAAGGCATTTATCCGTAAAGATTAGGGTTTCAGCATACTTTTTGAAATATAGTTGCGTTTATCCGTCATAAACCTAAAATTCTCTGACCTTGGATTTTTACTTTAGAAAACGTCGCTGGAAAATATTGCTATTGTTACTCGCTGTTGTTATTGGCGTTGGAGCTTTTTTATACACAAACTGGCTGGTAAAAAATATGGCCAATGAAGAGCGTAAAAGTGTTGAACTTTGGGCCGAAGCAACTCAGAAACTTGCGAGTGTAGACATTAACTCAAATCAGGACATCACATTTCTTAACGATATTATAATTCGCAATACCACTATCCCGATTATTACTACTGACAGCACCGGACAAATTGGCGATTCGCGAAATATAAAGTTTTCTGAAAAAAATAAGGATAAAGTACTGGCAAGGGAATTGCGCCGGATGAAAGAGGAGAATGAGCCAATAACCATTTCTATTTCTGATACTGAAAAGCAATACCTGTATTACCGTGATTCGGTTTTGCTGGAAAACCTGAAGTACTATCCGATTGTTCAGTTTGGGGTTATCTTCTTGTTTATTGTGGTGGCTTACCTTGCTTTCAGTTCTTCGCGAAATGCTGAGCAAAACCAGGTTTGGGTAGGAATGTCGAAGGAAACGGCTCACCAGCTTGGAACTCCCATTTCGTCGCTTATGGCCTGGGTCGAACTGTTGAAGATGCAGAATATCGACGGGAATCTGATTCAGGAGTTTGAGAAGGATACCCAACGTTTACAAAAGATAACTGAACGATTCTCAAAGATCGGTTCAATACCAGAACTTTTGCCTACCGATGTGGCTGAAACAATCCGATCGACCATCGAGTACCTGAAAACACGTTCGTCAGGGAAAGTCAGGTTTATTCTTGATTTTGATCCCGTTAAGAGTTATAATGTACCGTTAAATGCATCGTTGTTCAGCTGGGTTATCGAAAATTTATGTAAAAACGCTATTGATGCGATGAATAACGCCGGAACGATTCAAATCTCAATCATAGAAAAAGCAGATCAGTTATTTATTGATGTTGCTGATACCGGGAAGGGCATATCGAAAGCATATTTCAAAACGGTTTTTCAACCTGGATTTACAACCAAGAAGAGAGGATGGGGACTTGGGTTGTCGCTGGCAAAAAGGATCGTCGAAAACTATCACAAGGGGAAAATTTACCTGAAGCAATCTGAAATCAATAAAGGGTCGACATTCAGGATCGTATTAAATAAGGCATAACTTATCAACAGCACGCCAAAAATTAATGCATTGATATATAGTTTGTTCGGCGATATAAAGCATTTTTGTCCGAATCGATGTTAAAAAAATGGATATATTTTCGGCGTTTGTATATTTTTTATACTTTTGCAAAACTTTTTTCAGGCAATGAGCAGTCAATCATTCTATAACATTGCATTCAAAGGGCTTTCACAAGGGAAGCATATTTTTGAATACGAAATAGATGGCAAATTCTTCGCTGAATTTGGCGGTGGTGTTGTCGATGAAGGTAATGTAAACGTTCGTATTACGCTCGAAAAGCAGAGCTCTCTGATGATCTTGTGGTTTGATTTGGAGGGAACTGTTAACGTGCAGTGCGATCATTGCCTTGAAATGTATGATCAGCCGATCAAAGGTTCTGAACGGATTTTTGTAAAATTCGGTGATAAGGAATATGTTGAGGGCGACGACGTAATTTGGGTGAGTAACAATGATTATCAATTGAATGTTGCTCAGCTCATTTATGAGTTTATTTCTCTGGCGATTCCAATCAAGCGAATCCATCCGGATGATGAAAACGGAAATTCGACCTGCGATAAGGAAATGCTCGAGAAGCTTGAGAAGTACATTATTAAGGAAGACGAAGTAAAAAGCTCCGTCTGGAACGATTTGAAGAAATTATTAGATAACGAATAAAGATAAGTTAAGATGGCACATCCAAAACATCGGGTATCAAAAACCCGCAGAGACAAAAGAAGAACGCATTATAAAGCAACACCAGCTACATTGGCTTCATGCTCAAATTGCGGAACGACTGTTAAATACCACACTGTATGTCCGGAGTGCGGATACTACAGAGGTAAATTAGCAATCGAAAAAGACGTTACTGTTTAATAAACACATTACTACGATCAGAAGAAGGCAATTCTTCTGATCTTTTTATTTCTTTCCGGTTGTAACATTCGAACAATTCAATTGATTGTTTTAAAAGAAGTTAGGTGATTTTTTTGCCTGATTTTTTTTTGCTGTTCGGTTTTTTCATTCTAACTTGCGCCGCTATTAAATTTCCCGGAATTTATAGTTTGATTGGAATCTTGGAGAGGTCCATCCGGGGTTGTTTTATTTTTTTGTATTAAAGAATTTACTATGGATAAAATTCGTGCTGCAATTACTGGCATCGGAGGGTTCTTGCCTGAATATCGTTTAACCAATGATGAGTTAAGTAGCTGGGTAGAAACTTCGGATGAGTGGATTATGCAGCGTATTGGTATTAAAGAACGCCGAATCTTAAAGGAGGAAGGAAAGGCAACTTCTGACATGGGAGTTGAAGCAGTAAAGCAATTATTGGAGAAAACCGGAACCCGGCCTGAAGAAATTGAACTTTTGATTTGTGCAACCATCACTCCTGATAATCCACTGCCTGCGTCTGCCAATATGATTAATTATAAGGCAGGTCTGGTTAATGCTTGGGGATTCGATCTTAATGCAGCATGTTCAGGCTTTGTTTATGCTTTAACTACTGGTGCAAAATTTATTGAAAGTGGACAATATAAGAAAGTGATCGTTTTGGGCGCGGACATGATGTCGTCGATTACCAATTATAAAGACCGTACAACTTGTCCGTTATTCGGAGACGGTGCTGCTGCTGTTCTCCTGGAGCCTACAACCGAAGATGTTGGAATCATCGATCATATCAACCGGGTTGACGGCTCAGGAAGCCAGTTCCTTCAAATAAAAAGCGGAGGATCACTTCGTCCGGCATCCAACGAAACGGTTTACAACGATGAGCATTTCGTATATCAGGAAGGACAGGCTGTGTTTAAAAGTGCGGTTTCGAATATGGCTGATGTTGCCGTTGAAATGATGGAAAAGCATAACCTTACAGAAAATGATCTGGCATGGTTTGTTCCTCACCAGGCGAACATGAGGATTATTGACGCTGTTGGACGCCGGATGGGAATTGACAAGGAGAGAGTAATGGTAAATATCCAGAAATACGGAAATACAACGGCTGCTACCATTCCGCTTTGTTTATACGATTACGAGAGTCAACTTCGTAAGGGCGACAATATTATACTTGCCGCATTCGGAGCTGGTTTTACATGGGGAAGTGTTTACCTTAAATGGGCATACGATCCCAAATAAATACGATTTAGCAATCACAATTTAATAATCTGATCATGGGAAAATTGGTTGTAAGAAGTCACGAAGAGTTTGAAAAACTTGTTGGTACGCAACTGGGTATTTCTGAATATTTGACTGTTACACAGGATCAAATTAACAAATTTGCCGATGCAACTCTTGATCACCAGTGGATTCATGTGGATGAAGAGCGGGTTAAAACCGAAAGTGCCTTTGGCAGCACCATTGCGCATGGTTACCTTACCTTATCGCTTCTGCCATACATGTGGGATCAGATTATTCAGGTTGAGAACATTAAGATGCTGGTAAACTATGGGATTGATAATTTCAGGTTCAATCAGCCGGTTCTTGTCAACAGCCGCATCCGTACCAAAGTGGTACTTAAATCGGTAGCCAACCTGAGAGGAATTACAAAAATTCAACTCGATATCTGTATGGAAATTGAAGGAAACCGGAAACCTGCATTCGAAGGAGTGATGACTTTCCTTTATCATTTCAATTAAGTCGAGGATAAGCATACATAAAATATTGAACGTGTTTCTGTAAAGAAGCACGTTTTTTATTTGTATAAAATTGTTTTTTTACTTTACCGGCTAGCGATCTAGTTGCAGCTTTCGTATATTTGGAATCCGTTCAAAAAACCAAAAACAATGGCTAAAGACAACAATGAAATTAATCTGCAGGTTATTAACCTGATTGCCAAAGGAACCCGGATTACAGGCGACATTACCTCGGATGGTGATCTTCGGGTTGATGGTGAAATCTCCGGAAACCTTGAATCAAAAGGTCGGCTTGTAATTGGAGCTTCAGGAAAGATTGTTGGCGATATCAGCTGCAAAAGTTGTGAGATATCAGGAACACATCAGGGGAAAATCTTTGTTGCCGAGTTGCTTTCGTTGAAGGCCTCGTCGAATGTTACCGGAGATATAACCACCGGAAAGCTATCGATTGAACCAGGAGCATATTTCAAGGGAACCTGCACCATGAGCGACGAAAATCCGCTGTAATGGATCCCAATCTCCGGAAATCGAAAAAGAAGTTTGATGATTTTATCCGGTATTCGAACTTAGCATTTGAGATGATAGCAATTATGGCCGTCGGAACAGGTGCCGGATGGGCTATAGATCATTGGCTCGAATTCAAATTTCCGATCTTTACTTTAGTGCTTATGGTTCTTTCGGTTATTGGGGCAATTTACCATGTTGTCAGGAAGTTTTTATAGCTGCGGAGGACGAAAATTATAATTTTTTATTGGCCTGAAATGAAACGATTCTTTATACAATCTACATCACTTACCATTATAGTTCTCATTTTGGGAGCAATCGCGTATTCAACCCTGCTTAAATCATTTTACAACGTAATTTTACCAATTACTGTAATCTTTTTTTACGTTGCAACAAACCTTGTGCACGCTTTTCTGTTAAAGATTGCCGTAAAATCTGGTTCAAAGTTTACCTCGCAGTATATGGCCGTAAGTTTTATAAAGATGTTTTTTTACCTGGCAATTGCTGTTGTTTATGCGCTTTTAAACAGAGAATACGCGAAGATATTTTTAGGGAATTTTTTAGTGTTGTACGCCATTTATACTACATTTGAAGTAATGCAGTTTTCAAAATTTGTAAGGCAAAAAAATACCTGATCACTCTTTTTAAGGAAGATTGGTTTTAATCGCATAAAAAATTAAATTTGTTGACCTCTGAATACAACGAGACGAAAAATGTTAAAAATTATACGACCTTTATTCATTATCATCTTGGCTCTTTTTACCGGAGGATTTGTCTTTGGTGAAGAACCAGAAAAAACTGCCGAGGCTTCGCATTCAGAAGAATTTAATGCCGGAAAATTTGTGATCGAGCACGTTTCTGATGCTTTCGAATGGCATATTGCAACTTTTGGCGAAACACACCTCAGCGTACCACTACCAATTATTTTGTACTCGTCGGATAAAGGGTGGAATGTTTTCATGTCGTCGCGGTTTCATCACGGACACGAAACGTACAACGGATTTAGAATTGAATCAGAAGGGAAGAATGAAGGTAAAATTGTTGAAGTTAACGAACAGGGCGAAGTAATTGATTTGCCTATCGACTTATCCATAACCAAAACAGTAGCCGGAATCTTTGTAAGTGTAACTGTTCTTCTGCTGGTTTTCCTGAATGTCGCTAAATCGGCAAAAAAAAGGGTCAACAAAGCGCCTACCGGTATGCAGAATTTACTCGAACCGGTTATTCTTTTTGTGCGTGACGATGTGGCTAAACCAGCCATTGGCGAGAAGCGGTACGAAAAATTTATGCCATTCCTGCTCACCTTGTTTTTCTTTATCCTGATAAACAATCTTTTAGGTCTGGTTCCGATATTCCCGTTCGGGGCAAATGTTACCGGAAACATTGCTGTGACAATGGTTTTGGCATTGTTTACCTTCTTTATTACCACTTTCAACTCGAATAAACATTACTGGAAAGAAATATATAATCCTGAAGTACCGTGGTGGTTGAAGTTTCCGATACCACTGATGCCAATTGTTGAGCTTACCGGAGTCATTACAAAACCATTTGTATTGATGGTCCGTCTCTTTGCAAACATGTTGGCCGGGCACTTAATCGTGACTGTATTTGTGAGCCTGATATTCATTTTTGCCAAATTGATGGGAACAGAAGCCGGTTTCGGCGTTTCTGTCGTTTCCGTTTTATTCTCGGTATTTATGGTATTGCTCGATGTATTGGTTTCGTTCATTCAGGCTTATGTGTTTACATTATTGTCGGCCCTGTATTTTGGGATGGCAGCACCAGAGCATCATCATTAGTTCTTATATATAAAAACAAGTATTATGACTGCATTATTCATCGTTTTAGCAGAATTGGCTCTCGGATCAATGGGAGCTGCATTAGGTGCAGGTTTGGCAGCGATTGGAGCAGGCATCGGCATCGGTAAAATTGGTGCCAGCGCCATGGAAGCAATCGCCCGTCAGCCAGAAGCAGTTGGCGATATCCGTTCGAACATGATTGTTTCGGCAGCGTTGATCGAAGGTGTTGCTTTCTTTGCTGTGATCATCTGTGCATTGGTAATTTTTATTTAAGAAATTTTTGTTTGCGAACCCACTCCCGGGATTGCCGGGAGTTAAGGTTTGCTGTTAACCAACAATCACAACCACTATGGGATTTGTAACTCCTGATTACGGTACAATATTTTGGATGCTCATCATTTTCGGGATCGTTCTGTTTATCCTGAAAAAATTTGCATGGGTACCTATCCTGAAAGCATTGAAAGATCGGGAACGTTCGATTTCTGATGCATTGAATTCAGCCGAAAAAGCCAGAAAAGAAGTTGCCGGGTTAAAGGCAGCCAACGATCAGATTTTAACTGAAGCCAGAAGGGAAAAAGATATCATTCTGAAAGAGGCCCGCGACATTAAAGACAAGATTATTGCTGATGCCAAAATCCAGGCAAATGTCGAAGCTCAAAAGAGCATCGAGTATGCCAAGCAACAAATCGATGCCGAGAAAACCGCGGCCATCAACGATATCAAAAAGCAGGTTGCTGAATTATCAGTAAATATTGCTGAAAAGGTTATTAAGAAGCAACTCGAGAGTTCCCCGGATCAGGAAGCACTGATTCAGGATATGTTGAAAGACCTGAAGCTGAAATAATCGGTATGGATCAGAGTAAAATAAACGTTCGGTACGCCAAGGCATTTTTTGTACTTGCCAAAGAAAAGGGTTTGACCCAGGAATTACGCAAGGACGCAAGATTAATTTCTTCGGTTTGTGAGTCGAGCAGCGACTTTAAACTTTTGCTCGAAAGCCCGGTAATAAAGACTTCTCAGAAATCAGAAGCCCTCAGGCGTATATTCGAAGGTAAGATCCATGCGCTTTCGATCAACTTTTTGCTTCTTATCGCTGAAAACAAGCGTGAAAATTATATTCCCGGAATCTTCAGGTATCTGGAAGATTTATACCGTCGGGAAGAAGGTGTAAAATCAGCTGTGCTGACCAGTGCACAACCATTGAATGAGTTGCTGGTAGCCCAAATCAAGGAAATCCTTGAGAAAGAATTTAAATCGAAAGTTGAATTAAGCCAAAAGGTTGATGAAAAGCTGATTGGCGGTTTTGTGTTACGGGTTGAGGACAAGCAATACGATGCAAGCCTTTCAACTCAACTGAAAAAGATCAGAGAACAATTGCTCCATACAGAATTGAAATAGTATAACGAAAGAATAAAAACAAGAATAAGATGGCAAATATAAAACCTGCTGAAGTTTCAGAAATTCTCAGGCAACAACTGGAAGGCTTTAAAAGTCAGGCCGAACTGGAAGAAGTTGGCACTGTACTTCAGGTTGGAGACGGAATTGCACGTATTTACGGTCTTTCGAATGTTGAATCAAACGAAATGATCGAATTCGACTCTGGCGTCAAAGGAATCGTATTGAACCTTGAAGAAGACAATGTCGGTGCTGTAATTCTTGGTCTGACTAAGGAAATTAAAGAAGGTGACACTGTTAAACGGTTGCGTCGTACAGCTTCAATCGAAGTGGGCGAGGGATTACTTGGCCGGGTAATTAATACCCTTGGCGAAGCAATTGATGGCAAAGGAGTAATCACCGGCGAAAAATTCGTTTTACCGCTCGAACGTAAAGCCCCTGGTGTTATTTTCAGGCAACCGGTTTCGCAGCCGCTTCAAACAGGATTGAAAGCCATCGATGCCATGATCCCGATTGGTCGTGGCCAGCGCGAGTTGATCATTGGCGACCGTCAGACAGGTAAAACTGCTGTCGCCATCGACACCATCATTAACCAGCGCGAAAATTTCGAAAAAGGAAAACCAGTATATTGTATTTATGTCGCCATCGGTCAGAAAGGATCGACTGTAGCCAACCTGGCTCATGTGCTTGAAAGATACGGGGCGATGGCCTACACTGTAATTGTGTCGGCAACGGCCTCTGATCCGGCTGCGCTTCAGTATTATGCGCCTTATGCCGGAGCCGCTATTGGCGAGTTCTTCCGCGATACCGGCCGTGATGCCCTGATTATTTACGATGACCTTTCGAAGCAAGCCGTTTCGTACCGTGAAGTTTCGTTGTTGTTGCGCCGCCCTCCGGGCCGTGAAGCTTATCCGGGTGACGTATTCTACCTGCACTCTCGTTTGCTCGAGCGTGCTGCCAAAATCATCCAGTCGGATGAAATGGCTGCCAAAATGAACGATTTACCCGAATGCCTGAAAGATAAAGTAAAAGGTGGTGGCTCGCTGACTGCTTTGCCAATCATCGAAACACAGGCAGGCGACGTTTCGGCTTATATCCCGACCAACGTAATTTCCATTACCGACGGTCAGATCTTCCTCGAATCGAACCTGTTTAACTCGGGGGTTCGTCCGGCTATCAACGTGGGTATCTCGGTATCGCGCGTTGGAGGTAACGCTCAGATCAAGGCGATGAAGAAAATTGCCGGTACTCTGAAGCTTGATCAGGCGCAGTTCCGCGAACTGGAAGCCTTCTCGAAGTTCGGTTCCGACCTTGACGCAGCTACCATGCGCGTATTGGACAAAGGGCGCAAAAACGTTGAAATCCTGAAGCAGCAACAATATGCTCCAATGAAAGTAGAGCACCAGGTTGCCATTATTTATTGCGGGGTTAAAGAATTGCTTCGCGATGTTCCGGTTGAAAAAGTGAAGGCTTTCGAACGCGATTTTCTTGAACTGATGGAAATGCAGTATCGCGGCGTACTGGATCAGTTAAGAGCCGGAGTGTTGAGTGACAACGAAACCAAAACCATTGAAAAAGTAGCTGCCGAAGTGGCTGAAAGATACTCGGAATAAGGAGATTGAAACACATCGATTAAGTTGAGATGGCTAATTTAAAAGAAATACGAACCCGGATAACGTCGGTAAAAACAACCCGTCAGGTTACCAGCGCCATGAAAATGGTGTCGGCTGCCAAGCTGAAAAAGGCACAGGATGCTATTTTACAGATTCGTCCGTATGCTGAAAAGCTTTCAGAATTGCTTTCGTCGCTGGGAGCAGCTCTCGACAACAATGCCGATTCGGTTTATACCATTCAGCGCGATCCGGAAAAAGTTCTGATTGTTTTAATTAGTTCAAATCGTGGTTTGTGCGGAGGGTTTAACTCCTACGTATCGAAAATGGGGATTCAGTTGGCCAAAACAAAATATAAAAAGCAACTTACCTCAGGAAAGCTTGATTTTATTACAATCGGGAAGCAGGGCGGGAAAATTCTCCGTTCGTACCAGATTAAAGAACAGGCGGAAAAGAACTATTTGTTCGACAATCTGAATTTTGATCATGTATCGGTAGAAGTTCAGGCAATTATGGATGCTTTTGTAAGCGGAAAATATGACCGGGTTGAATTGGTTTACAACAAGTTTATCAATGCAGCCGTTCAGGAACAAGTCACCGAACAATTCCTGCCGGTTTTACCTGCCGCTGCCGATAAGAAAAAGCGAAGCAATACCGATTATATTTTTGAGCCATCGCTCGAATTGATTGTGGAGGAGCTGATTCCACGATCGCTGAAAATACAGTTCTACAAAGCGCTGCTGGATTCGCACGCCGCCGAACATGGCGCCCGTATGACGGCTATGCACAAGGCAACCGACAACGCCACCGACCTGATAAACGAACTGACATTGAACTTCAACAAAGCTCGTCAGGCGGCTATTACCAATGCCATTTTGGAAGTAACCAATGGCGCCGAAGCCTTAAACGGATAATTGTAAAATTAAATACAGGAATCCCGGTCGTTTAAACGGCTGGGATTTTTTATTTTCGGTAAGGTTAAGAAAAGGTAATGATCATCAAGTCAGAATTTCGCTCCTCATTTAATCGTGTTTGTTTCCCAATTAATTACTAATTTTAGCCGCTCTTAATTTTTGAAAAGCTATGAATTTCTTATTTGTAATTCTTTCAATAAAAAATTTTTTAACCACGATTGGAATCATCGTGATTATCTATTACGGGCTGAGGTTTGTAGGCCGCTTACTTTTCCCGATTGTCGTTAAAAAGGCTGTAAACAACATGCAGGAAAAGCAAACTCAGTATCAGCGCCAATACCAGCAACCAAAGCCGGAAGGACAGGTAACCGTTGAAAACAATCAGGGGCAGCAACGGCGCAATACTAATCCGGAAGGCGAATATGTTGATTTCGAGGAAATAGAATAACTCAGGAAATAATAAATCATCAATTATAAATAATCAATAGCAATATGGCTCAGGAAGATGTATTTAAAAAACTGGTCGCTCATTGTAAAGAATACGGATTCGTGTTTCAGTCGAGTGAAATTTACGATGGGTTGGGCGCAGTTTACGATTATGGACAGAACGGTGTAGAGTTAAAAAACAATATAAAGAAATACTGGTGGGACTCGATGGTCTTGTTGCACGAAAATGTAGTTGGAATTGATTCGGCCATTTTCATGCATCCGACGATTTGGAAAGCTTCGGGCCATGTTGATGCATTTAACGATCCGCTGATTGATAACCGCGACTCGAAAAAACGTTACCGCGCCGATGTTCTGATTGAAGAACAACTGGCCAAATACGAAGATAAAATTGAGAAGGAAGTTGAGAAAGCTAAAAAACGCTTTGGCGATAGCTTCGATGAAAAGCAATTCAAGGAAACCAACGGCCGCGTATTGGAATATCAGGCGAAATGGGACGAGCTGCAAGGCCGTTTTGTAAAAGCTTTGAACGATAGCAACCTGGAAGAATTGAAGCAAATCATCATCGATCAGGAAATTGTTTGTCCGATTTCCGGAACCCGCAACTGGACTGATGTTCGTCAGTTCAACCTGATGTTCTCGACCGAAATGGGATCGACTGCCGATGGCGCTTTGAAGATTTACCTTCGTCCCGAAACTGCTCAGGGTATTTTTGTGAATTACCTGAATGTGCAGAAAACCGGCCGCATGAAGATTCCATTCGGGATTGCCCAGATTGGGAAAGCTTTCCGTAACGAGATTGTTGCCCGTCAGTTCATTTTCCGCATGCGTGAGTTCGAACAGATGGAATTGCAGTTCTTTGTTCGTCCTGGCAGCGAATTGGATTGGTTCGAAAAATGGAAAGCTACCCGTATGGCTTGGCACCAGGCGTTGGGCTTTGGTGCCGACAACTACCGTTTTCATGTACACGATAAGCTGGCTCACTACGCTAATGCAGCTGTTGACGTTGAATACCGCTTCCCGTTCGGATTTAAAGAGGTGGAAGGAATTCACTCGCGTACCGATTTCGATTTGTCGCAGCACCAGCAATATTCAGGAAAGAAAATCACTTATTTCGATCCTGAACTGAACGAATCGTATGTTCCGTATGTAGTTGAAACATCGATTGGCGTTGACCGCATGTTCCTGCAAATTATGGCAGCATCGTATGCCGAAGAAGAGGTAACCAGCGAAGACGGCAAAAAAGACATTCGTGTGGTATTGCGCATTCCGGCTCCATTGGCCCCGGTTAAACTTGCCGTGATGCCATTGGTTAAAAAAGATGGTCTTCCTGAAATCGCCCGCCAGATTATCGACGATTTGAAATTTGATTTCAACTGCCAGTACGACGAAAAAGATTCGATTGGTAAACGTTACCGCCGTCAGGATGCCATTGGTACTCCTTTCTGTGTGACTATTGACCACCAAACTGCCACTGATAATACCGTTACTATCCGTTACCGTGACACAATGGCTCAGGACCGCGTAGCCATCAGCGAATTGAAAAACATCATTTCAGGAGAAGTAAGCCTGAAAAAACTCTTCGGAAAATTGTAAGTTCTTATTTTCATATATTTTATGAATCCGGCGCCTGAAAAACGCCGGATTTTTATTTCCCATAAACGCGTTGTCCGATAACCAAATTCTCCCCGGACAGAAACGATCTGTAGATTGTGCCGATGCAAGCCAAAAGTTGGCCCGGTAAAACGAAGAATACCATTACACGAACGAGCTAAACTATGAGTTCGATAATTAGGGATTTAAATTCAACTCCTTATATTCCTTAGGGGTCAGCCCGGTTGATTCTTTAAAAACCCTGTAAAAAGTTGACCTGGATTGAAATCCTGAATCGGCCACTACCGATTCCATGGCTAGGTTTCTGGGAAGAATAAGCAACAATTCCTTGCTGTATTCAATCCGTTGTGCATTCACGAAAGCGTAAAAATTTGGATAACCTGCGCTTTTGATCGCCTGAGTCAGGCGGTATTTAGGGATCAATAGTTCGTCAGAAGCTTCTAGGAGTGTTATATCGTATTTCAAAAAAAGCTTTTTCTGCTTAAAAATTTCCAATTTAGCGATGTCAGGATTCGACTCCTTATTATCTTCATCATTCTGACCATTTGTTATTTCCTTTATGGTTGTGTCAACAAACGAGATGTCAGGTTGAGTTATTGCCTGAAAAAAGATATAAAACGAGAATCCGATTAAGAAAATATAATATACCATAAATACAGCAGGAATGCTGTAGGCACCAAAAAGCTCGGCGCCGGTTGTCAATCCCCTGATTCCAACCAATATCGCCGTGTATCTGATCCAGATCATATCCCGTTCGGATAGGTCAGAAACGATTTGTCGCATGGAAAAATCGTTCTTTTTAAACAGCTTATAGATCATCCGGGCATAAAATATTCCCTGGAAAAAGACAATGATTCGGGTAACAGTGATCAGGAAGGTGTAATGAAAATTACCTTCCACATTTACCTTATACATATCGTTGAGATTCAAAACCTTCCATCCAGGATATCCAAAATAAACAATCAGGGTGATTATAAAAACAACGACAGTGGGAATAAAATGAAAGGCTTCTTTTAGGGTGACCTTGTTCTCGGTTTGAGTTAATCCTTTAATGTAAAAAAAGATCAGGGGAGTTAGGATCACTTTGATTGGACCCACGATCAATCGAAAATAGTCTATTTGGATGCTAAATACATCAAGCGCCGCCGACATTACATAGAACACTTGCAAAAGGAAGAAAAGAAAAAGATATCGGAGCGTTTTTCTTTTTTGTACAATAATTAGGAATGCGAGGATAACAGAAAACGAAAAGTAAATTATTAACAGTACAAAAAAGAGAATTGCAAGCGTCATGCGAAATCATTCATGGGTTAGGTTGACCAAAGATAAAACCAAAACCCTAAAAATATAGTTTTAAAATAAATTTTATGTTTATTTTTTTTCGTTTAGTAGGACTAATTTTTATTCCCTGAGAAATGAAATTGTTTTAAATATTGAAATATTATACATGTGCACTTGCCGTGACATCTGAAAAATTCGGTTTATTGAGACATATTTCATTTTTGTAGGATGCTAAAACTTATTGTCAAATGCACCAATATTCGCATCTTTCTGTGGTGTATTTTTTAGCAATTTAATCATTAAAATACACCTCAGTTAGTGAGGTAACCTACATTATGAATTAGTTCTGATGAAAATAATACCAGTATATATCGATATCAGCTCTATATCAGATTTACTTTATAAATGAAGCACCTCAACCCACCGGATTCGTATCGTACAATGCCGAACTGGTGAAGCCAATTAGCCCGGAAATGCAAAAGAAACTTTGGGAAAAGCTAAAATAAATAAACCACGCCGCAAGCGGACGGGGTATTTCCCCAAAATGATTAAAAACTAAAAACAATTGCATATGAAAAAAATTCTACACCTTTTATTTATCATCTTACTCATCTTTCAAGGGGCTGCTAAAGCTCAGGACCGAATTTATTGGGGAACAAGGATAAATATTAGTTCAGCCAAGTTGGATGGAACTGATAGTAAACAAGCAGTGACCATAACAGGACAAACATACGACATGGAAACCGACTTTTATAGAAACGCCTTGTATTGGGGGGAGGGCGGTTCTGTAAAAAAAGTAAATACGGATGGCACCAACCTACAAACATTGTATACAGATTCAAAGCAGATTGGGGGGCTAGCGCTTGATTTGACAAATAACAAGCTGTATTTCTCAGAATATGGAGGCACTAACGTTATTACAAGACGTTGTAATTTGGATGGAACTGGCATGGAGGTTATTGTAACCTCACCTAATTCAAATCAAAGAACCTACACTCTGGCTATCTCGACAACGCTACAAAAACTCTATTGGACAGAGTCTACAATAGATAATGCTAATAGTAGAGTTATGCGTTGCAACCTCGATGGAACGAATATTGAAACATTGTTGACCACAACTAATTTTATTCCCGGGTTGACCATCGACGAAAAAAACCAAAAGCTTTATTTGGCATACTATACCGACAAAAAGGTAATGACTACTGATATGACTTGTTCTACAACGCCAACATTGGTTTTCGCTAATTCCAACGGTACGTTTCAGATGGCTGTAAGTAATGTGGAAAACAAACTCTATTTTGGAGAGTTAGACAGATCTAAAATTCGTAAATGCAATTTGGATGGTAGTTCACCACAAGATATTATTAATCTTTCGACACAACTACCATGGGCATTATCCATACCAACCGTTCCTCCGGCACCTACTATCTATGCCAATGAAACCTACACTTTTGAGCTGAACGATTTCATTTTCTCAAGTGTGGACAAAAGTTTATTAACAAAGATTAAAATAACTGCATTGACTAACAAAGGAACCATCTATTTGGATGCTAATAACAATAATATAGTTGATGCCGGCGAGGCTGTTGTATTGAATCAGGAAATCCCGAAAACCGATATAGATGCAGGTACATTGAAATTCAATCCGGTAACAAATGATTATGGCTCGCCTTATACCACTTTCAATTTTAAATGGTTTGATGGTAGCAGCTATTCCACTTTAGATTACCTGCAGTACATTTATGTGCTGAGTGTGACACCTACAGTAACTACGCAGGCTGTAAGTAATATAGGTTCAACTACGGCCACCGGTAATGGAAATATTACCAATTTAGGAGTGCCGTTCCCTACATCTTATGGTATTTGTTGGAATACAACAGGTTTACCCACCACATCCAATAGTAAAGTAGATTTAGGTGCAAAGTCGGCAACAGGTGCATTTACTGCTGCTATAACCGGTTTAACTGCCAATACTACTTATAAAGCAAGAGCTTATGCTATTAATGAAGCAGGGACAAGTTATGGAACGGAAGTGACTTTTACAACTACAAGTAGCTTGGTCGCTCCAACAGCAACAACTAATGCTGCAACCAGTATTACTACTACAGGAGCAACTCTCAATGGAAGTATCAATGCGAACAATGCCAGCACTACTGTAACTTTTGAATATGGATTGGATTCCAGTTACGGAACAACCGTTACAGCGGTAGAAAGTCCTGTAACCGGAAGTTCTGCCACCCAGGTAAGTAAAGCAATTAGCGGATTATCAGCAAATACAACTTACCATTACCGGGTAATTGGGATGAATTCTGGCGGTACAGCGAATGGTAGCGATCAGAGTTTTACGACGCCCAAACAATCTCAAACCATTACCTTTAATGCTCTGGCTGTTAAAACCTACGGGGATGCCGATTTCTCTCCTGTAGCTACTGCTTCTTCCGGATTAACGGTATCCTGCACATCGTCCGATTCAAACGTTGCAACAATTGTTGGAGGCATGATTCATATTGTTGGTACTGGTACTTGCACGATTTATGCTGATCAGTCTGGTAATAATGTTTATTTGTCTGCGGCACAGGCCAGCCAAACCCTTACCGTTACCAAAGCTGAACTGACGGTAACCGCCGACAACCAAACAAAAGTTTACGGATCGGCTAATCCAACCTTGACCTTTAAATATAGGGGTTGGGTGAATGGTGAGGAAACCATCGACACACCGCCGACAATTTCGACCACAGTTGACAAAATTTCCGGGGCTAATATTTATGTTGATGCTATCACTTTATCCGGCGGAATTGACAACAGCTATACATTTAAACTAATAGACGGTGATTTTGAAGTAACCAAAGCTGAACTGATGGTAGCCGCCGACAATCAAACAAAAGAATACGGATCGGTCAATCCAACTTTGACATTCAAATACAGCGGCTGGGTGAATGGCGACAACGAAGCAGTACTGGATATCAAACCAACCGCCTCGACTTCAGTTAATAAAGTAACTAGCGTGGGAATCTATAAGATTTCAGTAGCAGGCGGAATCGACAATAACTATGCGTTCAGCTATGTTCCAGCCAATCTGGAAGTAACGAAGGTAACGCTGATTGTTACGGCCGATAACAAGACCAAAGCTTACGGAGATGCTAACCCTGAACTAACTTTTCAATACAGCGGTTGGGTAAATGGCGACAATGAAACAGTTCTGGATACCAAGCCAACCGCCTCGACTACCGTAAATGAAACAACTGGTATTGGAACTTATAAGATTTTGGTCTCTGTAGGAATCGATAATAACTATGACTTTCTCTGTTACCCCGGCCGTTTCGATGTGACTGGCCCTAAAATTGCCGGCGATATCGATGGAAACGGGAAAATCAATGGATCGGAAATTGCCGGTGATACTAACGGTGACGGGAAGATTGCTGCTCCCGAGATTGCTGGAGACAATGATGGCAATGGTTCAATTAGTGACTCGGAGGTTGCTGGTGATACCAATGGGGACGGAAAGATTACTACTCCTGAAATTGCCGGCGATATCGATGGAAACGGGAAAATCAATGGATCGGAAATTGCTGGTGATATCAACGGAGACGGAAAGATTACTGCTCCTGAAATAGCAGGCGACGCCGATGGCAATGGTAAAATCGATGAAACAGAAATTGCCGGTGACATCAATGGGGATAGAAATATTACTTTACCGGAGTTCATTGGAGATGTTAATGGTAACGGTAAAATTGATGGTAGCGAAGTTGCTGGCGATGCCAACGGCAATGGCAAGCTTGATGGGAACGAATCAATACCAACGGGGATAAACACTACGGATCGAATGAGTACATTAATCGCTTATTCAATTGGCAACACAGAAATTACGTTGAAAGGTCAGGTAAGCGAAGCTGCAATTGCAACACTCTACGACATACAGGGAAAAGTGATTGTGATAAAACAGCTCGAAGCCGGAGATATGAACGTAATTCCTACACCATATATAAAAACCGGAGTTTACCTGTTATGGGTAAAAGACCAGACCCGTATCCAAACGTTGAAAGTTCCTGTGAAGGAGAAGTAAGCCTGAAAAAGCTGTTTGGAAAATTGTAAGTTCTTATTTTCAGATATTTTATGAATCCGGCGCTTAAAAAACGCCGGATTTTTTATTTCTGGGAGAAAAATTTTAAAGAAATTGCTTTGAATTGACAAATTGAAAACAAAATCTGGTTAAGAATAGAATTCCGGTCGTCTAAATGTATGTGGATTCTTATAAATTGTAAGTAGATATTCTTTCACGCTGGGTTTAAGCAAAAAGCAAGTAATTTATTCAGAAACATTGTTTGTTTACAATTTCTTAACAATCAGAAAAAGAGCTAAATAATTTTTATTGGTGCTGCAAAACATGCCACTTTCAAATTGTAAGCATTTTATACATTTTTTATAGTAAAAAGAAAATTACCTCTGATTTCCTTTCATTTTTAGCTTAAATAATCAGTTTCCCTTTTGAATTTTTTTCAAGTGCTTTTTACTTTATGAAAACCTGACATTTTCGGTGTTTTTGTGAACGGAATTGCGGCTAGATTTGCAGCGTTCAATGTAAGAAAACTTAATTAGTACAATTAAAAACTTAAGAAAATGAAAAAGAGAAAACTGTTTGTTCATGTATTGTTAATAGTTTTTACGCTGATTTCTATTAACGTTTGGGCTGGTAACGATGAGTCGATGAATTCAACGTATAAGATTTCCCCCGATCTGAATTTTAATCCTACATCAAGCTTCCAAAAAAGTTGGGAAATTGCTTACGGCGAAGCAAAAACTCCTGTTCATGTTTATTTAAAAGAAACTAAAAAAGGACAGGAATACATTGTTCGCACAAAGTATTTCGAAGTTAAATACGTGAATGGTTCGAATGGTTTTGGTGCCAGAATGATTAGCGGTTCAGAGATTACAGTAAACGAAGCTCTGAATACAGCTGTTTTGGACTCAAAAAAACTCGTCAACCAGAAATGTATCAGCTCCGAAGCTATTGCTGAAGATCATGTATTGGAAATGATCGCCAGCTATCTTCCTGATTTGCTCAATGAACAGTACAACAGCATCCTGAATTAATCAGATAGATTAAAGGTTAGATGAGCCGCTTCAAGTATTTGAAGCGGCTTTTTCTTTGGGTATCGCCAGTCCCTTCTTTCAAATCAATTATCTTTACAGCTATTATATGTTATAATGAAGAAGGTTTTAATCATCACATATTACTGGCCTCCATCGGGTGGAGCCGGAGTTCAGCGCTGGCTCAAGTTTGCCAAGTATTTGCCTGAATTTGGGTGGCAACCGGTTATTCTTACTGTCGATCCGCAATTTGCCAGTTATCCGCAGCGCGACGAAAGCCTTTTAAAAGAGATTGGGCCCGATTGTCTGGTTTACACCACTAAAAGCTTCGAGTTATACAATTTATATAAGCTAATCTCAGGCAAAAAAGAAGTACCATATGGAGGATTTGCCAACGAATCGAAAGAAAGTTTTCTTCAAAAGGTATCGAAATTTCTGAGAGGTAATTTCCTACTGCCCGATCCGCGTAAAGGTTGGAACAAATATGCCCTGAAGAAAGCAGAGGAGCTTATCCGCGAGTTCAATATCGAAACGGTTGTAACTACTAGTCCGCCACATTCAACACAGCTTATCGGGTTAAAACTGAAAAAACGGCATAACATCAAATGGATAGCCGATTTGCGCGACCCATGGACCGACATTTATTATTACCATCAGTTTAAACATACAGCACTGGCCCGACAGATTGACAGAAACTACGAACGAAAAGTTATTGAACAGGCCGACGTGATTGTTTCGGTGAGCGAAGATGTGAAACGCATTTTTGCCGAAAAGAGCCGTATGCCAATTGCTGAAAAAACGGTGGTTGTGCCAAATGGTTACGATGAGGAGGATTTCAAACTGAAAGATATTCCGGCAGAAAACCGAAAGATCATTACTTATACCGGAACTATTTCCGAAGCATATGATATCGACAAACTGCTAGAAGCGTTGGTTCGTCTCGATGAAAAACTGAAAGAACAGTTGTTGATTCGGTTTGTTGGGAAAATTCCACAAGCAGTAGAACAACGGTTTCGCGATACTGGATTGGAAATAGAACTGGTGGGATATGTGGATCATCAAAAATCGATTGAATACTTGCTGCGGTCTGATTTACTGTTGTTGGTTTTACCAAAAGTGAATAATAACAAGGGAATTCTCACCGGCAAATTCTTCGAATATCTGGCATCTCAAAAACCGATTTTGGCCATTGGCCCGGTTGATGGAGATTTGGCCCGAATAATTCTTGACACAAACTGTGGACGAATATTCGATTACAGTGATACGGCAGGAATGATTCGTTTTATCCAAAATATTTTTGATCAGGAAATAACATTGGTTAAGCCTGAATCAACCGGACGTTATTCGCGGCGTGAACTAACACATAGAATTGCAGGTTTATTTGATGCAAAGTCATAAGGAATGTTGAAAACTGTTATTATCAACCGTACACTCTCCGCTTCCGAGCTGGAAGAAATTCAGCAACTGACCCAATCGGGTGCTCAGGTATTTACTTTTTTAGCCAACAGCCAAACCGATTTTGCTCAGCTGATTGCACCTGGTCCTGATGATAAAAAGATGGTCAACTATTCCATCATGAATGAGGTTTTGCAGTTTGGCGACTGGCAGGTTAACGATCAAACGGTAGCCGAACTTTTCAGCATTGATAATGCAAGCGTTTGGCATTACCATAAATTCAGGGTGTATTTTACAGTTCGTAACCTGATGTACTTTCTGCAACCACTTCAGCAAAAATTTACCTCTTTTGAAGGTCAGCGCTGGTATGTCAATCCCGATGTAAAAATCCTGAAACGTATTTTTCCTGAAGTAGAATTACGGTTTCCCGAACAAAAATCTGAAGCATCGTTCAATTATCGAATCCTTTTCAGTTACCTGTTTTTATTAAAATTCAGAGTATTGTCGTACCTGTTCTCGTCGAAGAAAAGGCCGGAATACCTGCTTTATATGACAGAAAAATACTCGACGGTCTTGGATAAGAAAACTCTGAAAACCAAACAGGGGCATCATATTCTCGATTACCTTATTTCAGAACTCGATGATCGGTTTGCTTTATTGACCGAAGTTTTGATGCCCAAAGCCAAGGGAAAATCTGACTATTCGTATTCGAAAAAGCAATTCGGACGAAGGCTGGATCATTGCCGCAAAATTTACATCGAAGGATTCATGGTCTCCGGACTTTTGAGCAGCGAAGTACGCCGTTCGACTAAACAGGCACAAAAAGCGATAATTCAGGCTTATCCCAAAGTTCGTGAAACAAAACTTTCTGTGGTTCAATTATTGATTCTTGACGTATTTCAGTCGCTACATTCCTCGTCACGTTTTTTTCTGTTTCGATATTTTGCAGCCCAAAAATTCTTTACCAATTCTGGGATAAAAGCAGTGATTGCCGGAGATGAAAACAGTCCGTTAACCAAATCGGTATTGGATGCGGCCAAATTCTGCGGAATAAAAGTGATCGGTCTTCAACACGGAACCATGCACGATTTGCATCCGGCCTATTTATACACCACTAACGATAGTCGAAACAGAATAATGCCCGACCTGACTTTAACCTGGGGAAAATACTGGGAGCAGTTTTTAATTGAAAAGGGAAATTATCCGGAAGGTTCTGTCATTTCTGTCGGACAAATCCGAACGGATATAATTCCGGTTTTGGCAAAAGCTGAAAGCCAGAAACAGGTTAACCCGACCGAACGAATTGTATTTGCCTCGCAACCACAACGCGATCCGGAACTAAGGTTTCAGGCGGCTTACGATGTTTTTAAAGCTGCACAAAATCTGCGGAACACACACCTGATTGTAAAGTTGCATCCACGCGAATTTGGTGATGCTGCTTATTATGAAGACATTGCCGCGAAAGCTGGTTGTAAGAATTATATCATCGACAAAACTTCGGATTTGTATCAGTTGATTGCGTCGTGCGATGTGCTGATTACCTGTTTCTCAACCGTAGGTACCGAAACGGTGTATTTCCATAAACCGCTCGTAATTCTCGATCATCTCCGGCAGGATATTATGAGTTATGCAGCCGAAGGAGTAGCATTTCAAGCAACTGACGCCGACAGCCTGACTAAAATTTTATCCGGAATATTTAAAGGAACATTGCGCATCGACCGCAGTAAATTCGCAAATTTTATAGAAAAATATGCTTACCGGATTGACGGGAAAGTAGCGGAAAGATGTATTAAGGCAATTACTTCTTAGTTGCCTCCAGATACTTCTCAATGGCCACATCCAACAAATTTTCTTTCTGAAGCAGCGATTCAACAAATTCGCGGAAAGCTCCATCGCCACCACGGGTTGATAATCTTCGCTGCGCAAACTGATCCATATAAGCCGATGCATTTGCCGGAACAGCGCTGTAACCAACAGCTTTGAGAAGGTGGGTATCATTCAGGTCATCGCCAATAAAAGCCACTTCCTGAAGCGAGATATTTAACTCAGCACACAACTTTTCGGCCACTTCCAGCTTATTCATCACCCCCATGTGCAGATGTTTTATTTTTAACTTATCCGCGCGTCGCTGAACAATTTGCGTGTTTTCGCCGGTAATGATCCCAACCGGAATATCGAGCAAGCGCAGAAAAACCACTCCGGCACTGTCGCTGGTATTGAACTTTTTCCATTCATTTCCGGTTTGGTCGTAATACATTCCGCCATCCGTCCAAACGCCATCGATATCGGTAAGAACCAGTTTTATAGTCATTATTTAAGCATTTTAGGGTAAATAACTTCATTTGCCGGAATATCAACCAATGCTTTTTTCCCGACAATCTGTCCGCGGTCGGCCCATTTTAAACCATTGCCCGGACTGAGCATGTGCAAGTCTTTTTCATTAATGACTTCTCCTGAAGCAATAGGGCGAACAGAGGCAATTGATCGTTCGAGTTTTACACGCGTGGCCTGAACAGTTTCACTTACAAACATGCCGTACTCACCAATGGCATATTCGGTGTTGCGAATATCGCGCACCATACGCCAGATACCGTTCGGTTCGAGCGATCCGCGATGATCGGTTCCCTTCATATTCCGGTCGAGCGTGATGTGCTTCTCGATGATTTCTGCTCCCATTCCAACAGCAACAGCCGGCATCAAAATCCCAATGGAATGATCGGAATAACCAATCGTGTATTGCGGATAATGTTCTTTCAGGAATGAAATCGTCAACAGGTTTATATTCTGATATTCCGATGGATATTGCGAAAGGCAATGCAAAATGCTGATGTTTTCATGGTGTTTGGTTACCACTTCGAGCGCATCGTCCAGTTCCTTCTGACCTGTCATTCCAGTCGAGAAAATCATTGGAATTTTGGTTTCGGCCATAGCTTCCAGCAGCGGAAGATTGGTCAAATCGCGCGACGCTACTTTCAACCGGTCGGGAGTGAATAAACGGAGCATGGACAAACAACCTTTGGCGCAAAGAGTCTCAACTACTTCCAATCCTTTCGATTTGGCATACTGATAAACCTCAAAATGCTGTTCGTCATTCAGTTCCAAATAAGCACGGTGCTCGCCATAAGTTTTACCAAACGAGTTTGGATTGTCGTATGGGCGCAGCATTTCCGAGGCCGAAAGCTCTTCGTTCAAATCGCGGCGGGTCATCTTGATGGCGTTCATCGGCATCAGCTTCTGGCCAAACAAATAATCGATCACCGGTTCGGTAACCACGTCGATTAGTTTTTTTGCAATCTCAACTTCGCCATTATGATTTTGTCCAATCTCGCCAATAATATAGGTTGGCTTTGCCATTATTTCATGCGTTTATTTTGTTATTTTTAATTGCCGCATGGAATTCGCATGACACCAATAATCATTACTATTCGTGTTTTTGCGGACCATGCTCATTTCTGATTTTTCAGGATTTCGTTTTTCATTATTTCCAGGATTTCGGAATGCTGATCGAGCCAGCTCACAATTTCCGGTATACCAAAATTAGGGTTTTCCTTGCTGATCGTTGCAAATATTTGCTGCTGAACCCGAAAATCTTCAGGAGTGTCAAGTGTCATGCGGATATCGGTGCGCGAAAATACCAGTGGATCAGCCTGGATAAACTGCACATCGAAAATTTCAGGATTACCATAAATGAAATTGGTCACATGTTCGTGATAAAGTTTTTCATTGGTCAATTGCTGTGCTTTCTCGAGCGCATCGAGCCGTACCGCTTCTGTCCAAAACCCGAAATGTGTTAAGATGGAGGGCCTGTTTCCATCCAATTGAAAGCTCAAATAATCGGCATCCGATTTCTCAAAAGCTTCGATCAGTGTTTTCATTCCCGCCAAATCCAGAAAGGGATTATCGGCACAAACGCGAATGATTTTATCAAACTTATGCTCCTTGGCAGCCTGAATGAAACGGTCGAGCACATCGTTTTCCGACCCTCGGAAAATCGGGAAGTCGTGTCGTGCAGCCAATTCGCAAATCCGGTCGTCCGAAGGATTTAAGGTAGTAGCCAAAACCGCCGGAATACCGAGTTTTTGCACCTTTTCAATCAATAAATCCAGAATCGATTTTTCGTTGAAAAAAGGGCGGATTACCTTTTCGGGCATGCGCGTTGAGCCGGTTCGGGCCTGAAGAATGATTCCTAATTGAGACATGGATCTGAAAGATTTCAATGGTTCAAAAGTACGGAAATGTTCTTTACCGATTTTTCAATATTCCGATCTTTTCAACTTAACTTTGAAAGTTACTAAATCAACCAGACCATGAATCCGATAAAAATATCAACAGCTCAGTTCGAAAACAAAAGTGGAGACAAAGATTATAACCTTCAGGTAATCGAGCGCCTTACCGAAAAGGCTGCTCGCGAAGGCTCACAGGTTATTGCCTTTCATGAGTGTTCGGTAACCGGATATACGTTTGCCCGGAATCTTTCGAAAAAGCAGATGCTAGATCTGGCCGAACCAATTCCGAATGGTGAAAGTACTTTACAATTAACGGAAATTGCTGCAAAATACAATATGGCTATTCTGGCTGGCCTTTTTGAAAAGGATGAAAATGACAATTTATTTAAAGCTTACATCTGTGTCGACAAAAACGGATTGGTGGCCAAATATCGAAAACTTCATCCGTTTATCAATCCGCATTTGCTGCCCGGAAACAGCTATTGTGTTTTCGATTTGCTGGGCTGGGAATGCGGGATCCTGATTTGCTACGACAACAATATTATTGAGAATGTACGGGCAACCCGTTTGCTTGGAGCCGACATAATTTTCATGCCGCATGTAACCATGTGCACTCCATCGACGCGACCGGGTGCCGGATTCGTTGATCCGAAGCTGTGGGAAAACCGCGAAAATGATCCGACTTCTCTTCGACTCGAATTTGACGGAATGAAAGGCCGCTTGTGGCTCATGAAATGGTTGCCGGCCCGGGCTTATGACAACGGAATTTATGTCGTTTTCTCCAACCCGATTGGCATGGACGACGATCAGTTGAAAAACGGCTGCTCCATGATTGTTGATCCGTTTGGCGATGTTTTGGCTGAATGCCGTTCGTTCGACGATAGTTTTGTATCGGCTACGTTCACTCCTGAAAAGCTAATTCACTCCGGAGGTCACCGTTACATTCAGGCACGCCGACCGGAACTCTATCGCGATATTATTGGGCAACCGCACGAATCAAATCAAAAAGTAGTTTGGATGTAGGGCTAAGACTTTCTGAATAGTTTAAAGATCTGAGCAAGCATTTTATCCGCCATCATGTTGAAATCGTTTGAAATGCGGAAGAAATAACTCAGTCCTACAAAAAGAATAGAAATTGCCGAACAGCGCAGAACCAGGTCAATCAGGAAGTTGCTATTGGCCGGAATCAGCTTTACCAACGCGAATGTTGCGATACCAATTATCAGGCATTTGAAATGGATTCCCCTGTACGGAAACAGGTTCATGTTTCGTTTGAGGTAGAAAACACGCAGTAACGATGCTCCTGAAATCGACAACAGCGAACCCAAAGCTGCGCCAATCATGCCAAGAATAGGGATAAAAATGGCATAGAAAATAACCGACAGAACGACCAGCAGTCCCAACGAATATGTCTGTATTTTGTATTTGTGCGAGGTGCCAATAATTTGCACGCTTGATCCGGTGGATGCCACAATCAGACTGGTGAGCGAAACCAAAATAATCACCCACTCGGTGCCCTGGTATCGATTTCCCAAAAGCTGAATAATATTGTCGAGGTTGGCAGCAATCAGGATAAAAAGTAATAAACTGAAAAATAGCTGGTTGATGCTACTCTTGAAATAAATATCGTCGATGGTTTTCAGGTCGTTGTTTTTCCACGAGTCGGCAATAATGGTCGATGAGATTTTGCCCAAAGCCACACTCGGAATCAAAACCACCGTTCCGAAATAAAAAATGATGGAATAAACACCGGCCGTCGACAAATCGGTGTAGGCGCCCAGCATAATGGTGTCGATCTGTTTCAGCGCAATGCTGCTCACTCCACCAATGATGCCGAACACCGAAAGACCGATCATTTCCTTCCGTAAATTTGGTGTGATGAAATGAAGCTTAGGCGCAACATTAAACTGCTTTCGGTAAATCAAAAGCCCGGTCAGGTATATCGCCGGAAGACTCAAAAAGAAAATGTATCCCCAGATAAAAATCGTAAAATCAATCCATCTCAGGTAATAAGCGCCCAGCAAAAAGAGGTTGCCAACGCGGTACACAAAGTCGTTCAGGATGGTTCCGGTAGTGGCATCGAACAACATTTTGTTGTAGGTGTCGAGCAACAAGGCATACATCCGGAAGAAAATCAACGGCACCAAAAACCAAATGTACTCCACCAGCAGCGGCGATTTCGACTGGTAATTCTCGATAATATACGACTTCAGGAAAAAGAACGAACCCAGCGAAACCACGAATCCGATGAGGCCAACAATCAGGGTCAGAAAGACAAAGCCATTGTGTTTATTCTGTTCGTCGCGAAAGTAAGGAAACAACCGCTCGATCACTTTGGTAAATCCAAGCGTTGAAAACTGCGAGTAAATCCCCGAAACGGCAACAAAAATGGCGGTGAGCCCAATTTGCGCAGTGGTCAGCAGTTTAATGGAAATGATGGTAACCAGAAAACCGACGCCGACACCGAGGTAGGAGTAGATTGAGCCTTTGATTGTTTGCCGTTTAATTACACCCATTTAATTTATTATTGACCTAAAAAGGTTTATTTTTGCCTCGCACGAAAGTACGAATTTACAAATTACACCAATTCATATTATGGATACAAAAAATCTCCTTCGCAAATCAGGGCCTTATATCCTTGCAATCGTGTTGTTTATGGTTATAAGTGTTATTTACTTCTCTCCTGTTTTGGAAGGGAAAAAGCTGCAAAGCTCGGATGGGGCGCAGTTTAAAGGCATGTCGAAAGAAATCGTTGACTACCGCAATGCCACCGGCAAAGAAGCGCTTTGGTCGAATAATATGTTCTCCGGAATGCCTGCTTACCTTACATCGACGCTGTATTCGGGCGAAATACTTTCATCCATTCAGAAATCGGTCACTGCCATTTCGCAGCCGGTGATGATCCTGACCTTCAGCTTTGCGTTCTTTTTTATCCTTTGTCTTTTGCTCGACATCAGCCTTTGGGCGGCCTTTGCAGCAAGTTTGGCCTACGGAATGATGACCTTCACCTTTGTGGTGATGGTAACCGGCCACCTGACCAAAGCCCACGCATTGACTTACACCTCGCTTGTGGTTGCCGGTATGCTGGTGGCTTTCAATAAAAATAAAATAGCCGGAAGTATCATTACTGCCATTGGCCTTTCGTTGATGCTTAGCGCCAACCACCTGCAAATGACCTACTATGCGTTTATTCTGGCACTCATTCTGGGTATCACCTATTTAATTTATGCTGTTCGAGAAAAAACACTGGCCGACTATGGCAAAACCATCGGTTTTTTGGTCATTGCCGCTCTGATTGCTGTTGGCACCAACTTCTCCAGATTATACACAACTTACGAATACGGCAAATTTTCAATCCGCGGCCAATCCGAATTAAGCCTGAACAACGAAAACAAAACCAGCGGTCTCGACAAAGATTACATTCTGGATTACAGCTACGATCTGGGCGAAGCCATGACAGCTTTCATTCCCCGCTTTAAAGGTGGCGGTATGAGCGAACCATTAAGCACCAGTTCTGAAACCTATAAATTCTTGGCTGAAGCTCAGGGTGCACAAAAAGCGAAACAAGCTGTAGAAAGCGGCATGCCGATGTATTGGGGAAGTCAACCCATTTCGGGGGCGCCATTCTATTTCGGAGCGGTGTTATGCTTTCTCTTTGTCTTCGGGCTTTTTGTGGTAAAAGGCAAAGACAAATGGTGGCTGGTAGCCGTTTTTGTCGTTTCGTTGTTGCTGTCTTTGGGTAAGAATTTCTCTTTGCTCACCAACCTGATGCTCGATTTATTCCCGGGATACAATAAGTTCCGCGACGTCAAAAATATTATTGTCATCCAGCAGTTTGCTATGGCATTGCTGGGAGTGCTTGCCATAAAAGAGGTTTACCAACGCAAAATTTCTTCTCAGGAATTTATGAAAGCGCTGAAATATTCAGCCGGAATTGCTGGTGGTTTGGCTTTGATTTTTGCCATCATCCCGGGTTTGGCCGGAAGTTTCTCCGGAAATACCGATGCCCAATACCTGAAAATGGGGTGGCCACAACAATTAGTTGATGCGTTGATTGCAGACCGTAAATCGGCTTTGCGCATAGATGCTTTCCGAACCTTTATTTTTGTGGCGCTTGCTGCGGCTGGTTTGTGGGCCTACTGGAACAACAAAATCAAAGCGCAATATGCCATTGTTTTGTGGGTGGGACTGGTTATGGTTGATATGTGGCCTGTAAATAAAAAGTATTTCAATAACGACAATTTCTCGTCGCAACGTGAAGTGGCTGTGCCATTCCAGGAAATGCCGGTTGACAAGGAAATCAGGAAAGATAAAGATTTGTATTATCGCGTGTTGAACCTGCAAAACCCGATGGCTGATGCGCGCACTTCATTCTTCTACAAATCGCTGGGCGGTTACCACGGTGCAAAAATGAAACGCTACAACGAACTGTTCAACTATGCCATTGAAGCTGAAATGCAATTGTTGATTCAGGGTTTCCAAAAACCGGAAAGCATTGATTCCGTGATGGCGCATTTGTCGGTAATCAACATGCTGAATACAAAATATCTGATTTATGATTTGAATCAACCACCACTGCCAAACAATCATGCGTTGGGCAATGCCTGGCTGGTAAAATCAGTAAAAATGGTTGATAATGCCGATCAGGAAGTTGCTGCAATCAAAAGTTTCGATCCAAAATCGACAGCTGTTGTAAATAAAAGCTTTGGCAAATCTTTGGAAGGATTTACTTCAGGAACGGGCGAGGGCGAAATAAAACTGACAGAATATCAACCCAATTATCTGAAATACGATGCAACCGTGAACAGTGGTTCGCAATTGGCTGTTTTCTCTGAGATTTATTATCCGAAAGGTTGGAAAGCCTTTATTGACGGGAAGGAAACACCACATGTTCAGGCCGATTATGTGCTGCGTGCGATGGTTATTCCGGCCGGAAAGCATCAGATTGAATTCAAATTTGAGCCAGCTTCCTACTTCGTTGGAAACAAGGTTTCACTGGCCAGTTCAATTCTTTTACTTCTGGCAATTGGGGGGTATTTGGTTTATATTTTCAAAGTAAAAAAGTAGAAAAAAATGGCCGGCAAAACACAGCCTCAGAAATTAAGAAAGCGAATCTTTAAGTCGTACTTGACTTCAACAATCAGCATTTCGATGGTGCTTTTCCTGATCGGATTGCTTGGAGTAGTTTTGCTGAATGCCGAACGACTGGCAAAGTATGTCCGCGAAAATATTGGTTTTACGCTGGTTCTGAAAGATGACGTGCAGCAAACCGACATCGACAATTTGCTGGCATCGCTTAAATCGGCCAATTTTGTGAAAGAGGCCGATTACATTGATAAGGCTACTGCTGCCGAACGGCTTAAGAATGAATTGGGCGAAGATTTTACAGGTTTCCTTGGCTACAACCCGTTGTTGTCGTCGGTTGATGTGAAGTTAAAGGCTGACTTTGCAACCCCGGAACAACTTGTAGTTATTGAACGAAAGTTGACGGAATTTCCGCAGATAAAAGAAGTTTCCTATCAACACGATATCGTAAAAATCATAAACGAAAATGTACAGAAAATTGGGTTCATCCTGGTTTTTTTCGCTGTTTTGTTGCTGGTAATTTTCTTTGCACTGATCAGCAATACCATTCGGATTTCGATTTATTCGCAACGGTTTATCATCAATACCATGCTGTTGGTTGGGGCAACCGACCGCTTTATCCGGGCCCCATTCATCAAACAGAGTATAAAATACGGTCTGATTGGCGCTTTAGCTGCCAATGTGCTTCTGTTTATTTTGATGATGTCGTACGCTTCCGAATTTACTGGAATCATCAGTCTTGATGATTTTACGATCTTCGGTTTTGTATTTGCTTCAGTAATGATATTAGGAGTCTTAATCTCCTGGTGCTCAACTTATTTGGCAGTCAATAAATTTATCAGGCTGAAGTTTGATGAACTGTTTTATTGATTGGTATGTCCCTGATATTCAGAATTTGAATTTTGGAACTTTTAGCTAACTTTACGCAAATTTTTTACTGTTCGATCCATGAAGGAATTAGATAATATGGAAGGATTTGCCCTGGGCAAAGAAAACCTGAAATTGCTGGTTATAGGCTTGGTAATTATTATAATTGGTTTTATTCTGATGGTTGGGGGCAAGGCCAGTAACCCAACAGTTTTCAATGCTGAAATTTTTAGTTTCAGACGGATTACCTTGGCTCCAATGGTTGTGCTTTTTGGCTTTTTCTTCGAGATTTATGCCATTATTAAAAAGCCGAAATCTGAGAAATAACAATCGGTTAACAAGGAGATTCAGGATAAAGCATGATTTTGTTATGTGTTTGTATTTCATGCTATTGTAGTCGAACGGTGAGATTTCCGGTTTAAAGTCAGGTTATTTTCGCAGACAAAATCAGGTTTGGCAACCTCTAAACTTCTGTATTTCTTAGTAATCCATCAGTATTTGTTAAATATATACTTGGTTATTTATCAATCGATTCGCTATATTTGCGGCCTGAAAATCAGGCAGGTCTCTGATTCATTTCAAACTATTTAAAGCGTTTTTTACGATGGGGAAATCCATTGAGGAGTATGATTTTCAAAAGGGAGAAATTCTTCTTTTTGATAAGGAATTGGATTGGACGTCCTTTGATCTGGTTAGAAAACTGCGTAATTTTCTTTGTCGTCAAACCGGAATAAAGAAACTTAAAGTTGGTCATGCCGGAACGCTTGATCCGAAAGCTACTGGTTTAATGATTGTTTGCACCGGTAAGGAAACAAAGAATATTGATTTGATTCAGGCAAAGGAAAAGGAATATATTGCAACCCTGAAAATGGGGGCAACCACTCCGTCGTATGATTTGGAAACAGCCGAGAATGAAACGTTCTCGATTGAACATATTACTCCTGAACTTGTTCAAAGTTCGCTGGAAATGTTCCTTGGCGAAATCGATCAAATTCCGCCTTTGTTTAGTGCGGTAAAAATTGAGGGAAAGAGAGCCTATGAACATGCCCGTAAAGGAAGCGATATGGTCCTGGCACCCAAAAAAATTACAATATCAGAACTGGAATTGATCAGTTTCTCGAAGGATGAAATTGTATTGCGGATTGTTTGCAGCAAAGGAACCTACATTAGGGCATTAGCCCGCGATTTGGGAAGTACCCTTGAGTGTGGCGCATATCTGGTAGGTTTACGCCGGACCCGAATTGGTAACATGAAAGTAGAAGATGCCTGGGGAGTTCAGAATTTTATAGAAAAATTCAACACGAATGCAACCAATTAGAAACTCGTCCGTAAAAAGCTGTTCTGTTCTGCTGTTGATTAAATAAATTATGATTGAATATCTGTTTTAAAATGATATTGAAGCTCAGATTTTGAGTAACTTACTGAAAGAAACAAATAGAATAAATATGAAATTATCAAAGTTTAAATACGATTTACCCGAAGAGTTGATTGCCCTTCATCCTGCCCCAAACAGAGACGAGTCAAAATTACTGGTATTGAACAGAAGTACCGGCAAAATTGAACACCGGATTTTTAAAGATATTGTTGACTATTTTGATGACAGCGACGTACTGATTTTCAACGACACCAAGGTTTTCCCTGCACGCCTTTATGGAAACAAGGAAAAAACAGGAGCTGAAATTGAAGTCTTTTTGCTCCGTGAACTAAATCGTGAACAGCGCCTTTGGGATGTATTGGTTGATCCGGCCAGAAAAATCCGTATTGGAAACAAATTGTATTTTGGCGAGGATGACCTTCTTGTTGCCGAGGTTATTGACAATACGACTTCTCGTGGACGTACATTGCGATTTTTATTTGACGGGCCTTATGACGAGTTTAAAAAAACACTTTACGGATTAGGTGAAACTCCGCTTCCTAAATTTATCAAAAGAAGTGTTCAACCTGAAGATAAAGACCGTTACCAGACTATTTTTGCAAAAAACGAAGGAGCGGTTGCCGCACCAACGGCTGGCTTACATTTTAGCCGCGAGTTGCTGAAACGCCTTGAAATTAAAGGTGTTAAATTTAGTTATGTAACTCTTCATGTGGGTTTGGGTAATTTCAGAAGTGTTGATGTTGAAGACTTAACCAAGCATAAAATGGATTCGGAACAAATCTGGATATCAGAAGATGCTTGTAAAATAGTAAATGAAGCACGCGATGCACGCAAAAATATTTGTGCTGTCGGAACAACTGTAATGCGTACGATCGAAAGCTCGGTTTCTACACAGGGACACTTGAAGCCATTTGAAGGATGGACCAATAAGTTTATTTTTCCTCCTTACGATTTTAGTGTTGCCAACCGTATGATCACCAATTTCCATTTGCCACTTTCAACCCTGCAGATGATGGTTGCCGGTTTTGCCGGATACGATAACCTGATGAAAGCATACAAAGAAGCCATCAAGGAAAAGTACCGTTTTGGAACTTATGGCGATGCTATGTTGATTTTATAATTATCAGACCTTATACGAAAAGATCCCCGTCAGGCTTAAACTTGGCGGGGATTTTTATTTATTCACATTACTATTCTTTCTACCTTAGCATAGCTTTTTCAATTAATCAACACTAAACCCAGAACTATGGAACCGATTGTATTAACTGACCCAAATGTGCAGCCAACAGAAGAACTTATCTTTTCGATTATCGGAGAGAACAGCACTTACTGGGAACAGCTGGTTGATTACCTGTACGACAAGCATCTGAATATTACAGAAGAATGGCGCTTTTACAACGACGGAAAAAGCTGGCTGTACAAAGCGGTAAAGAAGAAGCAAACGCTTTACTGGATTGGCGTAATTAAAGAAACTTTCCGGGTTACGTTTTGGTTTGGCGAAAAAGCTGAACCAATTATTGAAGCAAGCGCACTTCCCGAATCAGTCAAAGAAGAATTCAGAAATGCCAAGCGCTACGGCCAACTTAGGGCAATCTCGATCGAGGTTCGTTCAGAGGACGATTATTCCAATGTCATCCAATTAGTCGAATTAAAAGCGAAAATGAAATAACCCCGTCGACTTACAGGTATCCCATTTTATCGACCAGGTAAGTAAGGCCCAACGAAAGGCTGAAAGCGATAATCGGCGCAATAATCCACATCACGAAAAATTTATTGACAGCTGTTTTCCTGAAGATATTTTTTGCACCCATACGCGCCACTCCAATCCCGATAATAGCAGCAGCGTTCAGTTGAATCAATGACGTTGGTATTCCACGGGTTACCGATGAAATCAATAAAATACTTGCTGTAACAAACGAGATGATAATTGCTTCGAACGGGCCGAAAAGAAATATTCCCTTTCCGGTATTTTCCAGTCCTTTGCTACCCAGAATGGAGGCCCCAATTGCAAAGTTTGGCGCCACAATCAGGGTTGATAAAACCATGATAATTGAAAAACCATTTCCTTCAAACGGGAGTTGCAGCTCGTGCGAGGTCATCGATGCGATTGGTCCCACAGCATTGGCCACATTGTTTGAGCCAATCGAAAAGGCAACATATAACGACATCACTACAATTATAGTCTTTACTGCCGGATGTTTCGATAACTGCCCGTAAGTCAGGTAACCCTTCTTCCGGAGAGGCGTGTAAACATATTTACCGAACAGATAACAAATAATAAATGAAAGGAGAGGGGCGATGAACCAGGTTGGTACAATCTCAACAAATATCTTGTGGGCGTTGAACTGGTGAAAATACACGGCAGGAGCCGAGATGGCAAAAACAGTGGTCTGTACATTCGACTGAGGAATTCCTACAAGATTGGCAATGAATAAGGTAATCCCTACCGAACCCAGTATGATGGTCACCAGTTCCCAACTCATAATTTCGGGCGAAATCAGGTCTTTGCCCAGAGTGGTAGATGTTCCTTTCCCGGCAATCATTGCGCCCAGAAAAACCATAATTCCAAAAAGACCAGGAATCATTGATTTCCGGATGACATTTGACCCGTAAGCAGCCGAAAACGATGGGGAGATGCTTGTCCCTCCCATATTAATAGCCAGAAAAACAGCCGCCAGTAGCGGTATAAGTATATGATGAAACATTTTAATTTGTTATCACAAGGGGGCGCTAAGATGGCGTATTCTTTTGTTTTCCTGATACCTTTAAAGACGTAATTTTCTGAATTGCCGATTGACATTTATCCACCAATTTGCGCCTCGATACCATACTTCCTGAATATTGCCAGCGCTTGTTCCTTAGATTCTTTGGTAGGTTCCTGCAAAAGCTGAAAATCGTCGGGCCGACCAAGTTTCTGGTATTTGGTCTGAGCAATTTTGTGGTAAGGCAACAGGCTTACCGGTTTCTTTTCCCCGGAAAGCGATGCTACAAATTGCGCCGCTGTTTCCATGTTTTCAGCATCGTCGTTTACACCGCCAATCAACGGAATGCGTATAAAAATGTGGGCTCCGGTTTCTGATAAAATCTTCAGGTTTTCCAGAATTTTTTCGTTCGGAACACCAATCCAGCGACGGTGTTTCTCGGAGTCCATCAGCTTAAGGTCGTACAAAAACAGGTCGGTGCGTTTAGCCACTTCGAGCATGATTTCGGTGTTGATCAATCCTGCTGTATCCACAGCACGATGAATGTTTCGCCGCCCGCATTCGTCTAAAAGTTCCATCAGAAATTCAGGATACAGCATCGGTTCTCCGCCCGAAAAAGTTACGCCGCCGCCCGACTGATCGAAAAACACACGCTCCTTTTCGATTTCATTCATGATTTCTTCCACCGTCATGGTGTGCCCCGACATTTCGATGGCCATCGTTGGGCAAACTTCGGCACATTTTCCGCACAAGGTGCACAGGTCGGTGTCGGTAACAATTCCTTCGGAAGTCAGCGTCAGCGCATCGACCGGACAAGCTTCGACACAGGTACTGCAGCCAATACATTTGTTGGGTGCATACATTTTTTCCTGTCTGGCCGAAATGCTCTCCGGATTGTGGCACCAGGTGCAATTGAGGTTGCAGCCTTTGGTGAAAATTACAATGCGAATGCCCGGCCCGTCGTTAATGGCGTAGCGCTTAATATCGAATATGTATGGATGATTCATTTCTTAAAATGATAGTCATCCTGAACTTGTTTCAGGATCTGCCAAATCGAACAGATCCCGAAATAAATTCGGGATGACCTATTGCTGAGATTAAAATCCGTCGTTTTCAGTACGTTCAATTACTTCCTGCTGAAGGTCGCCGTTCATGTCGTTGAAATAGTCGGAATAACCGGCCATGCGCACCATCAGGTCTTTGTAGTCGGAAGGACAAGCCTGTGCTGCTTTCAGCGTTGCAGTATCTACGATGTTGAACTGGATATGATGTCCTCCCAGCGTAAAGTAACTGCGAATAAGGTGACCCAGCTTGCGGATGTCTTCCTCTTTGCTCAATAAACTTGGTAAGAAGCGCTGGTTGAGTAGTGTTCCGCCCGATTTCACCTGATCGAATTTGGTCATCGATTTGATGACTGCCGAAGGTCCATGTGTGTCGGCGCCGTGCGATGGCGAAGTTCCGTCGGAAATCGATTTTCCGGCCATTCGACCGTTTGGCGTGGCTCCCATAACTTTGCCAAAATACACGTGGCAAGTGGTCGAAAGCATATTCAGGTGATATTTTCCACCCGGTTTGATGTTTGGTTTTCCGTCGATAGCACCCACCAGATCGTCGTACACGCGAACGGCAATCGAATCGGCGTAGTCGTTATCATTTCCGAAGAAAGGCGTGCGATTCATGATGGTTTGACGCAGCACTTCTTCGCCTTCAAAGTTCTTCAGGACAGCATTCAACACGCGATCCATGCTGAAAGTCTTGCTTTCGAAAACATGCTTTTTCAGGGCAGCCAAACTATCGGTTGTCGTTCCCAAACCGCAGCACTGAATGTAGCTGGTGTTGTAGCGCGGACCGGCATCGTAGTAGTCCTTTCCGCGGCTCACGCAATCTTCAATCACTACTGAAAGGAAGGGTGCCGGGGCATATTTGGCAAACATGCGGTCGATGTAATTGCTCACGCGCATTTTCAAATCGACCACGTAATGCAACTGTTTCAGGAAAGCCTGGTAAAGTTCTTCGTAAGTGGCAAACGTGCGCGGGTCGCCGGTTTGCGGGCCAACCTGGATTCCGGTAACCGGGTTCACGCCGTTGTTCAGGGTAACTTCCAGAATTTTCGGAACATTGAGATAACCTGTAAGCAAGTAGGCTTCCTTGCCGAAAGCGCCCACTTCGATACACCCGCTGCACCCGCCTTCGCGGGCGTCGGTCAGCGATTTTCCCTGCCGCATCAGTTCCATCACATACACATCAGGATTGAAAACCGACGGATAACCGTGTCCCTGACGGATAACTTTGGCCGCAGCATGAAGGAATTTATCCGGAGTTTTGGTGCTGATGTGCACCGAACAACCCGGTTGCAGAATATGTAATTCTTCCTGAATTTCGAGCATGAGGTACGACACATCGCTGGTTCCGTCGCTTCCGTCGGCCTTGATGCCCCCAATGTTGATATTTGTAAAATCGTTGTAGGTGCCACTTTCGCGAGCCGTGATTCCCACTTTGGGCGGCGCAGGATGGTTGTTCACCTTGATCCAGAAGCACGACAGCAACTCTTTGGCTTTCTCGCGGTCGAGCGTTCCGGCAGCCAGCTCCAGTTCGTAGAAAGGAGTCAGGTGGTGATCGAAATGCCCGGGATTCATGGCATCCCAACCGTTCAATTCGGTGATAATGGCCAAATGGCAGAACCAGTACATTTGAATGGCTTCCCAGAAATTGCGCGGCGCATTGGCCGGAACCCATCGGCAAACTTCGGCAATCTGTAGCAATTCGGCTTTGCGTTTCGGGTCGGCTTCGGTTTTAGCCATTTCTTCGGCGAGGTCGGCATGACGCTCGGCATACACGATTACGGCATCGCACGAAATGTCCATGGCTTTCCACTCTTCGGCTTTATCCGTTGCTTCGGGGTCGTTCAGGTAATCGAGAGCGGCCAGATTGGCGGCAATTTCGCGCTTGTAATCGAGCATCCCTTTGGTATAAATTTTCCCGTCGAGAGCGGTGTGTCCCGGAGCGCGCTGTTCCATAAATTCGGTGAACATCCCGGCTTCATAAGCCAGTCGCCATTCCTGCGGAACGTGGCTGAAAATGCGTTCGCGTTGCGTGCGGCCCGCCCAATACGGAATTACTTCTTTCGCGTAGGTGTCAATATCTTCCTGACGGATAGTGTAACGCTGCAATTCACGGGTGTTCAACACGTTCAAATCTTCTACGCTGTGACAAGTCAATTCAGGAAAAGTAGGCACGCATTTGGGTTTTGGGCCACGCTCGCCCACAATCAGTTCGCCTTCGCCAATATAAATGGCTTTCTTTTGGCAATGGTCGAGGTAATTGGCGGCACGCAAAACCGGAACCGACATTTTCCCATAGTTTTCCTTGTAGAAAGTGGTTTCGTGCAGCGCACGTTCTATGGTTAACGATGGTTCGGTTTCGACGCTCAGCTTACGCAGCTTCTGGATGCGTTCGTTCATTCCCGGACCAATCACGTTTTCTTTCTTTTCGTAAAAGTTGCCTTCGGCGGCTGCCCCGCGCAACGGAGCCTCGGTATGTTGGGTAATTTTTTCAAACATGGCAAAGCAATGATGAATGATTAATGAAAAATGGTTAATGAAAAAAACAGAGTAGAGATTTGTGCTGAAGGTCACAAACCCAGAGAGTGTTAATTATAAAACATGAGGCAATTAAACAATCGCCGGTAGGTTTTTACAAGGGTTGTTATGTAGATCGGTGCATCCATAACGAATGAAATTCGTTGATCTTTAATGCTAACAAAAATAGCGATAAATGGATGCGATGATACGTGTTTTGAATAATTTCCGTATTCTTTTTTTCGATCATTTTATTTGTAAATTAGGGCTTCAGTAAAAAGAATCAATCCGTTTAAAAAGGAAAGCTTTATGCCTAAAATCCTCGCGATCGGCGATATCAACAATAGCTTAGTCAGCTTAAAAACTATCATAAGCGATACTTTTCCCGGGGCCGTTGTGTTAACTGCGTTGGATGGATCAAATGGAATTGAGCTTGCCTTAGCCAACAATCCGGATGTGATACTGCTTGACATTGGTATGCCCGTAACGAACGGCATCGAAGTCTGCCGTCAATTGAAACTGGACCAGCGGGTAAGCGATATTCCGGTGATTTTTCTCATCGGGTTAGAAGGAGGTAAAGAAAATAAGATAATAGCTCTTGAAGCCGGAGCCGACGGATTTCTTTCGAAACCCATCGATGAAGCTGAACTCACTGCGCAGATCAGGGCTATGGTCAAAATAAAGGCGGCCAATGAACAAAAGCGCAATGAAAAGGAACGGCTGGAAAAGATGGTTGAAGAACGGACCAAAGAACTTTTACAAAATCAGGCACAGTTAAAGGGCATATTTGAAAATCTTCAGGATGCCTATTTGCAGGTTGACTTATCAGGGAATCTTACCATTGTAAGTCCATCTGCAGTAAAAATGTATGGTTATCAATCGCCCGATGAACTAATTGCTCTTTCGGCAGATATACTCTATTTCGATATCGACGAACGTACTGAATTGCTTTCGTTATTGCTTTCGGCGGAGCGTACTGAAGACTATGTCTGTCGGGGAAGAAAACGTGATGGCTCGTCATTTTGGGTTTCGATGAATGTTCAACTATTGCGCAATAACGATGGTGAGGTTACCGGGACCGAGGGAGTTGTGCGTGATATTTCGGAGCGAGTAAAAGTTGAAAAAGCGCTGAGTGAAAGTGAAGAGCGGTTTAAACTTATATTCGAGGCATCAAATGTTGCCGAATCGATTACCCTTCCAACCGGGGAGATTAATGTAAACCAGGCATTCTGTGATATGTTTGGTTATTCTGTGGATGAATTGAGAGGACAAAAATGGCAGAAAATTACATTTCCGGAAGAAAGGGAGATCGACCAAAAGCTAATTGATTCGATTTTAAGAGGTGAGCGGAATGGAGTCAGGCGCGTAAAACGCTATGTTCATAAAAATGGTTCGATCCTGTGGGGAGATGTTAGTTATGCATTGATTCGCGACCACAATAATGAACCACTTCACTTTATAACTACGATAATCGACATTACCGACAGAAAGCGGGCTGAAGATGAATTGCATGAGAATATGGCCAGGCTGGAACTTGCAATGCAAGTGGCAAACATGGCCTGGTGGGAAATGGATTTGTCAACGGGCCGGGTTAGCTTCGAAAAGCGAAAAGCTGAGATGTTAGGGTATTCTCCTGAAAAATTTAAGCATTATAAAGATTTTATGGCCCTGATTCATCCGGAAGATTACGAACCGACAATGGACGCAATGAGGTCTCATCTTGATGGACTATCGGATAAATATGAGATTGAATACCGGATAAAAACAATTTCAGGTGAACATAAATGGTTCTATGACGTTGGTTCGGTTACCAAAAGAGAACCAGAAGGAAAACCGCTTATTGTTTCAGGACTCGCATTGGATATTTCGGAGCGCAGGTACGTGGACGAAGAACTTCAGAAAAGCCACAATATGCTTGAAAAGCTGGCGGCCCAGGTTCCCGGGGTGGTTTACAAGTATCGCTTATATCCCGATGGGCGCTCTGCTTTTCCTTTTTCAAGCGCGGGGATGTACGATATTTATGAGGTCACACCCGAAGAAGTCCGCGAAGATGCTTCGCCTGTTTTTACCCGGCTTCATCCCGACGATTACGATAATATCGTTGAGACGATCACTGAATCGGCGCGAAACCAAACGTTTTATCACAGCGAATTCCGGGTTATACTGCCAAAGCAGGGTTTGCGCTGGAGAATGTGTGATGCCAAACCCGAATTGCTGGAAGACGGCAGCACACTGTGGTATGGAATTATTACCGATATCACCGAACGCAAGCAGAGCGAAGAGGCGTTGAGGGAAAGCGTACAATTATTCAAGGGGTTGTTTAATGCCTCTCCCGATGCCATTGTGCTAATCGATCCTCATCATCCAACCATCTCCTGGCCAATAGTCGATTGCAATGAAGCATCCTGCAGGATGAATGGTTACACGCGCGAAGAAATGATTGGCCATTCAATTGATTTGGTCAATGAATCGGCAGAAAATCCGGAGGAGCGCAAAAACTACTACAATGAACTTAAGAAGGAAGGCATCCTTCACATGGAAACCTTTCATCGTCATAAAGATGGTCACGTCTTTCCGGTTGAAATCTCAACATCTGTAATTGTTATCGGCGGGCGCGAGATGGTGCTCGGAATTGACCGTGATATTACTGAACGAAAACTGGCCGAAACAGCCCTCAAAGAGAGCGAAGACCGGTACCGGAGTTTTATATCTCAGGTTTCCGAAGGAGTTTATCGGTTCGAATGCGACCAGCCTATGGATATAAATTTGCCCATTGAAGAACAGGTTGATTTCATTTACGACCACATGTTCATTGCGGAATGTAATGATGCCTTTCTGAAAATGTACGGAATCAAAGACCGAAATGACATGTTGGGAAAAGGTCATCTCGATTTTCACGGTGGTCGTAATAATCCGGTTAACCGTGAAACATTGGTTACGTTTGTCAGGAATGGCTACCGTATCGAGAATGCGATGACTCAGGAAACAAATCACCAGGGGCAAACAATCTATATTAGTAACAATTCACTGGGAATTGTTGAGAACAATAAGCTAGTCCGGATGTGGGGAACCCAGATTGACATTACTGAAAAGATACATGCCGATAAAGTTCAGCAAGTGCTTTATGCCATTTCAAATGCCGCACTTTCTTCAAGTGATTTGTCTGATCTGATTGAGTTTATCAGCGATGAACTTGGAAAACTACTTGATTCGACCAATTTCTTCATTGCCTTTTATGATGAAGAAACGAACATGCTTTCCACGATTTATGAGAAGGATGAAAAGGATGTATTACAATCGTGGTCTGCCGAAAAATCGGCCACAGGTTACGTGGTCAGAAATCAGAAATCGTTGCTTCTTCGTGAACCTGAGATAAAAGAATTAATGGAGTCGGGTGAAATTGAAATTTACGGAACCCCTTCAAAAGTATGGATTGGCGTTCCTTTATTTGCCGAAAATAAGGCGATTGGAGCTATTGTTGTTCAAAACTATGACAATCCGGATGCCTATACTGAAAAGGATAAGTTGATGCTCGAATTTATCTCACACCAGGTAAGTATTTGCGTGGAACGGAAAAAAGTAGAGCAGGAATTGAATACCGCAGTAATAAGAGCAAAAGAGTCTGACCGTTTGAAATCGGCATTTCTGGCCAACATGAGCCACGAAATTCGCACTCCGCTAAATAGTATTATTGGATTCTCTGATTTATTGATCGATTCGGATTTTGATGAGGAACAGAAAAAATCGTTTGCAGAAAATATTAGTTTGAGCGGAAACGGATTGCTTGCCATTATCAACGACATCATGGACCTTTCGAAAATCGAAACCGGACAGGTTCAGATTTATAAATCCAGGTTTGCTATCGACCAGCTAGTCCGCGATATTCAGCGAGAATATTCATTCAAGGCATTGCAAAAAGGAATTGAACTTCGGATTGATTCACTTAATCCTAAAGAGGAAATCTTTATTGAAAGCGATGAAAACAAACTGCGGCAGGTATTGATCAATTTTGTATCCAATGCATTAAAATTTACCGGCAATGGGTTTATCGAGATGGGAATCAGGGATCAAGGCGATTCTGTTTATGTCCAGGTAAAAGATACGGGTATTGGTATTCCTGAAGAATACCATGACAAAGTATTCGAGCGTTTCAGGCAGGTTGAGTCGGCCGAATCACGAAAGTATGGAGGCAACGGATTGGGGCTGGCCATCTCCAAAAGTTTAGTTGAAATGCTGGGAGGAGAAATGGGCATGGAATCAGTTTATGGCAGCGGATCAATCTTTTATTTTACGCTCCCAAAACAGATTTGCGATTATAATCAGGACTAGCCTCATTTTTATGAATATTTTTCAGATCCAAAGTAGTTTAAACACAAATTGCCCGTAAAAAAGAATCAGGGGCATTTTTGGGAGATTTACTAGGCTGTACCGGTTTCAATTCGGGCAGCTTTATTCTTTTTATGGATGTAAAAGTCAAATGATTAATCGGCTAAGTATCTCAAAGATATTTCATACATTTATGGGGTAAAGTTGATTTTTTAAGTGGATGATTAAAGTTTATTCGCAGGAAGGCGTGATTGAAGGGTAAAAAGCCAATCCACATGATCAATGAAGAGTATTCGTGAAAAAATATAATGAAACAGGTTCTGTTCATGACCGTCAGTTTGGCGATATGCTTGGTTTGAACGATGAAAGTAAAGTATCGGTCTTTTATATTGCAATGCCAATGGTTTGACAAGGGCTCGTAATCGTTTCTGGTTTTTGTTGTTTGATATATGCGATGCGGAATAAAAACCAATCAAAAGGATCACGCCAATGAAAAAATTTACTCTTCGCCTGACTAAACTCAGCCTGCCATGGCTTGCTTTTGTGGCGTTACTTCTGGTAATACTGGGAGCTCTGGGCTCCTGGTGGACATCGAAACATGTTGATCAGGAAATGCGGGAGGAGTTGCTCAATGAGGCTTTATTAGTTGGGCAGGCAGTCAATGTTCATGTAGTTAAGTCGTTTACAGGTACCGATACCGATCTGAATTCAGCCGATTATCAGCGATTGGTCGAGCAACTCACCATTATTCTTAAAACGAAGAGCCATTGCCGGTATTTGTACCTGCTGGGCCGGAATTCCGATGGTTCTGTTTTCTTTTTTCTTGACACTGACGATGTTGATAAAGCCAATCCCGGAGAAGTATATCAACAAGCCTCGAAAGGCTTAAAGGAGATATTTGATACCGGAAATTCGCTTGTTGAACGTCCGTTGTCTCATGCTGGGAATACCTGGATTTCGGCGCTTGTTCCGGTGAAGGATGATGAAACCGGCAAGGTTATAGCTGTATTGGGCATGGACATTGATGCTCGGAGCTGGATGTCTGATGTACTGACTCATGCCGCCTGGCCACTGAGCCTGATGCTGACAGTTCTGGTTTTGATGGCACTCGGAATACTTGTTGCCCGGTCTCAGGCTGAGAAATCGGTGCGCATTAGTGAGTCCCGGTTGCGCAGAGCCGAATTTGCTTCTAAATCGGGCAATTGGGAAATGCATCTTAATTCAGGGGTAATTTATGCATCGGATGGAGCAATGAAAATATATGGAATTACCTCAGCACAGCTAAATTACTCTGATATAAAAGGAATACCGCTACCAGAGTACCGGCCTATACTCGATAAGGCTCTTAAAGAATTAATAGAGGAGAATAAACCGTATGATGTTGAATTTAAAATAAAGACCGCCGACACCGGAGAAATAAAGAATATTCATTCGGTTGCACTTTACGATGCAGAAAAAAAGATTGTATTCGGAGTTATTCAGGATACAACATACCGCAATCAGGTTGAAGAAGCCCTCAGCGAGAGTGAGCAACGTTACCGGCTTCATTTTGAAAATAGCATGGAAGCCTTTTTACTAACCGCTCATGATGGTACGATTCTTAGTGCAAATCCCGCAGCTTGTCAAATGTTTGGCCGGAGCGTAGACGAGATGAATGGGGGAGGGAGAATGGGCATCATTGACCAAACCGATCCCCGGCTTCAGCAGGCAATGGCCGAACGGGAGAAAACTGGTAAATTCTCAGGAGAGCTAACCGGTGTGAGAAAAGACGGGACTAAATTTCCAATAGATCTTTCAGCTACTGTGTTTACCGACAACAAGGGAAATTTGCGATCAAGCATGATCATAAAGGATATTTCCATGCGAAAAGTAGCGGAGGATACAATCCGGAAAAGCGAAAAAAAATGGCATTTGCTGGTTGAGACTATTCCCGATTATATTGCTCTTTACGATGAAGATGGAAAATACCTTTTTCTGAATCACTTTGCTGAAGGTTTTTCGGCAAAAGACATTGAAGGGAAAACCTATGTCGATTTTTTAACAGAAGAGTCGAAGGACATATATATTGAGGCTTTCCGGAAAGCAAAAGAAACAAAAGAGACGCAGTACAATGAATATAGGGCTTTTGGCGACTATTATTCAATCCGGAATTACGAGAGCTTTTTTGTTCCCATTTTTGAGAATGACGTTTTTGTAAATATGTTGGTTATTGCTCGCGACATAACCGAGCGAAAAACTACTGAAAAACGTTTGGCTGAGAGCGAAGCCAACGCAAGAGCTATCATGGAATCGACAGACGACGTTCTCGTTCTTCTTGATAAAAACGGGATTTTGATTGATTGTAATGAAGCTCACGCCCGACGTTTAAATAAAACCCGTGAAGAATTATTGGGGAAGAGCATTTTTGATGAACTTCCACCTGATCTGGCCAGATCAAGAAGAGATGATGTCAGCCTGTGCATTTCGACCGGAGAGTGTGTTTACGGCGAAGACTTTAGGTTTGGAAGATGCATAGAATATGTTGTACATCCTATTTTCTCGGAAAATAAGGTGGTGGAGAAAGTCGCCGTTTTTGCCCGTGATGTAACCAAGCGAAAACAAGATGAGCAAATTCTTCAGGATAACGAATTGCGCCTGCGAGAGCTCAATGCTACCAAAGACAAATTTTTCTCCATTATTGCCCACGAACTTAAAAGTCCGTTCAACAGTATCATCGGATTCAGTAGTTTACTTTCCCGGCAGGTAAACGAAAGGGACTATGAAGGGGTAAAAAAATATGCAACTATTATTCAGGATTCTTCGCAACAAGCACTTGATTTGTTGCTAAACCTGTTAGAATGGTCGAGGTCGCAAACCGGTAGGATGGTATTTACACCTGATGATGTGGATGTAGCCGCTTTAATCAGTCAGTCAGTTGGAATTTTGATTGGCACGGCACAGCAAAAACAAATAGCTATTTACAAGCAAATGCCGGCTAATCTTGTTGCTCAAGCTGATAAAGCCATGATAAATACCATTTTACGGAACCTTATTTCGAACGCAATAAAATTTACAAATCCGGGAGGCACCATTGTAATTTCGGCCGAGCGAATGGCCGAAGAATTGTTGATATCGGTTGCCGATAATGGCGTGGGGATTAGTCAGGAGTCGATTGATAAACTGTTTCGGATTGAGGAGACCCACTCAACGCTGGGAACACAGAAGGAGAAGGGGACTGGCCTTGGATTGCTACTTTGTAAGGAATTTGTTGAAAAACATAGAGGCCGCATTTGGGTTGAAAGCGAAGTTGGCAAAGGAAGTACTTTCCGGTTTTCAATTCCGTTGAGGAAAGAAATGTAATTTAGTACAGAAAAAAGGCCCTGTTGCATATTCGCAACAGGGCCTTTTGCTTTACGCCAAAAGGACGTTTATTTATCAAATAAATTGCTCCATTTCTTTGGCTGGCGGTTTTTCCAGGTGCCTTTGTTGTAAACGTAACTTACGATCAATGGCAATACTGAAGTTGCTTCGGCATAAACCATCTGTTCGTCGGTAACCTGTACTTTACCCCACGAGCTGGCTTCTTTCAGTGTTGAAGAAGAACAAGCTCCGTCGCGCACATCAGCAACTGTAATCTGAACGGCATATTGGTGCATTGGAACTTCTTTTCCCAAAATTTCGGCACAAACTACAGTGTCCTGAGCAAAGTTTTTCGGTACACCACCACCAATCATGAATAAACCAGTTGTTCCGGCAGCCATTTTAATTTTTGTAAGTTCGAGGAAATCGGCAACCGAGTCAATCGAAACGTGTTTTTCCGGATTTTCCCATTGGTGTTTTGCCAAACCAAAACCGGCACTCGAGTCGGAGAAAGCAGGACAGAAGATTGGCACATTGTTTTCATAACAAACCTGGATCAGGCTGTCTTTTTTCACTGAATTTACAGTGAGCCATTTGCCTAATTCTTTAATGAATTCGCGTGAAGAATATGGTCTTTTTTCAAGTGAATCGGTAATTTCCTTAATTGTTCCGTCGCAATTCTGCAATTCTTCTTCGTCGATAAATGTATCGTAAATACGGTCGATATACAGGTCGCGTAAAATTCCGTCGTTAATATCGGTTGAACCGCGGTAATGTTTGTGGCCAAGGGCTTCGAAAAAATCCATATCGATGATAGAGGCTCCGGTCGCTACTATTACATCAATCATATTATTTTTAACCATTTCCACATATACCTGCATACAACCTGCAGCGCTGGTGCTTCCGGCAAGTGTCAGAATATTGGTACATTCAGTGTCGTTTACCATCTTTAATAAAATGTCAGTCGCATTGGCTGTATCGCGTGAGGTGAACGACATTTTCCGCATAGAATCGATAATTGGAGTAGAATCGAATGATTTAATGTCGATGTGTTCGATGGTGTCTTTTAATAAATCTGATTTTTTCATCCTTCTGATTTTTTCTCTTTTAATGTACTTTCAAACAATGTTATTTGTTTAGATATAAGCCATATAGACTGGCTCCTTTTTTTGAAAAAGTGTGCGAATATAGTATAAAATATCCGGTTCTGCCATTTCCTGATGAAAAATTTGTATGAACAACTTGTACCTCTAAGAGTACTGAGTTTGAGTAAAGTTTAATGCAATACTTTCATACGAATTCCTGCAATCAGGGTTCAACTATTTATTGGGTCGACGGAAGTACCATATCCTTCATAAATATCTCGGCAATGTCGGTTATCGATGCGTCCAGGCTTCGGTAATTAAATCCTGTCGAGCGGGTTATTTTTTCTCCTGAATACTGATTTTTCTGGTTGGTTCCCGAAACGGCGTCACGGGTAATCAGGGGTCGTTTCCCGGTAAAGAAGCTTGCAGTTCGGGCCATTCGCCATGCAATCTGAAGTTTTAGGTCGGAGGCAAAACTTCGGGGGCGGGGCTTGTGCAATGCATCGGCAATTTTGTAGAAGAAATCCTGGTAGCTCATGTTTCCGGCATTCAGGATAAACCGCTGATTTTTGACCTGTTCAAACCTTGATTCGTCCATCAGCATAATCATGGCTTTTACCACGTCGCGAACATCAACAAAACCTGAGATTCCTTTGGTGTAATAATTCAGTCCTTTCCATATTGACTGGAACAACTTTGGGCTGCCAATTTCCCAGTTGCCCGGCCCCATAATGATGGATGGATTGACAATAACCGCGTCGAGTCCTTCTTCGATGCCGCGCCAGACCTCCATTTCGGAGAAAAATTTGCTGAGCGAGTAACCCGATTTCCGTTTCGATGGTGTCCAGTAAGTTTCTTCGGTAATTTCACTTCCATCCTGGGTTTTTCCGAGTGCAGCAATCGAACTCACATGGCAAAATTGTTTAACCCCGTTGTGTATCGCTGCATCAATCAGGTTTCCGGTGCCTTTTACATTGTTGTTCAGCATGATGTCGTGATCGTCGCCATGAAACGAAACAATAGCTGCGCAGTGATAAATGCTGGTAATGCCTTTCAAGGCTTCTTCAAGGCTTAGGTAGTCGAGTATGTCGCCCTCAATCCATTCAATACGGGCGAATAATTTTTCTGATTCAGGCGAATAGTACGAGAATATTTTTTTTACCCAATCGGTGTTGCTTTGCGCTCGGCGTAAGGCTTTTACTTTTTGTTCCGAGTTGGTCAGTTCGTATAAAAGATGAGCTCCAACCAAACCGGTACCGCCCGTTACTAAAATCATATTGAGAAATTTTTAATCGCCTAAAGTTAATCAAAGATTAACCAATAGACGACTTACTATTTACTTATTGAACGTTTCGAAAAGGTAAATAGTCAACCGTTAAATCAGCAAAATTGTGATTAATTTATCTATTGGTTCCACGGCATTACAGCTTTTGCGCCAAACTCTTTGGCTGTCAGCTTTTCAATCGGAACCAGCAGAATTCCTACGTTTCGTATTGCAGGAGCGTTGAATTTAAATGGAAGGTCGCTGTATTGAGTCATGAAATGCTTCACGATCCGTTCTTTCTCGTCGTAGTTATCAACTATTTCGGCGGTTCCTTCAACAATTACTGATTTCGATTTTACCCGGTAACTGCATCCAACCAGTTCATCCTGCCAGGCCAGTTCTTCGCCCAAAGTCCAGTTTATGCAAACCTTCGGGTTTTTTTTTATGGTTTCCCACATGCGTCCGAACTGGGCTGAGTGCAGAATAACCTTGTCTCCGTCGATAGCAAAATTCAGTGGTAAAACATAAGGGCTATCATCAACCGACATGGCGACATAGCAGGTTTTGCATTGTGCCCAAATGGCCTCAATCTCTTTCCGGTCGTGTATAAAATGGGTTCTCATAGTATTGGTTTAACTATTAGCTAATTGTTCTGAATCCCAGCTGTTCCGACAGCTCTTTCATTACTTTTTTGAGGTTCTGAAACTGGGTCATGTATTCCATAAATTTCTCGGAGTCGTTGCTTTTGTTGGCTTCATTTATCTGATGCTCAATTTTCTTAAGCAGAACTTTCACATTTTTTAGTTTGTATTCCTGAATAAGTTTTGGAACCAAAAGATACAGCAATTCGGCTTCAGTTTCGATAAAAGCGCCGCTTTTACTCCAGCGTTTGCTTTCAATATATTTTTCGGCAAGCAGGTTACTGGCATATTGACTAACTTCCTGGTCGGGATACTGAGTGAAATATTTAATCGGGTCAAAATCTTTGTTTTCCAAATTTTGCTCCATCGCCCCAATCATCGTCCTCACGATTGGATTCACCGACACCAGTCCATCGTTCTGCAACTCGGAAAGTACGTAGAACCCTACGGTATAAGTATGTATTTCTTTCGTAGCTTCATCTTCGATTTCGAAAACTTCCTGATGAAAATATTTCAGGAGAATACGAAGAATTTCGCGTTCTTCTGTTTCAAACGGATTGGCTGTTTTTTTCTCGGAAGCAGGAACTACGGGCTTTGCAGCCTGAACCTGTAAGGCCTGAATGTCTTTCCGTGTCTGGTCTTCCGATTGTTTATTCTGTATTTTCCGAATTTCAGTATATAAAACTTCTTCCTGAACATCCATCAACCGGCTGCATTCCTTAATGTAAATGGTTCGGGTAATGTTATCGGGAATAACCGAAATTGACCGGACAATATCGTTGATTAACCTGGCTTTTGAAATAGGATCATTCTCCACAGTCCCCATCAAAAGCTGAGTTTTGAATTTGATGAAGTCGGTTTCGTTGGCTTTAATATATTCGGCCAGTTGCGATGCGCTCATCGAACGGGCAAACGTGTCGGGATCTTCGCCGCGCGGCAATGGCAGTACTTTTACATTGATGCCTTCTTCCAGAACCATGTCGATTCCGCGAAGCGAGGCTTTAATCCCAGCATCATCGCCATCATATATAATGGTAATATTTGGTGTGAACCGTCGAATCAGCCTGATTTGGTCGATGGTAAGCGAAGTCCCCGAGCTGGCAACTACGTTCTCGATTCCGGCCATATGAAACGACAGTACATCGGTATAACCTTCAACCAGGTAACATTTATCCTGATTGGTCATTTGCCGCTTCGCCTGGTAAATACCATACAACGTTCGACCTTTGTGGTAAATCTCTGACTCGGGCGAGTTGAGGTATTTGGCAACTTTTTTATCGTTGGTCAGCGTGCGCCCCCCAAAAGCAATAACACGTCCAGCCACATTGTGAACCGGAAAAATAACACGTCCGCCAAAACGGTCGCGAATCCAGTCATCGCGCCTGATGGTCAGCCCGGTTTTTTCCAGGAAGTCCATTTTATAGCCTTCACGCTGTGCCGCCTGTGTAAATGTATCCTTGCCATCCGGACAATAGCCCAACTCAAATTTGGTAATTATGTCGTCACGAATTCCGCGCTCGCGCAGGTAACTCAGGCCAATGGTGCGGCCTTCATTTTCTTTCAGGAGAAACCGGCTGAAGTATTTTTGTGCAAAAGCTGATACAATCATCATACTTTCGCGCTCATCTTTCAGCGCCTTTTCTTCCTGCGATTCTTCTTTTTCCTCGATTTCGATGTGGAACTTTTTGGCCAGCCACCGCAAAGCATCGGGGTAGCTCAACTGCTCGAGTTCCATGATAAAGTTTACCGAGTTTCCGCCTTTTCCGCAGCCAAAACATTTAAAAATTCCTTTAGCGGGCGAAACGGTGAACGACGGTGTTTTCTCGTTGTGGAACGGACACAATCCCAACTGGTTGACACCCCGTTTTTTGAGTGTGACAAACTCCGACACCACATCCGAAATGTGCGCCGCATCAATAATTCGCTCTATGGTAGCCTGGTCAATCATTGATGCAAATGTAGAAATTTAAAGGTTGAGATTTTCCGGGTGCGACAGTTGCCGGGTTAAATTGTATTGCATATCCGGATGTCGGAACTTATAACTTCATCTGAATCACTGAGGTGAACGGTACCTTCAAAAAAGCTTTCGCCATCGAGCAAATTGGGCATGATTTCCTGCACTAAACTTTCCATTTGCAGGTTGAAAATATTCAGGATATCGACCCATTTGAGCCGCCCGGTCAGTTTATTTTCCAGTTCTCCTGAAAAGAGAGCCGACTCGTACACAAAGTAAATGGCCGAGGTTTGACTATCATCCCAAACAACTTTAACGACTCCGCGCAAAACGGCTTCCGAAATTTTGAGCCCGCTGGCATCCTGAATACTCCGGATGGCCGAGCTGTTTATATCTTCCTGTAATCCGATATTGCCTTTTATGCCAGAATGTTTGCGTTTTAACGGGCCGTCTTCGGCTATTTGGTGTAAAAGCAAATGGTCGGTTTCGTTATCAAAAATAAACGACAGGGTTTGAATGGATGGATTGCTCATTAGAGTTGTGATTTCGGATGAATGATTCTCAAAGATAAACCTGATCACCTTAACTTTAACATTTGATGTTTAAGAATTCAGGATTTTTTTCCGGCATTGCAGGTATTAAAGTTCTGCCTGCCGCATTCAGGTGTATAATTCTTATCTTTGGTTTTGAACTCAATAATTTACCACATGTCTGAAAACTGGACCCTTTCGAGACGGAGATTCCTGGGAATTGCCGGGACTACTGCCGCCGGATTAATGCTGACTCCTGATTTACTTGCTATAACGAATGAACGACCGATTCTTCGGTTTGGGATGATTTCGGATATTCATTATGCTGACAGAGAACCGGCAGGAAACCGGTTTTATCGTCAGTCGCTGGCTAAGATGAAAGAAGCTATCGATCGGTTGAATCAGGAAAAAGTGGATTTTGCAATCGAGCTGGGCGATTTTAAAGACCAGGATGCCACTCCTGATGAAGCCAAAACATTGAAGTATCTCACTGATATCGAAGCGGCCTTCCAAAAGTTTAATGGCCCAACTTACCATGTGCTTGGCAATCACGATATGGATGGAATCTCGAAACAGCAATTCCTGGAAAGAGTTGAAAATACAGGTATCGCCAAAACCAATAGTTATTACTCGTTCGACCGCAAGGGAATTCATTTCATTGTGCTCGACGGAAATTTTACTAAGGACGGGAAAGCATACGATCATGGCAAATTCTCGTGGGAAGATGCCAGTATTCCGGAGGAAGAAATTGCCTGGCTGAAGGACGATTTGAAGCAAAACAGCCGACCAGCTGTAGTATTTATTCACCAAATGCTCGATGAATCGAAAAGTGTGAAACAGGCCGTTCATAATGCACCACAAGTACGACAAATCCTCGAACAGTTGGGAAAGGTGATTTGTGTTTTTCAGGGGCATGTTCACGAAGAAAGATATAACCTGATCAACGGAATTCATTACTATTCGGTGAATGCTATGATCGATGGCGACGGTCCGGAAAACAGTGCATATATGGTAGTCGATGTTTTTAAAGACGGAAGCCTGAAAGTAGATGGATTCCGCCGGGCGACTGACCGGGAAATAAAATAAAAGGAAACGAAATGAAGAAGAAACTTGTTGTTTTGACAGGTGCCGGGATGAGCCAGGAAAGCGGCCTTCGTACTTTTCGCGACATGGGCGGCCTGTGGGAAGAATATGATATTACTGAGGTGGCAACTCCCGAAGCCTGGCATCGAAATCCATCGCTGGTGATGCAATTTTATAATGAGCGCCGCAAACAGCTATACGAAGCCGAACCCAATGCCGGCCATTGGGGGCTGGTTGATCTGGAGAAAGATTTTGATGTGAGCATTATCACTCAGAATGTTGATGATTTGCACGAAAGAGCGGGCAGTACAAAGATTATTCATTTACATGGAGAACTGAAAAAAGCCCGTAGTTCGGTTGACGAATCGCTGGTTTACGACATCGACGGTTGGGAACTAAAGTTTGGACAAAAGTGCGCAAAGGGAAGCCAGCTTCGCCCGCACATTGTTTGGTTTGGCGAGGCTGTTCCGGCAATGGACGATGCTATTCCTCTTGTTGAATCAGCCGACATTCTGGTTGTAATCGGAACTTCCTTAAATGTTTATCCGGCGGCCGGTCTGGTAAACTATGCAAAGCCCGAAACTCCCATTTTTGTCATCGACCCGGAACGTCCACAGGTATACATCCGCAATGTGAATTACATTCAGGAAAAAGCCGGCAAAGGGATCGAAATTCTGAAAGAGAAATTAAAGTCGCTGGTATGAAGCATACTTACCTTATCCTGATTTTACTGACAATGGCCTGCCTGAATGGGTTTACTCAACGTTTCGAAGGGGGCATAATCGGTGGACTTAATGCCTCGCAGGTCGACGGCGACAATTATACCGGGTACCACAAGCCGGGCGTTGCTTTGGGAGCATATGTTCAAACAGACATATCAAGGACAGTTTTTGCCGGGATGGAGCTTAAGCTGATGCAAAAAGGCAGCCGCAATATCGATTCGCTTGCCACCAATGGTCAGATCAAATACGTAATGCGGCTAAATTATGTCGATCTTCCGGTTTATCTGGGAATTCGTACAGGCGAGCGTATTTCGTTGCTGCTGGGGATGTCTCCCGGATATTTAATCAGCGGGAAAGAATTTAACGATTACGGAAGATTGCAGGAAGTGGATCAACACCCGTTTAATTCGCTCGATTTGCAGGCGTTCCTGGGGTTTCGTTTCCAGATTACGCGGCGTCTTTTTGTCGATTTACGCGGCGCCTATTCGCTTTTGCCCATTCGCGATCAACCCGGCGACGCCCTTTGGTACTGGAAGAGTAACCAGTTCAACAATATGCTCAGCACTACAGTTTTATACCGGCTCGATTTTTAAAATCTGATAACCAACTAACTAACCTGAATGATGAACCCAAAAGTCTTATTAGCCGCTGCAGCATTCCTTTGGGCCGTTTTTTCCTGCGCATCATCAAAAAAAGTGGATGAAAGTTCGGACCAGCAGATTTTTAGTGAATTATCAGAATCGCTCAACAAAGGAATTCTGGACGTTTGGTATCCGCGAACGATCGACAGCATTTCCGGAGGTTTCCTAAGCGATTTCGACTACAAGTGGGAGATGAAAGGCCCGCAAAACAAGATGATTGTAACTCAGTCGCGACATGTTTGGACAGCTTCGACAGTGGCCGAATTCTATCCGGAGCGGAAGAATTATTTCCTGAAAATTGCGGCTCACGGAGCTTTGTTTCTGAAAGACAAAATGTGGGATTCTCAATTGGGTGGTTTCTACACGTTGGTTGATCGGGAAGGAAAAGCATTGAAAAACGGAAAGTCGGACCGAATTATGAAAGAAGCGTATGGAAATGCGTTTGCCATTTACGGATTATCTGCATTTGCAAGGGTTTCAGGCGATACTGTGGCTTTAAATCTGGCAAAAAAGGCATTTCTTTGGCTCGACAAGCATAGTTTTGATCCGCAATATGGCGGTTATTTTCAGTTTCTGGAGGCTGATGGAACACCGTTGAAAGATGGGTATAACGGCACTCCTCCCAAAGATCAGAACAGTTCGATTCATTTGCTCGAAGCATTTACCGAGTTGTATCGGGTTTGGCCCGACCCACTTGTAAAAGAACGGTTGCTGATGATGCTGAATTTGATTCGCGACCGGATTGTTCAGCCCAAAGGCTGTTTGCAGCTTTTCTTAAATCGCGATTGTTCGCCGGTTTCGTATTGCGATTCGGCTGAAGATGTTCGCCGGAAAAACTGGCAACTCGACCATATTTCGTTTGGGCACGATGTTGAAACCGCTTATCTGATGCTGGAAGCCTCGGAAGTTGCCGGGCTGAAAGATGATACTGTAACACTGCGCAAGGCTAAAATGATGGTCGATCATTCGATCAGGAACGGTTGGGATAAATCGGTTGGTGGATTTTATGATGGCGGATATTATTTCAAGGGACAGGATTCAGTAACAATAATTAAAGATACCAAAAACTGGTGGGCTCAGGCCGAAGGCTTAAACTCGCTGCTGTTGATGGCAAGGTTGTTTCCCGATGATCCACAAAATTATAAGTTACTTTTCCTGAAGGAATGGGAATACATCGATAAATACCTGATTGACCATGACCATGGCGATTGGTACCCCAATGGGATAGACAAAGAACCTCAGGAAAAACTGGCGATGAAAGCCCAAATCTGGAAGGGAAACTACCACACTTCCCGTTCGTTAATGAATTGCATGAAGCAACTCCGGGAAATGAAAGAGTAAACAAAAAGGCCATTAGTTGTCCGAAACAGGCGGATAACTAATGACCTTTTTCTATTTATTTACTGATAATTAAACTTTGTCGAGCAAAACGGTAAAATGTCGCATAATCGAAGCTTCTTTCCGGATAAGTAAACCAGTTCGTATTTCGTCGCGAATGTCGTAGATGTTCTTCAACCCTGCAGCCACTACGTCCATGTGGTTGTTGGTGTATGTCCGGCGGGGAATTGCCAGTCTCAGGAACTCCAGTTTGGGATACCGGTTATCGCGGGTTTCGGGGTCGCGGTCGGCCAGTAGCGTACCAACCTCAACTCCGCGTACTCCTGCCTCAAGATACAGAATGATGGCAAGCGTTTGAGCGATAAATTCTTCCTTAGGAACGTGTGGTAAAAACTTTTTGGCATCAACAAAAACGGCATGTCCTCCCACCGGATGCTGAATTGGAATACCATATTCAATGAGTTTATTGCCAAGGTACTGAACCTGGTTGATGCGTGTATCCAGGAAATCGTTGGTCGTTACTTCGTCAAGGCCTACAGCCAGCGCATTCATATCGCGTCCGGCCATTCCGCCGTAAGTCACAAATCCTTCGTACATAATATTGAAGGTGGATGCCATTTCGTACCATTCCAGACTTTTCATAGCAATGAATCCGCCAATGTTAACGGCTCCGTCTTTTTTGCTGCTCATGGTCATCGCATCGGCGTATGAAAACATCTCACTCACAATTTCCTTTATTGTTTTGGTGGAATAACCTTCTTCGCGTTGCTGGATGAACCAGGCATTTTCGGCAAAACGTGCTGAATCGAAAATTACCGGAACCCCGTATTTCGATGCCAATTGCTTAACAGCTTTCAGGTTTTCCATTGATACAGGTTGCCCTCCGGATGAATTGCAGGTGATAGTCATAATCATTGCCGGAATACGTTTTTCAGGCTGAAGTTTGAAAACCGTTTCCAGCTTGTTCAAATCGACGTTGCCTTTAAAAGGGAATTTGCTGTCGGTATCAAACGCTTCATCAATGGTACAGTCGATGGCTTTGGCTTTGCGGTATTCAATGTGTCCCTTGGTGGTATCGAAGTGCGAGTTTCCGGGGACCAGATCGCCTTCTTTCAGTAAAACAGAGAACAAAACATTTTCGGCAGCTCTGCCCTGGTGAGTCGGTAAGAAGTATTCGAATCCAAAAATCGTTTGTATTTTTTCCTTGAGATGGTAATAAGATGAGGATCCGGCATAGCTTTCATCTCCTGTCATGATGGCAGCCCATTGGCGATCACTCATAGCCCCGGTTCCGCTGTCGGTAAGCAAGTCGATGAAAACCTTGTCGCTGCTCAGATTGAACAGGTTATAATTGGCGTCGGCGATCCATTGTACACGTTGTTCGCGTGTTGAACGGTAGATGGGTTCTACCATTTTAATTTTATAGTTTTCGGCAAATGGCAAATTCATGGTAAAAATTATTTTGCGTGTTCCCAATGCCCATCAATGGCATATTTTGAGAAACACATGATTTTATAAAAAGTTGAGGATGATGCCTTTATGGCAAATTGTTAAGCTGAAGTTGGACGAGACACAGAGAACCCATCCCTGTTTTTCAGGTTGAGGAAGAGGTGATTGAAAAGAGCCCTGATTAATATGTTTCTTAAAATGGCGTTCATAAACGCGAATTTTTATGCTGCAAAAATATAAAAAGCAATAGTTGATTTTTATGAATATTTGTCAGGATTAGTAGCAACGATCAAATAAATCAGGCAGTGCCCAAAGTAGCAATACTTACCCGTGCAGTTGTTTTTGAGAGGATGGCCGATGCACATGCCTCGAGTGTTGCTCCGGTGGTTACCACATCGTCGACCAGTAAAATGTGTTTTCCGGAGAAAGCTTCAGGATTAGAAAGTTCGAAGATTCCTTCCACATTCTGCCAACGTTCGAATCGCGATTTGCGAGTCTGGGTTTCGGTTGCTGTAACTCGTTTTAGGTTATCTGCAGCCAATTCTTTATTCATCTGTCGGGCTATTCCTGAAGCAATCCACCAACTCTGGTTATAGCCACGTTTCTTTTCTTTGTTCGGATGCAAGGGTACCGGGCAAATCAAATCAACCGACGAAAATTGCGGTGATTGTTGCAAGTCGATACCAAAATGCTTGCCGATTTCTTCTCCAAGTTCTTTCATCCCTTTATATTTCAGGTTGTGCAAAAGCGATTGATATTTGCTCCCTTTACTGAAGTAAAAGAACGACGTAGCAAATTCAACGGGCACCCTTCCATAAAATATCCGAGCTACCGGGTTATCCGGCGTTAGATGGTAATTGGTGCGGGGTATATGGTGAAGACAATGCAGACAAATCCATTGTTCCTGTTCAATCAGCTTGTCGCCGCAAACCACGCAAAGTCGCGGATAAAGGAGTTCTGTCAGGTATTTCAGAATTGGAATATTCATGTCGAATCACTATTTGATGGAATAATAGCAATATAGAAAGTTACATAATTCCCAGCGAATTATAATATTTTGTGATTGATTTCTAATGAATCAATAAGGGAGAGAGGAGGTTTACAGCTTTTATGTCTGCATTTATCTATGTTCAGTTGCCAGGAATGCTTTCATTTTCTCAAATTCCTGACTACCGAGCATATAACCGTGGTTATATAAATTCAGCCGTTTTTCAAAGTTTTGCTCAGTTCGTCCAATCATAAATTCAGGCGAAGGTGCAATAATAAACAGCTTTCCTTCTTTCTCCATCTGATCGCAGAAATCGAGTGTTTGGTTGTATTCTTCGTTTCGGCTAAGTAAAACTTTTAAAAATTCGGGGTATTTTCTGAAGGTAACTTCATACAATAATTTATTGCTTAGCTTTTCCTTTCGGTATCCGCGAGGGCGGGTAAGTACTACAACAGCTTTTTCATGCCGGCTCAGCGCATATTTTACCGGAATCGAATCAGAAACGCCACCATCAAAATACAATTTGCCGTCAATGTTAACCGGTTTGGCCAGCATCGGGATACTTGAAGAAGCAACGAGCGCCTTGTTTAAACTGATGTTTTTGAAGTCTTTTCTGGAAAAAACCACACTTTGGCCATCCTCGAGCGACGTTGCAACGACATCGAACTCGGAAGGATTTTTATAAAAAGCCTGTTCATCGAAAGGTACCAGTTCGTTTGGTATTTCCTCGAAGACAAATTTCATGTTGAAATAGGAGCCTGTGGTAATGAGATGACGAAACCCCATGTAGCGTTTGTCTGAAGGATACTCGACATTCACTTTTCGGTTCCGGCCTCTTTGTTTCGAGATGTACGAAGCACCAACGCAGGCTCCGGCCGAAACGCCAACAACCCTGTCGAAGCTTACGTTATTTTCCAGAAAATATTCGAGTACTCCGCTGGTAAATGCTCCACGAAGGCCGCCTCCTTCCAATACAATACATGTCTTTTTCACATCAAATCTTTTGGTAAAGATAGCTATCGATTGGTAAAGTTTTAATCTGTTTTAAGTTAAATAAAAAAGAACTGTTTTGTTCATTTTATTGAAATTACATCTTTATAGAGAATGGGTTTATTTCCTGAAAATCGCCAACGTTAATCCTAAAAAAGGTTTGCTGGCGGCGTTAATATTTCAGTTCGTTTTAAATACAGTTCACTCCTCATTTTTGTCATTTCACAGGTTTTATCGAATCGTTGTCGCCTGATTGGAGTCTACGTTTGTAGTTTAATATCCAACAATTTATAAAACCGAAAGTCATGAAAAATCAAATTTTCACTCTAAAACCTGGATACCCAATGAAAATAATGTTATTTATAATATTGGCTGTTCTTTGTATAAGCGAGAACGCCGTTTCGCAGGTTTCTCCGTTAAAGCCCGGAACGACAACAGTGGTTACTAAAAACGGGAAAGTGACCGGTAAAGTGATCGACAGCGAAACCAATACCCCGATGGAATACGCCAACATCACCATTTTCAGCAAACCCGATGCAAAAATGGTAACCGGGAGTATCTCGAATGCCACGGGAGCGTTTGTACTATCGAATTTACCTTTTGGTAATTATTATATTGAAGCAAGTTTCATCGGTTTCGAGAAAACTGTTATTGAGGATATTAAAATTTCGGCAGACGCCACAACTATTAACATTGGCAACATCAATTTGTCGGCATCGAAACAACAAATTGGTACCGTTGATGTGGTGGCCGAGCGCAACCGGGTTGAATATAAAATCGACAAAAAGGTAATCAATGTAACCAACGATATCAATGCAACCGGGGGAACAGCTGTTACAGTACTCGAAAATACACCTTCGGTTGAGGTGGATATCGACGGAAACGTTAGTCTGCGCGGATCGTCGAGCTTTACTGTTTTGATTGACGGAAGGCCAAGTGTTTTGAGCGGAAGCGATGCGCTGAAACAAATTCCTTCGTCGGCCATCCAGAATATCGAGATCATTACCAATCCTTCGGTGAAATACGATCCGGATGGAATGGCCGGAATTATTAATGTGGTGATGAAGAAAAATATTGTTTCAGGAGTAAACGGAATTGTGAACCTGAACCTGGGCACCGGAGATAAATACGGCACCGATTTTTTGCTGAATTACAAAACAAAAAAGTATAACCTTTTTCTTGGTGGAAACTGGAATGACAATACAGACAAGGGCACGCAATACTCAAGCCGCGAAACCTATGCAAACGACACAACAACCTTTCTCACCAACGATGGATCGAGAAACCAGTCGAGATTTGGGAAACAACTCAAAGGCGGATTCGATTTTTATCCAACCGATAAAACCTCAATCACAGTCTCTTCCGAAGTCGGAAAATATGGATTCAGCAGTTTTGGCGGTGTGAATATTCATAAATACGAGCAACCCGGAACATTGAATATTTATTCGGTGCAGAATTCGGATGCTTCGCGCGACGGAAACTTCATTAGTGCAGCAGCCAGTTTCCTGACCAAATTCAATGATAAAGGAACACATAAACTCGAAGGATCTTTTGATTACCGGAGCCGTGATGGTTTTTCGGATGAAACACAGGACGAATTCTCATCGGATGCGGCATACAACAAAACCAATCAATACTTGTCGCGGGTTATCAGCCACGAGGACAGTAATGAAGACGATATCCGTGCAAAACTCGACTATACCCTTCCACTAAAAGAAGGGACCAAATTTGAAGCCGGTATTCAAACCCGCATTGAAAGTGAAGAAGAAACACTTGATTTTATGGATTTCAATATCAACACCCAGCAATTTCAGAACAATCCCGATTTTTCGAGCAGTATGAAATTCAAGGAAGAAATTCATTCGGTTTATTCAACCTATACCGGAAATCTCAAAGCTATTCAGTTTGTATTTGGCTTGCGCGGTGAATATAACAAGCGCACCACCACGCATTACAAAGAAGCGGTACCTTTCAACTATGATCTCGATCGTTTCGACTTTTTCCCGTCGGCACATTTATCGTACTCACTGGTCGACGAAAGTCAGTTGATGGCCAGCTATTCTCGCCGGATTAACCGCCCCGGTGGCCGCGAACTCGACCCGTTTCCAAGTTATATGAATCAATATACCATTCGCGTTGGTAACCCTGGGTTGAAGCCCGAATACACCGATTCGTACGAATTCAGTTACATGAAAAAGTTTGGAAACTCATTTGTATCGCTCGAAACCTTTTATCGTACCACCAATAATCTGATTACAGAAGTCAATAAGCAGGTTGACCAGATTTTATACCTGAATGTCGAAAATCTTAACCGCGACTACTCGATGGGTGGCGAAATCATGGGAAACATCAACGTAAATAAATGGTTATTGGTGAACACCAGTTTCACGTTATATAACTATAAGCTGAAGGGCGAAATATCGGGTGTATCAGTCAATAAAGAAAGCACCAATTACTCTGGCCGATTGAATACTACTGTAAAATTCTCTCCTGAAAGCCGGCTTCAACTGACTGGGTTCTATCGCGGACCATCGGTCTCGGCACAGGGAGATCAAAAAGGGATGGCCTTTGCCAACTTATCTTATCGTCAGGATTTCCTGAAAAAGAAACTTACGGCAACGCTAAGTGTTCGCGATGTATTTGGAACAATGCGAATGCAGCGTTCTTCGGCAGGCGAAAATTTCAAATCGACTTTTAAAATGACTCGTGAACCGCGGGTACTCATGCTAACCCTAAGTTACAAGATTAATAACTATAAAATGAGCAGGGAACCTAATCAGGAAGAAGCAGTCCCGTCATTTGACAGTAATGAATAGGTGGTTTTAAAGATTAGTTTTCTCTTGAGCGGAATCCGGGAAACTGGATTCCGCTTTTGATTTGCTGAAAATGAGTTCTTAAATTATAGTTGGATGTGATAATCAAAATATTGCCAGGCTCAGGTTTAAGCATGCGAAGCAAGTTTTGTTCTCCCTGAAGTTTGATGAGAAAGGAGGTAATGTAAGCTAACATTTAAATCACAAGATGAGTGATTTAACGGACTGGTCTTTTTAATTGGAACCCAGTAGTCAATATAAACTGAAATCAAGTACTCAATTTCACTGTTTTTCCAATTGGGAATAATTAGAATAATCAGAAGGCTCATAAAAACAAAAGGTAGAACCTCTGTTCTACCTTCTCTCTCTTAAACTAACCTAACTAAACCTAAACTTATGAAAAAAAATGTACTGCAAACATAGCCTGATGAGTTCTGAATTTGTGAAAATAATTGTGAAATAATCTTAAAGTTATTAGTCAGGTATTTCATTTCAAAAGTGGGAAATGACTATTTCTCACCATAGATAACAAGAGCACTTGAGTCAAAAGCAATGTTCCCATCAGTATATTTCTGCATTACGGCCTGCTCAACTTCCATTTTTATTCTTTCTCTAACTGCATGGTTGGCTTTGTCCAGGGCCGCAACAACCGGGGCTGCTACCTCTGTCTGAAACTTCCAGAAAACATCAAAAGTTTTACAATTAAGCTTTCCGTCAATTTCATTTTGTGAGATATTTTTAAAGCCTACATGTGAAAACAAATCCAGCATTAATCCTTGCCGAGAACATCGAAACATTCCCGGAGCTCCCGGCAACGGAGCCGGTAAATCAATGTTTCTATTGATTGCATCCATGACAACAGTGACCCAAAAATTCTTTTCACGGACATTCCAAACTGATGTAGCTATTCTTCCCCCAGGTTTCAATACCCGGAACATTTCTTTAGCAGCTAAAAGCATATCAGGAAAGAACATAAATCCGAACCGGCAACTTATTGCATCAAATGTGTTGTCTTCAAAAGGCAATTCACATGCATCACAAATCGAAATATCGATGTTACTTATTCCTCTTTTGGCAGCATTTTCATATGCTATGACAAGCATATTTTCAGAGACATCCGTAAGTTTTACATTACCCCCATTTAACATCGAAGCAATTGTCAGTCCTGGCTCTCCTGTCCCCGATGCAATATCAAGCACTTCAATTTTACCCTTAGGATTGAGCATACGTACTATTTCATTGCCAACTGGTCTCAAAAAATCCATAACGAGGTCATCCCACTTTCTCCAGCCAGAAGAAAATTCATTCCATGATTTCTCCTGTTGTTCACGAATCTGTTCTAGTTCTAATTGTAGTTTCATGTTGTACTGATTTAAGTTTAACTTCTAAACTCTGAATTCACAAATCTTTCTGATTTTCACTGATTCTTTTGAATACGAAATTCATTTATAAATGTTGGATATTAAGATTCGTATATCTTTATTAATTGATTTGGCCATTTTGCCAAGGATTTTTTCTAGCGATGGGAATAAAGATTTATTAATTATTTACACAATATGATATCCGAAGAAAAATAGGAGTAGATATTGTATCGCTTTGAGTTGACTAATCCAAACAAGATTTTGCAATTTTAGCGGGTAGCTCAGAAAGGTGTTAACTTCCACCAACTTTGAAATCACATGATGACCCGATTCTGTGGATGGTCAATTTGAGTCGGTAACAAGTGATCAATTTCACTGTTTTTCCATCAAAGAATAATCTAAACAATCAGAAAGCTCATAAAAATAAAAGGTAGAACCTCTGTCCTACCATTCCTCTCTTAAACTAAATAACCTAACTAAACCTAAACTTATGAAAAAATGTACTGCAAGCATAGCCTGCTGAATTCTAAATTTGTAAAAATAATTGTGAAATATTCTTAAAGTTTCTGGGTACTAAGCTCCATTTTCAAAAATCAAACACAGGCTACTTTTTTCATGTATAAATGAAAGAAAATCCCTCAAAATCTTGCTCAAACCTTGCTCAAAATAAAAAAGAGCTACGAATATTCTTCGTAACTCTTTGATTTTTAAGTGGGCCCAACTGGGCTTGAACCAGTGACTCCCTGATTATGAGTATTAAGACCACGGTTTTCTTCTATTTTCTTCTGTTTATATATTTAATCTAAATAATTGATATTTAGATTTTTATTTGATTGCATTATTTTATCAAATAGTACCTATTTTGAAATAATCGCTATATTTGTGTGCAAATTGTGTGCAAACAATCAATTTGCACACGACTAATAAGAGTTTAAATATACCGTCTATGTTCAATTATTCAAACAGTGGAGTTACCGTTTCCTCTATTTTAGATGACAGGAGGGCAACTAAAGACAATTTATTTCCTGTCAAAATACGTGTAACGTTCCAGCGTATCCGCAAGTATTATTCGACCGGAAAGTATATGACGTCAGATGGATGGGAGAAACTACCAGATACCAAGAGTAAGAAAATGATTTCTGTGCGACTGGATATTCAAAATTCATTTGATGTTGTGAAAGACACTGTTCAGATTTTGCTGTACGAAGGTGGCTTTTCCTTTGAAGCATTAAATAGTCGCTTGACTAAGTCCCCCTCAGACACTTTAAATGCAGGATTCAAAGTAAAAATTCAGGCTTTATTGGATAATGAACAAGTTGGAACCCATCTTTTCTATCAGGATGCACTTAAAAGTGTGGAATCATTTGGCGGAGAAAATATTTCCTATCTGGCGGTGACAGTGGAGTGGCTAAAAAACTACGAAAAGTATATGCTAAAGTTAGGAAGAGCCTATACAACTATAGGAATGTATTGTCGTGCAATCCGTTCTGTTATCAATGAGGCAAAAAGAGCCGGAATTATAAAAGAAAATCAATATCCGTTTGGAAATGGAAAATATGAAATACCAACGGGAGCAGGCCGGAAACTGGCACTTACCTTGCAACAAATAAAATCAGTTGCCAATTATGCAGACGGAAAAGAAACGACAGAGAAATATCGCGATCTGTGGTTTTTCTCCTACCTGTGCAATGGTATTAACTTTGCGGATATGCTTACTCTCAAATATTCCAATATACGGAATGGCGAGATTTGCTTTTTACGTGCAAAAACAACCCGAACGTCCAAAGTGAAAAAAGAAGTATGTGCGGTTTTGACTCCAGAAATGAATGCAATTATCCAGAAATGGGGCAATAAATCCCAAAAACCGGACGAATATATTTTCAGATATCTTACCGGCAAGGAAACACCCTTTGAGGAAAAGGACGTGATAAAAGCGGTTACTAAACTTTGCAATAAGCGATTAAAAAAGATTGGAACAACTTTAGGAATTGAATCCTTGAGCACATACACTGCCCGGCATTCATATGCCACAGTTTTAAAACGAAGTGGTGCTAACATTGCCTATATTTCTGAAAGCTTAGGTCATAATGATCTTAAAACAACAGAAAACTATCTGGCTTCTTTTGAAAGGGATGAGCGAGTAAAGAATGCAAGCTTGTTAACCAACTTTGGAGAATAAGCAATAAGTTTGTTTTATAAATAAAATCGCATGGCAATACACATTAATGTCGAGAAATTGATCTCAGGAAAAATCGTTGAAGGGGAGCGGATTGAGTACAAAAAAGGTTGGAATCCTGCGGCGATTTACCGGACGATTTGTGCGTTTGCCAATGATTTTGAAAATATTGGTGGAGGTTATATCATTGTTGGAGCGGAAGAAGAAAAAGGAAGGGCAAAACGCCCTGTTACCGGCATTGCAACAGATGAATTGGATTCCATTCAAAAGAAGATGGTTGAATTCAATAAAATGATAAATCCTCACTATGATCCTAAAATCAGTATTGAAACAATTGATAATGCCTCAATTCTTGTAATATGGGTTCCCGGAGGAAATCAACGACCATACGAAGTTCCTGAAGATGTTACCGTTAAGAAGGACAAGAAATACCGGTACTACATCCGAAGATATGCAAGTACAGTTCAGGCAGATAAGGACGAACGGGATGAATTGATAAGTCTTACCCGCCAAACGCCTTTCGATGACAGAATTAACACTCAGGCAAATGTTGAAGATATTTCTCCATTGTTGGTCAGAGAGTATTTGCAGAATGTGAAAAGTTCCCTGGTCGAGCAAATCGAAACGACCCCAATTAATGATATATACCGGGCAATGGATTTGGTAAGTGGTCCGGACGAATTACTTTATCCGAAAAACGTTGCTTTGATGATGTTTAATTATCGACCGGAAAAATTTTTTCCTTATTCCCGGATTGAGATTGTTGAATTTCCAAATGGATTGGGTGATCCTGTTTTTTATGAAAAGCCGACAATAACGGGTCCGGTTTATTTACAGATACAGAAAGCGCTTGGGCAGTTGGAAAATATCGTGTTGAAAGAGCGGATATATAAATTGCCTGACCGAGCAGAAGCCCAACGTGTATGGAATTATCCTTTTAGGGCATTGGAAGAAAGTGTTGTGAATGCCTTGTATCACAGAAATTGGGAAGTTAGGGAACCTGTTGAGATACGGATTTTACCTGATCGCATTGAGATTGTCAATCAGGGAGGTCCTGACCGCAGTGTCAGAATGGAAGAGTTACAAAAAGGGATTATTCATAACCGGAGATATCGAAACCGGAGAATCGGCGATTTTCTAAAAGAATTGGATATGACTGAAGGGAGGGGAACAGGTATTCCAATTATCCGAAGGGAAATGGAAAAGAACGGTTCTCCTGAACCTCGCTTTGAAACTGATGAAAATCACAGTTATTTCATCACAACACTTCCGATTCATCCGGCATTCCTTTTGGAAGAAGAAAAGAGTGAAGGTGTACAAAAAGGGGTTAAACTATCTGATGGACAGAATGATTCTATCTTAAAGCTTATTCGTGAGGGTGTAAATGAGGGTGTAAATGAGGGTGTAAATGAAAATGTATATGATATCATCAACATTCTTACAAATGTACCAGGATTGAACGCAGTGGAGATCGCCTCGCGAACAAAAAGAGGACTTTCTACTGTTGAACGATACCTTCGTTTACTGCGGAAAAAGGAAATCGTTGAATTTAAGGGAGTTCCTAAAACAGGGGGGTATTATCTGACACTGAAAGCGAAAGATAAACTTAAATAACAATGCCCAGACGTAAGCAATACAAAATATCAGCCAGTCAAACGGCAATTTATGATGCTATCGTGGCTGAGCTTCAGCAAAATCCTGAATTGACCGATTACGACATGGATACCATTGAAATATCCGTAAAGAAGAAGATTACTCCACGGATTCAAGACATTGATTCGGCAATAGCCAACCTAAAAAGATACATTGCCATTAACATGGAACACATCCAGACCATCAACGGCGAAATGATTGTAACCAAAAAAGATATTGCCCTGATGCTTAAAATCTCGCGGCCAACCCTCGACAAATGGATCAGGGACGAATTTATAACCCCCGTTCAATCCAGTGTTTTATCGGATACAAAAATCTATCCTCCCGACCAGATCCTAGAGCAACTTCAAAATAAAAAGAACAAAAAGTAAAATAAATTTTTCAGCTTTACATGCTGTCAAAAATGACATAATTTGCTACAAATGGTAAATAAGAAAATGTCGTAAAAGACATTGGCTAGTTCAGTTTGGCTGGATTTGTCTTCAAGTGTCTTGTTCGTGTAAAGTCATTTATCTATTTGATTTTCAATTCTATTCATCTTTATTTTACACCTGAATTTAATCAGTACTACGTGTAAAAATAAAATTGAAAGCCATGTCAAACATTATTCTAACCACGCCCGATGAACTGCGGGCAATTGTAAGCGAGGCGATTTCTGGCGCTTTCCCAAAACCACCCTCCAATCCTTCACAGATCGACACCATCACGTTGAGCGATGCCCTGGAGCTGTTGAAAGAACACGGTTATCCAACATCCAAAGCCAAGATTTACAAATTAACCTCTGCCGGAGATATTCCTTGTAAAACCTACGGAAATAAACTGGTTTTTTCCAGAAAGGAATTGTTGCAGTGGGCAGAGAACCAGACCAGGCCTAAACACGATCATGCAAAGGTCAGCCTGACTTTAGCAAGAAGTGCCAGACGTAAAAGATAACTGCGATGAAAGGAAAAGTAAATGATTGCGGAAAATACATTCGCATTGGCACAACTTTGTACAAAACGGTACAAAGGCCACTTATCAGCGGCGATTATATTGAGGAGAAAGTCCCCTGGAGTTACGAAACTCTCCGACAGGACTATGGCAAAAACAACCTTCCGGAGATTGAAAAGTATGATGGTTTTTGCATTATTCCAGATCATGTTCATTATAAACAGGTACACGGGACCTACCTGAACCAGTATGAACCCATATCCCATTTGCCGTGCCTCGGAGACTTCCCCTATATTCGTATTTTTCTGAACCATATCTTCGGAGAACAGCTTGAGCGGGGACTGGATTACCTGCAGATCCTCTATACTCGGCCGACACAAATGCTGCCGATCCTGTTATTGGTTTCCAACGAACGGAATACCGGGAAAACAACATTCCTGCGGTTTCTGAAAATGATTTTCGGCAAGAATGCAACCTTCAATACGAATGAAGACTTCCGGAGCCAGTTCAACGCAGATTGGGCCAACCGCCTGTTGGTATTAGTAGATGAACTACTTCTGAATAAAATGGAGGACACCGAAAAAATCAAGAATCTTTCAACTGCAGGAGATTATAAGGTCGAGGCCAAAGGCAAAGACCGGCGGGAGATAGAGTTTTTTGCAAAGTTTGTCCTTTGTTCCAACAATGAGCGAAATCCAATTATTATTCCAAAGGAAGAAGTGCGGTTCTGGGTTCGTAAAATCAACCCGGTTGAAAACGACAACATTCACCTTCGGGAACAGATGGCAGCTGAAATCCCTCACTTTTTAGACTTCTTGCTTCATCGGGAACTTTCTTCTCAAAATGAATCCCGGATGTGGTTTCATCCATCCACACTTGACACCCCAGCCTTACAGAAAATCAAGAAATACAACACCAACAAGATTGAAATCGAAATGGCATCTTATTGCTATGAGGTAATGGAAAGCTTGAAACAAACCAAATTGAGATGCTGCCCGAAAGACCTTATGGACGTGTTGCGTGAATCAGGTTTACGAGCGGATATTAACACTATCCGAAACATATTGAAAGACAGCTGGGGACTAACGTCTGAAAAGAACGGAGAATACAGTTTTTATCTCATGGGGACAGATGGAGAATTGGTTCCAGTGAAAAGAAAAGGACGTTACATGGAAATTGAAATCACGGTAGTGGACAAAATCCTGTTGTAATGTTGAGTTTTAGATTTAAAACATTGATTAATAATGATTTTAATACCACAACAAGGACACAACAAACCCACAACAATTTTCATTTTGTTGTGCTTCAACCGCAACAAATCAGACTTTTGTTGTGCCCTTGTTGGATTTGTAATTTGTTGACAATGTGAATTTTACAGCGATTTACAACAAAACAACAAAAATTTGGCAATTATGACCCTACACGAAATAAAGCAAATAAGCATCCAGCAATACCTGACTGGTTTGGGTATCTACCCAGCCAAGGATTATTCCCATTACGGGATGTATCACTCTCCCTTCAGGGAAGATCAGGACGCAAGCATGAAAGTGGATTATTCAAAAAATCTGTGGATAGATTACGGGACCAGTGAAGGAGGAACATTGATCGACCTGGTCATGAAAATGGAACATTTATCCTTGCATGAAGCCATATCTATGTTGGAACAAAAGTACTGCCGTACGGATATAGGTATGTACCAAAGTAACAACATCCCAGCAGGTAACTTTTCTTTTCACCGGGAGAAAGCGGAATCAAAGATAAAAACCCTGGAGCCATCAATAACGATATTGAAGGCCCAGCCGATCAGCAATCCTGCCTTAATTGATTATCTAAATGAGCGCCGAATCAACATTAACATTGCCCGGATTCACTGCCAAGAAGTTCACTATTCAGTGAATGATAAGCCTTATTATGCTGTCGGCTTCAAGAATGACAAAGGAGGTTATGAGCTGCGAAGCAAATACTTTAAGGGATGCTCTTCGAAAGACATTACATCATTAAAGCAAAATAAGAATCATTGTGTGCTGTTCGAAGGATTCATGGATTACCTGAGTCTTCTTACTATACAAAAGCAACAAAATGTCCCAGTAGATGTGATTGTTCTTAATTCACTCACAAATCTGCCGAAAGTAAACAGCAGCCTTACTGCCTATAAAGGAATATGGACATTTTTCGATAATGATCAGGCAGGGAAAAAGGCTGTTCAGGAATTAAAATCAACCTACAGCACTATCAATGATCTTTCCTATTTCTATTCCGGGAGCAAAGATTTAAACGAATACCTGTGCCATAAGGTTAAGCCGCAAATGAAGCAAGCTCAAAAACTGAAGCGGACGGGATTGAAAAGGTAAAACGTAGTTTGGAAGGTAATCGTTGGTTGGCAGGTTGGAGCAAGAGGGAACTGGACAAGTCCTGTTCATCCCTCTTGCCCTGCGGGATTACTTGCTGTTAGCCAGCAAGATATGAAAGTTGAGTTTTATAAATGTCTTTATAGTGAAAATTTACAAAGTACTTTATTTCAAGTGATTATAAACTAAGATTGTCATAGAAAAGTTATAAAATGGAACAGAATAAGGATAAAACAACTTTAACAACAATCGGCATCGACCGTTCGACCAATCGGCTAATCGATAAGTTGTGTAAACGCTATAACCTGAAAAAAGGCGAAATTGTGAAGCTTGCCTTTGAGTACATGGAGAAGGCAAGCATCAATCCATCCGATCCGCCGGAATCTGTAAAAGCTGAGCTGGCGAAGATAAACAAGCGGCAGGATGATCTGATCCGATTTATTCGCCACTTTGAAGAAGAGCAACTAAATCCAATGATCCGGGCGACCAATGCTATTGCCGTCCGTTTCGATACGATCGCTAAAACAATGGAAACATTGGTCCTTTCACAAATAGAACAGAGTCAAGCGAAAAACAATATGATACTTCACCGGATCGCCGACCAATTTACCAGGCACGTTGATGCCGTTAATAATCAAACCGGACAGCTCTCCACTATGGGACAGGCACAGAAACGGGATAACCAAAAGCTACTGAATTTGATAAGGCTGTACACTGAGCTTGCAGCCTGCGGAGTAATGGACGGAAAACGGAAAGAGAGCCTTAAAACAGAAATCCATAAACTAATCAAAGATGAATATTGACTTTCCTCCACCATCCAACGGAATATATAACAATGCAAACAGTAGCCGGCAGTTGGCAAACTACCTGGAACATGAAGACCTGAAGCGGATGCAAAAAGGTATTTATACTGAAGGCTTTTTCAATCTGAAAGAAAATAACCTGTACAAATCCCAGGTTATAAAAGACATTGACGGAAACATCGGCCAACTATTAAAAACTGATGCCAAATTTTATGCGATTCATGTTAGTCCTTCAGAAAATGAGTTGCAGACGATGGGCAGCACCGAACAGGAACAAGCTGAAGCGATGAAACGGTATATCCGAAAAATATTCATTCCTGAATATGCCAGGAACTTCAATAAAGGACTATCGGGCGCAGACATAAAATTTTACGGCAAGATCCACTTCGGACGAAGTCGTTCAGATAACAAACTGAATATGCATTGCCATCTGATTATAAGTCGCAAAGACCAATCAAACAAAATCAAGATCAGTCCGCTAACCAATCACCGAAATACGAAGAAAGGTGCAATAAAGGGAGGGTTCGACCGTACAACGTTGTTTGAGAATGCGGAAAAAGGATTTGACAAATTATTTGGCTACAACCGGCAATTAACAGAAACGTTTGAGTACTGCAATACGATGAAAAATGGCAATATGGATGCAAAACTACAAATGCAGGATGTTGAACTGAGAACGCAGGAACAATCGGTCGAACCAGCCATTGACGACTCAGTTGACAAATCAATTAATCAGCCCCATGCCCAATCCAAAAGTCATACAAATAAACAAAGTGGCTTGTCTTCCTTGTTCTCTGTTTTCCGATCGGCAAATGACTCTAGTCAAGACCAAGAGGATGAACAAAATTTATTGAAGCTTAAGAAAAAGAAGAATCGGGCGGGTTTTAGGATGTAAACTAGATTCTATCCTTGGTTTCATTTTCAGATAGAATATCGTATTTTGATATAAGAGCGGAAGTAAAAACGTGAATCTACTTTTGCACAATAAGTTTCCCAACCAGTTCATCATTTCGCCATTTTCTTTCAATGTGCAGTCATTGAGGTATTTATATTGATTGTCTAACAAGTTATACTTTAAGGACTTCATAATTTGTTTAACACATAATCATATTTATAAATAAACACCAATGGGTTCAATACTGATAAAAGGTGATTCAATGATTATCATTCCCATAAAAATTTAAAATGTACGTTCCTTATTTTGTTATTAATTTGTTAAAATGATAATTAAATTGCATTGATTGAAGTAAAATGAAATTAAATAGATAAAAATTTGCACATAGTGATTTTAAGTATATTTATTCATTGTCAAAAAGATAATTTCAGATGGAATTTAAGTGTAAAAAAGCAGGCAATGAATGTTATGGGCTCAGGGAGCTTGTATTACTTTTTGAAATCAGTCAGCGGCTGATTCAAAGCAGAGAGCTGAAAAATGATTTATCGGGGGTAATGGAAATGGTAGTGAAGCATTTAAAAGCTGAACGCGGATTTCTGACCATTTTAAATCGCGAAACCGAAAGCATCATTATTGAAGCGGCTTATGGATACAGTACGGCCCAACAGGCGCGTGGAAAATACAAACTGGGAGAAGGAATTATTGGACGGGTGGTCGAAATGGCACGCCCCGTGGTGATTGATAAAATTTCGAAATCGAGTTTATTCCTGAATCGTACCGGACAAGACCTGACCAAAGACGGTCAGGAGCTTTCGTTTATTTGTATTCCGATTATCGAAGAAGGAAAAGTTACCGGAACGCTTAGTATTGTACGTCTTTACAATCCGCATATTTTATTCGACGAAGAGCATTGGCTGCTTTCAATTATTGGTTCGCTCATTTCACGAACAGTTCGCTCGAAACAGGAACGACTGGAGGAAATGGAAATACTGAAGCAGAAGAACATACAACTGCAAAGCCAGCTCGAAACCGAACACCGACCTGGAAATATTGTAGGCAATTCGAGCAAAATGCGCGATGTATATTCGCTGGTGAATATGGTCGCAGAAACCAATTCAACGGTTTTAATTCGTGGTGAGAGTGGAATAGGGAAGGAACTGATTGCCGATGCCATTCATTATTCTAGTCCGAGGGGCAAGAAGAATTTCATCAAAGTGAATTGCTCGGCATTGCCCGATACACTGATTGAAAGCGAGTTGTTTGGCCACGAAAAAGGGGCATTTACAGGAGCCGAGTCGCGCCGGAAAGGCCGTTTTGAACTGGCCGATGGCGGTACAATTTTTCTGGATGAGATAGGCGACATACCTCTGTCAACCCAAGTGAAATTGTTACGATTGATTCAGCAGCGCGAGTTTGAACGATTGGGTGGAACCGAAACGATAAAGGTTGATGTGCGCATTGTGTGTGCCACCAACCGAAATCTCGAAGACATGATTCAGAACAACGAGTTTCGCGAAGATTTATACTATCGCATCAACGTCTTCCCGATTTTTGTGCCACCTCTGCGCGATCGACGTAACGATATTCCGGCGCTGGTCGATCATTTTATAGGCAAATTCAATACCCGCAACAAGGCTAAAATCAGCCGGATAACAACATCGGCGCTGAACATGCTGATGGTGTATCGCTGGCCGGGAAACATACGCGAACTGGAAAACTGTATTGAGCGTGCCTGCATTTTAACCCAGGACAATGTAATTCACAGTTACAATCTGCCGCCGTCGCTGCAAACAGCCGACTCGACCAATACCAAAGCTTCCGGAGGATTAACTTTTACGGTGGAGCAGGTTGAAAAACAGTTGATTCGCGAAGCGCTGGTGAGTTCGAAAGGCAACATTGCCAAAGCTGCCGAAGAGTTGAAAGTGACCGAGCGCATGTTGGGTATCCGCCTGAAAAAATACAACATCGACGCCTGGCGGTTTAAAGTGTAAGGATTGAGGGTTTGAATTACTGAAGGAATGAATTAATACTGAAGGGGATTAAGAGAAGGCTTTATTGAATCCTATCGGATTTCAACTAAATAGACGTTTCTATACAACGGGTTTTACCCGTCGTGACTAACATATAGCCCTATTCGGGCTTGGAAAATTTTAAAACCTAATCCTATGGAACTATCTATCCTAAATGTTGACCTTCAAAACCCGGAACACTGTTCGCAAGTAATAAAACTTTTGAGCGATTACATGAACGACCCGATGGGCAACAACCGACCCATGCCAGCCGGTTTAGGGCCACAGATTATTTCAGGATTGAAGCAGCACTCCGGTTTCCTAGGGTTTTTCGTGTTGGCCGACGATCTGTATGCCGGGCTGGCCAATTGCAACATCAACTTCTCCACCTTTCAGGCCAAGCCACTGATAAATATTCACGACTTTATTGTTGCCCCCGACTGCAGAAACATTGGTGCTGGCAGTTTTTTGCTTCGGGCAGTAATTAACTATGCTGCACAAAACGGCTATTGCCGTGTAAACCTCGAAGTTCGCGAAGACAATGCCAATGCCAAATCGCTCTACCGCAAAATGGGTTTCAACGATTGCGTACCACGTATGATGTTTTGGGAAAAGAAATTGTAAACAAAAGATATCATTGGGGTAATTCTGACCATTGAAATGCGCCGAGCCTACGGCTCTCACAATCAACCCACTGCTATTAACAACGGATTGAAATCCGTTGCTACAAAATTGGTAGAGACTACGTCTCTTATTTTTCTAATACTAATGACTTGCAAGTGAATGAATCCCGTAGGGATGTTTTCATCTTGTAGCCCCGGATTTTAATCCGGGGAAAGTTTGGCGCATCGAAACCAGAGTTCCGTAGGAACGAGACATTTGCGGCAAACATACGCACAGACCATACCTAACAGGTTTTTAAAACCTGTTAGGTATGGAGCGTCGATCTTCGCCCCGCTCCCTGAGCAGCGCAGCGTGTCGAAGGGAGCATCCTCCACCAACCTCCTCTTGTTCAAATCTTTTAATCCTTTCTGATTAAAGTAAACATAGAATTTGGGTATATTTGGAATGTTTTGATAAAATGTTTTAACGTATTAATCGGGAAGATATATGAATGTTTTAATTTTTATAGGTAATGGATTTGACATTAACCTTGGAATGAAAACGAGGTATAGTGATTTTTATAAATATTATAAATCGGTAAAATCTCAAAGCAACCTTATCAATAATTTAAAGGAGGAAATTAGCTCCAATCTTTCGACTTGGTCCGATCTAGAATTAGCATTAGGGCAATACACAAAAAATATTAAGAATATTGATGAACTTGATGAGATATTATTTGATATTGAAGAAAGATTAGCCGAATACCTTAGACAGGTTGAGGATAATTTTGACTATACAAGAAGTGATAGCGAAAAATTAAGCAACTATTTGGCGTTCCCAGAAAAATGTTTGATGAAAGCTGACGAAAATAGTATTTTATCATTTAGAAACAGTAGATCTAAAGATCACTGGTATCTTAATGTAATCACTTTTAATTATACAAGAACCTTAGAGAAACTATTTAAGGATAAATATCTGAATATTAAAATCGGAAATACATACGTTGGAGATAGTGTAATTTTAAGAGATATAATTCATGTGCATGGGTTTATAGACGAAAGAATGATCATTGGTGTAAATGATTTATCTCAAGTGTCAAATAAGGATTTTCACAAAAATCAAGATGCAATCAATTCTTTAATAAAGGAACAAAGAAATAAGGTGCAAAAACACTTGGTAGATCAGAGATGTAGTGATTTGATATCAGCAGCTGACTTAATATGCATTTTCGGCTCTTCAATTGGAGATACAGATAAACTTTGGTGGTCAAAAGTTGGTATGCAATTAAAAAAAGATACACGACTTATTATTTTCGATCTAGGTGATGAAATCCATCCCCGGAGGGGACACTTAATAGAGCGGTTTGTTCAAAAGAAGAAGGATCAATTTTTAAGTAAAACCAGCTTGAAAGAAGAAGAGAAAACATTAGTTAAAGACAAAATTTTTGTCGGAATTAATTCAAAAATGTTCAGTGATGTATTAATAGAATCAACTGTAGAGGCGTCGGTTTAATCCTTAAATATTTAATTTACATTCCCTGAATCTCCGATTTATCCTTTCCTACCAAAATGTAGGTTAAGCCAATATTAACACCACTCAAACCCTTGTTATTGTTGAAATTGTGCCGTGCAACACGTTTTGTACGTCCAATTCTCCATTCCTACCAAAATGTAGGACTTTCCCCCGTGCCAAAATCCGCAATAAAATTTTTCACTCGTTGTAACTTTCAGATAGCCAATCTTCAAGGCGCAACTTGAAACTTGAAACCTGGAACTTGGAACTTCTTTTGGCACCCTTCTGGTAATGCCCTTGCCAAACGAAAGAAGTTAAACCCTAAAAATAGATCGAAGATGAGAAAGATTGCAATTTATGGTAAAGGTGGAATCGGAAAATCCACTACCACGCAAAACACAGTGGCCGGATTGGTCGAAGCAGGATTCAATGTAAAAGTAGTGGGTTGCGACCCGAAAGCCGACTCAACCCGTTTGCTTCTGGGCGGTTTGGCGCAAAAAACCGTTTTGGACACGCTGCGCGAAGAAGGTGAAGACATCGACATCGACGATATCGTGAAAGTTGGATACGGCGGCGTTCGCTGCGTCGAGTCGGGCGGTCCTGAACCAGGCGTAGGTTGTGCCGGTCGCGGTATCATCACTTCCATCAACTTGTTGGAGCAGTTGGGCGCCTGGGACGACAAATACAAAATCGACTACACATTCTATGATGTATTGGGCGACGTGGTTTGCGGTGGTTTCGCCATGCCCATCCGCGAAGGTAAAGCCGAAGAAATTTACATCGTGGTTTCAGGAGAAATGATGGCCATGTACGCGGCCAACAACATTTGTAAAGGGATCAGCAAATACGCGCAGGCCGGAACCGTTCGTTTGGGCGGATTGATTTGCAACTCGCGCAAGGTGGACAACGAACGCGAAATGATTGAAGAACTGGCCCGCCAGCTGGGAACTAAAATGATTCACTTCGTACCACGTGACAACATGGTTCAGCGTGCTGAAATCAACCGCAAAACAGTAATCGAATACGATCCTAGCCACAGTCAGGCCGACGAATACCGCGCTTTATCGAAAGCCATCAACGAAAATACGCAGTTCGTGATTCCAAAACCGCTGGCGATGGAAGAACTGGAAACCCTGCTGATTGATTTCGGAATTGTGAACTAAAGACAGGCAGAAGGATTTCAGGCAGAAGGGAAAAAGTCGCAGTTTACAGTAGTGACTTTTTAAATCATAAGTCCTTCAGTCCATCAATCCTTCAGTATTTCAAAAAAAACCAAAAAATAGGAGAGTCAAGATATGTTAATGATAAGAGCAATTGTACGTCCTGAAAAATCGAGTAAAGTATTGAAAGCCTTGTTTGAAGCCGGTTATGTGGCCGTAACAAAAATGCCGGTGGTAGGTCGCGGAAAGCAGCGCGGTATCAAAATCGGCGATGTTACCTACGACGAGCTTCCGAAAGAAATGTTAATCATGGTAATTAAAGATGAGGACAAGGATTTTGCAGTAACCACCATTATGGAAGCCGCCCGCACTGAGCCTAAAGGCGCTTTTGGCGACGGAAAAATTTTCATTACTCCGGTTGAAGAAGCCTACACCATCAGTCGCGGAACCAAAGAATTATAATCAGAAAAAATTCAGGATATGAAGCTAATCATGGCCATTATACGCATCGACAAAATGAACGCCACCAAACGCGCGTTGTCTGATGCCGGACTTCCTTCGATGACTGCCTCCGGAAAAGTTTTCGGGCGCGGCAAGGGGCTTTGGGATGCCAAAGTGCTCGAAGGTGTAAAGAAAGATCTTCCTGAAGCGCTGGCTCATTTGGGAAAAGAACCTCGTCTTCGTCCGCAACGGGTTATTACCTTGATTGTTACCGACGAAAAAAAGGACAAGGCAATTGAAACCATCATTGAAGCCAACCAGACTCCCGAACCGGGCGACGGTAAAATTTTCGTCATCCCGATGATTGATGCAATTAAAGTCAGAACCGGGGAATCCGGCGATATCGCACTCGATTAAAACTTACGATTATGCCAAAGAAATTTGATTATAGCAAAGGGTTGCCCGACCCAATTGTACTCAGGGAAGAAATCCTGAAGAAATATCCGCCAAAGCTGGCAAAAAAACGGGCCAAAGCCATCGTGATCAACGATCCGGCTATCGAACAGGAAATTATGGCCAATGTACGCACGGCTCCCGGTATCATCACGCAGCGTGGTTGTACCTACGCCGGATGTAAAGGGGTAGTGTTGGGGCCAACACGCGACATCATTAATCTGGTACACGGCCCAATCGGCTGTAGTTTCTACGCCTGGTTAACCCGTCGTAACCAAACCCGCGCTGCCGAAGGCGAAGATAATTACATGACTTATGCTTTCTCGACTGATATGCAGGACGAAAACATCGTGTTTGGTGGTGAAGCCAAACTGAAAGAAGCCGTTCGCGAAGCTTTCGAGATATTCAAGCCTAAAGCCATCGGTATTTTCTCAACTTGTCCGGTGGGCTTGATTGGCGACGACGTTCATTCTGTAGCCCGCGATATGAAAGCCGAATTGGGAATCAATATTTTCGGTTTCAGTTGCGAAGGTTACCGTGGCGTGTCACAGTCGGCCGGTCACCACATTGCCAACAACGGCGTATTTAAAAATGTGGTTGGTTTGAACGATCGTCCGCGTGCAGGAAAATACCAAGTGAACCTGCTGGGCGAATACAACATCGGCGGCGATGCTTTCGAAATCGAGCGCCTGTTCGAAGAAGCCGGGATTACGCTTATTTCCACTTTCTCCGGAAACTCAACCATCAAGAGCATGGAATACTCGCACACTGCCGACCTGAATATGGTCATGTGCCACCGCTCAATCAACTACATTGCCGAGATGATGGAAGAAAAATACGGTATTCCGTGGATCAAGGTAAGTTTTGTAGGCGCTGAATCGACCTGTAAATCGCTTCGGAAAATTGCCGACTTCTTTGGCGATGCCGAACTGAAAGCCAAAGTGGAAGAAATCATCGCCCGCGAAATGGCTAAAGTTTCAGCAATAAAAGATAAAGTGAAACCGCGCGTTGAAGGCAAAGTTGCCATGATGTTCGTGGGCGGATCGCGTGCTCACCATTATCAGGATTTATTTGCTGAATTAGGTATTCATGTGGTTTCGGCCGGTTACGAGTTTGCTCACCGCGACGACTACGAAGGCCGTAAGGTAATCCCGAACATCAAGATTGACGCCGATACCCGCAACATTGAGGAGCTGACCGTTACCAAAGACGAAGAGCATTTTCGCGAGGATTTGGTGGCCAAAAAAGCCGAACTGGTGAAGCTGGGCTACGAGTTCAAAAACTACGACGGCATGATGCCAGAAATGAAAAAGAACTCGCTCGTGATCGACGATGTGAACCATTGGGAAACCGAAAAACTCATCGAATTCTACAAACCCGATGTTTTCTGCGCCGGTATCAAGGAAAAATATGTGGTACAGAAATGCGGAGTTCCGCTGAAACAGTTACACAGCTACGACTACGGCGGCCCATACACCTGCTTCGACGGTGCAATCAATTTCTACGTCGAAATGGAACGTATGCTGGCAACCAATATTTGGAAACTGATCGATGCGCCCTGGAAAAACGAATCGGAACTGGTGGGAAGCATGGCCATCGAACATTATTAATAGGAGGGAAAAGATATGTTATTACGTCATACAACCAACGAAGTAAGAGAACGCAACGCGTTGACCGTCAACCCGGCAAAAACTTGTCAGCCAGTAGGGGCTATGTATGCCGCACTGGGAGTTCACGGATGTTTACCTCATAGCCACGGTTCGCAGGGCTGCTGCTCGTATCACCGAAGCGCGCTCACCAAGCATTACAAAGAACCGGTAATGGCTGCAACCAGTTCATTCACCGAAGGTTCATCGGTATTTGGCGGACAGGCCAACCTGCTGCAAGCCGTCGAAACCATTTTCTCGGTTTACGATCCTGAAATTGTGGCCGTGCATTCAACCTGTTTGTCGGAAACCATTGGCGACGATCTCGGCCAGATTCTGAACAAGGCCCGCGACGAAGGCAAAGTTCCGTTCGGGAAACATGTTCTGGCTGCTTCAACCCCAAGTTATGTGGGTTCGCACGTTACCGGATATGCCAACATGCTCGAAAGTTTTGTCAAATATTTTGCTGAAAAAACCAACGAAAAAATCCGCCAGGTCAACCTGCTTTCGGGTTGGGTAGAGCCATCGGACATGCGCGAACTGAAACGCATCATGAAAATGATGAAAGTTCGCTCGGTTTTGTTACCCGATACTTCGGATGTTTTGGATACTCCAATGACCGGAAAATTCGAAATGTATCCGAAAGGCGGAACGACCATTGCCGAAATGGTAAGTATGGGCGATAGTATGCAAACCATTGGCCTGGGCGAATGGGCAACGCAGAAAGCTGCCATCGCACTCGACAACCAGTGTAAAGTTCCGTTCGACATCATCGATATTCCTGTTGGATTGCGCGCTACCGACCGTTTCATTCAGGCTTTGGCTAAAGCAGGTCGTGTTTCTGTTCCTGAAACAATTACCGAAGATCGAGGCCGACTGATCGACATGATTACCGATATGCACCAGTATGTGTATGGCAAACGAGTCGCAGTATTCGGAGACCCAGACAACATCATCCCTCTGATTGAGTTCCTTGTCGATATGGATATGAAACCGGTATATGTGGTTTCGGGAACTCCCGGAAAACGTTTCGATAAACGTATGGAAGAAGTATTGCAGGGCCGTGTTCCTGAAGCCAAATTTAAAAATGGTCCGCAAGCCGATATGTTCCTGATGCACCAGTGGATTAAGGAAGAACCGGTTGATCTGATTATTGGAAACACCTACGGCAAATACATTGCTCGTGACGAAAATATTCCGTTCGTTCGCATGGGCTTCCCAATCCTCGATCGTGTTGGCCACAGTTACTTTACCACACTGGGTTATGTGGGAGCTACCCGCATCCTCGAAAAGATTTTGGGTGTGCTGATGGACAAACAAGATGCCTCTGCTCCTGAAGAAAGCTTCGAATTAACCATGTAAATCTCAGAGGGACGACATTTTTGTAGCCCCGGCTTTTAAGCCGGGGTTATCGAAGAGTCTGGGGCGCGAGGCGCATCCACAAATCAAAATTGAAATATCATTGCTGTATGCGCCGCAATGCAAATCCCCGTTTAATTCGGATTTTCCAATAGTTCTATATCAAACTACCTTTTTGAAAATCCGGGCAGGGAACCTACCTGTCCGGATAAAAAATTACCGTGCCCCTTTACACGTGATGACAAAATCCTCCTTTGGGTGAGGAGGATTGAGGTGGCTATTTTCTTTTTAATGTTGATTGGGGGAGGACGCTTCCCGCACACTCCCCCTTTCATTTCAACCCAGGATGGGTGAAATATTTGTAGCCCGGGGTTAAAACCCCGGGGAGAATGAAAAGGAAACAAAACCGTCCGCTAGAGTAAGTGCAAAAAAGTGATTTCCTTTTTTTGGACGGAATTGAATTCGCTGTCAAAAAATCGACAAAAAAGGAATTGGGGTCATAGGGGCAACGCCCCTTACTCATAAATAAAACAAAACACCATGAACGAAATACTGAAAGAACGTCAAAATCAGGTTGTCACAAAGGGGAAGGACGATACGGCAATCGCGTGCGGAAAGGCTAGTGTAGCAGGTTCGGTCAGTCAGCGGGCATGTGTTTTTTGTGGATCGCGTGTGGTTCTTTATCCTATTGCCGATGCGCTTCACCTTATTCATGGGCCGGTTGGTTGTGCCGCCTATACCTGGGACATACGCGGATCACTCTCATCGGGACCGCAATTGCACCGCCTCAGTTTTACCACCGACCTGAAAGAGAAAGAAGTTGTCTTTGGCGGCGAACCCAAGTTGTATCAGGCGCTTATCAGCCTGATCGATCAGTATAAACCCAAAGCTGCATTTGTTTACGGAACCTGCATCGTTGGCGTTATTGGCGACGACATGGAAGCCGTTTGCCGCAGAGTTTCCAAAGAAAAAGGCATCGACGTAATTCCGGTTATGTCTGAAGGGTTCAACGGAACCAAAAAGGACGGCTACAAGCTGGCCTGCGATGCGCTTTCGAAACTAATTGGTACCGACAACGAAACCGAAGTTCCGGAACACAGCATCAACATACTTGGCGACTTCAACCTGGCTGGCGAACTCTGGATGCTGGCCGATTATTACCGCCGCATGGGTGTGAACATGGTGGCCTGCATGACTGGCGATGGCCGTATCGACGACGTTCGGAAGGCACACAAAGCACAACTCAATGTGGTGCAATGTTCGGGCTCGATGGTTTACCTGGCCAAAGACATGAAAGAAAAGTATGGCATTCCGTTTATGAAAGTTTCCTATTTCGGAATCGAAGACATGTCGGAAGCACTGTACGAAGTGGCCCGTTATTTCAAATCCGACGAAATGATGGAGAAAGCCCGCCAACTGGTAAAAGAAGAAATCAGCAAACTGATACCCGCACTTCAGCAATACCGCAAAGATCTGGAAGGAAAGAAAGCCGCAATTTATGTGGGTGGCGCTTTCAAAGCCATTTCGCTGGTTAAGGCACTGCGCTTACTCGGAATGCAAACGGTAGTTGTTGGTTCGCAAACCGGCAACATCGACGACTACAACTTGCTGAAGGAATTGTGCGACGAAGGAACCATTATTGTCGACGACACGAACCCCAATGAGCTTTCGGAATTTGTGAAACAAACCGGAGCCAACCTGTTTATCGGTGGCGTGAAGGAACGTCCCATCGCCTACAAATTGGGACTGGGTTTTTGCGATCACAACCACGAACGCAAAGAAGCACTGGCCGGATACGATGGCATGTTGAATTTTGCCAAGGAGGTTCACGCTTCGGTATGCAGCCCGGTTTGGAAATTTATGAAGTAACAGTTCCATCGGGACAACATATTGGTGGCTCCGGCTTTTAAGCCGGGGATGAAAAAATGAAAAAGTTTTAGCGCCGGACAGAAAATCTGAATCGAAGCCACAAATTAAGTTTCCGGCGCAAAAGAGTAAAGAATAAGAAAATATCCAATATCGAATGTAAAATATTGAATACCCAAATCCCGAAACGCGTAACTCGAAACGCGCAACTCGGAAAAAAAGAAAAGGAGAATAGCACTATGAAAGACACTATTACAAATACCCCGGCAAAACCCACCGAAGAACCTTTCAAATCAACCCGCAATGCCTGCAAATTGTGCGCTCCGCTGGGAGCCAGTGTGGCATTCAAGGGCATTCGCGGATCTGTTCCAATTATTCACGGTGGACAAGGATGTGCGACTTACATTCGCCGTTACCTCATTAGCCATTACAAAGAACCTGTCGACATTGCATCGTCGAATTTCAGCGAAGAAGCGACCATTTTTGGCGGTGGTGCCAACTGCCACACTGCTATCAGCAATGTCATCAAGCAATATCATCCTGAATTTATCGGAATCACAACGACCTGCCTAAGCGAAACCATTGGCGATGACGTGAAATTCTACATTCAGAAATACAAAGAGCTTTCCGAGGATGAGAATCTTCCCCATTTTGTCAACGCATCAACGCCCAGTTACCAGGGTTCGCACATCGACGGTTTTCACGAAGCCGTTGGTCAGATTGTAAAATCGATGGCCGAAGCCGGTGAACGCGGCGAACACATCAATATTTTTCCCGGATTTGTTTCTCCCGAAGATTTACGCCAACTCAAAACCATTCTCGAAGATTTCGGGATCGAATACATCATGGTTCCCGATTTTTCGGAAACGCTCGACAACCCGATTTGGGACGCATACAAACGTATTCCCGATGGCGGAACTCCGATCGAGCTGGTCAAAAAATGTGGTTCGGCCTGCGCCTCCATCGAGTTGGGTACTATTATTAATAAAGGAAGTTTATCCGGAAGGGTAAAAAATACCTCGAATCTCACCACTGCCGGCGAGTACCTTCAGGAAAAATTTGGCGTTGAAAATTGCCGAATGCCATCCCCGACGGGCGTCACCTCGTGTGATACCTTTTTCGAAACACTAAGCCGGGTTTCAGGAAAACCCATTCCGATGAAATACACCAAGGAACGTGGCCGCCTGATCGATTCGTATGTCGACGGACACAAGTATGCCTTTGGAAAGCGCGCAGTGGTATACGGCGAAGAAGATTTTGTGGTGGCCATGTCAGCTTTCCTGAACGAAATAGGCATTGTGGTGGCTTTGGCTGCTACCGGCGGCGAAAGTTTCAAGCTTGAAGAAGAAGTAAAAAAATACTGCCCCGAAAATCCAGATTCAATCCAGGTAAAAAATGGATGGGACTACGAATTGATTCACGAGTGGTGCAATGAAAACAAACCCGACATCCTGATCGGCAACAGTAAAGCCTATTACATCGCCCGCGAACTGGGCGTTCCAATCGTTCGCTGCGGTTTTCCTATTCACGACCGCATTGGCGGACAACGCATCAAACACCTTGGATACACCGGCACACAGGAATTGTTCGATCGGATTGTAAACGAACTGATTGGTTACAAACAAGACCATTCCGCCGTGGGATATAAATATATGTAGTGTTTTTACCCTGAAAGGGTAGAATATCAATAACCCGGGGTAAGTGAGGAACGAACGCCACCCCGGGAAGTGCTGAAAAAACGAAAACCGTCCGCGTGAAGAAGTAAAACAAAGAGAAAATTTTATTTCGGACGGAATAAAGATTGTCTTCTGAAAAACGAAACTGAAACAAAAAAGAAAATGCTATGATAGATCTCGAAAAACATCCTTGCTTCAACATCGAAGCGAAAGGTACATACGCCAGGGTTCACCTGCCTGTTGCTCCAAAATGCAACATCCAATGCAATTATTGTAAGCGCGATTTTGACTGTGTAAATGAGAGTCGTCCGGGAGTAACCAGTCAGGTTCTTTCGCCCGAACAGGCTTTGGCCTACCTAATCAAACTGAAAGAAAAAATGCCAAACCTGTCTGTTGTCGGAATTGCTGGTCCGGGCGACCCATTTGCCAATCCCAACGAAACGCTCACCACATTGAGATTGGTTCGTCAGCATTTTCCTGAAATGATTTTGTGCCTTTCGTCGAATGGCCTCAACATCGGAACCTATGCCGACGAGCTGGCCGAGCTGGGTGTCAGTCATGTCACCATCACCATGAATGGTCTCGATCCCGAAGAAACACAACACATATATAAATGGGCGCGCTTCGAAAACCGCGGATACGTGGGCAAAGCCGCCGCTGAACTGCTGCTGAAAAACCAGTTGTTTGCCATCAAAATGCTCCGTCAGTTTGGAATCACCGTGAAGATTAACACCATTGTTATTCCTGGGGTGAACGAACATTTGATTGAGAGCATTGCCGAACAAGCCAAGGCGATGGGCGCTGAATTGATGAATGCCATTCCGCTTTACCCGGTGGCCGATACACCTTTCGAAAACCTGAAAGAACCCGATATCCTGACCATGCGCGAAGTTCGCGGAAAGATTGCTAAGCACCTGAAGCCGATGACTCACTGTGCCCGCTGTCGTGCCGATGCCGTCGGTTTGTTAGGCGAAGATGATCTGGAAGCAAAAAAAATCATGTCGGAAGTGATGAACTTAGCGGTTACTCCTGATGAAAACCGTCAGTTTGTAGCGGTTGCCAGTTACGAGGGAATGCTGGTGAACCAGCACCTGGGCGAAGCCGAAAGTCTTTATGTTTTCCGTGAAACGCCAAATGGATATCGCCTGGTTGAGCAACGCAAAACGCCGCCATCAGGAACCGGAAGTTCGCGCTGGGAAAATCTTGCCACTTTGTTGAGCGATTGCCGTGCATTGTTGGTAGGTGGCATTGGCCCAAGTCCATCGGCAACCATTGGCCGAACAGGCATTCGCATTGTGGAAATGACCGGATTGATTGACGAAGGTTTGGACGCTATATATAAAGGTAAAGAATTGCGCACTGTGAAAAAGGCCGATGTCTTCAAATGCGGTGCCGCCTGTAGCGGAAAAGCAACGGGGTGCTAGAAGCAAGCTGCTAGTTGCTAGCCGCCAGCAGCTGGCAAAAAAAAGAAAGGCTGTAAGTATAAGATAAACCCATTTATAAAATCAACAATCATGAAAAAACCAGATTATCACATTTTGATTTGCAACTCGTACCGGGTTGCCGGTGATGCCAAAGGTTACTGTAACAAAAACGGTGGAGCCGAATTCATTCAGTATGTAACCGAAGAGTGCGCCGACCGTGGCATCGATGCCGCTGTTTCTTCAACCGCCTGCCTGAACGTGTGCTCGCAGGGGCCGGTGATGGTGATTCAGCCGAACAACTATTGGTACGGAGCCATCACGACCGAGAAAATTGACGAAATTCTCGACGCACTCGAAGAAGGCAATGCCGTTGAGGAATACCTGATCAGCGAATAAGAAGTCTCAGTTTTCAGTCTCAGTAGGCAGGAAAATGTTACGGGTTTCGTGTTGCGAGTTACGAGAAACCTGAGGCAAAAAGTCACCTCGTAACCCATATCTCGCAACCCGCAACAATTTATTCAAGACTCAAGATTCTAATATTCAAAAATTGTCGCTATGTACCGAACACCACATATCATCGACTCCACTCTACGCGATGGGGAACAAGCGCCGGGTGTGGTTTTTACCCTCGATGAGAAACTTCGGATTGCAGCCATGCTCGATCAGTGCGGCGTGAAAGAAGTTGAAGTAGGTACACCTGCAATGGGAGAGGAAGAGGTTCAGGCAATTCGGGAGATTGTTCAGTCCGGTTTTCGCTTCGAAAAGTTATGCTGGGCGCGGGCCAAAGAGTCGGACATTGTAGCTTCGGCCCGAACGGGGGCTAATCGGATCAACATTTCGTTCTCGGTTTCCGATATCCAGCTTTCGGCCATGGGGCGCAACCGCGATTGGGTGATGCGGCAAATCAGGCCGATGATTTCGTTGGCCCGTTCTGAATTTGATTTTGTTGCAGTGGGTGCACAGGATGCTTCGCGCGCCGATCGCGGGTTTCTGAACGAATTTATAGCTGCTTGTCTGGCCGAGGGAGCCAATAGAATTCGCCTGGCCGATACGGTGGGAATCCTGAATCCGATGACCACAGCAGAAATGTTTTCGGCGGTAAGCAGTTTGTTCCCGTTTGTCGATTTTGAGTTTCACGGACACAACGATTTAGGAATGGCCACGGCCAACTCGCTGGTGGCGCTCATGAGTGGGGCAACAGCGGTGAGTGCAACGGTAAATGGACTGGGCGAACGTGCCGGAAACGCCTTTCTTGAAGAGCTGGTAGCCGCGCTGAAAGTTTCTTCAGGAATAAATACAGGGAATCACCTGCCCGAATTGCAAAAGCTTTGCCGGTATGTTTCTGAAGTTTCGTACAGGCAAACGCCCGTTTCGAAACCAATTACCGGTGCAAACGTGTGTCGGCACGAGTCGGGCATTCACTGCCGTAGTTTACTGCACAACGAATTGTCGTACCAACCTTTCAGGGCTGAAGAGATTGGCCGTCAGACCGAAATGGTGATCGGAAAACATTCAGGAAAAGCAATTATTGACGATTTTTTCAGGAAAAGGAAGATAGAACTCAGCGAGGCGGAATCTCAGCTGCTAACAGCTAAAGTGAAGCAGCTTTCGATGAGAAAAAAGCGGGAACTGAGTGAAGTAGAATTGATTTCGCTGGCGGAATCAGTAAAAACAAAATAAGGAGGATGCAAAATGGAAGAATGGGAAAAGTATTTGGATGAAGGGCTGGCTTATTGCAAGGTGGCTGTTGGAGCAAAAGAAAAAGGAAAGCTGGGAAATACTGTAATATATAATACAGTTGGTTTAGCCATCGAAAGTTTACTGATGGCGAGGCTCGCTAAAAATGGTATATATCCCGAACATTCAAGCATCGGTTCGATGCTTCGCGAGATCAAAAAGCTGACTTCGGTTCCAGAGGAGTTTTTTGCTGAAGTACGGTTTATGAATTCGCTGATGAATTTTTGTTCGCTGGAAGTGGTTGCAGAACGAATACCGACCGATGAGGAAATTGAGCGAATGGTAAAATTTGTAGTGGACTTAAAAATTTGGGCGGAAAAGAACCTGTATTCGGAAGCAAAATAATATTAGAAAAATGATCCGAAATGTTTACAATGGAGTCTTTATGAAATCAATTCTTTTTTCTATAGTAGTTTTATTTGCTTTATCGGCAAAAGCTCAAACTGTAAAAGTGGCAGCAGCATCCGACATGAAATACCTTATGCCCGAATTGGTAGCGGGTTATAAAACCAAATATCCGAGTGCGGCGATCGACGTCAGCTTTGGTTCGTCAGGACTTTTCTATCAGCAGATTTCCAATGGTGCAGCATACGATATCTATTTCTCGGCCGACATTTCCTATCCAGAGAAGTTGAAAGACCTTGGGTTTGTAAACGGGAAAGTTACGACTTACGCATTCGGTTCATTGGTACTATATAGTACGTCAATTGATGTAAGCAATGGCATCTATGTACTAAAAGACGATGCTGTTAAAAAGATTGCCATTGCAAACCCGCATCATGCACCGTATGGCAAAAGAGCCGAGGAGTGTTTAAAGTATTATAAAATGTACGATTCGGTAAAAAGCAAACTGGTACTCGGCGACAACATCACACAAACTGCTCAATACACCGTTACCGGAAATGCCGATGTTGGGATTATTGCCCTGGCTTTGGCGTTGGCGCCCGAGATGAAAAGCAAAGGGGGTTATATAATTTTGGATGCCAAAACATATAATCCGGTTGAACAAGGGTGTGTGTTAATTAGAAGCAGGCAGGTAAATCCTGAAGCTTCCAGGTTTTTGAAATTCGTATTGAGCCATGAATGTAAGCCTCTTTTCGAAAAATATGGTTTTATTGTACCTTACTATGAATAAATTACTCGGGACAATAACCACCATTCAGCAATCAGGTGTCATTTTGCTGGTCGATGCCGATGTAAACGGACAGGTTTTTTCGGCTTTACTGATCGAATCGACCTCCCGACCCGAATGGCTGCAGATTGGAAATACCGTCGACCTGGTATTTAAAGAAACTGAAGTTTCGCTGGCAAAAAATCTTTCAGGCCAAATTAGTTTATGCAATAGGATGTCTTGTCTGATTCTGAAAATTGAAAAGGGAGAGCTGTTATGCCGGGTATTCCTGAAATTTCAGGATTATACATTGTTATCGGCAATAACCACCCGATCAGTTGATTCGTTAAATCTGAATATTGGCGATGAGGTGGAAGCCTTGGTAAAAGCCAACGAGGTTTCGCTGATGAAATCAAGAACCCAATGAATAGTGAATTTGTACAAACCCTTTGGCTTACGTTTAAGCTGGCCGCTTCAACAACCGCAATTCTGTTGCTGGTTGGTTTGCCATTTGCACGCTGGCTGGCATACACCCGGGTTAGGGTAAAGCCGGTGATCGAAGCCCTGGTAAGCATGCCGATGGTGTTACCGCCTTCGGTAATTGGTTATTACATGTTGGTGGTTTATAGCCCGCACAACTGGTTTGGCGATTGGCTGGGAAGGGGTTTCGATGTCAGGCTGGCATTTTCGTTCGAAGGAGTGCTGATTGCTTCTGTTATTTTCAGCTTGCCTTTTATGGTTCAGCCGTTGCAAAACGGGCTTCGGGCACTCCCCAATAGTTTGCGTGAAGCTTCCTATACGCTGGGAAAATCGAAAGCGACCACCTTTTTTCGGGTGCTGCTGCCCAATATAAAGCCATCGGTTATCACTGCCGTTGCGCTAACGTTTGCGCATACCATTGGCGAATTTGGTATTGTGCTCATGGTTGGCGGAAACATGCCCGGTGAAACGCGGGTAGCTTCTATTGCCATTTACGACGAAGTTCAGGCGTTGAATTTCGAAGCAGCCAATTCCTACGCATTGATTTTATTCCTGATATCGCTGGTGCTGCTTACTACTATATATAGTGTCAACAAAAAGCACGATTCATGGAGAGTAATGTAATCGAAATACGGGTACGTAAGCAAATGCTTACAGCCCACGGTCTCATGGATCTGGTTGTTGAAACTACCGTTGAAATGGGAAAACTCGTTGTACTATTTGGTGATTCAGGAGCAGGGAAAACAACCTTATTAAGAATATTGGCTGGCTTAACCAATCCTGATGAGGGATTTATTCGTTTTGGACAAACTATTTGGTTAGATTCAGAAAAGAAAATCAATGTGCCACCGCAGAAACGAAACATTAGTCTGATGTTCCAGGATTACGCGTTATTTCCGAATATGTCGGTCGAGGAAAACATCACTTTTGCCCAACCGAAATCCAATTTGAACGAGGCTGAAGATCTTCTTCGGCTTTTGGGGCTGGCTGAATTACGAAAACGTAAACCCTCCGGGTTGTCGGGAGGACAAAAGCAGCGGGTCGCGCTGGCTCGTGCTTTGGCCCGAAAACCTAAAATGCTTTTACTGGATGAGCCGCTTTCGTCGCTCGATGCTGAAATGCGCATACTACTTCAGGACGAAATCGAGAAAGTGCATCGTGAGTGGGGGATCACAACAATAATGGTTACACACGATCTAAATGAGGTTTTCCGATTAGCTTCGCAGGTTATTCATCTCGAAAACGGAATTATTAAGAGAGCAGGTACTCCTGAAAGCGTGTTTTCTGATACCAGTATCAGCGGAAAAGTCCAAATTACTGGGCAAATAGTGCACATCAACCAGCAAAGCGTTGTAAATATTGTCACCGTTGTATCAGGTCATAATCAGATAATTAAGGTCATCGCTTTCGATAGTGATTTGGAAAACCTCAAACTTGGAGATCAAGTAATGGTTTTCTCAAAAGCTTTTAACCCGATTATCAATAAATTGGAATAAGTGATATGATGTTGGAAAACAAAATCTTACGATCAAATTCAACTTGGTCGAGCAAGGTATTGAAAAGCAGGTCATGATACAGAGAGCGCTGGATTTTTTGGAGCTGAATTTCTTCAGTAGAATAAAAAATTAATCTCTTTTTCCTGCTGCAATTAAATCATCTAAGGTCTAGTAAAATTTCTAAAGTCGCGTTTGACATTCAATGAAAAACCTAAAGTAAAAAAGCAGTGTGCAAATTGTGTGCAAATAAAGAAAGAAGCAGTTACAAAATACTTTCGTAACTGCTTCTTTTTCAATTCGTGGGCCCAACTGGGCTTGAACCAGTGACTCCCTGATTATGAGTCAGGTGCTCTAACCAACTGAGCTATGGGCCCTGAAAATATCCTTATTTGGTTTTTTCGGAGTGCAAGTTTACAGAATTCAACCGTATTTAGCAAACAAAATAGTTAAATTTCGTGGTCATGCCGTTGTTGCTTCCTGAGTTTCGCTTTCCGGTTTTACACCCGTGCTTTCGGCGGAACTGTTTGCAGAAGAACTTCCTTCATCACTTTTCTTATCCAGACTGTTAAACTGTTTACGGTAAAAAAGGATGATTGAGAAAATGCCGATCGAAATGGATGAATCGGCAACATTGAATACTGGCCTGAAGAATTCAAAATCGGTTCCGCCAACAAGTGGAATCCAGCTTGGGAAAATCCCTGAGAAGAGAGGAAAATAAAACATATCAACCACCCGACCATGCAAAAATGTTGCATATCCGCCACCTTCAGGGAATAGCGTAGCAACTTGTCCATAACTGTCATTGAAGATCAGGCCATAAAAGGCGCTATCAATAATATTGCCAATTGCTCCGGCAAAAATCAAAGAAACACAGGCAATAAATCCCATTGGTAAATCTTTTTTGACCAATTTGAGAATGTACCAGCCAATGCCAACAACAGCAACCACGCGGAACAAGCTTAAAAATATTTTACCGTAGTCACCGCCAAACTCAAATCCAAAAGCCATTCCGTTGTTTTCAACAAAATGGATTCTGAACCAGCTTCCGATCACCGAAAACTCTTCGCCCATAGTCATGTGCGTTTTGATCCAAATCTTCAGAACCTGGTCAACCAGCAGGACCAAAACCACAATGAGAATCGATTTTTGTAATTTAGACATCTTTAATAGTTATAAAAAAATGATTGGAAGTATTTCTCTTCCAATCATTTAGTTTGATATTTTCTATAAGAATTATTTTTGACTGTTTTTTGCATCAATGCTAAGCGTTGCGTGAGGCACAGCACGCAGTCGCTCTTTCGAAATTAACTTACCTGTTTCACGGCAAATACCATAGGTTTTATTTTCGATACGAACCAAAGCTGCCTGTAAATACTGGATAAACTTCTGCTGACGCTGAGCTAACTTACCCGCTTCTTCTTTTGACAAGGTTGCTGCGCCTTCTTCCAATACCTTGAAGGTTGGAGAAGTGTCCTGTGTATCGTTTCCGTCGCTCTGGGTTATGGAGCTTTTATACATTTCAAAGTCCTTCTGGGCTTTTTCGAGTTTATCAAGAATTATCGCTTTAAATTCCAGCAACTCCTCATCCGAATATCTGGTCTTTTCACTCATAACTTTAAGCTTTAGTTCAATTTCTGATTTGGGTTTTTGTTTGCCTCAGACCTTAAAAGTATAAAAATATTTCGATTCATTACAAGCTTTTAAGCATTCTGGACTTGTGGCAAAATTATGAATTCCGGATTACCTGAATCCGAGCTTCAACATCTGTATCAATCTCAACTAAACTGGAATTCGCTTCGTCCAGATTATCAACCATAATTAGTTCAGAAGCAAGTGTTTGATTGCTGATGTATTCTGAAAAGTTCGCAACAGCCTGATTGTAAAAATCGTGCTTCTGAATTTTCAGGACGATGCGGTCAGTCACTTCAAAATCGCTGTCTTTGCGAATATTCTGAATTTTGTTGATGAACTCGCGGGCGATTCCTTCCTGTTTCAGTTCTTCAGTAAGATTGATGTCAAGAGCGATAGTAAGGCCGCCTTCCGAGGCAACCAACCATCCTGGAATATCTTCTGTCTGTATTTCAACATCTTCCAACCCAATCAGAATTTCCTGTCCTTCAATGCTCAGCGGATAGTTTCCTGATTTTTCGAGCTGTCCAATGTTGTGTTGGCTAAAAGCGGCAATTTCTCCTGAAATCTGTTTCATCAGTTTGCCGTATTTTGGACCAAGAGTTTTAAAGTTTGCTTTTATTTTTTTCTTGATAATTCCTTCTGAATCGGTAATGTATTCAACTTCCTTCACATTTACTTCTGAAAGAATAATGTTCTTGACCGCTTCGAAATGTGACTTGAATTCCGAATTCAAAATCGGAACCATGATTTTTGCCAGCGGCTGACGAACTTTCAGCTTTTCTTTGCGGCGAAGCGCCAAAATCATCGACGAAGCTTTTTGTGCCAAATCCATTTTTTGTTCCAGATCGGTGTTGATCAGCGACTCGTCGCACGATGGGAATTCGGCCAAGTGCACGCTCTGATCGGTTTCCTTGCCGGTGATTTTATTCAAATCGGTATAGAGCAAATCGGCATAGAACGGAGCGATTGGAGCCATCAGCTTGGCGATGGTATTCAAACAGGTGTACAGCGTTTGGTAAGCCGAGATTTTGTCTTTGTCGTACGATCCGCCCCAATAGCGTTTACGGCTCAAGCGCACGAACCAGTTACTAAGGTTTTCGGATACAAATTCTGAAATGGCGCGTCCGGCGCGGGTTGGCTCATAGGTTTCGTAACTTTCACCAACCTCTTTTACCAGTGAGTTGAGCAGCGAAATGATCCACTGATCCAGTTCCGGGCGTTCGCTTACCGGAATTTCTTCTTCAGCATAAGTAAAGCCATCGATGTTGGCATACATCGCGAAGAAGTTATAAGTATTGTACAATGTTCCGAAGAATTTGCGTTTCACTTCGTCAACTCCGGCCATGTCGAATTTCAGGTTGTCCCACGGCTGCGAATTGGTGAGCATATACCAGCGCAGCGGGTCGGAACCATTGTCTTCAATAGCTGCAAACGGCTCGATGGCGTTGCCCAAACGTTTCGACATTTTGTTGCCGTTTTTGTCGAGCACCAAACCGTTCGAGATGATATTTTTGAACGAAACAGATTCGTCGATCATCGTTGCAATAGCGTGCAGCGTGAAGAACCAGCCGCGGGTTTGGTCAACACCTTCGGCAATAAAATCGGCCGGGAAAACCTCGTTGAACTTTTCTTTGTATTCGAACGGATAGTGGCGTTGTGCATAAGGCATGGCACCCGAATCGAACCAAACGTCGATCAGATCGGGCTCGCGGAACATTTTCTTTCCTGAAGCCGATACCAGCACAATGTCGTCAACAAACGGACGGTGCAGGTCGATTTTGTCGTAGTTTTCTTTCGAGTTGTCGCCCACTTCAAAACCTTCGAAAATGTTCTTTTCCATCACTCCGGCAGCAACTGCAGCTTTAATTTCGGCCATCAGTTCTTCGGTTGAGCCAATACATTTGGCTTCCGAACCATCTTCCGTTCGCCAGATTGGGAGCGGAGTTCCCCAGAAACGCGAGCGACTCAGGTTCCAGTCAACCAGGTTTTCGAGCCAGTTTCCGAAACGTCCGGTTCCGGTTGAGGCTGGTTTCCAGTTGATGGTGTTGTTGAGCGCGATCATTTTATCTTTTACTGCGGTGGTGCGGATGAACCACGAATCCAGCGGGTAATACAGGATCGGTTTATCGGTTCTCCAGCAATGCGGATAGTTGTGCACGTGTTTTTCAACCTTGAAAGCCTTATTCTCTTTCTTCAGCATCACGCAAATGTCGATGTCAAGTGTGGCATCTTCTTCGGTTAGCGTGTCGTCGTAGGCGTTTTTCACGAAGCGACCAGCATATTCCGAATAGGCTTCCACATTTACATATTCTGCAACAAATTCCGGCGACATGTTTTCAACCAGGAACAAGCGCCCGTTGCGGTCAACCAGCGGCTGGCGTTTGCCTTCGCGGTCGTCAACAATCAGAGGTGAAATGCCACTTTGTTTGGCAACGCGGTCGTCGTCGGCACCAAACGTTGGCGCGATGTGCACAATACCAGTACCATCTTCGGTGGTAACAAAATCACCGGTAATCACGCGGAAAGCATCGCCTTTCGGTTTTACCCAGTTGATGAGTTGCTCGTATTTCACGCCTTCCAGTTCAGTTCCGGCATATTCGGCCAACACTTTGTACGGAATCTTTTTGTCGCCAAGCTGGTAATCTTCCAACGCCAGTTCTGCATTCTTCGGATCGAAATGGGTTGCCAACAGGTTTTTGGCCAGAATCAAAGTTACTGGCGCTCCGGTATAAGGATTGAAACTGCGAACTTTTACATAGGTGATTTTCGGGCCGACGCAAAGAGCCGTGTTCGATGGTAACGTCCATGGTGTGGTTGTCCAGGCAAGGAAATACAAATCGGTGTCCACATTCTCGAAAAGGAATTCCGATTTTTCGTTCCGGATGGCTTTGAATTGCGCTACAGCCGTAGTGTCTTTCACATCACGGTAGCAACCGGGCTGATTCAACTCGTGCGAGCTTAGGCCGGTTCCGGCTGCGGGCGAGAATGGCTGAATGGTGTAACCTTTATATAGCAAATCTTTGTTGTACAGTTGTTTCAAAAGCCACCAGATGGTTTCGATGTAGCGATTGTCGTAGGTAATGTACGGATCGTCCATGTTCACCCAGTAGCCCATGCGGCGGGTCAATTCTTCCCATTCGCGGGTATATTTCATCACCTCTTTGCGGCAGGCTGCATTGTATTCGGCCACCGAAATGGTTTTGCCGATATCGTCTTTGGTAATTCCTAGCAATTTTTCAACGCCCAATTCAACTGGAAGTCCATGCGTATCCCAGCCAGCTTTGCGGTGAACGCGGTAGCCCTTCATGGTTTTGTAGCGGCAAAAAGTATCTTTAATGGCGCGTGCCATCACGTGATGAATTCCGGGCATCCCGTTGGCCGAAGGTGGTCCTTCGTAAAAAACAAAAGTTTCGTGCCCTTCGCGGGTTGTTATACTCTTGTGAAATGTATCATCATCTTCCCATTTTTTTAAAACGTCTTTATTAATTTTGGAAAGATCTAATTGCTTGTAAACCTGAAATTTATTGCTCATTTTAATGAGATTTATAGCCTTATTTTTTGAAAGGTACAAATATAGAAAAAAATGGGTTTGGTATTCAGTTTAAATGCCTCTACCAGAGAATAGCTGCAAATGCAATAAAAACTTAATAATGAGTGCAAAAACAAATAGAGGGTTTCAAATGCCTGAAACCCTCTATTTGCCATCTGATTAAATTGATTTTTTAGTATTCTGGCTTCCTGATTTCGCCAATAAACAAAATTGAACCAGTTGTTTTCTCTGAAATCGTAAAAATAAACGGCCGGTTAACTGTGAAGAATTTTCTTGGATCTGGTTCTCCTGAACTACCTGTTAAAATTATAATAGCTGTAACTGCAGCTGCTTCTGTTCCTGATTCATTCACGTCTATATAGGTTTTATGGACGACCTGATCAATGTATAATTGTTTTGTTTTATCAGGATTAATTCCTGTGAAATCTGCCTTTTGAGGGGAAAATGCACTTGTCATACCGATATTGCTCAGAATATTTTTTAACTCGGTATCGAACGAAAACTTGAAGCGAGGCATTGATACAACGCAAGTTTCGGTTGAAAAGCTTTTTATCCATTTATTCCAGTTATCGGTAGTTAGTTCAGAGATTATGTTTTGTGTAGTTTTTTCTTTGTTTGGCAAAATCACGGTCATCTGAAATTGTCCGTTTCCATATGGCAGGTTAACGGCGCTAAACATGTTATTGGAGTAATACTCCAGCGATTTCTCCAATTTCATGGTTGCAACGTCTTTTTGAGTTCCGTCGGCAAAATAAAAAGGTAGGTTGTGCGTGTCTTTCTCTCCAAATTTGTTTTTCCATATTCCATTGAAATAGATTGCATTGAGCAATATCATTACCATTTGCGGATCAATTTCATTTATTATCGTAGGAATTTTATCATGTGTTTTTTGTGCAACCCATCCATTGATGATTCTCAATGCCTCTGCAGAATTACCAAAATCCAGAGATTGAACAAAAGCATCGTAATAACTCTGGTTGGTTGCAATGAAATCGGGCAAAACAGAAAAATTTTTATCAGAATAAATGGCATTGGCAATCTCCAGCTTAACATCAGGATCATACGATTTGAGAGCCTCAACCAAAGCTTTGTGCGAATTATTAATTTGCTCAGTAGTCAATCCTGAAACGCTTAACACTTTTTCTATTTCCACCTTTGTTTCATTCTTTGCTCCATTATATGCCATCGACAAAGCCATCGACACACTCAGCGGCGAAATAGTGATGTTTTTCACTTCTTTTTCATTGGAAGTAACTTTTCTAAAAAGCTGGAATCCAAAACTATTGTCAGCATTAATAAGCTGAGCCGATTTTTCGGGTAAGTTCGGTAGTTCTTTTATTTCAGTAGGCTCTTCTTGGCACGAAAGAAGAAAAAAGGTTAGTGTAAGTGAGAGTAATAGATTGTTTTTCATGACGTTAGTTGTAAATCTAATTTTCAGAACAATCAAATTTACATAAAACATAACAAAAAGCAAAGTATTGTTTGAACCTAAATTCATTGAAAAGTGGCCATTTTTGGAAGTCCACTTTTATTTGAATTTTGAACACGACATAAAAAAGGCTGTCCAAAAACTAAAATTGGACAGCCCTTCCTGAAGTGTATTGATTTCAATGCTATTCAATAAACTTATAGCCAATTCCCTTAAGGGTTTTAATCTGGTCGTTACCAATTTTTTCGCGCAACTTACGAATATGTACGTCAATGGTGCGGTCGCCAACAACAACATTGTCGCCCCAAACGGAATAATAAATTTCTTCGCGGGTAAAAACTTTGCCGGGTTTCGAAACCAGTAACGACAACAATTCAAATTCTTTACGCGGCAGAATCATTTCTTCGCCATCTTTCATAATCAGGTAGCGTTCTTTGTCGATAATTAAATTACCGATAGTCACGGTATTGGCACTTTCAACAACAGTTACGGTTGTTGTTCCTACTGATGAGGTTCGTTTCAACAATGCTTTTACGCGGCTAACCAATACTTTCGGGCGGATCGGTTTGGTAATATAGTCATCGGCACCTGCCTCAAAACCTGCGATTTGCGAATAATCTTCACCACGGGCTGTCAGGAAAGCAATAATTGTGTGCTGCAAGGCCGGAATCCTCCTGATTTCTTCACAGGCGGCAATACCGTCCATTTCAGGCATCATCACATCCAGAATAATCAGGTCGGGAAGTGTTTTCTCGGCTACTTTTATGGCTTCTGCTCCATTTTGCGCAGTGTAAACTTTGTATCCTTCTTTTTCTAGGTTGTAGCTGATAAATTCCAGAATATCAACCTCATCATCAACAAGCAAAATTTTTGATTGACTGTCGCTCATAGTAGTTTTGATTTTAAATTTAAAAGTAAAGATTACTTTTGGAACAGTTGATATGTTTTAAAAAAAAATGCTTTAAAAATTAGCAATTTCGTTTGACCGGTCTTTTCTGCTCAGGCAGAGTTGAGTTGCAGTTAAGCTTGTGCTTTTTGCAGAGTGAAGGTGAATGTGGTTCCTTTATCGATCGCACTTTTTACATTGATGGTTTGATCATGTGCCTCGATGATGTGTTTCACAATCGAGAGTCCAAGCCCGGTCCCTCCCTGCTCGCGCGAGCGCGATTTATCGACCCGGTAAAAACGCTCAAAAACGCGGTACTGATCGGCTTTATCAATCCCGATTCCATTGTCGCTGACTTCAATCAGGATGGTTTCGTGCAGATCATAAAATCCAACTTTAACAAAGCCTTTCTTTTTGCCATACTTTATCCCGTTTCCAACAAGGTTGTTCATCACTTCCATAATCCGTTTCTTGTCGGCCTGAACCATAATCGGTTTATCGGTTTTGGTCGTGAATTGCAGTGATATATTTCGCTCATTGGCAAGCATTTGGTCGAGCTCAAATACATCTTCGGTCAACTTCACGATATCGAAATCGACAAAATTCAGCTTTAACTCTCCGGACTCCAGTTTGGTGATCGATTCCAAATCTTCCACAATCGAAATCATTCGGTCGATGCTTTTTTCGGTCCGCTGAAGGTATAACTTGTTGATTTTCGGATCATCAATTCCACCCTCGAGCAGAGTTAAAACATAACCCTGAATATTGAAAATTGGTGTTTTCAGTTCATGCGAAACATTGCCCACAAACTCTTTCCGGTATTTTTCCAGGTCTTTCAACCGGGTAATTTCCTGAGTTTGATTTTTGGCCCATTCCTCAACTTCTTTCTGAACATCAGAAATATTGGTGTTGCTGATTGCCTCCAGAAATTTTCCTTTTTTCCCGGAGATAGGTACTTCGCGAATGGTTTTATAAATGGGCTTAATTTTATCGTTGATGTACCTGTTCAGGATGAAAAGTACCAGGAAATAAGAGAGGGCGCAGAACAAGATCACAAAAATGAACGAATAAATCGGGCCAAAATCTTTCTTTGATTGAATCAGGAAGAATCCAAAATTGGAGATCAGCAGCAAAACCGTAATGTAAAGCGACAGGCGCTTGGCGGAGTATGTCTTCATATTCAAGATTGTTTCTTGTTTGCAGATACAAAATTAATTGATTTTGTGAAGCTTGTTGCCTTTTGCCCAAAGTGTAACAGCAGGTTTAACTTTTAGTCAGCAAATGAAGGTCGATTGATTGATCGAAATAAAAAATCCGGACCTGTAGTGATCCGGATTTTTGTATTCAGGGTTAAATTCCAAAGGCTTTTTTAACCTGATCGACATAGTCGAGTTTTTCCCAGGTGAAGAGCTCAACTTCAACTTCAATCTTACCATTATAAGGCGATTCGAATACTTTCTTCACTGTTTTAGGCTGCCGGCCCATGTGCCCGTAAGCTGCTGTTTCGCGATAAATCGGGTTGCGCAGTTTCAGGCGCTGCTCAATGGCTGCCGGGCGAAGGTCGAATATTTCCTGAATTTTTTCGGCGATGAAAGAATCGGTGTGTCCATTGAGGGCGCTTCCTTTGGTTTCAACATAAACACCAACAGGTTTTGCTACACCAATGGCATACGAAAGCTGAACCAGCATTTCTTTGGCAACACCGGCGGCAACCATGTTTTTGGCGATGTGACGTGCTGCATAAGCGGCCGATCGGTCAACTTTCGACGGGTCTTTTCCTGAGAATGCGCCTCCACCGTGAGCTCCGCGGCCTCCATAGGTATCAACAATAATTTTGCGTCCAGTTAAGCCGGTATCGCCGTGAGGACCACCAATTACGAATTTTCCGGTTGGGTTTACGTGATAAATTATCTCATCGTTGAACAAAGCTTGCACACGTTCAGGCAATTGAGCTTTCACGCGAGGAATAAGAATTTCGATTACATCTTTCCTGATTTTGGCCAACATCGGCTCGTCGGCATCAAATTCGTCGTGCTGGGTTGACACTACAATTGTGTGAATTCTTTTTGGAGTGTGATCGTCGTTGTACTCGATGGTTACCTGCGACTTAGAGTCGGGACGCAGATAAGTCATCAATTTTTCTTCGCGGCGTATCACGGCAAGTTCAACCAAAATGCGGTGCGACAAATCAAGTGGCAACGGCATGTAATTGTCGGTTTCGTCTGTGGCAAAGCCAAACATCATTCCCTGGTCACCGGCACCCTGATCCATTTTGTCTGCCTTATCAACTCCACGGTTGATGTCCGGGCTTTGTTCGTGAATGGCGTTCAACACCCCGCACGAATCGCCATCAAAACGATACTCGGCTTTGGTGTAACCAATTTTGTTAATTACCTGACGAACAGTTTCCTGAACGTCGACATAAGTGTTCGATTTTACTTCGCCGGCAACAATAACCTGGCCGGTAGTAACCAATGTTTCGATAGCCACTTTCGAGTTGGCATCGTGTGCGAGGAATTCGTCCAAAAGTGCATCCGAAATCTGGTCGGAAACTTTATCCGGATGGCCTTCAGAAACTGACTCGCTTGTAAAAAAATAACTCATAATCTGATGAAATTAGTTACCTAAACAACAGAAATTGAACTGACTGTGTTCAGATAAAAATTAAACAATTAAAAGTTGTGGGTAAACGATCGAAAAGCAAGATAAAAAAGCGGTTTCGTTTTAGCATTTTTTTCCGTGGTTGCAATCAGTACAAATTTATCCACATATCAGGGGCAAAAATACAAATATTTTTCAGACTTGGATGTCTTTAAATAGAAAAAGGTCGATAGTCATTTGAAATTGCATCAATTCCTAAGGCCAACTTGCTGATTTAAACCTTCGTTAAATCCTGGAATACATTTTCTAAACTTTGTTGCTGCTCTTTCAGGGTTAATAGAACAAGCTGATTATTCACAGCAAATCTGAAAAGAGCAGGTCTTAAATCAGTGCTACCATTAGATTCGGCGATGAAGGTAGTTGGGTTTATCTGCTCGGCTTTACTTATTCCTGAAACCTTCTGAAGTGCATTCAGATCGGGTGCTTTGTCGAATTCAACGAGTACTGTTTGTCTCTGTTCAAATTGTTCGCCTTTGAGCTGTCCAATCGATCCATCTGCAGCCAAAACACCTTTATTTATAATGATCACACGACTGCATATGGCTTCAACTTCCTGCATAATATGGGTGGAGAGCATCACTGTTTTGTTGGTGCTGATTGTCCGGATCAAATGACGGATTTCTTCGAGCTGGTTGGGGTCGAGCCCGGTAGTTGGTTCATCGAGTATCAGCACAGCCGGATCGTGAATCAAGGCCTGAGCCAGGCCAACACGTTGACGATAACCTTTCGAGAGAGCTCCGATTTTTTTGTGCTGCTCAGCTTTAAGTCCGGTTAACTCAATCATTTTCAGAACCTGTTCTTTTTTGTTCTGAAGCTGATAAAATCCGGCGACCATTTCGAGATATTCCCTCACATACAGGTCGGTATAAAGCGGATTATTTTCAGGCAAATAACCAATCTGCGAGCGAATCGAAACATTTTTTGTTTCAACCGGCTCACCGTTAATGGTAACAGTTCCTTCATCAGCAGCCAGATAGCCGGTAATAATTTTCATCATGGTTGACTTTCCGGCACCATTTGGCCCCAAAAAACCAATGAGTTCACCAGTTCCAATCTCAAACGAAACCTTATCAAGAGCTTTTTGATTTCCGTAGAACTTACTTACCTGAGCTATTTTGATGGTCATTTTATCTCGATTTTGTTCGTTCAAAAGTAAAGATTTCTGCTGATTACTGTGCTTTCAGCCTCGAGAATTGGGTTTCGAAGGATTTTCCGGAGAGGTTAAATATTTTAAAGTTTATGATTTAGAATGCCGCTGTCCGTTTTTTTTGACTTTATACTTCCTAATATAGGCTTTCGCCTTTCGTTTTTATTAACTTTAAATTAAATTTGTCGCCCACCAACACATCGGGTCATAAATGAAGGATCAGAACTTTAACTACATAGAGGATTTGACAAGGTATCAGCGGCAGAAAACGTCGTTGGTAAAGATAGGAGATGTATTGCTTGGAGATCAAAATCCAATTCGGATTCAGTCGATGACTGACACGGATACCAGCGATACCGAGTCGACTGTTGAGCAAATCATTCGCATCATAAAGGCTGGTGCTGACATCGTTAGGGTTACTGTTCGCGGGGTTGGCGATGCCGAGAATCTTCAAAATATAAAGAGAGAACTGGTAGCCCGGGGATATGAAAATCCATTGGTTGCCGACATTCATTTTAACCCTCATTTGGCCGAGATTGCCGCAAGATATGTTTCTAAAGTACGTATCAATCCCGGTAATTTTTATGACAAAAGAGCACGTTTTGAGCACCACATTTATACTGATCCCGAATACAAGAGCGAACTTCAGAAAATCGAAGAACAATTTGTTCCTTTTCTGAAAATACTTAAGGAAACCAATACGGCCCTTCGTATCGGCGCTAACCAGGGATCGTTGTCCGACCGGATTATGAGCCGTTATGGCGATACTCCGGCAGGAATTGTAGAGTCGGTTATGGAATTCCTGCGCATTTGTCAGAAACAGGATTTTGCCAATGTGGTCATTTCCATCAAATCGAGTAATACACGGACGATGGTTTACACCGTTAGGCTGCTGAGCTATAAAATGCGCCTCGAAGAAATGAGTTACCCGCTTCATCTGGGAGTTACCGAGGCTGGCGAAGGTGAGGATGGCCGCATCAAATCCGCTGTCGGGATTGGCGCTTTGCTTGCAGATGGGATTGGTGATACTATTCGCGTTTCGTTGACTGAGGCTCCGGAAAATGAAATTTCGGTTGCCCGAAAACTGATCAATCACATTGAAACATATAAAAACCATAAGCCAATAACGGCTCCGCTTTTCGCGCAGATCAACCCGTTTGAATACGAAAGGCGTTCGGTTCGTCCGGTTTTGCGAATGGGCGACAAAAATGTGCCGGTGGTAATGGCCGATCTTCGGGGCCGTACACTTTCCGAAATTCTGCCTCTTCGAGGGAAGCAAATTCCGGAGTATTTCTTTAATGGCAACGAAGTTCTTGATCTGGAAGGTAATTCATACCCGGTGTTGACGCTGGAAGAATACCTTTTTGGTGGTTCGCACTGGGGACAGACCAAATTTATTCGCACCAACAAGGAAGAGTTCGATCATTTCATGAACGAAAATCCGGAGATTATTACCAAGCTGAAACAGACCCGGAAAACCGTGCTGATTCTGGAAAGTTTTAGCCGAAATCCGTTTGCCGACCTACGTGCATTCTTTATGACTTTGGAATCGCACATTTGGAAAGTGCCGGTAATTATCTTTAGGAAGTATAACGAACGTTATCTCGAAAATCTCCAGATAAAAGCAGCAGCCGATCTGGGTGGTTTACTGATTGACGGTTATGGTGATGGCATTTGCATTACCAACGAATCGGAACAAATTACATTTACCGACCTGAAAGACCTGAGTTTCTCTATTCTTCAGGCCAGCCGCATGCGGTTAACCAAAACCGAATTTATCTCATGCCCCGGATGCGGAAGAACTTTGTTCGATTTGCACGAAACCACCTTGAAAATTAAAGCACACTTCAACCACCTCGACCACTTGAAAATTGGTGTAATGGGTTGCGTGGTTAATGGTCCCGGAGAAATGGGTGATGTCGATTATGGTTTTGTGGGTGCCGGTCCGGGAAATGTAAACCTATACAAAGGTCAGCAATTAATTAAACGGCATATCCCGTTTGAATTGGCGGTTGAAGAACTCGAAGCGCTCATTCGTGAAAATGGCGACTGGAAAGACCGCGAAGTATAGACCGCTTGCGCATCAAAGCTCAGCAATAGCATTTTTTACAGGTATTCCCTAAATATTTCTTCTACTTTTTGCCCTGGTTCGAGCCAATACCCTTTTAGTCCACAGGCAATTGCGCCTTCAACGTTTGGGAGAGAGTCATCGATGAATAACGATTCCTCCGGATTGATTCCTGAAAGCCGGATGATTTCCTGAAAAGATTCGGGCGATGGTTTCCGGTAGCCAATCTCGTTGGAATAAAAATCTTTTTCGAAAAGTGCTGAAACTTCGAATCCATGCTGATTTCTGAAGTTGGAATGAAATCTATCGACATGGATAGCATTGGTATTGCTAAAAAGGTAGATGCCGAAATCCTTCCGGAAGCTTTTCAGCAAATCAACCCGGACTGTTGGAAAATCAAGCAACATGGCAGTCCAAGCATCATCAACTTGTTGGTAAGAAACCCGATGAGGAAGAAGGGCAAGCACACCTTCACGAAATTGGTCCGGAGTAATTTTGCCTTGCTCCATCATATAAAAAATATCGTGATCGTAGGTAAGACCTTTGTCTCCAACCAATTGTTCCATGCCAAGTTTACCAAAAGCGTCAATCGTTTTCATCGGATCGATGTTTAGTAAAACTCCTCCAAGATCGAAAATGATATTCCGGATTCCTTTCAACATTTCCATAACAACCATTTAAAGGGTGTACAAAAGTCAGAAAAAAAAGCCTCATCCCCAACCCTTCTCCTTGGGAGAAGGGAGCAGTACAATGAAATTCCTGAACATTTTCTGAATGTCAAAATACAAATCTTCGCATACTATTTCTATCTCCCCCTCTTTCGGAGGGGGATGGGGGGAGGCTTTAATCTATTATCTTTGAGCGACGAATGAATACTTGAAATAAATGGGAAATCCGCAGACAATAAGATATAACGAAGAAAACGGCTGGGTTGAAACGATCGATCAGCGCTATCTGCCGTTTCAAAACCTGACTGTTCAACTTAAAACTCTCGCCGAGGCGCGATCTGCAATAACAGATATGGTGGTGCGCGGAGCTCCTCTGATTGGGGTTACTGCAGCCTACGGAATGTACCTGGCAGCACTGAATTTTTCAGGAGTGGACTTTATTGCTGAAATGAAGCAAGCGGCCGATTGGCTGAAGTCGTCTCGACCAACGGCTGTAAACCTAGCGTTTGCCGTTGATGAAGCATTTTCTGTAATTTCACAAAAACTATCTGTTTCCGAAAATACCAGGCTACTGCTTGAATATGCCGAATCGCTTAAAGAGCGTGAAATCGCTTTCAGCAAAAATATTGGGCGTCACGGGTTGGAACTGATTAAATCAATCTACGAAAATAAAAAGGGAGAGCCTGTGCAAATACTCACTCATTGCAATGCCGGTCGATTGGCCTGCGTGGAGCTGGGTACAGCAACTGCGCCCATCTATCTTGCTCATCAGGCAGGTATCCCGGTGCATGTTTGGGTTGACGAAACTCGTCCGCGCAACCAGGGAGCCAGACTGACGGCCTGGGAACTGAGCGAAGCTGGCATTCCGCATACGGTTATTCCGGATAATACCGGTGGGCACCTGATGCAACACGGAATGGTTGATCTGGTGATTGTGGGGAGTGACCGGACGACCATGACCGGCGATGTGGCCAACAAAATTGGCACATACCTGAAAGCGCTCGCTGCTGTAGATAACGGTATTCCGTTTTACGTTGCCTTGCCTTCAACTACTATCGATTGGGAGCTGAACGATGGTCTTACCGAGATTCCTATTGAGCAGCGGGATGGCAAAGAAGTCACTTTTATGGAAGGCAAAACAGATGAAGAAATTGCCGAGTTCAGAATCATTCCTGAGAAAAGTGCGGTAGCTAACTATGGCTTTGATGTTACGCCTGCCCGGCTGGTTACCGGATTAATTACCGAAAGAGGCGTTTGCAAAGCAACCCGGGACGGAATCCTGGGATTATTTCCTGAAAAAAGAGCGGATCATGACTGAAGGATATATTAAATTTCAATGCGATTGGGCGAAAGAAGAAATCCTGATCCCTGACCTGATTTTGCAGTCGCTGGAAAAAGAGCGTTCCCGGCTTTATAAATTGAATCTGATTGGGATGTATCCCGATGGAATTGGCTTTGGGAATATTTCAATCAGAACCGAAGGAACCTCATTTATAATTACTGGTAGTGCAACTGGGCAATTCGCTACGTTAGACCGATCGAATTATGCATTTGTTTCGGCATACAGTTTTGCCGGGAATTCCATTTCTTGTAAAGGACAAACCAAAGCCTCGGCTGAAAGTTTAACACACGCTGCTGTATATGAAGCACTTCCTGAAGTGGGCGCTGTTGCGCATATTCACAGTTTATGGTTATGGGAAAAGTTACTCAACCACTGTCCAACAACTTCGTCACAAATTGAATACGGAACTCCAGAAATGGCTTTTGCCGTGAAAAAGTTAGCAGCCGAAATAAAGGACAGTGAAGAAAAGATCATCGTAATGGGAGGCCATCGCGAAGGAATCCTCGCTTTCGGCAAAGACTTGGAGGAAGCAACAACACAAATTCTCAAAACTTATAATCGTTCTCAAAATGACTAAAATTGCCATCATTGGTGGTTCCGGACTCGAAAATCCGGCAATCCTGAAAAATGCCACCGAGTTAAAAGTCGAAACTCCTTTCGGATCAACAACTTCCGATTTCAAGTGCGGTACAATCAACGGAAGGGAAGTTGCCATTTTGTCGCGCCATGGTCGTCAGCACACCATTCCGCCAACACAGGTGAACAACAAGGCAAATATCTGGGCAATCCGCGAAATTGGATGTACGCACATTTTGGCAACTACGGCCTGTGGTAGTTTGCGTCAGGAAATTGGGCGCGGCGATTTTGTAGTACTCGATCAGTTTATCGATTTTACAAGGCATCGAGATGTGACCTTCTTCGATTCGTTTGAGCCACGCCAGATGAAACACACGCCCATGGCCGATCCGTTCGACAATTATCTTCGGTCGAAACTGATTGAAACAGCACGCGAACTTGGTATGAAGATTTTTGAAAAGGGAACAGTCATCACGATTGAAGGCCCACGGTTCTCGACACGGGCAGAGTCGAACATGTTCCGCTTGTGGGGAGCCGATGTAATTAATATGTCGACAGCTCCTGAAGCTATTCTGGCTAACGAACTGGGAATTCCTTATGCCGCTGTGGCAATGAGCACCGATTACGATTGCTGGAAAACTGATGAACCACCGGTAACCTGGGGCGATGTTTTAAAAGTTTTCAATGAAAATGTGAATCATGTGATTGATTTGCTGATTCATACCATTGGGAAGATCTAGTAAGGCAATTTACCTCACCAGAAAAAATCATTTTCTCTCAAAAATTAGGGCCGGATTGAATATTGTTTGGCACATGTTTTGTAAAACACAGACATCAAAGTTGTCTCAAAGCCATGAACAATTTTACAATTCGATCGGTCAATTTAATAAAGGTTAAGAGAGAAAAGGTTAAAAGTTAGATTGACTAGATTTCATACATCAACAAAAGGCCATTTCTGAATTTCAGGAGTGGTTTTTTTGTTGGTACATATTTCTCCTGAGAAGTTAATTGAAATAAAAAAAGCTCCTGGAGGAGCTTTCGTATATTTTATTCGTTGATGTGAATCCAGACACCGGATTGAGGATTTTGAACAAGCATGGAGTTTAGTTCTTTCTGAGCTTCTTCCATGGTGGCAAAGCCAACCATAGCCACTCGGTGTAATCCATTGTAAATCCCAAGATCTTTTCCGGAATAACCTTTTTCGCTTAACTGGCGGAGATATTTGTTGGCATTTTCTTCACTTTTAAAGCTTCCGCCGATAATGAAGTACTTAAGGTTTTGAGGTTGCGCAACTACGACTGCAGTTGTATTCTCTTCAACTTTTTGTTCCTGAACAGGAGCAGGAGTTGTTGGAGTGCTTTGCATCAGCGTTTCCCACATTCCCATATCCGATTTTGCCAGATATTCCTTGTTGTGTTTCATCGGAATCAGCGCCATTGCTATCAATAGCGGAACAGCAACCGCTAATTTCTTGAATTTACTCTTTTCGAAAATCACAGGAACAGGTTCACGGTACTCAATTTTGACAGCCGGTTTTGGCATCTGGCGTTGGTAAAGTTTTTCGTACGAGAAATTTTGCAATCCATACGATTCTACCAGCAAGTTTTGTTTCAGCTGAGGCTCAAACTGAAGATTTTCTCTCGAATCGTAATGAAGGTATCCGATGCCGTCGAAATAAACGTTCCGGTTGCGTTCCAGATTCAGGATGGTTTCTTCCACAAAGCTGTCGAGTTTTTGTTTGGCACTGAAATAATCAATGCCTTCAGCTTCAGAAATAAAGTTGATAAGCAATCCGTCGTTGGAAACGAGCTTGTTGTTAAAAGCAATTTCTTTGGTTGGAGGAAAAAACTGGTTATTTTCTACAGTAGCCGGTTTGTAGTTGGCTACAAATCCACCAAACTCCGGAATGATCACACAATCATTCAGCAGTAAAATTTCTTTTATGTATTGACTAATTTCCACGTTTTACTTGTTTAACCAGTCAAAAGTAAGAAATTTCGGCATTGCTTCAAGGCAAAGTTTTCAACAATCTGTTTTATTTTATGTAAATGAATATTGCTTGTCATTTTAAGAATAAGAAAGCCAGATTATTCATAAATTTGCGGCTCACCTGAAATTAAGCTCACAATATGAAACAAATTTTGGTTACCGGTGGAACCGGTTACATTGGTTCTCATACCGCAGTTGAACTTCAAAATGCAGGTTTTGAGGTAATTATTGTTGATAACCTTTCAAATTCGAGTATTGAAGTTTTGGATGGAATCGAAAAGATTACTGGGATTCGTCCTAAATTTGAACAGTTCGATTTGACTGAAAAAGATAAGGTTGAAGCCTTTTTCGTTAAGTATCCCAAGATTGAAGCGATTATTCATTTTGCTGCATCGAAGGCTGTCGGCGAATCGGTTGAGAAGCCATTGCTGTATTACCGCAATAACCTGGTTTCGTTGATTAATCTGTTGGAATGCCAGATTAAGTTTGGTGTTTCGAACATTGTATTCTCTTCATCATGCACGGTTTACGGTCAACCAGACAAGTTACCTGTTACCGAACAAACTCCAAGAAAAGATGCCGAATCTCCTTACGGAAATACCAAAAGAGTGAACGAAGATATTTTGCACGACGCCATAGTGGCCAATCCTCAGATTAAAGGCATCGCACTTCGCTATTTTAACCCGGTAGGAGCTCATCCATCAGCGTTGATTGGTGAACTTCCCTTAGGAGTACCGGCTAATTTGGTTCCGTTTATTACCCAGACTGCTGCTGGGCTGCGCAGCGGATTGAAAGTTTTTGGTGACGATTACGATACCTCGGATGGTTCGGCAGTACGCGATTATATCAATGTGGTTGATCTGGCCAAAGCACACGTAATAGCCGTAAATCGGTTGCTCGAAAATAAAAATAAGTCGGGTTACGAAATTTTTAACCTTGGAACAGGAAATGGCGTTTCGGTACTCGAAGCCGTTCATGCATTTGAGAAAGTAAGCGGTGTAAAACTGAACTACCAGATTGTAGGCCGTCGTGCCGGTGACATCGAAAAAATATGGGCTGATACCACTTATGCCAATGAAGAATTAGGCTGGAAAGCCGAAAAAGGACTGGAAGAAACAATGCTTTCGGCTTGGCTTTGGGAGAAGCGGGTGAGAGGAATTGAATAACAACAATCCGAGATATCAAAAAAGGTCTACCGTTTTGCGGTAGACCTTTTTTATTGTCAGCTTCGTTGGTTCTCTATTTTGCAAATTTCATTTCGTTCAGCAAATAGCCGGCGCCGCCAAATTTATCCATAATAAACAGGGTGTATCGAATATCGACATTGATACAACGTTGCAGCTTGGGCTCAAAAATGATGTCGCCACTCATGGCCTCCCAGTTTCCATCAAAGGCAGTCCCGATCAGTTCGCCTTTTTTATTTAGGACAGGACTCCCGGAGTTTCCGCCGGTAATATCATTATTCGTCAGGAAAGCCACTGGCATCCTTCCGTCTTTCAGTGCATATTGCCCAAAATCTTTGTTTGCATAAAGCTCTTTCAGCTTGTTAGGAACAACAAATTCCCAATTGTTCGGATCTTCTTTCTGCATCACACCATCGAGTGTGGTAATGTTGTCGAAGATTACCCCATCTTTCGGTGAGTAATTCAGTACTTTCCCGTATGTCAGGCGCATGGTAAAATTAGCATCAGGATACATGGCTTTTCCCGATTTCATGTCGAGAGTACCTGCAATGTATTGTTTCTGTCCTTTTGCATATTGTGTTCGGTAAGGCTCCATTTCGCGGGTGTATTTTGCGATGGCATCGGCAATATTTTTGCCGGCAATGTAAGCAGGGTCGTTTTCAATCAGCTTTTTATCGCCGGCAAGAGCTGCTTTCAGCTTTTCTTCTGAAGTGAATACTGATTGACTGAACATTGCATCGACATAGGCATTGATATCGCCCTGGAATTTTGTGTCTATCGTTTTATAAAATTCAGGAAGATCGGCTGCAGGTACTTTCTCTTTAATCAGTTTCAGCATAGCCTTTGCCACTTTTACATCGGTGGAAACATTATAATCTTTATAAAACTCTGATGGATCAGGTGTTCCGTTGGGCCTGCCGTTATCAGTCTTTGGAGCATAATTCACGGCTGTTGTGGTGAGTTCAATCGAATTCAACGCTTCGGTGTAATACTTTAAAGTGTACTGCAATTTGGCACGACCTTCAATGGCCGATTTCACATCGGATAATGCTTTACCGTATTTTTCAGTCCGCAAAGCATCTGCTGCAACCCAGTCAGCAAAAGCTTTTTCTTCGGAAGCCCTGCGTTCGTATACTTTTAGCTTGCCAAATGTTTCGTTCATACCAATGGCCTTTTTCCAGGCATTTGACGAGCGGGCATATTTGTTTGAATATTGCAGCCTGATTTTCGGATCGGCAACCATATCGTTCATCAGTACATTCTGGCGAACGCCTCTAACCTGAATAGTTATTGCATTCATAATGTCGCTGGTTTCCTTTACTTCAAACGATGTCATGAAGCGGTTGGTTCTTCCGGGGTAGCCCATAACCATCGCCGGATCGTTTTGCTTAACACCTTTCAGTGAAATCGTCAGGAACTTTTTAGGCTGGAAAGGAACATTGTCCTTAGAGTATTCAGCCGGATTATTGTTTTTATCAGCATAAATCCTGAACATACTGAAATCGCCGGTATGGCGTGGCCACATCCAGTTATCGGTATCGGCTCCAAACTTACCGATTGACGATGGCGGTGCACCAACAAAACGAACATCGCTGTATGTTTTTGAAATAACCAGGTAATATTGGTTTTCTCCGTAAAACGGGACTACTCTTCCTTTGAGGTACTTATCGGAGCCAATTGCTTTACTTATCAACTGATCCGAGATTTTTTTCAGTGCCTCTTCTTTTCCTGCGGCGTCGGTTGCAGCGGCCAGGGTAGTGGTTACTTCTTGGGTAACGTCAACAAACCTGTCAAGAAAAGTGACAGTTAAACCAGGAGCCGGAATTTCTGCTTCATGGCTCATCGCCCAGAAACCATTCATTAGGTAGTTATGGTCGACCGAACTTAATTTCTGAATGGAGGCGTAACCACAATGGTGGTTGGTCAAAATCAGGCCGTCTTTCGAAATAATTTCAGCAGTACAGCCACCGCCAAATTGCAACACGGCATCTTTCAGGCTGGAGTTATTAATGTCGTATATATCTTTTGCCGAAAGTTTAAAACCCATTTCCGACATGGTTTTAATATTCAGCTTTTGGATCAGTGGAAGCATCCACATGCCTTCGTCGGCTTTAAGTATACCGCTCGAGATTACGATGGATAAGAGAACAAATCCAATCTTTTTAAAATTTATCATGCGTCAGTTTTAATTTATAAAGTGTTACAATAGTAATAAAAAGTACAGTGCTCAAAATGAGTTTTGACAGCTACACCGGACCAATTGGTATGAGCTAACGGCTTTGTGTTACAATAATCAAACTAAATTCTCGTTGTATCTTTCAAACTTTCCAAAGTAGAGTTTCTGCCTAATTTATTACTTTTGTTCATTATTGAAAAACATAAAAAATGAGAACAATCTTGATTACCGGTGGTGCCGGGTTCATTGGTTCGCACGTTGTGCGTCTTTTTGTTACTAAATATCCTGATTATAAAATTGTAAATCTCGACAAGCTTACTTATGCCGGGAATTTGGCTAACCTGAAGGACATTGAAAATTATCCGAATTATGAGTTTGTAAAAGGTGACATCGTTGATGCAGAGTTTATCCTGAAGTTATTTACTGAAAGGCAGTTTAACGGGGTAATTCACCTGGCAGCCGAATCGCATGTCGATCGCTCGATCAGCAATCCAACCGAGTTTGTATTCACCAATGTGATTGGAACTGTGAATTTGCTGAACGCCGCCCGCCACATCTGGAAAGACAACACCGAAGGCAAACGTTTCTATCATATTTCAACCGACGAAGTTTATGGAAGTCTTGGCTCAGAAGGCATGTTTACCGAAGAAACCGGCTACGATCCGCATAGCCCGTATTCGGCATCCAAAGCCAGCTCCGACCATTTTGTGCGCGCTTATCACGATACATTTGGTTTGCCAGCAGTGGTTTCAAACTGCTCAAACAACTATGGGTCGTTCCAGTTTCCCGAAAAATTAATTCCGTTATTCATCAACAATATCAAGCACAACAAAGCATTGCCGGTTTATGGTAAGGGCGAAAATATTCGCGACTGGCTTTGGGTTGACGATCATGCCCATGCCATTGATGTGATTTTCCACCAGGGGAAGAATGGTGATACTTACAACATTGGTGGCCACAACGAATGGACCAACATAGATCTGATTAAACTGATGTGCCGCATCATGGATCGCAAGTTGGGTCGCGAGGCCGGCGAATCGGAAAAGCTGATTACCTACGTGAAAGACCGCGCCGGGCACGATTTACGCTATGCTATCGACTCAACCAAACTACAGAAGGAACTGGGATGGGTTCCAAGCCTTCAGTTCGAAGAGGGATTGGAAAAAACCATTGACTGGTACCTGGCCAACACCGAATGGATGGAGAATGTCACCAGCGGCGATTACCAGAGCTACTACGAAAAGCAGTATCAAAATAGATAATTCCATACAAAAAACGATAACATTGATTCAGGGTTTCTCCTCCGGGGAAGCCCTGATTTTTTATGTGATGGCTTGAAAAATGGCAGGCATTTCTTAACTTTCCTCCAAACAAAACCTGCCGCTATGAAACGCCGAAATTTCTTTAAAACCGCAGCATTGGCTGGTGGAACGCTGGCCGTGTCTCAACTAAATTCCTGTGTACAGGCACCAGTCCATAATTCAGCCCCGGAAGATTATTCAACTTTTGAGTTGAATGAAGTAACCATCGCACAACTTCAGGAGAAAATGAAGTCGGGGACAATGACTTCCGAAGAAATCACGAAAAAATACCTCGATAGGATTGAGCAGATCGACAAGAACGGACCGAAACTAAAATCAGTAATCGAAGTTAATCCTGATGTTCTTGAAATTGCACGGCAGCTTGATGCCGAACGTAAATCGGGAAAGGTTCGTGGTCCTTTGCATGGCATTCCGGTGCTGATCAAAGATAACATCGATACCGGTGATAAGATGCAAACAACTGCCGGTTCACTGGCATTGCTTGGATCTCCTGCTCCCAACGATGCATTTATCATTAGTAAATTGCGCGAAGCAGGTGCAGTTCTGTTAGGCAAAACCAATTTGAGCGAATGGGCAAATTTCCGCTCCACTCATTCATCGAGCGGCTGGAGTGGCAGAGGTGGACAGGTGCGGAATCCGTATAGTATCGACCGTAGTCCATGTGGTTCCAGTTCGGGAACCGGAGCTTCTGTTTCTGCAAATTTGTGTGCTATTGGTATTGGTACCGAAACTGATGGGTCGATTGTTTGTCCATCGGGAATCAATGGACTAGTAGGTATAAAACCCACATTGGGATTGTGGAGCCGCGACGGAATTATTCCGATTTCGCATAGTCAGGATACCGCCGGACCAATGGCGCGAACAGTTACCGATGCCGCCACATTACTCGGCCTTTTGGCAGGAAATGATCCGAACGATCCGGAGACTGGTAAAGCACCGGTGCCTCAGGATTACAGCAAATTCCTGGATAAAGATGGATTGAAAGGCGCCCGGATTGGGATTGCTGCTGATTTTATGGGTTTCAAGACTGAAGTTGATCAGCTGATGAATGAAGCCATTCAGGCAATGAAAAATAATGGGGCCACGGTTGTCGATAATCTGAAATTTGAAAACCAGTCGGAATGGGGAAAACTGGAATGGCAGGTGCTGATCTCAGAATTCAAGGCCGACCTGAATACCTACCTAAAAAGCCGTAATGGCCTGAAAGTACAGTCGCTCGCCGATTTGATTGCATATAACAAAGCCAATGCTGACGCGGAATTGAAATGGTTTGGCCAGGAAATATTTGAGGATGCCGAAAAGACCAAAGGCCTGGATGATCCGGAATATAAAGACGCACTGGCCAAAGTGAAAGAACTGACCCAGAAAAAGGGTATCGACAAATTGATGGACGAACACAAGCTTGACGCCCTGATTGCACCAACCAACGGCCCTTCTTGGACCATCGATTTGGTTAATGGCGATCATTTTGGTGGCGGGAGCTCGGAAGCGGCAGCCATCGCGGGTTATCCTGCAATTACTGTTCCGGCAGGTTTTGTACATGGCTTGCCGGTAGGAATCACGTTTTTCGGAAAAGCCTGGAGCGAACCAACTTTAATTAAGTTGGCCTACGCATTTGAACAAGCAACCAAACACCGTAAGGCGCCGGGATTTTCGAAAAGTATAGAATAAATTTTATTGTCACCAAGGATCCAGGCACGAAGAAAAACGATAAGTCAATTCTTTGTGCCTTCGCGTCTTTGTGGCAATTTAGATTTCCTATAGCCAATCCACCAGATAAAGAATCCGCTGATGAGTACAATCAGGATGCAAAGTCCGGCCAGCGGCACGTACAGAATATAGAACATGCCCAAAATGGGCTCGAAGATGCGGCCGGTGTGAATTTCGAGCGAAAGGTTCCACAACGAAATGGGACTTTTCTGAATAATCTCGTTGTTCATTTCGCCAAATCGGTTGTTCTGCCGAATGGGCAAAACGCCGTGATTATAGTCGAAATAAAATTCTTTCCCTACTGAGTCGGCAAACCAGCCATCAATCATGTCTTTTGAAACCGGAGGCCCCGCTACTTCAGGAGCCACATAGGGACCTCCCGACAGATAATCGAAAACTTGTCCACTAAGTGGATTCCACAAAAACAATCCGTTGAAGGAACCAACCAGATAGGTGGTTCCTCCCTTTTTCTCCAGCACGTTGCAACCCATCACACTTACTGGTGGTTCTGCAGGAAGCCTTCGCATCGGTTCTTTCAGGTTTTCGTCAGTAAAGAAAATGCCGTCATAAGTCGAGAACAGGAAAATGTGCTGTTGCTCGTCGTATAAAACACGGCGAAGTTTATCGTACCAGGGATTTGATGAGCTCAGTACTGTTCCGGGAATGGGCGAAACCGACGAACTGGCAATTGCTATCAAAAGCGGTGGACGCAGAAACATACCGGTGATGGTTACAAAAATCAGGAAGGGGATAAAGATCCAGCCCAGCCGGTTGTGCCATTTCAGGTTAAAATTTCGGGCCGACACCAGCCTGGCATTGTCTTTTTTTCGTTCGCGTCGACGACGAAGCCATCCAGGAAAAAGGAAATGCAGCAGTCCGGTAATCGAAATGACAAGGATAACCAAACCAAACAAATCGACAACCAATTTCCCAACGTGCCCCCAGATCTCACCACTGTGCAGCAACCACAGGGTTTTAAACAGGCTGGCTTTTCCATCGTAGCCTTCGGGTGCGGGAATTGTAAGAATTTGAAAAGAGTTTCCATCCGTACTTTTCAAAAGGAACGAGCGGGTCTGTACAAGCAGCTCATTCTGTTTCAGGATAATATCGGTGATTCGTTCTTCTGAAGCGGGAAGTTGTTTTTTAAGCCATTTGTGCTGTTGAAATGAATACTGATAGAGTCCGAAATAGGTTCCGGCGAGAAGTTCTCCGTCGGGAGTTTTCAGGATTTTACTGATTTTGCGGTTGTCGATTCCCTTTGGAAATCCGGCATTCCAATCATGAAAAGTCTGAAAGTGATCAGTGCTGAGCCAGATACCGATGTTGCCATAAACCAGTGCCGAATCGCCACCGAGTTGGAAAACTGATTTCACAGCGCCTTTATTCCAGTTCTGATAGCTGTATTCTTCAGGTAAAACTTTTCGGCTGATATCGATCGACGAAATCAGTTCGCGGTGATTCATAAAAATTCCGGAGATACTGAACAGGATCACAAACAAGGTAATCACGATTCCCGGCCATTTATGGAATTTCCGAAGCTTTTTTAATATCGAGTTTTTTGTCATTGTTCAATTGTTTCGTAACAAATGTAGTAACGATGCGGTTTTAAAAGTGTAACAATCGTTACAAATACTGGTTTTACTTTTTACTTTAAACTTTTGCCATGATTCTGTTTTGACTGACACATTTTTCTATTTTTGTCCGTCAAATCAATCCATCACAGTCATGAAAGTTTTCAAATTTGGAGGTGCCTCTGTAAGTTCAGCCAATGCTGTGCGCAATTCGGTTAATATCCTGAAAATGTACCTTGGAGAGAAAGTTCTGGTGATTTCGGCTATGGGAAAAACTACCAACGCGCTCGAAATTGTTGCCCGAAAATATTTCAACCAGGACCCAGAAGTGTGGACCATTTTTCAGGAAGTGAAGGATTATCACGAAGGAATCGTTGCCGAACTTTGGGGCGAGGCAACCGAGGTGCCTGAAGTGGAGAAACTTTTTACACAGTTGAGTAACCGGATTAAAGGTGACCGGTCGCTGAATTTCGACTACGAATACGACCAGATTGTAGCTTTTGGCGAGCTGATTTCAACGCAGATTATCAGTTCATATTTCAACAAAATTGGTTTGAAGAACCGCTGGGTCGATGTTCGGAATTGCCTGAAAACTGATGATCAGTTCCGTGAGGCCAATATCAACTGGGAGCTTTCGGTGCGGTTAGCCAAACGTTTGTTTACTTTCGAATCAGAAGATTTGTACATCACTCAAGGCTTTATTGGCGGCACGCTAACCAACCAAACTACCACGCTTGGCCGCGAAGGATCGGATTACACGGCTGCTATTCTGGCCAACCTACTCGATGCCGAAGATGTGAGCATCTGGAAAAATGTTCCGGGAATTCTGAATGCCGATCCCGACTTTTTCGCCAACACCCAGAAATTGGATGAATTATCCTACCGAGAAGCTATTGAGTTGTCCTATTCAGGCGCAAAAGTTATTCACCCGAAAACGATCAAACCGTTACAAAATAAGCATATCCCATTGTTTGTCAAGTCGTTTCTCGAGCCTGAAAAACCCGGAACAATTATTCACTCGGTGGAACATGCACTGGAACTTGTTCCGGTGATTATCATGAAAAAGAATATGGCTTTGATTACGCTTACGCCGAATGATTATTCCTTTATCAGTATTACCAGTGTTTCGGACGTGTTTAGTTTATTTGCCAAACACCGCCTGAAAGTTGGGCTTTTGCAGCAATCGGCAGTTGATTTGTCGCTGGCATTCGACGAACCGGAACAAGGCATCGAAAACCTGATTGGCCAGTTACAACAGAAATTTGAAGTGAAATACAATACTGGTCTCGATTTGGTAACTATTCGCTACTACAATGCCGAATCGGTTGCCCAGATTTCGGAAGGCCGGAAAATTTATATTGAACAGAAAAGCCGCAGAACTGCGAGAATGTTGCTGAAATAAGTAGTATAAAATTGATTAATAAACGAAAAAGCGGTAAACACCAAGTGTGCTTACCGCTTTTTCGTTTATTAGGAATAATTCTTGTTTACATCTTATAAATACCATCCACAATACCGTATTCAACCGATTCCTGGGCATTCATCCAATAGTCGCGCTCAAAATCTTTTAAAATTTGCTCAAGCGGCTGGTTACAATTTTTAGCCAAAATTTCGGCCGACAAAGTTTTCGTTTTCAGTATTTGCTTGGCGTGGATTTCCAGATCGCTGGCCCGGCCTTGCAAATAGCCAATGCTGGGCTGGTGTATCATTACCTCACCCAAAGGATAAATGAAACGCTGGCCTTTTTCTCCAGCCGACAACAGCAACGAACCCATCGATGCAGCTAATCCCATGCACACAGTTGAAACCGGCGATGAAATCAGGTTCATGGTGTCGAGAATGGATAAGCCGGAAGTTACAATTCCACCAGGGCTATTGATGAAGAAAGTGATTTTCTCACCAGGTTTTTCCGATTCGAGGTAGAGTAATTTGCTTACAATATCCTGAGCCGAATCGTCGTCAACTTGTCCCCAAAGAAAAATTTTGCGTTGTTCCAGAAATTTTAACTCTACTTTCTTCTGTATGTTTGGTTTCTTTCCTTCTGATTCAGGTTCTTCGTCCTCATTCATTCTTCTTGTTCTCATATTGCTGTTTTTTAATAATTTAAATATCAGTTTAAGCCGGTGCAAAATGAAATGCATTCTGCAAATTCAGGACAAATCCGGGTAGTTAGATTATCCCAAACCGAAACTTAAAATTAAGATTATTTTTTTGATCAGCGGAGAAGGAGCCGAATTGTTTTCAGTGGGCTGCGTAGAATCAGACTTATTTCTTTTGAATCAGCAGTGTAACTATAAGATCTTCAGGCTTCGACTCGGAACCGTATTTGGGATAAGGTTTGGCGTCAACAATTTGCAGGGTAAACCCATCGGGCTGCACATTTTGCTGGTTTACTACCGAATGAACCTCGAACGACGATTTCTTTCCGTTTTCAGTAAATTCTCCCTTAACGGAAACTTCTCCGCTCCACACGCAAACAACACCTTCAGGGCAGCGCGAATCGCTAACTTCGATAATCTTCAGGGTATATTGTCCATCGGCCGAAGTATAAAGCTGATTAACCTGAAAGTTTGCTTCGCGACCAATGGTAAATCCCTGATCGAGTATAGTTTCTTCGCATCCAAAGGCTGAAAAAAGGATGAAAACGAGCAAATATTTGATGTGAAAAAGTGCTTTCATTTGAGTTTGTTTTGTTGAATTAAGACGCGAAAACGATTGTTTTAGTTGCGTAAAGCTAGTCAGAATTTCAACGAAAACTTTCGGCTTATCACAATCTGATTTGCTTTAAGCTGTGATCCTGTATTTTAGGCCGCGGCTACTTTGTTGCTTTGGTACTTTGTTGCTTACTTTGCAACTTCAATAAAATAACAAAGGGTGAAGATAGGGACTATTGATTTAGGGGAAATGCCGCTGTTTCTGGCGCCAATGGAAGATGTAACGTACAAATCGTTTCGGTACATGTGCAAAAAGTACGGTGCCGATGTGATGTACACCGAGTTTGTGTCGTCGGAAGCGCTGATTCGCGACATTCAGAAGACCAAGCAAAAAATGACTTTGTTCGATTTCGACCGCCCGGTGGCCATCCAGATTTACGGACACGACATTAATTCGATGGTTGAAGCCGCCAAAGTTGCCGAAGAATGTCAACCCGATTTTATCGATATTAATTACGGTTGCCCGATGAAAAAGATTATCCGTCATGGGGCTGGAGCGGCTATGTTGCTCGAACCCGACAAAATGCAGCGAATGACCGAAGCTATTGTGAAAGCCGTTAATGTTCCGGTCACCGCTAAAACCCGGCTGGGATGGGATCACGACAGTAAAATTATTGTGGATGTGGCCGAACGCCTTCAGGATGCCGGAGTTGCTGCCCTTGCCATTCATGGTCGGACTCGCAGCATGCTGTACACCGGCGAGGCCGACTGGTCGCTGATTGCCGATGTGAAAAACAACCCCCGCATGAAGATTCCGATTATCGGGAATGGTGACATTAATGGTCCGGAGAAAGCTAAGGCTTTTCTGGATCAAAGTGGAGTGGATGCATTGATGATTGGTCGTGGTTCGATTGGCCGTCCGTGGATTTTCAAGGAAGTGAAACATTACCTGAAAACGGGAGAGTTGCTTCCTCCGCCAACGGTGGCTGAGGTTGTTCAGAATGTACGCGACCAGCTGAACATGTCGATTGAATGGAAGGACAATGTGCGTAGCGGAATCCTGATGATGCGGCGCCATTTTGCCAAATATTTCCCATCGTTGCCTAATTTCAGGGAACATCGCATCCGTTTGCTTCAGGCCGAAACCCTAGAGAATGTTCAGGAAATACTTTCGGTTATCGAAGAACTTTATGGCGATATCCGGGTTGATTATACCAATGCAGGACTGAATTAAAAAGGAAATTAACAGAGCATTTTTCCTGTAACCCGTAACATGAAAAAGTTAAGGACCATACAAATTGGGGCTAATCTTTACAACCTGTTTGCCGACGAGTTTAAGTCGGCCAGGTACCGTTCGCACTATTCCGATGCATCGTTCTGGGATAAGCTGAAAAGGTATTCGAAAGTTGCCGGAATGAAAGTGGTGTATCCTGCGTTACTGTTACAATACATGATGAAGTCGGACGATGTTCCGCTCAAGGCAAAGCTGATTTTATCGGCCGCACTTGGCTATTTTATTTTACCAATCGATTTTATTCCTGATGTTGCCCCGCTCCTTGGTTTTACTGATGATTTGGGAGTTCTGGTCTTAATTCTCAGGCAAATGGCGGTTTATATTACTCCTGAAATCAAAGCACAGGCTCGCGAGCACCTTCGGAAATGGTTTGGCGAAACCGACAACACCCAACTGGATTTACTCGATAAGGAATATTCGGTGTGATCTGAAATCTTTCTTTACTTTTGCGCCTTAACTTCAACAAAAACCGATGGAGCTCTTGTCATCGCTGCATATCAGCACGCTCGAATGGATCGTAATTATAATCTGCGGAATGCTGATTGGCATGTCGAAAGTGGGTGTTCCGGGAGTTTCCATGATCGTGGTTCCGGCGCTGGCATTTATTTTTGGCGCGAAACAATCAACCGGCGTGCTGCTTCCCATCCTGATGATGGCCGATCTTTTTGGCGTAGCTTATTACCGCCGTCATGCCAACTGGAATCACCTGGTCAAAGTAATTCCATGGGCAATTATTGGCTTGTTGCTTGCGCTATGGGTGGGCGAGATGGTAAACGACGAGCAGTTTAAAGACCTGATTGCAGTACTCGTTTTTTTAAGTATCGGGCTTATGCTCTGGCAGGATAAGCGGAAGGAAACTAAACTTTTCCCTGACAAATGGTGGTTTGCGGCTTCCATGGGAATATTGGGAGGATTTGCCACTATGATCGGGAATGTAGCCGGTCCTGTTTTTGCTATTTATTTGCTGGCTATGCATCTTCCCAAAAACAGTTTTATTGGCACCAGTGCCTGGTTTTTTATGATCATCAATTTCTCGAAGTTTCCTTTGCAAATGTTCGTGTGGAATAACATCAATACCAGTTCGCTGGCTATCGATCTGGTAACATTACCAGCTATTGCGCTTGGGGCCTTTCTCGGATTTAAAGTTGTAAAAGTAATTCCTGAACATACTTATCGCGGATTTGTTATTGTTATCACAGCAATTTCAGCATTTCTATTATTAATCTGATATGGAAAAATTAGCATCTTTTTTTGAGGGGAAAACTATTAGCCAGGTACTTGATATCGGAACCGGAGCCGGCGATTTCATTCAGTTGTTAACCGGAGTATTTCCATCTGCCACCGTACTTACAGGGGTTGACCCAAGTGAAGAAGCTTTAACCGAAGCCCGGAAGAAAAACTATCCGTGTAAGGTTAATTTCGTAAGGATGGAGGGTGAAAGCCTTCAGTTTGAAGACGAAAGCTTCGATGTAGTTTGTTTATCGAACGCTATGCACCACCTGGCAAGTCCTGAAAAAACCTTTACTGAAATGAAGCGGGTAGTGAAAAAAGAAGGTTGGCTGGTCATTGCAGAAATTGCGTCGGACGGGCTGAACGTGGCGCAGGAGAACCAGAAAATGCTCCACCATTTTAAAAGTTATGTCGATCGGAAATTTGGGGTTACTCATCGCGAAACCTCGACCCGGGCTGAAATATTGGAGGTCATAAAACAAAACCAGATTGAACCGGTTCTTACCTTTTCCTTCAACCGGATGGCTGTACCGGTAACGAATCCTCAGAAGCTGGACGAATGGATCGGCAATTTTTCTGATAACCTGTCGAAACTTAAAGGGTTTCCTGAATACGAAGAAAAAGCGACTCTTTTCAGCTTGTTTAAGGAACGACTTGATCGTTATGGATTTCAGCTGGCTCACCAAATTGTGATTGTTGGCAAAAAGTAGAATTTCTTTTGGCAGACGAATTTTCCTCTAAATGAGGCAATATTCCTTCGAAACGAGGCAATGCCGAGCCTTTATGAGGGAATTTTCTACCTATGGGCGGTACGAATTTTTCAGTTTTATGATGGCCATCGTTTTGTTTCTTTATCATTTTGCAACAAAAAACGAATGTGCTTTCAATACTTTTTTGTGCATAAAATGCTGAAGTTACAATCTGTAGCTGCGATTCTCCGGAAGATTCTTTAATAATTCTCCAACAAATTAACCATGTTGTAACAAGTTTGTAACAGGTCTTTAATTACATCCAATCATTTTTGTAGCATCAAAAATCTATCAAATTGCAAGCCGGATGGTACATCGTTAATCGTCGATAATTCTATATCTTAGTGAAGGAGTTTCGGCAAAGCAGGTTAATTGAAAAATCCGGCGAAAAACTAAAAATTCAGATATGCCTCAGAAGAAAGAAGAAGCGATTCAAAGCATACTCGTAAATTATGAGAAACTCGCCAATATGGTTCTCAACCAGCTTGATGTGGTCGATAAACTGATTGCTTCGGGTGAACTCCGGCTGAACGACGTGCAGCATGATGAGCTAAAAGAGAACGAAGCTAAAATCAATAAACTTGAGGTTAAGCTGAGCGAAGATGTGATCAACGCTATTGCCCTTTACCAGCCGGTTGCATCGCAGGTACGCCAGTTGATGGCCTGTTACCGGATTACAATCAGTTTGGAACGCATTGGTGATTTGGCCGTGAGTATCATTAAGCTCATGCGCAAAGTTGAGAACCAGGAGGTGTACGCCAGCCTTTCGGCATTTCTGTCGAAAATGATGAACCTTAGTGTCGATATGTCCAGAAGATCAATGCTGTCGTTTATCAATCAGGATATGGAGTTGGCTAAGTGGACCATCAAATCGGAAACTATTGTTGACGAATTCAACCACAAGATGCTGAAGAAAGTGGCAGAAAGATCGAATCTTCTGGCTGAAGATAAAAATATACTGATTAGCTTTATCAACATTAAGGAAATAGCTGCAGCTGTTGAACGGATTGCCGATCATGCAGCCAACATTGCCGAGGCGTCGTTCTATTCTTACGAAGGAAAAGATATTCGCCACAAACGAAGCTAGATTCAATACAAATTTTACCACGTAATTATGAGTCAGGAATATAAATTATTGGTGGTTGACGACGAAAGAGACTTATGTGAAATTCTTCAGTTTAACCTTGCCAGTGAAGGGTTTGATATAGATGTGGCTTATTCAGGCGAAGAAGCTTTGGCAAAACCGTTGGAGCAATTCGACCTCTTACTGCTCGACGTAATGATGGGGGGAATGTCGGGTTTTAAACTGGCCGACAAAATCAGGAAAGAACAGGGACTGTCGGTGCCGATTATTTTTCTGACAGCCCGCGAAACCGAAAACGATATGCTTACCGGCTTTAATGTTGGTGCCGACGATTATATGACCAAGCCGTTTTCGATTAAGGAACTGGTTGCCCGGATCAGAGCTATTTTACGTCGCGGAAAAAATCTTGAAGTTAAGCCCAAGGTTATCACCATCGACACAATGGAGCTCGATCTGAACCGGAAATCGCTGACCATCGATAATCAGAATATATTACTTACGCGCAAAGAATTTGAAATCCTGAATATGTTGATTTCGAGCAAGGGAAAATACCTTAGCCGGCAGGAAATTCTGGACCGGATTTGGAGCGATGATGTGATTGTTACCGAGCGAAATGTAGATGTGAACATTGCAAGGCTGCGAAAAAAGATTGGCATTTACGGCAATTGCATCAAAGGCCGTTCGGGGTATGGATATTGCTTCGAGAATTAACTTCCCGGCATTGTCCATCGGATTCATTCATAACTAAACTATTCTGAACTGTGGTAGTAAAACAAACCTTCCGGAAACGAATACTGGTCAACTTCCTGATCGTATTTTCAATATTCAGCATTGCTGTGCTGGTTTACCAGTACGATCGCGAACGGAATTACCGGACAGGTCAGCTTGAGAACACACTCGATAATATTTCGGAAGTTACTCACCGTTACATAGAACATAAACGAGTTTTCGAAACTGGAGATTTCAAATCACTGGATACTTTAAAAAGCCTTTTGCCGATAACCAACACGCGAGTCACGGTTCTCGACCTGTCGGGCAAGGTGGTTTACGATAGTTTCGTCGACGACGTGGTTCACCTGGAAAACCATTTGCACAGGCCTGAGGTACAAAAGGCAATTCAGCTGGGAAAAGGATCGAGCATCCGTCTTTCAACAACAACCAATCAGAAGTATTATTACTACGCCAAGAATTGTAAGAGTTATTTCGTCAGAACGGCCGCAGTGTATAATGTCGACATTGTCAATTTTCTGAAGACTGAGCGAATCTTTTGGGTGTTCATCTTTTTTCTGCTGATTTTGATGTCGGTTCTGTTTTATTTCACGACCCGAAGGCTAAGCGATTTTATTATCAAGCTGAAGGATTTTGCCCTGAAAGCTGCTCATAATGAAGATATTTCGAAAATGGACAGTAACTTTCAGGATAACGAGCTTGGAGTTATCCGCCGGCAGATTATCCAGATTTACGATAACCTGAAAACAGCCAAAGATGAGCTGACCAAGGAAAAGGAAAAGCTATACGGACACTTGCATGTACTTAAGGAAGGAATCTCAATTTTCTCTCCTGAGAAGAATAAAATACTGGCAAACAGTCATTTCATTCAGTTTATAAACATGATTTCAGATAAGTCGACTATATCGGCTGAGCATATTTTTACTATTCCCGAATTCGGAAAAGTGCTGGAGTTTCTTGACCAATACCGTGAAAATGATTTTACCATTCCGATAAAAGAACTACCGCATATTGAATATATCATTGAAAAAGGCGAGAAATTCTTTCACATCAGGTGCATCATTTTTGTTGACCACAGTTTTGAAGTGCTGATCAGTGATGTGACCAAGCCTGAAAAACAAAAACTGTTGAAACAACAACTTACCTCAAACATTGCTCACGAACTGAAAACTCCGTTGGCATCGATAAAAGGTTATCTGGAAACGATATTGAATAATCCGAACATTCCGGATGAGAAGAAGAAGTATTTCATTGAAAAGGCATTTGCACAGTCAGAGCGACTCACCGATCTTTTAAATGACATTTCGCTGCTCAACAATATTGAGGATGCCGGTGGTTTGTTCGAGTTCAAAACCCTCGTGCTTAAACCTGTTATATTTGATGTTGTCGAAAATCTTAAACACAGGCTCGAGGCCAAAAACATGGATTGTAAAGTTGATGTTGGAAAAGATGTTATTGTTCATGGTAACGAATCGCTGCTGTTTTCAATTTTCCAGAACCTGATTGAGAATTCGATTAATTACGCTGGAAACAACACTACTATTTCAATCCGAAAGTATCTGGAAGACGATAAGTTTTACTATTTCCAGTACAGCGATTCAGGTGTTGGTATTTCAGAAGAGCACCTGCCTCGTATTTTTGAACGCTTTTACAGGGTGGATTACGGGCGCTCGCGCGAAACCGGAGGAACCGGGCTTGGCCTGGCCATTGTAAAAAATGCTGTGTTGCTTCACAAAGGACAAATATCGGTCAGGAACAAACCAGAGGGAGGACTTGAATTTTTGTTTTCTCTCTCTAAGAATTAGGAGTTTCGTTCCTGATTTGCAATCATTTTTATTACCTGCCTTGCATCAGCAAAAAGGAAATCATCGCATTTCGGTGATTTTAATCTATGCCTGTAATCTCTTTTACAATCAGATTTATTTTGTTCGAAAACCTTGATATGTTTGAAAACTTGTAGCGATCGTTATTGATATTTTTTTTTAAATTTATCAAACAAGACATTAATGCGACGAAAAGTTTTCACACATGGATATAATACACATCAGTGCAGAATGTTACCCTGCGGCAAAAGCCGGAGGGTTAGGTGATGTTGTTGGCGCTTTGCCCAAGTATCAAACGCTGGCGGGTCATTCAGCTACTGTCATTATGCCGTTTTATCACGGAAAATTCAGGAGCGAAAATGAATTCAGAACTGTCTTCACCGGAGATGCACGGCTTGGTCATACGAGTTACCAGTTTCATGTTTTGGAGCTAACAGTGAATAATCTTGGGTTTGAACTGCGGATGATTGATATTCCGGGTTTGTTTGACCGTCCGAATATTTATTCTTATCACGATGACACAGAGCGGTTTATTACCTTCCAGATTGCAACAATGAACTGGTTGAATCAACGGAAAGCGCTGCCTGATGTTGTTCATTGTCACGACTCTCATACGGGTTTTATTCCTTTCATGATGTCGAAAGTTCGCGAATATGGGCGGTTCGAACATGTACCCACAGTGTTTACCATCCACAATGGTCAATATCAGGGGCAGTTTGGTTTTGACAAGCTCTATTTTCTACCGCCGTTTCACTCCTATTTTAATGGTTTGGTTGAATGGCATAACCTGATTAATCCACTGGCGTCAGCTATAAAATGTGCATGGCGGGTAACTACCGTTTCTACAAGTTATCTTGATGAGATAAGTCATTCGATGAAGGGAATGGAAGAGTTGTTGCGTCAGGAGAGGGGCAAATCAGTAGGTATTCTGAACGGAATTGATGCTGTTGTGTGGAATCCGGAAACAGACCCTATGCTGGAGCAGACCTATGATATAAAGACAATGGCAGAAGGAAAGGCTGCCAATAAAGAAGCGCTTTGCAAACAGTTTGGGTTAAATCCGGAAAAACCTCTGTTCACGTTTATTGGACGACTGGTGGGAGAGAAGGGTGCCGACGTTTTGCCCGATGTTGTTTATCAGGTAATGAAAACATGGCCCGACGAGCAAAGTATTCTTATTTTGGGATCGGGAGAGCCGGATGTTGAGCAGGCATTGCTTAACCAGGAAAAAGAGTTCAGCGGAAGTTACTGTTCGTACATTGGATACAACGAAAAGTTGTCGCACCTGATTTATGCCGGGGCCGATTTTCTGTTAATGCCTTCGCGCGTTGAGCCATGTGGGCTGAACCAGTTGTATGCACTCCGCTATGGTACAGTTCCAGTCGTCAGGCGCACAGGTGGTTTGCGCGATACGGTTATTGACATTGGCGATGGTGGTTTTGGTATTTGCCACGACCAATGCAACACGCACGATGTGATGCATTCAATCTACCGGGCAAAATCGTTATTCCGGAATAAAAGGTCATTTAATAAGATCAGGAAACAGATTATGCAGATCGACCACTCGTGGAATAAAGCTGCAGAAGATTACATTGGATTATATCAATCGCTTAAAATATAGTATTATGAAGAACAGAGCATTAGCAATAATCTTGGGAGGCGGACAAGGTTCCAGGCTGTCCCCGCTAACTGAAAACAGGTCGAAACCTGCAGTTCCTATTGCCGGAAAATATCGGCTTGTTGATATTCCGATATCCAACTGTATAAATTCCGATATTAAACGGATTTTTGTGCTTACCCAATTCAATTCGGCCTCGCTGAATCAGCACATCAAAAACACTTATCATTTCAGCCAATTTAGCGACTCGTTCGTTGATATTATGGCTGCAGAGCAGACGCCTAACAACAAAAACTGGTTTCAGGGAACAGCCGATGCCGTGCGTCAGTGTATGCATCACTTTTTAGGGTACCAGTTTGATTATGCCTTGATTTTGTCGGGCGATCAGCTGTACCAGATGGACTTCAATGAAATGATTGAAGCGCATGCAAAAAATAAAGCTGATATCACTATTGCGACACTTCCGGTTGTGGCAAAGGAAGCGCCAGAATTTGGTATCCTGAAAACGGATTCGAAAAATATTATCAAGGAATTCATTGAAAAACCTGCCCCGGAGCTGTTGCCCGAATGGGTTTCGCAGGTGAGTGAAGAAAGTCAGCGTGAGGGTAAAATTTATCTGGCGTCGATGGGTATTTATCTGTTTAACCGCGATTTGCTGGTTAAAATTATGGAGAACCACGATACAACTGATTTTGGTAAGGAAATTATACCGGCTTCCATAAAAACACACAAGGTTTTAAGTTATCAGTACGAAGGTTACTGGACCGATATTGGTAACATTGATTCATTCTTCGAAGCAAACCTTGGCTTAACCGATGCGATTCCGAAATTCAACTTATTCGATAATTCGAAAATCGTTTATACCCGGGCTCGTTTGTTGCCACCTTCAAAAATTTCAGGAACAACACTCGAGCGCACATTGGTTTCTGATGGCTGTATTATCAATGCCAGCCGGATTGAACATTCCGTAATCGGTATCAGGGCGCGTATTGGTCGGGGCACAACGATTGTAAACTCTTACATCATGGGGAACGATTATTATCAGAATCTTGAAGAAATTGACATGAACTACAACAATGGAAAAGTGATGGGTATTGGCGAACGCTGCTACCTGAACAATTGCATTGTAGATAAAAATGTACATATAGGAAACGATGTTCGGGTTAATGGCGGAAAGCATTTACCCGATTCGAACAATGAATTCTATTCGGTAAAAGATGGGGTTGTTGTTATTAAGAAAGGTGCTGTTTTGCCTAACGGCTTTGTGATATAGAAAATCTCTGATTTCAAATATAAAAATGTCCTGGCTTCTTTGTGGAGCCGGGACATTTATTTTTCACCCAACCCGTGAGAAACAGAAAAGCCCCCAAATTGGAGGCTTTTCGAGAATATATCCTGGTAAGTAATATACTAGTCAGCAAGATTGAAACGGCAGAAACCGGTTACAGTCAATCCTTTATCCTGGCTTTTCAGGAAGTCAGCTACGGTTTGTTTGTTTTCTTTAATGAAAGCCTGATTTAACAGCGTGCTTTCTTTATAGAATTTTTCCAAAGCGCCTTGTGAAATTTTATCAAGCATTGCCTCTGGTTTTCCTTCCTGACGGAATTTTTCTTTGGCAATTTCCAACTCTTTGGCAACAACTTCTGCAGGAACATCACCACGGTCAACAGCAACAGGGCTCATTGCAGCAACTTGCATTGCAATATCTTTGGCAACCTGAGCATCAACATTAGCCTGGTTAAAGCCAACCAAAGTTGATAATTTGTTTCCTGGGTGAATATAGGCAACTACAGTAGCAGCGTCGAGTTTTTTATAGAATGGTAAATCGAGTTTTTCGCCGATAACACCGGTTTGTTCAATAACGTGGTTTTCAACAGTACGGCCATCGATAACCAACGCTTTTACTGCATCCAAATCAGCAGCTTCGCTGGCAATAGCAGCATCGAGAATACGTTCAGCAAAAGCTACGAAATTTTCGTTTTTAGCAACGAAGTCAGTTTCGCAGTTTAATACCACAACAGCACCTGAGGTTTTTGAAGCATTAACTTTAGCTAATACAACACCTTCAGTAGCTTCGCGGTCGGCTCTTTTACTGGCAACCAGTTTACCTTTTTCGCGGATAATATCAACGGCACGGTTAAAATCGCCTTCAGCTTCAGCAAGAGCTGATTTACAATCCATCATCCCTGCACCAGTTGCTTTACGCAACTTCATTACATCTGCAGCACTAATTTCCATATTATTTTTGTTTTAACGGGTTGTTGAACGATTGATTACTCATCAATTTCTTCATCAAGATCTTCGTCTTCATCGTCAAGATCTTCATCTTCGTCGATGTCGACATCTTCATCGCTAACAACTTTTGCTTTTTTACCTTTTGCTTTTTGTTCTTTTTCGTCGTCGTCTTTTTCGCGTTCAACTTTACGTTCCGATAGTCCTTCGCGAATAGCGTCAGTCATCGCTTTTACGATCAGGCTGATTGACTGAGAAGCGTCGTCGTTTGCAGGAATAACAAAATCAATTCCTTCCGGATCAGAGTTGGTATCAACCATTGCAAATACCGGAATTCCAAGACGTTGAGCTTCACGAACGGCAATTTTTTCTTTCAATACGTCAACAACGAAAAGTGCGGCAGGAAGGCGAGTTAAGTCGGCAATACTTCCCAGCATTTTTTCGAGTTTGGCACGCTGACGGCTTATCTGAAGTTTTTCGCGTTTCGAAAGCACATCCCATGCACTATCCTTAGTCATCTTGTCGATCGAAATCATTTTCTTAACAGCTTTCCGGATTGTCGGGAAGTTGGTAAGCATACCACCAGGCCAGCGTTCAGTAACATATGGCATGTTAACACCGCCTACTAAATCAGAAACGATGTCTTTTGCCTGTTTTTTAGTGGCAACGAATAAGATTTTGCGGCCTGATTTTGCGATCTGTTTGATGGCGTTGGCAGCATCGTCAATTTTAACTATGGTTTTTTGAAGGTCGATGATGTGGATTCCGTTTTTCTCCATGAAAATGTACGGAGCCATATTTGGATTCCATTTCCTTCTAAGGTGTCCAAAGTGAACACCTGCTTCCAATAAATCTTGAAAATTTGTTCTTGGCATCTTTTTACTTTTTACTTTTTAAAAATAATCTCCTGAAAAGCAATTGCTAGGTAGTCTTCGCTAGTTGTAAAGCAAAGAGTCGGAGCAATTTAGATCCAAAGCAGAGTATTTTTGTATTAAAATATTAACGTTTCGAGAACTGGAACCGTTTGCGTGCACCTGGTTGTCCTGGTTTTTTACGCTCAACTTCACGAGGATCACGAGTCAAAAATCCAGCATGTTTCAATGTGGTTCTTGATTCAGGATTGATTTCGATCAATGCGCGTGAGATACCCAAACGAAGTGCTTCGGCCTGACCGGTAATACCGCCACCATCAAGGTTAACTTTGATGTCGTACTGACCAGCAACGCCTAAAAGATTCAACGGTTGCATAACAACATACTGCAGGGTACCTGTGGTAAAATACTCATTCAAATCTCTGTTGTTAATAGTGATTTTACCTTTGCCTTCACTGACATAAACACGGGCAACGGCTGATTTCCTGCGACCTAATGCGTTTACTACTTCCATTAGTTACTATTTAATCGTATTTAAATCAATTAATTTTGGATTCTGGGCTTCCTGTTTGTGTTCTGATCCAACATACACTTTCAGGTTTCCATAAATTTTACTTCCCAGACGGTTTTTTGGTAACATCCCTTTTACTGCTTTTTCAATCAGTCTTTCAGGATATTTAGCCAATAACTCGGCAGGAGTCTGAACACGTTGACCACCAGGATAACCTGAATAGCTCAGATAAATCTTATCATTCAGTTTATTTCCTGTCAGGCGCACTTTTTCTGCATTGATGATAATCACGTTATCACCACAATCAACATGAGGAGTGTAGCTCGGTTTGTTCTTTCCTCTCAGGATTTTGGCTACTTTACTGGCCAAACGTCCGAGGACAACATCTGTAGCATCAACAAGAACCCACTCTTTTGTTACCGTAGCTCTGTTTGCTGAAACGGTTTTGTAACTTAGTGTATCCACTTGCTTATTTTTAATAAATTAAACACCAACTCGCAATTAATTAAAATTCAATTGTTTAGAGTTTTTAAACTTATCAACTCGGAACTGTTAGTAAGTTTTGCACACTCAACATTTTCAATTGTTTACAAGAACTACAAGTACGGACAATATTCGGGACTGCAAAAGTATTTTCTTTTTTTTAATTTGCAAACACTTGTCTGGTTGAAATTAAAAATTAACACAAAGATTTTCAAAGTAGAAGCATTGCACGTTGATATGCCAAATCATACCATTCGACATTAAAATCGTGCATTTCACCTTTTTTCTGTTATTGTTCAGCAAATCTCTGTTTTGTTTGTCTTAACTTCACTTCAGAAACGATTTTTTCGCCCCTCATAACGTCAAATTGTATTAGTCATGAAATCAACTATCGAACGAATAAATATGTTTTTGGTGATGATCCTCGCTTTCTTTGTAGTTTCTGGTCTTCTCCTGATGGCTATCGGGCAGGATAAATTTGCAACTAATATGCTTTTGGTTGCTGCAGTAATTACTCCTATTTTTCTGGCTACAAAAGGTATTGAATTTATTGTTGAGCATCAGTTGAGAAAGGCTTTCGTGTCGATATTGCTGCTTTCGGTTGTTTGCCTTTTAGCCATCCTTTTTGTTTTTGTATAAGACAATGATTCCCTCGTTTTTTCGTTTAGATTTGTAGTTTTATTCTAAATCTGAATGAAGGGCTTTACGGTAAAACATACTCCTGTTTTTTCGAAGATTTATCTTGGGTTATTGGTGGCAATGGTAATCGGGTTGCCACTGTCTAAAGCTCTTACAAGCATAGTTTCGGGATTGTTGTTATTCAATTGGTTGCTCGAAGGCCAGTTTTCTGCAAAGTTCCGGCGATTAAAGGAAAAGAAGGGAATAATTCTGATTATCTCCATATTTTTGGTTTATCTGATTGGTTTATTTTGGACAAGCAGCTGGGAGTGGGGGATCCACGATATTAAAATTCAATTGCCATTATTTATCTTCCCGCTGGTTATCGGAACATCAGCCGAATTAAATTATACACAAGTCAAACGAATTATTTATGCCTTTTCTGGGGCTGTAGTTGTTGCTTCGTTTTGCAGCATCTGGGTTTTACTTGGGCTTTCCGGAAAGCAGATTCAGGATCCCAGGGAAATGTCACTTTTTATTTCGCACATCAGGTTTGCTCTTCTTATTAACATCAGCATTTTTGCATTGGGTTGGTATTTCCTGAATCAGGAGCGGAAAAGCTTGTTCGAAAACACCTTGCTTGTGCTCGCAATCCTCTGGTTAAGCGTTTTTCTTATCATACTTCGCTCGGCAACCGGATGGGTTGTATTTCTGGCGGTTTTGCTGGCAGTCATATTCCGTAATATTTTCCTGATTAAACGTTTGTCTGTTAGGTTGGCATTGCTTGTCATCCTTCTTTCCGGGTGTATTGTTCCTGTTGTTTATACCGTTGTTGTCTTGCACCAGTTTTACAGTGTCGAGTCCATTCCGGCAGATATACTTCAGGAAAGGACAATAAAGGGGAACTTGTACATGCACGATCTGGATAACAAGGAACTTGAAAATGGTCATTATACTTATCTGTATGTCAACGAGGACGAATTACGCGAGGCATGGAATAAGCGTAGTAAAATCAGTTACGACAGCACCACATTTACAGGCTATAATAAGTTTGTCCTTTTCAGGTATATTACTTCGAAGGGGCTGCGGAAGGATACCGAAGGACTGGAAAGATTATCAGCCGACGACATCAGTAATATAGAAAATGGAATGACCAATTACCGGTTTGCCAGCTCTTTCTCGTTTTATAAGCGGCTGTACCAGATTATATGGGAAATGGATGTTTATCAAAAGGGAGGAAACCCTTCAGGGCATTCGGTTTCGCAGCGACTTGAATATTACAAAATGGCCTTGAAAATTATTAAAGAAGATTTCTGGCTGGGCAAAGGTACCGGAGGCTATTATCCGGCTTACCAGGAAAAATATGATCAGAATAAATTTTTCCAGGGACAGGAATACCGGCAGCGATCGCACAATATGTTTCTGAGTTACTGGATCGATTTTGGACTGATTGGCATGTGCTACATTTGTTTTGCGTTGGTAGCGCCTGTTTTTGCAGAGCATAAAACTCGCAGCTTTCTTTTGCTTACTTTTCTCCTGATTGTTTTCCTTTCGTTTCTGAATGAAGATACGCTGAACAATCACGATGCCATCACCTTCTTCTCGTTGTTCTATCCGCTGTATTTGTGCTCGAAACACGAAGATCCACAGAAAAATGCCAATGTTTAGTCTCAGTAAACAGATTTGAAACGCCCTATGAATAACCGTTTAAAATCCGATTTTTTTATTCGCGATGTGTTGGATGTGGCTCCTGAATTGTTGGGGAAGTCGCTTGTTCGTCAATTCGATGACGGAACTGTCTGTCGTTACCGAATTACTGAAGTCGAAGCCTACCGTGGTACTGAAGATTTGGCCTGCCATGCTAGCAAAGGGCGCACCCCGCGTACTGAAGTCATGTTCGAGGAAGGCGGAAAAGTTTACGTTTACCTCATTTATGGCATGTACTGGCTTCTTAATTTGGTTACCGGCGAGGAAGGGAATGCATCGGCCGTGCTGATTCGCGGAATCGAAGGGTTCTCAGGCCCGGGGCGGTTAGGCCGCGAATTGAAGCTCGATAAATCATTCTATGGAGAAAACCTTGCTACCTCAGCTCGGCTTTGGGTTGAAGACGCAGATCTGGTTGATGAATTCAAAACTTCGAAACGGATTGGCATTGGTTATGCCGGAGAATGGGCCGACAAATTGTGGCGGTTCTACCTTTAGGTATTAAAATGCTTTCAGAAGGAAATCCGCATTCATCAGCAGGAAAAATCCGTACCCATACGAAAAGTCGCCCGACGACATATCACGGAAAGCCTCTACCTGAAAGGCTACCCGGGCATCTTTGGCAATATTCTTTTGCCAGAAATATTTAGCTGAAATCATTGATCGGTCGGGTTGTGTATAGGTTGGATCGCTATCAGAAACCGACTGATATAGCAGCCTGCCTTTGGGCGCAATAAACTGGAATGCGTTCCAGTAACTGAGCGAAATCTTCGAGTTTTTGGTCTTCGCGCTGGCTTCGAGTAAATAAGCGTGTCCTTTTTCAAACGGCAAAGTGTTCGAATCGCTGGTTATAGCTTTGTAGCCCAGCCAGTATGCATTCAGATTTACAGTTTTAACTGTTGCTCCGGTATTCATTTCAATTTCCCATCCGGCAAGTGCATTGGCATGGGTCTGTACCCGGGGGCGTTCGCCATCAGGATTGATATTTATTTCGCCGCCTTTGTGGTAAAACAACAGGTTTACAGGCAGCTTAACTGTGAGTGCCGAGTTTTCAACCACTTTGCAAGCGGCAGTAAATCCGTAGGTAAAATGTTCCTGGTAAAGATCGTTTTTCTCGATAAACTGCTCCCAGCTAATCCATGTTTGGGCATTCAGTTTTTCCCCCGAATACATGAATTGAAGTCCGGCTTCAGGCTTGTCGGTATACATGCGTTCAGGTTCCCAAAGTTGCTCCAATAACCCGTGCTGATTGTTCTGATCGAGGTTTCCGGTCACCACCGCGAAACGATCGGAAAAACGATACCTGGCCGAAAACCACGGAACAGCATTTACAAACCGATCTTTTCCATTGTATTTTAAAAGGTGTGCACCAGCTTCAACATAAAGGCCATCAGCCGGCGAGTAACTTAGTTTGGGCCTTACCATTGCACCGGTCAGCGTGTAGCCATCGACAAATTTTCCAAGAAATTCGTTGTTCTGGAAGAATCCCAGACTTTCGAACCGGAAATTGAGTTCTCCTTTTTTGGTGTCATCCAGATTTTTGTACATCGAGGCAAAACTCTGAAATTCCTGAGCTCCGGCGGTTGATATTGCCAGGCAAAGCAGTACCCAAAGAAGGATTTTGTTTGTCATAAACGTTGGTTAACTGTTGTTTGATTTCTTCGGAAGAATAAACTTGTCGTACAAAAATAGCAGAACTACGGCACTCAATGCAATGGAACTAAAAAGAATCCAGATAGATTGCGGATGATAATTGTTCCAAAGCAGTTGTGTTACCTGATCCTGCGACATGTTCATCTGGCGGGCAGCTTCGTTGAAATAGTCGGTTTTGGTAAAATTCTCGCCAATTTCAGGAACGGTGAGTCCCCGCTTAATTACTTCTTCTTTCAGGAGATAAAGTTTATCCGCCACTTTTTCGTAAGGTGCTCCGGAAAGGAATCCGGCAATCTGATGCCCCAACGCGATGGCCAGATACGACGACCCCATATACAATGCTTTTTTATCGGCAGGAGCAATGTTTCCGACATATTCGGTGAATTTGGGTGAACTGCTCATTTCGCCCAGCCCAAAAATAAGCATACCGAATAAAATGATCCAGCCACTTTGGTATCCAAACATTAGGTAAAGCCCGATGGATAGGACAAAAATACCGCCCATCATAGCATTCAGCGGTTTAAAGCGCATGACGAAGGCCGAAACCATTATTTGAAAAACGATGATATAAAACGAGTCCATACTGCTGATAGTCACTGCCGAAATTGTTCCCGAAGGCGTTCCGATAAGGTTGGCCAGCGATGGAAAAACAGAGTGAATTCCATTGTAAATGGTTGCCGTGTTTACCCAATCTTCAATAAAAATCGGGAAGGTATAATACAATTGGTTAAAAGCGGCCCAGAATATCGACATAATCAACAGGAACATGGTATATCGCCAGTTGATCAGCATGGTGAATATATTCTTGAATGGCTGCACGATGGATTGAAGCAGAGGAGTTGATACTTTCTCCTGTTTCAGGTCTCTGTAGAAAAGTAGTGTTATCAGGAAATTAATTGCGATAGCCGCTATCGAAAGCATAAACACCAGGTTCCAGCCTTTACCCAGCACGATTCCGGCAACAAATGGCCCGATGAAACCGCCGATGTTCACCATCATATAGAAAATCCCGAATCCAATGGATGCTGTTTCTGTGTTGGTTGTTTTCGATATGGTTGCCGAAATGATTGGCTTAAAGAATGCACCGCCCACGCAGATCCAGATAAAAGAGATGAAAACCATCTCGAAGCTGTTGAAATGCTGGATCATGTAAAACCCGGAGGCATATATGAGAAATGCCAATAACAAAACTTTTTTGTAGCCGATTTTATCAGCAATGGCGCCGGTTAGAATAGGCAAGAAATACAATAGCATTGAGCCGGTTCCCATAATGGTTCCTTTTTCGACTGGAGAAAAACCCATAGCCCCTGTTTCTTTCGATCCGACGAGGAAAAGGCCAAAGCCCATGTAAAAGCCATACCATGCGTACCGTTCGAACAGTTCGATGATGTTGGCGATCCAGAACAGGCGGGGGTATTTCTTAAAAATCTGAAGTTTCGACATGTAACAGCGATTAAAAATTCAGCGCGAAAAGTAGTAAAATTTCGGGTTGTAATTGTTGTCGGGTTGTCATTGTACTGGTGAACAAATCCGTAATAACAAATGTGTAAACTGAGACTGCGACAGGGAACTTTTCACTTAACCCGAAACCTGCACTTTCAAGCCAATTTCTTTTATTCGTTCGGCAATTTGCTGCAGTTCTTCAAGTTTCACTTTTTCGAGTCCGGCAGCTGGAGTGTCGCGGTCGATGGTATAAATCATTACCTGCGATGGTTTTATCACTTCAATCAGTTTTAGCCAGGCCGAAACTTCCTCTTCTGTAGCGTTGTCAATTCGCTGTCCATTGTGAGTTCCGCGTACAAACAATGTTTGAATGATAAGTTTCCCATTGAACGATTTCAGGTTTTCAACCACTTCAGTTAAATTGAAACGACCCACCGGGCAGTCGATCAATTTCACCGTTTCTTCGAATGCCGAATCGAGTTTCAGAATGTTATCTTCGACCTTTAGAAGGGCTCGTTTAACCGAATCTTTAAACAGCATCGATGAATTTGATAAAACCGCAATACGCGCTTTGGGCGTAAGTTTATCTCGTAGTTCAATGGTGTCGTCAATAATTCCTTCAAATTCGGGGTGAAGAGTTGGTTCTCCGTTTCCAGCAAACGTAACCACATCGGGCAATTCGTTGCTTTCGACCATCTCCCGAAGTTTCTCTTCCATTTTTTGCTTCACCATTTCGCGTGTTGGCAAAACCGCTTTTTGCTCTCGTTTTTTAGGGTTCCAGCCGCATTCGCAGTAAATGCAGTCGAAGGAGCATACCTTGCTGTCGGTTGGCATCAGGTTTACACCCAGCGAAATGCCCAGCCGGCGGCTTTTAACCGGGCCAAATATGATTTGATCGAAAAGGAATGTTGACATCTGATTTCAGGTAAAAAGTGAAAGGGCAAAAGTAAAAAGGAAAAGCAAAAAGTCATTGGACAGCGAGAAAAAGGAATGCGCCATGCCTAAAGTATCTTTTTCAACCGGCTTTTGGATGTAAATTGCAGGCCGGGCAAATCACAACCAATCAGCAGAAAAATTCCCAGTGCTTTTTCTTTCCTGAAATCAGGCTGCAAAATCGTGTTTATGGCGTTCCATATTTCCGGTATTTGCATTTCGGGGAATTGAACCTGGTATTGTTTGGCCAGCTCAACCAGATCGTGGAGCGAGAGTTGGTCTTTCCCCTGAATAACCGGGCTGATGAATGCTTGGGTTTCCGAATTTATCCGTGTGAAAGTTTGCTCGGCGATTAATATTCCGTTGTGAAAGGAGAGTTGAGCAATTTCGTCCAAATCGCCTTGGGTGTCAATAAAATCCAGGGGCACACCATTATCTTCAGTCAGTAATATTCCGTTTTTCAGGAGTTTACCGGTTTCAGAAATGAGGTAATTGGCGGCCAGTTTTTTCATTTTTGTTCGGCGTCGAGTTTCTCTTTCGGCTTGAACTGAAGCTCCGATTCTTTCAGCTGATTCATGATTTCTTCGTGCATTTTTTCATATTCCTTCGGAAAGCTGGAATAGTAGATGAGCGAGCGGATAAACACAGTGTCGGGTTCGTTGTATTTTTTTAATACTGAGAAATACAGGTCAGTCTGTGTAATTTTTCGGATGGTCGAGTCCTTATGTTGCGAAAGTTCGATTCCCTGAACAAGGTAAATGTCGACCATCATTTTCAGGAATTTATCCTTCTTGATAAGCTTTTCAGGCTTGGGAATAGAGGTGTTGTAACAGGATGAAAGTCCTGACAACAAGATTACAAACAGCACGATTCCAATGAAATGTTTCATTTTTGTTCCGTTATTTTCGCTTCAAATTTAATCCGAATAATTTACAAATCGGCGGGTCATTAAAACTTCCGAATTAATTAACTTTTAGAATACACAGTCCGGTGGTTTTCTTAGTATCTTGCAGCTGTGTTGTTGGTTTCCGTTTATTCGGAACGAAGAGGGAATCCTGTTCAAATCAGGAGCTGTCCCCGCAGCTGTAATCCTTTATCCGTAAGGAGGTTTTGCCGAAAATAACCACTGTCTCAAATTTTCGGGATGGGAAGGTTGGCAAAGACCGGGAGAGCCAGAAGACCTGCCAGCAACGAGAAGCTTTCGGGGTAAGAGCCAAAATCCCTGGCTTCACTGGTTTCGCCTCTGCCAAGGCTCGAAATCGTGTAACTGTTATAAAAGCTGATGGTCAGGGGCCTCAGCTTTTTTCTTGTTTTATAGTAAATACTTCCTGAAATTTTCTTACTTTTCATAACTCTATTAAATGAAGAAGTATATGAGAAGCCTTTTTATTCTGATCGTTCTTTTTCCGTTGGTTTCCGCGGCTCAAGTATATTCTAAAGTTATTGCGGTTCCCGGGAAGTCGGCTGTTCAGCTTTACAGCAATGCCATCGAATGGTTTGTTGTCGATTTTGCTTCCGATGATAATATGGTTATTCTCGAAGACCCGGTGGCCGGTAAAATTATTGGGAAAGGGACGATTCCGTTGTCAGAAAGCAAATCCTGGGCTGTAACTTCCTCAACTGAATGGAAAATTGTCTTTAAGATTAAACTTCTGATCAAAGATGAAAAATGCAAGTGCGACATTTTCAATATTGCTTTAGGTAAAGGGAGTTTTGAGAACTATAAAGAAAAGTCTTTTGATGACTATCTTGCTAAAAAGGAATACTATAAAAAAGCAAGCGACTGGGAATGGATAATCAAGAATCCGGTTAATGGGGTTGCATCTTCAAAATCGGAAGCAAAATCAATTGCTGAAGAGAATAAGGCTGCTTGCTTGCTCATCGACAAAACAGAAGCAAGAATAAACGAATTGCTGGTAGCAATTCAGAAACAAATGAAAAAATCGGAAGATGACTGGTAATCAGAGATCAGCTAGCTTTTTTTCTGAAATACCTGCCTGAAAAATCCTTCCACGCGGTCGAATTGCAAAATCTCAATTTTGAATTTCTGAAGGTTGATTCCTTTTCCGGCTTTAGGAATAAAAATCGCATCAAAACCCAGTTTCTCGGCTTCGGCAATGCGTTGTTCCAAGCGGTTTACCGAGCGTATTTCTCCCGAAAGCCCAATTTCTCCGGCAAAACATACATTCTTCTTAATGGGTAAATCGAAGTTCGACGACAGGATGGCCGTAATTACAGTCAGGTCGATGGCCGGATCGTCAACTTTTATTCCTCCGGCAATGTTCAGGAAAACGTCTTTGGTGGCCAGTTTAAAGCCGCATCGTTTTTCGAGTACTGCAAGCAACATGTTCAGTCGGCGAAGATCGAAGCCGGTTGACGAACGTTGCGGAGTACCGTAAGCTGCTGTGCTTACCAGCGCCTGAATTTCGATAAGCAGCGGGCGGATTCCTTCAATAGCCGCGGCAATGGCGGTTCCGCTCAGGCCTTCGTGTGTCCGGTTAATCAATAATTCCGAAGGATTTGAAACTTCGCGTAACCCGGAATTTCCCATCTCGAAGATCCCCAATTCTGAAGTCGATCCGAAACGGTTTTTGATGGCGCGTAAAATGCGGTACATGTATTGGTTTTCGCCTTCAAATTGAAGCACGGTATCAACGATGTGTTCGAGCACTTTAGGACCGGCCAGCGAGCCTTCTTTGGTGATATGGCCAATTAGGATAACCGGAACGTTATTTTCCTTGGCATATTTCAGAATGCCGTTGGTGCATTCGCGAATCTGCCCAACCGATCCGGGCGATGATTCGATCGATTCGGTTGAAACGGTTTGAATGGAATCAATTATCAGTAAATCAGGAGCAACTTGCTTGCTTTGTGCCAGAATATGCTCGAGCGATGTTTCACTTAGAAAATAGCAATTCTGGTTTTCTTTCTGGAGCCGGTGAGCCCGTATCTTTATCTGCTGAATGCTTTCTTCGCCTGAAACGTAAAGGATTTTTTTGTTTTTCAGGTCGAGTGCCAGTTGTAAAACCAAGGTCGATTTACCAATGCCGGGTTCGCCGCCAATCAGTACCATCGATCCGGGAACCAATCCACCGCCCAGTACGCGGTTGAGTTCCTGGTTGCAGGTATCGATGCGGGTGGTGTTTTCCGACGAAACCTCGTGCAGCAGTTTGGGTTGATTGCCGGAACCGGTTAAAAACGAAAGTGATTTAGCGGGTTCGCGTTCAACAATTTCTTCCACAAAGGTATTCCATTCGCCACACGAGCTGCACCGCCCAACCCATTTGGGCGATTGGGCGCCGCAATTTTGACAGAAAAAACTGGTTTTTACTTTAGCCATTCTGAATATGATTTTGCCACAAACACACCAAGGCTCTGTGGCTAATTTTAAAACGTGTCTTTTATTTTTTGAATCAGGTTCGAAGTAGAAAATCCTTCAGTAAGCCCGAGGCGTTCCACCTTGCCGCCGGCAGCCAGAACAATGTCGTGACCGGCAATTTCTGCAACTTCATACTCGGTCCCTTTTACCAAAACATCGGGAACTACCTGCTGAATGAGTTTATAAGGTGTTTCTTCATCGAAAAGGACAACAGCGTCAACCATGAGCAGCGATGCCAGCAAAATGGCGCGCGATTGTTGATCGATGAGCGGGCGGTTTTCGCCTTTCAGCTGCTTAACCGAAAGATCCGAATTAAGGCCAACAATCAGCCGGTCGCCTAAATCAGCTGCTTTCGAAAGTGAATCGATGTGCCCGCGGTGCACCAGATCGAAGCATCCGTTGGTAAAAACAACTTTCTCGCCTGCATTTTTCCAGTGATTCAGTACCGGCAGAAAATGTTGTACATCGGTAAATATTTTGGTTTGAATAACTTCCGTGAATGTCATGTTTCAAAAGTATTTCTGTAAAAGTAATAAAACTTGTTGGTTCGATTGAGTATTGATTTCTCCTCCATAATAAATCCAGATTATAAATCGGTTGACATCTGCATTATTTCTCTACTTCCGTGAAAATATTCCTAATTTTGCCGGAACAACGCTAACCTGCCGAACCTAATAATTCATCAACCAAAATGACGAATTTCAGGCTACTTTACTTTTTTGTTTGTCTTCAGATCTTTCCACTGCTGGCTAACGCTCAGAATTTATCGGATGGATACAGCCATCTGTTTTTGCCAACACGAAGCTATGTTGTTTACCAGACTATTGACCCGATTATCCTTGATGGTAAGGCGAACGAAACATCGTGGGAGAATGCTGTATGGACCGAATTATTTCAGGATATTGAAGGACCGCTAAAACCACAACCGGCTTATCAGACGCGGGTGAAAATGCTTTGGGACAAGCAGTGCCTTTATTTGCTGGCAGAACTTGAAGAACCCCATGTCTGGGCATATTACCGGCAGCACGACCAGATTGTGTACCACGAGAATGATTTCGAAGTTTTTATTGATCCCGATTGCGATTCGCACAACTATTTCGAGTTTGAAGTGAATGCTGCCAACACCTTGTTCGATTTATTTTTACCCAAACCATACCGTAATGGCGGAAATCCACTCCTGACGTGGGATGCACAAGGTTTCAAGAGTGCAGTTTCGGTTGATGGAACGCTCAACGATCCGAAAGATCAGGATAAAAAATGGACCGTAGAAATGGCAATTCCATTTAGTTCTCTTCAGTCGGAAACGATCGAGACACCGGTTCCGGGTGATGGCGAAATCTGGAAGATCGATTTCTCGAGGGTGGAGTGGCAAACCGAGATTGTTGACGGGAAATACCAGAAGAAGAAAGACGATAAAACCGGAAAATTCTTGAGTGAAAACAACTGGGTGTGGAACGCCACCGGCGAAATCAACATGCATGTTCCGGAACGTTGGGGAATGCTCCAGTTTTCGAAAAACAAGATTAACGCAGGCAAAGTGCAGTTCCGGATGCCGGAAGACGAAGATCTGAAGAAGATACTTTGGCTTATTTATTATAAACAGATGGATTTCAGGGGAAAGCACAAAGAATATGCAACAAATTTGTCGAAACTCGGGGTTCCTGAAACGGTGAGTCTGGATTCGGGAAAGAAAATCAAACTCAGGCTTTCATCCTTGGACGATCAGTTTACGGTAACACTGACGACCGACGACGATCAGGCTTTCACGATTGACGAAAGTGGCCTGCTGGAAATCGTTATTTAACAACCAAATTAACACTAATGCATAAAAGAGACTTTATCAAATCATCGGTACTTGGAGGAATCGGGTTAATGGGTTTTCGTTCAGCTTTTGGAAACGAACCGACGCCTCCGGGAAATGTAAAAGGCCTGAAACACTGGGTTTGGGAAAATCCGAATGCCAAAGATGAGGAACAGGCGCTGAAAGAGCGTTATGGCCGGTATTTTAAAGCCGGAATCCGCGGTATGTTTTTCGAAGCCGACAGCGAGAAGCATTTTCATGCTGCGAAAGCTGCCGGACTGGAAGCCCACCGCTGGATGTGGACCATGAACCGTGGAGAAAAAGAACTGCTCGACGCGCATCCGGAATGGTATGCTGTGAGCCGTGATGGCAAGTCGTGTGCCACCAATCCGCCATATGTAAATTATTATCGCTGGCTCTGTCCTTCAAAACCTGAAGTTCTGGAATACCTGAAAAATCAGGTGAAAAGTATTCTGGACAAAGATTATGTAGATGGAATACATCTCGATTACGTGCGTTATTGCGATGTAGTTCTTCCGGTTAACCTTTGGCAGAACTATAAGATCGATCAGAGTCGCGAATTACCCGAATACGATTTCTGCTATTGCGAAACCTGCCGGGCAAAGTACAAAGCCGAACACGGAGTTGATCCGCTCGAACTGGAACATCCCGACCAAAGTTTGTCGTGGCGGAAGTTTCGTTACGACCGCATCACGAACATTGTAAATACTTTGGCCGTGGTGGCGAAGTCGCATAAAAAGGTGATCACAGCTGCCGTATTTCCAACGCCTGAGGTAGCTCGCCGCATTGTTCGGCAGGATTGGACCAACTGGAATCTCGACGGTGTTTGCCCGATGATTTATCATGGTTTTTACAAGGAGCAGGTAAGTTGGATTGGCGACGCTGTTGAGGAAGGAATTCATTTCCTGTGCGGCCGGTTTCCGATCTATGCCGGAATTTTCCTTCCTGATTTTAAATCGGACGAAGAGCTCGAACAGGGAATTAGAACGGCGTTGTCTCATGGGGCTTCAGGAATATCGTTTTTTGGAGAAGTCGATGACCGGGTATTGGGCATCCTGAAAAAAGCTTCGGTTTAGAAACGAAATATCCTTAAACAACAAAACCTCGCTGCCAGCAATGACAACGAGGTTTTTTATTTTTCTGATGAATTTTCTTAAATAAGTCTGTTGGTTTCGGTATCAGGAAAAACCAACCAGGGTTTGAAGGTCTTGGCTTCTTCAAAATCCATCTGCGCGTACGACATGATGATGACCACATCGCCAACAGCAACTTTGCGGGCTGCCGGTCCGTTCAGGCAAATTACCCCGGTGCCGCGTTCGCCGCGAATCACATAGGTTTCGAGGCGCTCGCCATTGTTGATGTTTACCACCTGAACCTTTTCGTTTTCAATCAGATTGGCGGCATCCATCAAATCCTGATCGATAGTAATGCTTCCAACGTACTGAAGATTAGCTTCAGTAACCGTTACTTTATGTATTTTCGATTTACAAACTTCGATGATCATATTCGTTCGATTTACAATTTTGTGATTGACTATTTACTACTCAATAAATCGTCAATTATCTTATCGTCAAATTTTTGTTTGAAATTTAACATTATCAATAAGCCTGATTTTTCCGCAGTGAACGGCAATGCATCCAACCTTGTTGCAATCTTCGTCCCAGCTTTTTACCGGCAAAAGAGTTGCTTCATTAACAATCTCAAAGTACTCGGTGTTCAGAAATTCGTTTTCGTTTATGCGGTTAATCACCCACTGGCAAAGTTGTTCTACGGTTAAATCGCCGGTTTTGTTAGTTGCTTCGAACAAGGTTGCCGATATATGCACAGCGTTTTTACGCTGTTCGGTTGACAGCAGCATATTGCGCGAACTCATCGCTAATCCGTCGGATTCGCGAATGATTGGGCACGCAACAATTTCGACAGGGATATTTAATTTCCTGACCATTTCGTTGATAATGGCCAGTTGCTGAAAATCTTTCTGCCCGAAAAATGCTTTGTCGGGTTTTACAATGTCGAATAAACGGCTAACCACCTGAGCTACACCGTTAAAGTGGCCGGGACGGAATTTTCCTTCCATCACCTGTTCGAGTGTTCCGAAATGAAATTGCCGGGTGTCGGGCTCTGGGTAAATCTCATCGGCTTCAGGAGCAAAAACAAGCTGACAAGGAGTTGGAGCCAACAATGCAACGTCTTTGTTCAAGTCGCGCGGGTATCTTTCCAGATCGCCCTTATCATTAAACTGAGTGGGATTTACAAAAATACTGACGACAACAAAATCAGTTTCTTTTCCGGCTTTTTCAACCAGCGAAAGGTGTCCTTCATGCAATGCTCCCATGGTGGGAACAAATCCGATTTTTAAACCTTCTTTTTTCTTGATGTTCAGTAAGGTCTGAAGATCAGTAATGTGTTTAACTACCTGCATTTGGTGTAAAAATGAGGTTGCAAAGTAAATAAATAATTCAACAAGGTAGTGTGTATTTCAGGAGCGAAAAAAGGAAAGTTTAACGTTCGAATTCGATCATGCGGCGAAAAAAGAGGAAAAATAGCCTCAGATTCTGGCCCTAACGCTGAAGATATATTCAACAACTTTAACATATCACGGGCATATCTTAAGGTTTTTTAAGACCTCTGAAAACCACGGGAATTGAATATTGCCGATATTTTACTAATTTTGCGCAATTAACTTAGGCGATATAAATGGAAAAGAAGAAAGTCTTATTTATTTCATCAGAAATTACCCCCTATCTTCCTGAAACAGAAATGTCGAAAAAAGCCAGATACCTTCCACAAGGTATTCAGGAGCGGGGAAAGGAAATCCGGACTTTTATGCCAAGGTATGGGAATGTAAATGAGCGTCGGAACCAGCTGCATGAGGTAATACGATTGTCGGGGATGAATTTGATTATTGATGATACCGACCACCCGTTGATTATTAAGGTAGCTTCCATCCAGTCGGCGCGCATGCAGGTGTACTTTATTGACAATGAAGATTATTTTCAGCGGAAACATATTTTCAAAGACGCTAAAGGAAATGAGTTTGCTGATAACGATGAAAGGGCCATTTTCTTTGCCCGCGGGGTTCTTGAAACAGTGATCAAGCTACGATGGGCGCCTGATTTGATTCATTGCCAGGGCTGGCTTACTTCGCTTGTTCCGCTTTATATCAAGAAAGCATATAACGACGATCCGTTGTTTGTCAATTCAAAAGTAGTTTATTCAGTTTATCACGACGATTTTAAGAAATCGCTCGATGTGAATTTCAGAAATAAGCTGAAAATGAATAATATCACAGGCGATGATACCGAATTGGTTGACGACCCAAGCTATGTGAATGTGAGCAAAATGGCTATTCAGTATTCTGATGCCGTTATTCAGGGAAGTCCGAAAATAAATACAGAGATATTAGAGTTTATTGAGTCGTCGGGAAAATTATTTTTAGATTACCAACCCGAACATACCTATATTGACGCTTATAACGACTTTTACGACAAAGTGCTGTAAGTGGTAGATTTAACATTTTTAAAAACAAGTCATTAGTGAAAACAGAAAACGCAACAAAATACAAACTCGTAATCGGGTTTGCATGGATGATAATTACACTTTGGAGTTGTACAAATGATATCAGCGATATAGGTAAGGATTTATTACTTCCTGACGATTTGGTGCAGGTAAGAAAGTATACTGAGAAAAGCATAAATGCCTACACCCTGACAGATGGTAATCAGCGTACTGATGAGCCAACCTATAATCTGCTGGGAACTTATAATGATCCGACTTTTGGAAAAGTAACTGCTGATTTTGCCTGCCAGTTCCGCTTAAGCGCTTATCCTGATTCATTAAAGGCAGTCTCAAAAAATCCACAAATCGATTCGCTGGTTCTGGTTCTTTTGTATAAGGAGGTTTATGGAGATACCTTAACCCCTCAGCACCTGAAAGTTTACGAACTGGCTTCAACCCTGGATATCAACCAAAAATATTACCAGGATGTTGACCTTAAAAGTATGTCAAAAGGTGAATTGGTTGGAGAAAAGTACTACACTCCAAAATTTAAGCTCGACTCTTTGAGTACTGATTATGGTTCAACCAAGGCTGATCCAAAAGACACAACGGTTCAGGAAATCCGCATTAAACTGAACCAGACATTGCTTAATAAGCTTATGGCTGCCGATTCGCTTACCTGGTCGGATAACGATAAGTTTATCAAATATTTTAAAGGGTTATATGTCGAGGCCGGAGATTTAAATCAGGGCGGCGCTATTATGAAAGTCAACACTGTGGCTTCAGGTTCGAACATGGCTATTCATTTTCATACCAACAAAACCGATTCGCTGGTTTACATCTATAATATCAACGAGAATTCGGCCCGCATAAATCGTTTCGCGCACGATTATTCAAAAACTTCGTTTGCCGAACACCTCAATAAGACCGATGTTCAGGACAGTTTAATCTATCTACAGACTACTGGCGGATTACGTACCAAAATCTTTATTCCAAACCTCGATAATTGGGCCGACTCTACAAATCTGGCAATTAATAAAGCCGAACTGATTTTTAAAGTTGATCCAACGTTGAGTGATACTACCAAATTTATTCCTGCAGGACAATTGGTTTTAACGGCTATCGACTCGTTGGGAAATGATTATCTTCCTTCAGATGTTGCTTTTTCGCAGGTATATTATGGTGGTACTTACAATAAAACAGATCAGACCTATCGTTTTAATATCGCAAAACATATGCTCGAGGCTCTAAACGCAAAACGGCTGGATAAGAAGAAATTCAGGAATTATGGATTCTATCTGTCAACCGCTTTCCGTAGCTCAGAATATCGCAGGATAGTTTTGAAGGGGGCAACCAGTAAAACCGGAATCAAGCTGGATATAGTTTATTCGAAAGTTAAGTAGTCCCCCGTTTTACAGAAAATAGTAGTATTAATGATTTGAAAACAGGTGTTTTCGGTTTGAGGCAGAGGAATAAGGTTCTTTGCCTTGAATGATCTGGCTTTGCAGAATCTCAGCTTAGTCAGGCGCTACACTTGATTCAACGTCCGTAAAACTGATTATTATGTGTGGAATTGTTGGTTACATTGGTGATAAAGAAGTTTATCCAATTCTAATCCAGGGACTTCAGCGCCTCGAATATCGTGGGTACGATTCGGCCGGATTGGCAATCTATAGTGACAACTTAAATGTTTATAAATGCAAAGGCCGTGTTGCCGATCTGGAAAAGCACGTTGCCGGACAGGATACCAGCGGAAGCATCGGAATCGGTCATACACGCTGGGCAACGCATGGTGAACCTAATGACCGCAATGCACATCCGCACACTTCGATGAATGGTGAATTCGTGTTGGTTCACAACGGGATTATCGAGAACTATGCCGAACTAAAATCTGATCTTCAGAAAAAAGGATACACTTTCCAATCGGATACCGATACCGAAGTTCTGGTTAACCTTATCGAATATTTTTACCTGAATGCCGATGATGCTAATGCCGAAATTGCTGTCAGACTGGCGCTTTCGAAGGTGGTTGGTGCTTTCGGGATCGTGGTAATTTGCCGAAAGGAAAAAGATCAGCTGATTGCGGCGCGGAAGGGCAGCCCGCTGGTTATTGGCATTGGCAAAGGCGAATATTTCATTGCATCAGATGCTACCCCCATTATTAATTATACCGACAGTGTGATCTACCTGAACGATCATGATGTGGCAATCATTAATAAAAATGGCCTCACACTAAAAACTGTCGAAAACAATCCGGTGGCGTTTAAAATAACCAAGGTTGATATGACCATTGGCGATTTGGAAAAAGGAGATTTCGAGCATTTCATGTTGAAGGAAATCTTCGAACAACCCAAAACCATTGAAGATACTTTCAGGGGACGAATCACTCCTGACCACTCTGAAATAGTGCTTGGCGGACTTCTGGATGTTTTCCCGAAAATACTGAATGCAAAACGCATTATAATTATTGGCTGTGGAACTTCGTGGCATGCTGCTTTGGTTGGAGAGTACCTCATTGAAGAGTATGCCCGTATTCCGGTTGAGGTGGAATATGCTTCGGAATTTCGCTACCGTAACCCCATCCTAAATAGCGACGATGTGGTTATTGCCATCAGTCAGAGTGGTGAGACAGCCGATACACTGGCTGCCTTGCGCATGGCAAAAGAACGTGGTGCAACAATTCTTGGCATTTGTAACGTGGTAGGCTCGAGTATTGCCCGCGAAACTGACGGTGGCGTTTACACCCATGCCGGTGTCGAAATTGGAGTGGCATCAACCAAAGCATTTACGGCACAGGTTACTGTGCTGACGCTTCTGGCACTAAAACTGGCTAAAGAAAAGGGACAGATTCCAACCGGATTGTACCTCGATCTGATCAAAGAAATAGCTGTTATTCCTGAAAAAATAAAATCGATACTGGTCAAGCACCCGCACATAAAAGAAGTTGCTGCCAAGTACAAGGACGCCATTAATGCCCTTTACCTTGGGCGTGGATATCTTTTTCCTGTTGCACTTGAGGGAGCTTTGAAATTGAAAGAGATTTCGTACATGCATGCCGAAGGTTATGCTGCCGGCGAAATGAAACACGGACCAATTGCGCTGGTTGATGATAACCTCCCGGTAATTGTGGTTGCGGCCAAAGATCATTACTACGAAAAAATCATCAGTAACATTCAGGAAGTAAAAGCCCGCAAAGGAAATATAATTGCAGTGGTAACCGAGGGCGACGATGGGCTGAAGAATATGGTCAACGATCTGTTCGAGATTCCCAAATCGCATCCGGCCGTTTCACCTTTACTGGCAATCGTTCCGTTACAATTATTCTCGTACTACATTGCTGTAATGAGAGGTTGTGATGTTGACCAGCCTCGCAACCTTGCCAAGAGTGTAACTGTCGAGTGATTTGTAAATCAGTCATTTAATTCTTCCGGATAAGGCGATTCGAGTCTGCGTTTGCGGTATTCGAAACGGTTCGACATCAGGGTAAGAATTTCGTTTGCGGTAGTTTCCACGGGTTTATTCGATACGTTCAGCACTGTAAATCCTCCTTTTTCGAATATGAAATTGGCATTGCGTATTTCCTGCATAACTAAGCGTTCGTCAACATAATTGGTATTTTTGGTATCGTTAATGCTCATCAACCGCTTCATCCGGTGTGAAATAAGTTGTCCCGGACTGATAGTCAGTCCAAAAACCCTTTTGGGATCTACTTCAAACAATTCCTTCGGAGGATCAATTCCATGAACCAGGGGAATGTTTGCTACTTTCCATCCGTACATAGCCAGATAAACACTCAGCGGGGTTTTTCCCGAACGCGAGACTCCGGTCAGAATTATTTCGGCTTTATGCAGCTTAATCGGATTTAAGCCATCATCGTGGTTCAACGTAAATTCAATAGCTTCAATCCTGTCGAAGTATTCCTGGTTTGTTTCGCGGTATAATCCCGGGTATTGAAGTGATGGGATATTCAGTGTTTCGTCCAGGTAATCAGCTAATTCACCCATGTAGTCAATGCACCTGACTCCCTTTTCCCGGCAAAGATCGTTTAGGAAATAGCGCAAATGCCGGTTAACCATGGTATGGGTAATCAACCCGTTTTCATCCTTCACCTTCTTTACTAGGGTAATTAACTGGTGTTCTTCGGTCATATTCGGCACAATAATTACGGGCACATTGTTGTTGGGGTACTGAACGAGCAGTGATTGTACCATGTTATTTCCGGCCAGCCCTTTTCCTCCTGAGACAACATAAATCGGGCTTACTTTCTGATTTTTGGTATTTGTTGCCATAATGAAAATATTATGTAGGGTTATGTATAGTAAAACTCCTATCCGCTTGAATTTAAATATATTTTATCTGAATGAACCGTCGAGTCTTAAAAAAGTTCGGCAAGTCTGACAATTGAACAGATAGATTTTATTAAATTGCTGTTTCATAATTATTGATACTAACCTATAAAACAAAAGATATGCAATACATTGCTGATGAGAACAGATATTCTGAAATGTATTATAACAAATGCGGGAAATGGGGATTGAAACTTCCGGCCATTTCGCTTGGGTTATGGCACAATTTCGGTGGAGTTGACGTGTTTGAAAACGGACGTGCAATGTGCCGCCGGGCTTTCGACCTCGGAATCACGCATTTCGATCTGGCAAACAATTACGGGCCACCTCCCGGATCGGCCGAAGAGAATTTTGGTAAAATAATGAAGCTCGACCTGGCACCATATCGCGACGAGCTGGTTATCTCGTCGAAAGCCGGATACCTGATGTGGCCCGGGCCATATGGCGAATGGGGAAGCCGGAAATATTTACTGGCGAGCCTCGACCAAAGTCTGAAGCGAATGGGTTTGGAGTATGTTGATATTTTTTATTCACATCGTCCCGATCCGGAAACTCCGCTCGAAGAAACCATGATGGCACTCGATCAGGCTGTTCGGCAGGGAAAAGCTTTGTATGTGGGATTATCCAATTATCCGGCAACTATGGCCGCCGAGGCGGTAAAAATTCTGAAACAACTGGGAACTCCCTGTTTGATTCATCAACCCAAATACTCGATGTTCGAGCGGTGGGTTGAAGGCAGTCTGCTTTATCTTTTGGAGAAAGAAGGAATCGGTTGTATTCCGTTTTCGCCGCTGGCACAAGGACTGCTCACCAATAAATACCTGAATGGTATTCCTGAAGGATCGAGAGCTGCCAAATCCTGGGGGTTCCTGAAGCCTGAGCAGGTTGGTCCAGCCCTTGAAAAAGTGAAGCGGTTAAATGATGTGGCGTTGCAAAGAGGACAAACCCTGGCTCAGATGGCGTTGGTATGGTTGCTTAAAGATCCGAGGGTTACTTCGGTATTGATTGGCGCAAGCTCTGTTGCTCAGCTCGACGACAATGTTTCTGCACTCAATAATCGAAATTTCACGAATGCCGAACTCGCCATAATCGAACATATTCTTTCAAACAGTGTTCCTGAAAAAGCTGTCGAAGAAGAACGAAGTCAACTCGAGCCAAAAGCTGAAGAAAAAACTCAATCGAGAAGCGACTTTATCCAGAATCTGGCAAAAAAATACGAAA